>ENA-OQBT01000007-OQBT01000007.1-human-gut-metagenome-genome-assembly--contig:-NODE-7-length-116276-cov-12.587797_pt1 | contig 116276 bp, 123 predicted proteins | sample MGYA00242749_ERZ504557 | MGnify/ENA primary metagenome ERZ504557 (study PRJEB26092, sample SAMD00036243) | human gut metagenome | host: Homo sapiens | study: EMG produced TPA metagenomics assembly of...
TATCCAGATAAATGAACAACAAACAGCAAAACTCGAGTTACTGCGCGAAACGCTTCTTCCAAAACTTATGTCCGGCGCAATCGACGTTTCGAAGGTTGACCTCACGCAGCTAACAAATAATCATTTAGCTGATTGTTAACTGCTATTTTTTTGTCGATAGCAAGTCCGTACTCAGCAATTCTCTTTTGAAGATCTTTACTCTCCGGGAAGGTGACAATGATCTCATTTTGAAGTCGCTGTCGGTTCATCTCGGTTTGTCCGGTTGAACCTTCCGCCATGAGTTCAATGGTATTTTGCTTCGATTTGACGAAATAACCCAGATAAAAAGGATTGATGTCTTTAGCTCTGAGAGTGATGACATGCCCATCGGTAATACATTGACGTGATGGATCTGCCATGACTTGGGCAACTCGTCCCGCGCTCCCTACGCCAGTAGCATTAACGAGTATGTCACCCTTCCGAACTTCTTTATCAGGATTAACAGCTTTCTCTGCGGAATTGTGAAAGCGGGCTTGCTCGTATTGAAGGGCTTGATTGCGAACACATTTCTGACCGAGAACCATGGTGGCATCTGGGCCGTCATTTATGTACTTGGGCGCAACACCCTTGCCGATGTAGGAAATTAGTTCACCAAGAGGTGCTGAATGCCATTCACATGCCATAGCCGATGGCCTCCAGATTCTTCTTGATCTGCTCTTGCAGACGGTTGGATTCCTCGAAGCATTTGGCGATTTCGCCGGTCAGACGGGTCATCTTCTCATCGAATGGCTCATCGTCTTCTTCCACTTCGGCGACACCGACGTAACGGCCCGGAGTCAGGATGTAATCCTGCGCCTTGATATCTTCCGTCGTGGCGATGGCGGAGAAGCCCTTCTCCGTTTCCAGAGTGCCGTCACGGAACGCGTCGAACGCAGTCGATACCTTGGCGATGTCCTCATCAGTGAACTCGCGGAGCCTGCGGGACACCATGTTCCCATATCGCGCGCGTCGATGAACAACGTCTTGCCAGACTGCTTCTTGTTCTTAGTGATGATCCACAGGCTCACAGGTATGCCGGTGCTGTAGAAAAGCTTGTCCGGCATTGCGATGATGCCTTCGACCAGATCGGCATCCACGATCTTGGCGCGGATCTCGCCCTCGTTGTTCGTCTGGCTGGACAACGCGCCGTTCGCCAGAACCATGCCCATGCGGCCGGAACGGTTGAGGTGGTGGATCATGTGCTGGACCATGCGAAGTTGGCGTTGCCCTCCGGTGGGGTACCGTACTGCCAGCGTACGTCGTTCTCGAGTTTCTTTCCTCCCCAGTCCTTCAGGTTGAAGGGCGGGTTAGCGAGGATGAAATCGAATTTCTCGGTCTTGTGCAGGTCCTCGAAGAACGTGTCGGCATTATGATCGCCCAGATCCGCGTCGATGCCGCGGATCGCGAGGTTCATGGTCGCCATTTTCCACGTGGTCGGATTGGACTCCTGGCCGTACACGGAGATGTCGTTGATGTTGCCTGATGGCGTTTGACGAAGTCCGCGGACTGCACGAACATGCCGCCGCTGCCGCAGCACGGATCGTACACTCGCCCGTGGTAGGGTTCGATGACCTCGACCAGCGTCTTCACGACGCACGCGGGTGTGTAGAACTCGCCGGCGTTCTTGCCCTCCGCTTCGGCGAACTTGGCCAGACAGTACTCGTAGGTGCGTCCGAGGATGTCGCGGCTATCGCCCTTTTCTGCCATCTTCACGTTGGTGAACAGGTCCACGACCTCGCCCAGACGTCGCTTGTCGAGCTCCTGGCGTGCGAAGTTCTTCGGCAGGATGCCCTTGAGCTTGTTGTTCTCGGCCTCGATCTGGCGCATGGCCTCGTCGATGACCTTGCCGATCTCAGGCGTGTGCGCGGCCGCTGCGATGGTCTTCCAGCGGGCGCTCTCGGGAACGAAGAAGATGTTCTCGCTCGCGTATTCGTCGCGGTCCTCCTCGAAGCCCTCGCCCTCCTCAACGAGTTCCTGGTATTTCTGGTCGAACTTGTCGGAGATGTACTTCAGGAAGATGAGGCCGAGCACGACGTTCTTGTATTCGGAAGCGTCGATGTTGCCGCGCAGCTTGTCGGCGGCACTCCAGATCTGTTCCTCGAAGCCGATCTCGGCGGTATTGTCCTTCTTCTTTGCCATGTCTTGTATTATCCTCCTGCTCGTCCTATTCGCTGATCTTGGTGTCGGCCCACAGCTCGCACTGTTCCATGACGGTCTTCATGCGTCCTCGACGCCTTCGGGCGGATACTTGTATTTGCGCAGCAAACGTTTGATGGCACGCCGCATGCCGGCCCTGGCGCTTTCCTTCTTCTGCCAGTCGATCGTGGCGTTGCTCCGCATCGCATCGGTCAGCTCGCGGGCTATCGAGACGAGCTGGTCGTTGTCGTAGAAGTCCTTGACCGCCTGCGGCTGGGTGATTGCGTCGTAGAACGCCATCTCCTCGTCGCTCAAGCCGAGTTTCTGCGCGTCGTCGCGGTCCTTCATGATCTCCTTGGCCATGTTGACGAGCTCTTCAATGACCTGCGCGTTCGTGAGCATGCCGTTGAGATACGCGTTCAACGTGTTCTGGAGCATCTCGCTGAACTTCTGGGATTTGACCACACTGGTGCGCCCGTACGCCCGCACTTTCTCCTTGATGAGGCGTTTCAGGCTCTCGATCGCGATGTTCTTCTCCTTCATGCCGGCGACCTCCTGAAGGAACGCCTCATCGAACAGGGAGATCTCCACGCTATCCTTCTCGAACAGGTTGAGCACGCCGTCCGCATGCACGCTCTGCTGGAGGATCTCGCTCACCTGCTTGTTGAACTCCGTGTACGTCATGCCGCCGCCCCCGCCGGAGCCACGTCCGGTCAAGCGTAGAACTTGCACGCGCAATACGGATAGGTAAGCCGCCTCATGCGCGTCCTCTTCGCTTACCATGCTTTTGCATAGGCTCAGCGCCTGGTTCATGAGCTGGCATTGCTTGAGGAACGATTCCGTGTCTTCGTGTCGTTCCGGATCGAGCAGCCAGTCGGTTCCTTCCGCGATGGCGTCGGCAAGAGCTTCCCTGCTGTTTTGGAAGATGAGTTTGCGGTAGTCGAAGCCGTACATGAGATCACGGCACACGTCGAGCTTTTCAAGGAATTTCGGATAGGCGGTCTCGGCGATGTTCATGTCGCCGTAATTGTGCTGGTCGCGGCTGGTGTAGTCCTTCATCGCACGCTTGAGCGCGCCTGCGATGCCGATGTAATCCACGACCAGACCGCCCTCTTTGCCCTTGCACACGCGGTTGACGCGGGCGATGGCCTGCATGAGGTTGTGGCCCTTCATCGGTTTGAACACGTACATGGTGGACAGGCTGGGCACGTCGAAGCCGGTGAGCCACATGTCCACGACGATGGCGATCTTGAGGGAATCGGAATCGTCCTTGAACCTGCGTTCCATCTCCTTCTTGTGCGTGGTGCCGCCGCACACGTCGAACCATTCCTCCGGATCCTGGTTCGACATGGTCATCACCACGCCGACCTTGTCCTTCCATTCGGGGCGCAGCTCCATGATCCTGTAGTAGATCTTCATCGCGATCGGCCGGCTGTACGCCACGATCAGGGCCTTGCCGGCCAGGACGTCGGCGCGGTTGTTCTCGTAATGGTCCACGATGTCGCGGCACAATGCGTCGAGGGTTTCGGGAGTGTCGAAGATGGCATCGAGACGCCGAGGTCATGCTTGGATTTCTCCACGCTCGCCTCGTCGGCCTGGTCCGCGAACTCCTTGTAGACCGCGTCGATGCGGCCCAGCGCGTTCTCGTCAAGATGGAGCGAGACCACACGGCTTTCGTAGTAGACCGGCTTGGTGGATTCGTCCTCGACGGACTGGGTCATGTCGTACACGTCGATGTAGTCGCCGAAGATCTCGCGGGTGTTGCGGTCATCCGTGGAGATCGGCGTTCCGGTGAAACCGATATAGGACGCGTTCGGCAGCGCCTTGCGCACGACACGGGCCGCGCCGACCGACACATGACCGTCCGCATTGATCCGTTCGGTCAGGCCGTACTGGCCGCGGTGAGCCTCGTCCACCATCACCACAACGTTGCTCCGGTCGCACAACGGCTCGTCGCCGTCCGAGAACTTCTGCATGGTCGTGAAGATGATACCGTTCGCCTCACGACCCTCAAGCAGTTCCTGAAGATTCCTGCGGCTCTCGGCCTGGACCGCCTTCTGGCGCAGGAACCTGGCGCAGCGGCTGAACTGTCCGAAAAGCTGGTCGTCGAGATCGTTGCGGTCGGTGATGACCACGATGGTCGGGCTTTCAAGATAACGCTGCAGCAGATGCGCGAAGAACACCATCGAAAGCGATTTTCCGCTTCCCTGGGTATGCCAGAACACGCCGATCTTGCCATCCCCATTGACGGCCTCCTCCGCTCTGACGATGGCTTTCCTCACCGCGAAATACTGGTGGTATGCGGCGATGATCTTCACGACCTTCTCGGAGGAATCGTTGAAGCATACGAAGTTCTGGATGATGTCGAGCAGCCGTTCCTTCGGGAGCATGCCGTCAATCATGGTGCTCCATGTCGCGGCCTTCGTTCCGGAATAGTCGCCGTCAGCCGATTTCCAAGCCACGTAACGGTCCTCGTCGGATGTGATCGTGCCGACCCTGGTCTGGGTCATATCGCTCATCACGCAGAACACGTTGGGCACGAACATGCTCGGTATCTGCTTCATGTACTGGCGCAATTGCAGGTACGCGTCAGAAGCGTCCGTCTCCTCGCGTGACGGGGACTTCAGCTCGAACAATACCAGCGGCATGCCGTTCACGAAGATGATGACGTCGGGACGTTTCTCGGAATATTCCACGAACGTCCATTGGTTCACGACATGGAAATCATTGTTCTCGGGATCATCGAAATCAAGCAGGCGGACGATGTCATCACGCTCTTCCTTGCCGTCAAAGAAGTGCACTTCGACTCCTGATTGCAGGTAGTCATTGAATATCTCGTTGCGCTGCTCCAGGCTGCCGATCTCGACATTCTGAATCTTCCGAATGGCCTCATCGATGGCTGCTTCCGGCAGATTTCTGTTGATTCGTCGCAAGGCATCCGGGAGAATATCAGGAAGGAATACGTCGCGATACGAGTCGTCGGTGCGTCGGACGTCGGGCCCGTACAGATGCTCATATCCGAGTCTTTCCGTCAGATGATCGATGATCAGATTTTCGTACCATTCCTCGTTCAGTGGATCCATGGACGTGATGTTGTTCAGAGAACACTCCGAGACCGTACGAGATTCGACTTTGGAAACAGCCATTGTTCACCCCACAAACATATGGATTCTCTCGCAAACCATCTTTCGGTTTAGTCTATCAATTAACCTATCGTCTGGATGTAACCAACACGAGTGTCTGCTGTTTTTTAGACTACGTCATGCTGTCTTATTTTTGTTCAGTAGAACAAGAAAAACGCCCGCAGCTTAAACGCCGACGGGCATATTATCTCTTCCTCTCATCTACTTCCCAAACTCAAGCCTCACACCTCGATTCTCGTCTGGAAGCCCGCCGCATGATATTTTCGAAAGTAGCCCCCATAAAAAACGCACCGCACATCCGATTATCGAATTCACCTCTCAACAACCGGGGAACCGTTTATCACAGGCTCTTCATCTATCACCAGTGCACATCTCTGCGCAGTCCTTTAAGAGCTTCGTTTTTTGTTAAAAACTCCGATGGTTCAGCATCTCGTAAACCATCTTTGTTGTGCCGTTGAGACCCCAAAGCAATATAGCAAGCTTTCTTTGCACGGGTTATTCCGACATAGTGCATGCCAAGAGATTGCTCAATATCTTTTTGTACTCCTTTATATGGAGGCATGATAAAACGATAGGCTTCAAGACAAAAAACGATGTCAAATTCAAGTCCTTTAGCCTTATGATAAGTAAGCACATTAATCTCATCTGACTGAGCAGGACGAAAGCCCCTTCTAAGAATATCCACGTCTTTAACGGTGCTGCAATATGCCTCGATATCTTCATCACATCCCAACCCCGGCCCACATAGGTCAGCTATAGCAAACGCTAAATCTGTTTGGTTTACCAGATCTTCTTCACGAACTCCAAAGAAGTCATCAACAAGAGCAAGTCCCTGATTCCGCTTTGTTGTTTTGACATTCCTCCGGCAGTTCTTTCCATTGTCCATAATTAAAGTTGTTATCCTTAACAACCTTAAGCTTCAAAGGTCTGTTAATGATCTGAGGAGCAAAAGAGATAATAATCTGGCTAAGACACCGCTCATGATGCAGATCTGCTCCTTCGACAGTCCGCGCTTCGAGCGTGGGCGAGCCACCACATCCTCCAACACGGGACGAGACTGCGCGCGTACTTGTCCTCAGAAGATCGCAATTCATTGATGGCCCGTCTGCGCCCCAATGCGCCCATGCCGAACAACTGGCTACGGATCTCCTCGGTGAGACCCATCACCCTCACCTCCAACAACTGTAATCTCAGTGCAACTACAGTTGTGAACATGAAGGCTCATGTCCACCCTGAGTTAACAGAGCCAAAAAAACGATTCGCGTGGCATTCACGACATTATGCGAATGCCACGCGAATCGTTTTTTATTGGTTTTGCTTTAAGGAGCACAGGATTTGCCGTTAAGGCGCTGAACTCGATGCCTTTTTCAGAACCGTTTGGCAAGCTGCTTCTCGCACACTCCTTGGAGCCATGTCAATACCGTGCAGAAAGCAAGATATATCACGCCGACCTCGCAATAAAGCACCAGTGGTTCATAGGCGGTGGCGACGATACGCTGCGCGGCCATGAACATCTCGACCACGGTGATGTTCGCGGCCAGTGAAGTGTCTTTCACCAAAGAGATGAACGTATTGAACAATGCAGGGAACGCCGACCGGAAAGCTTGGGGCAGCACGATCAGCCTCATAATGGTCAGATAGCTGAGGTTCGTGGTCAGGCCGGCTTCGACCTGCCCCTTTGGCACCGCGAGAATAGCTCCGCGAAGTGTCTCAGAAGCGTACGCGCCGACATTCAGGGAGAAAGCGATAAGTGCCGAGGGAAACGCCGGCACGACAATGCCCACGGACGGCAGACCAAAGAAAATAACGAACAGTTGTACCAGCAGAGGAGTCCCTCGGAACACCCACACATAGAATTGCGCGATTCGATGCACCATAGGAACCTTGGCTACTCGAACAAGCGCCACGGCGATGGCCAACACCAGACCTATTGCGAACGATATCAGTGTCAGCGGGATGGTTACCGTCAGCCCAGGAATCAGCAATTTCGTGAAGGAACCGATGATGATTCCCAACAGTCTGTCATCCATGATGCCCGATCCTCATATCCGGCCCGCTTTCGTCGGATCCGCACGCATTATGCAAATCCGTTGAGAACAGGCAAACCCATCTTTCTACTGCTTTACCGAAACGTCCTCTCCAAAGTACTTGACAGACAGTTTCTTCAATGTGCCATCCTTCTGCAGCTTCGCGAGGGCATCGTTCAGCGCCTTCACCAAGTCGTCCTCACCCTTGCGGATCGGGAAGGCCGCCGCGGGGCTGATTTCGGACTTTGCCGCGATCTGCACATCCGCGTCCGGCTTCTGCTTGAGATAGTCCAGCACGGCGAGCTTGTCGTTCAACGTGACATCGGCACGACCGGAGGTAATGGCGTCAACCGCCTGCGCGAAGTCATTGACAGAGACGATGTTCGCGCCATTCTCCTGGGCCGTCTGATTCCAGTTGCTGGTCTTGGTCTCCGCCGCATTCTTACCCTTGATGTCGGAGAAGCTCTTGATGTCGTCGTTGCCCTTCTTCGTCACCGCGACGCCCTGCGAGTAGGTGTACAGGTCGGTGAAATCGTACTTCTGCTTGCGTTCATCGTTCGGAGTCACCTGGTCGGCAACCGTATCGAACTTTTTCGCGTCCACACCCGCGAGCAGCGAATCCCAATTCGCTTCCACGAACTTGGCCTTGACACCAAGTTCCTCGGCGACTGCGGTGGCGATCTCCACATCGTAGCCGGTCAGATTATCGTCGGTATCGTGGTACGAGAACGGTGCATACGTGCCTTCCGTGCCGAACACGATCTCACCGTTCTTCTTGACCTGCTCAAGCTCGCTGGTGGCGGAATCATCGGATCCCGCACCGTTCGAGGATCCGCATGAGGCAAATCCAACGACCGAAACGACAGCAAGCGCGGCGGCAGCATATTTCTTCCAGACAGATTTGGTATCAGACATTTTCTTCCTGTTCTTTCTTAACGTTTTGGAGGGTTTGTTGATTATCAATTACTGAATTCAGACGTTGGGGATTTGGAGTGCGTCTGCTGAATTGTCACGAGTTCTTCCGGTTTCCAATCGTCCAGCACGTTGACATCGTGTATCGATGACAGAAAACGTGCGGTTCGTGGCTCGTTTGGATGGCTGAAGATGTGTTCCGGCTTCCCCTGTTCCACGATGTTGCCTCCTTCGAAGAACACGACTTGGTCGGAGGCGTTGCGGGCGAAACGCATTTCGTGGGTGACCATCAGCATGGTCGTTCCGGAATCCGCCAAGGATTTGATAACGGCGAGCACGCCGTCCACCATTTCCGGATCGAGAGCCGATGTCGGCTCATCCAACACCAACAGTTCTGGATCCATGGCGATCGCGCGCGCAATGGCCACGCGTTGCTGCTGACCACCGGACAGTTTGCTCGGATATCGGTCCGCGAATCCGGCCATGCCCACCCGGTCGAGTTCGTCATATGCGATTCGTACGGCTTCTTTCCTGCCTTTTCCCTTGGCGTGGATCAGGCCGATGGCCACATTGTCCAAAACCGTTCTGTTCAAAAACAGATTGTAATTCTGGAACACAAAACCGATTTTCGCGCGGACCGAAGCGATATCCTTTGGCTTGGTGCTGGTGAGGGACACCGGGCCTTCTCCGAAGTCGATGGTGCCAGCGTTGGCGGTCTCAAGAAAGTCAATCGTTCTCAGCAAAGTGGATTTCCCGGATCCGCTTGGACCGATAATCGAGACAACACTACGTTCCGGAATGTCCAGGTCGACGCCGTCAAGCACTAATTGCGATTCGAACGACTTTCGAACTCCACGAATTCGTATCATATTCGCCTCCCCAGTTCATCCAATCGTGACGGTCAGGCCAATGCATCTTCTGTGATCGCATCGTTCCACTTGTCGGAGTGTTTCTCCGAGCCTTCTCGAACGCCTGGCCCAGATCCTCTTTGAGATCGGCGACATCTTCAATGCCGATGGCGAGACGAATCAACTCATCCGTAATGCCTACCCTCAGCCTCTCCTCACGGGGAAGTTCGAAGTGGGTCATACGGCACGGAAGCTCCGCTAGGCTTTCGACGGCGCCCAGTGAAACCGCAAGGCGGAACAGTCGAAGATTGTCGAGCACATCAACGGGATCGATTCCGTCGACGACCTCAAAGCTCAATACGCCGCCAGCGCCGCGCAACCCCTTGGCCGCCAGGTCCTCGCCATCGGTAAGACCCGGATAATAGACCTTCTTCACCAACGGGTGGGCAAGCAGGTATTTCGCCACATCGGCGGCATTCTCCTGCTGTCGTTCCAAGCGAAGAGCCAATGTTTGGATGCCCTTACGCACGGAATCGCATTCGACGGGTGCGAGGACACCACCGAGACGGTTCTGGGCGAAGTAGACACGCTGCCCGATCTGCTCATCCTTCACCACGACTAGGCCAGCGATGACATCGGAATGACCCGCGAGATATTTCGTGGCGGAATGCAGCACGATATCAGCTCCCAGATCAAGGGGATTCTGCAGATAAGGTGTCACGAATGTATTGTCCACGATAACGATCGTTCCGTATCGATGGGCGATTTCAGCGATCGCGTGGACGTCGTTCACCTTCAACAGCGGATTCGTGACCGTTTCAAAATACACCGCCTTGGCTGGCTGGATTCCCCGTTTCGGATCCCCTGCCACAGCACGCTCTACATCTTCCAGAACGCGGGTGTCGGCTGACGTGACCTCCAGACCCCAGCGGTTGAAATGCTCGTTCAGCTGCGAATACGAACCGCCATAGACATTGTCTCCGGCAACGATGCGGTCTCCAGGCTGGAAAATGGACAGCACCGCATGGATCGCCGCCAGACCGGAGGCGAAGGCAAATCCCCTAGTACCATGTTCGAGCTGCGCGATCTGCCTTTCGAGGTATTCGCGCGTTGGATTTCCGCTACGTGCGTAATCCCAACGGGGCATGGCATCGACCGACTCAAATGCAAAAGTGGACGATTTATAGATCGGCGGATTCACGGCCCTGGTGTCATTGTCGTTCACCGGTTCACCGTGGACCAGCTGTGTGTTGAATCTTGCCATCACGCACCCCCTCGGGTTGTAGAGTTGTTTCGCGCGCACATCTTTCATGCTTGCACGATCATCTACTTAACCCGAAAAGAAAATGCGCCACACGCTTGGACTTATCGACATAATTTATATGACGTTTAAACTGTTATCAGGATAATTTATTAGCTTTTATCAATGGAGCAAGACATCGCTCTTTGGTTTTTCTTTCGTCCTATTTGGCTTCCCATGCACCGCAACACGCACAAATTACCACCCTTTAAAGGTGGAACATTGGGTACACCATTCGAGAGAGACTAGGCGTCATAAAGATGCTGTGGTGCACTTCAAGGGCAAGATCATCCAAGTCATCGAAGACAGCGGCCAAGCCACCCAGTACCGTATTAGCGTGACGCCCACGGATTATGGCGGATGGGATGAGCAGGTCGATGATCTGCCGCACGTCGGACTGGGTGGTCGGACCGTTCTGGCCCTTCAGACCACCGGCGAGGGTGATGACGCCATACAAACTAGTTTGTTTTAGTTTGCATGGCGTTCTTGCGGACGCCAACTCCAAGCCTCACGTCGCTCGCGCAGCAACTTGGTTCACACTTCACGGGAGCCTACGTTGCCCGGTTCGAACGTCCATCTTCCATCTCCTCCATGCGCGTTTAGAGTCTCCAGGGCACTCCCGGCGACCCCGATGCTGATGATCGCGTTCAAGTCACGGTCCAGCCCCAATCCGCATTCCGTCAACCGGAAAAACAGGATGCGCAGACTCTCCATACCAAACGTAAGACATTGAGCTATAATCGTCTTACAACAATCAGCAAAAGATGGAGTCGAGATGACCATGACTTCGGTGACGGTCCGCGTGGACGACGCCACGAAAAAACAGGCTACGGACATCGTGGAGGATCTTGGACTTGACCTGTCCAGCGTGACCCGCGCGTTCTACCGGCAGATCGTCAGGGAGAACCGTATCCCGCTCAGCCTGTCGAGGCAACCCATTCCGGCTGAGACCCTTGATGCGCTCGACGAGGTGCGCGAAAAGGCGGAGACGTGGAGATAATCTACAATCTGGTGGATGGCAAGACACTGAGCTACCACGTAACTGCACATGCGTCAGATGGGTTTCAAAACAAAACAGCCGCGGCGGGTGATACCCGTCCACGGGCTGTTCATCAATCCGGTGCCCCCGGTGGGACTCGAACCCACACTGTACAGATTTTGAGGCTGTCTCCTCTACCAATTGGGATACAGGGGCCTTCGCACAACTTGACCATATTAACACAGAAAAATGATTTTGCAAAGTCCTTGAGCAGTCGGCGTTTCGCGCCATACTCGACACCTTGATCGCAACCTGTCGCAGTCTGCAAATCGGCAACATATCAACATCATCCAAAAACAACGGGAGGCTTCCATCCAAACGGACGGAAGCCCTCCTATTCGCTAATCAGTCAGCCACTGACCGAAACGCATCTCAGTCGCAAGCACCGACGGTGTGGACGTAGATGGAATCGGTGCGACCCGGCTGGTGCTCGCCCTGGGCGGAACTCAGCACAACGATCTTGTCGCCATCGGTGACCTTGCCGGCATCCTTCAGGATCTTATCGGTGAAGATCATCAGGTCCTTGCGGGACTTGTCGTGGTAATCCTCATCGAGCAGGAAGGACTCGGTACCCCAAGACAGAGCCAGCCAGTGATAGGTGTGCTCGTTGTTGGTGATGCCGTAGATCGGGGTGGCCGGGCGTTCGCGGGACACGCGATGCACGGTGGAACCGGTCTGGGTGTAGGCAACGATAGCCTTGGCGTTCAGCTTGTCAGCCAGATCCACAGCTGCGGAAGACACAGCGCCGGTGGAAGACATATCCAGGTTCTTCAGCTCCGGGATACGGTCGAAACCGTGCTCGGTGGCGAAGGAGGAGATACGGCTCATGGTGCTCACGGTGACTGCCGGGTACTTGCCGACGGCGGTCTCGTTGGAGGTCATAGTGGCGTCGGCGCCGTCAAGGATGGCGTTGGCGCAGTCAGATGCCTCTGCACGGGTCGGGACCGGGGAGTTGACCATGGAGCCGAGCACTTCGGTAGCCACGATGACCGGCTTGGCGTACTGGCGAGCGAGCTCGATGCAGCGCTTGGTAGCCAGCGGCACCTCTTCGAGCGGGCACTCAACGGCCATGTCGCCACGAGCAACCATGATACCGTCGAAGGCCTTGACGATCTCTTCAAGGTTCTCAAGAGCCTGCGGCTTCTCGATCTTTGCGACGACCGGGATGCGACGGCCTTCCTCGTCCATGATCTCGTGGGCGCGGTCGATGTCGGTGGCGAAACGCACGAAGGACATGGCGATGATGTCGGCGCCGGTGCGGATAGCCCAACGCAGATCGGCTTCATCCTTCTCGGTCAGAGCCGGCAGGGACACCGCAACGCCCGGCAGGTTGATGCCCTTGTGGCTGGAAACCGGCCCGGCAACGACGACCTTGGTGTACACGTTGTTGCCTTCGACCTTGGTGACCTCAAGACGAACCTTGCCGTCATCGATGAGGATCGGATCGCCAGCATGGCAATCGCCCGGCAGGCCCTTGAACGTGGTGGAAGTGATATGCTCGTCGCCCTCGATGTCATCGGTGGTGATGACGAACTCCTGGCCTTCGGTCAGCTGGACCTTGTCTTCACCGTCGGCGTTCTTCTTGAACCAACCGCAACGGATCTTCGGACCCTGCAGATCAACCAGGGCTGCGACGTTGCGGCCGGTGGCCTTGGCGGCGGCGCGGAGGTTGTTGTAGACCTTGAGGTGGTCTTCCGGAGTGCCGTGGGAGCGGTTCAGACGAGCAACGTCCATACCTGCTTCGACAAGGCTGGTGATGCCTTCCAGGGACTCGGTAGCTGGACCGATGGTATCTACGATCTTGGCTTTACGCATGAATGCCTGCCTATTCTTGTTGATATTGATTTTGGATCTGACGACCCTGTTTCCAACCGACCAGTCTACTAGCAAAAAGCGCTCACTTCCACCCTGAAACGAGGCGTGTTGTGAGCGCTCACATTTTTTTTGATAAAAAGAAACCGCATGTTTCCATGCGGTTTCTCAAATCGTCACTTTTCCTTTGCTTCGATGGCACGCATCTTCAGTACGCTGGCCAATGCGGCACCACCAATCGCCACAACGATCACCGCCAAAGACAGCCATGTAGGCACTTCAGGCACCCAAGCGATCGGTTGACCGCCGTTGATGAACGGCAACGAATTGCCGTGCAATGCCTCCATAATGAGCTTGACTCCAATGAAGCCCAGCACCACGGAAAGTCCAAGAGGCAGATACACCAGCTTGTCGAGCAGCTCGCCAAGCAGGAAGTACAGCTGCTGCAAGCCGAGCAATGCGAACACATTGGACGTGAACACAATGAACGGATCCTTCGTCAAACCGAAAATCGCAGGAATGGAGTCAAAGGCAAACATCACATCGGTGGTGCCGATGGTCAGAAAGACGATCAGCATCGGAGTCCAATACTTGGCACCGTTTTTGACGGTACGCAACTTTTCTCCGTCATACTCATCGGTGATCTTGATCACCTTGCGCAATGCACGAATCAAGCCATTCTCATGATATTCCTCATCTTCGTCTCCTCCAGTGACCAACTTGATGGCGGTGACGATAAGAAATGCGCCGAACAGGAAGAACACCCAGGTGAAGCGGGAGATAATGGCCGCGCCGATGAGGATGAACACGCCGCGCAACACCAATGCGATCGTGATGCCGATGGACAGCACGAATTTCTGCAGCTGTTTTGGCACCGCAAAATTCGACATAATGATGACGAAGACGAATAGATTGTCAATACTCAGCGAATATTCCGTAAGCCAGCCCGAATAAAATTCGATGGCCGCTTCAATCCCGCGAAGAACCACATAAGTCCGCCGAAGATCAACGCCATGACTACAAAGAACGCGATATGCTGCACGCATTCCTTGGTGGAGGGCACATGGGGCTTACGTCCGATGATAAACAAGTCAACCACGAAGAAGACGGCAAGCACCGCGAACGTGGCGATTTCAAAAACAAGTGGTGTTTCAGCCATAATCCACTATGGTACGGATGCCGTATGACCGGTCGAGAACTATTTGCTCGCCTCCGTCATCTGCCGAAGTTCCTTTTTCAGGTCACGGATCTCGTCACGCAAACGAGCCGCAAGCTCGAATTGCAGTTGTTCGGCGGCGGCATGCATCTGCTCGGACAGTTGTCGAATGAGATCAGCTAGATCCTGCGCGGGCAATCCGGCCTTGAGAATCTCCTCATGCCGTCTGTCAGATTCCTCCTTGCTGGTAGCAGGCACGCCAAGATGCGAGTTGCCGGCTTTGCCTTCATTACGGTAGCCGGTACCGAGCAACGTCTGCGTATCGACATCTTCCTTGGCGAGCATGTCGTTGACGTCGCTGATTTTCTTGATTAACGGCTTCGGATCGATGCCATGCTCTTTGTTATATGCGATTTGGATGTCGCGGCGACGATTGGTTTCATCAATGGCTTTATGCATGGCATCGGTAATGTCATCGGCATACATGATGACGGTTCCGGACACATTTCTCGCGGCACGACCAATCGTCTGGATGAGGGAACGATAGGAACGCAGGAAACCTTCCTTGTCCGCGTCAAGGATCGCAACCAACGATACTTCCGGCAAATCAAGACCCTCACGCAATAGGTTGATGCCGACGATGACGTCGATTTTGCCTTCGCGCAGTTCGCGCAGCAATTCGACACGTCGCAGGGTGTCCACATCGGAGTGCAGGTATTCGACTTTGATGCCACGCTCCAGAAGATAATCCGTCAGATCCTCAGCCATCTTCTTAGTGAGCGTGGTGACGAGCGCACGCTCGTTTCTATTCACACGGTCCTTGATCTCCGCAAGCAGATCATCGATCTGCCCGTCAACCGGGCGCACATCGATTTGCGGATCGACCAATCCTGTCGGTCGAATAATCTGTTCGACCACACCGTCACTCAAGCCAAGCTCATAATCGCCAGGAGTGGCGGAAAGGTAGACCGTCTGGCCGACGCGCTCAAGGAATTCCGGCCATTTGAGCGGTCGGTTGTCCATCGCCGAAGGCAGACGGAAGCCATGTTCGACCAACGTGCGTTTGCGACTGGCATCGCCTTCGTACATGGCGCCGATCTGCGGCACGGTAACATGCGATTCGTCAATGACGAGTAGGAAATCGTCAGGGAAGAAATCCAATAACGTATGCGGCGGCGTGCCCGGCTCACGGCCATCGAAATGTCTTGAGTAGTTTTCCACTCCGGAACATACGCCGACCTGGGAAAGCATCTCCAAATCGTATGTGGTACGCATGGTAAGACGTTGCGCCTCAAGTTCCTTGCCTTGTTTGCGCAATTCGGCGGTACGTTGATCAAGTTCCTGCTGAATGGTAGACAACGCTCGCTCCATACGTTGCGGCCCTGCCACATAGTGCGATGCGGGGAAAATATGGACTTGCGATTGACGCCCGATCACATCTCCGGTAAGTGGATGCAGGGTTGAAATACGGTCGATTTCATCACCGAAGAATTCAATACGGATGGCCAGTTCCTCATATACGGGAATGATTTCGACGGTATCGCCGCGCACACGGAAAGTACCTCTGGTGAAGGCGATATCGTTGCGCTTGTACTGCATGGCGACGAAAGTACGCAGCAAGTCGTCACGGTCGATCTGCTGGCCTTCCTCGAGAAACAGCATACGCCCGGCATATTCTTCCGGCGTACCAAGCCGTAAATACAGGAAACCGTTGCCACGACCACGCAATCACGACGCGTCAGCAGGTTCGCCGTGGCCGCATGGCGAAGCCGTTCCACGTCGTCATTGATGTTGGAATCCTTTTCGATATACGTATCTGTTTGCGGAATATAGGCTTCCGGCTGGTAGTAGTCGTAGTACGAAACGAAATAGCTCACCGCATTGTCTGGCATGAGTTCACGGAACTCGGCGCACAGCTGCGCTGCCAACGTTTTATTCGGTTCGATGATCAACGTCGGGCGTTGCAGACGTTCAATAAGCCATGCCGTGGTGGCAGTTTTGCCAGTTCCGGTAGCGCCCATGAGCACCACATCGTTCTCACCGTTTTCAATGCGTTCCGCAAGCTCTTCAATCGCTTTAGGCTGGTCGCCGCTCGGCTTATATGGCGATTTGACCACAAACGGCTTGTTCGTGCGTTCAATATTGAATCCCATACCTACCTCGCTTCCGTGCGCCATTGTTTCATTAGCATATCAATATGTTCGAACATTTGTTCCAACGACTGTGTGGAATCGATGATCTCATCGGCAATGGCAAGACGCTGTTCCACGCTGGATTGATGGTTCACACGATTCCATGCCTGGCTTTCGCTCATGCCTCGCGTTGACATCATTCTGCTGACCCTCACCTGTTCAGGCGCTTCAACAGTTACGATATGGTCGAATTCAAAAGGAATGCTGTCAATTACTTCGGCGAATAACGGTATGTCATGCACCACTACTGCTTGGCAATCAACTTCAACAGCCTCATGTTCGAGTTGCACTGCAAGTTCATAAATCAGTGGATGCTCGATTCCGTCCAGCATCTTGCGTTTTCGTTCCGCATCAGCGCCGGAAAACACATGCTCTGCCATCCACGCTCGATTGAGCTCGCCTCGATCGGTCAAAGCATCGGAGCCGAAACATTCCACTATACGCTGAAGGCCGATGCTGCCTGGTTCCACCACTTGACGCGCAAGCAGATCATAATCGACAAGTACTGCACCAAGCTCACGCAGTCTTGCGGATACCGTGCTTTTGCCAGCCGCTATGCCGCCGGTCAATCCTATTCGAATCACCACAACCGCCATTGTAATGCGCTTCGCATGCGCGCTTGCCATGCACATACGAAAAGACCCCGAACCTGAATCAGGAACGGGGTCTTTTCTAAAATCTAGCCTGAGCTGGATTGGATCCTAGCTCAGGATACAATCACTTGCCGAGCAGCTGGTCGCGCAGAGCGGCGAGCTGGTCGGAGTCGGCGAGGGTGCCGGCGGAAGTGTTCTCGGAGGAGTAGTTGGAAGACACCTCTTCGACCTTCTCTTCCTTCGGAGCCTGGCCATCTTCAGCGGCGGAAGCTTCAGCGTTCTCGAGCTCCTTGGCCACAAATTCCTTATGCTGCTCCCACAGATCGTGAGCGGTGGCGTACTGGGACTCCCACTCCTCACGCTGCTTCTCGTAACCAGCGATCCACTCGTTGGTTGCCGGGTCGAAGCCTTCCGGATACTTGTAGTTGCCCTGCTCGTCGTACTCTGCCGGCATGCCGTACAGAGCCGGATCGAAGTCCTCGGAAGCCGGATCGACGGAGTCGTTGGCCTGCTTGAGGGACAGGGAGATGCGACGACGATCGAGATCAACGTCAATCACCTTGACGAAGACTTCTTCGCCCGGCTTGACGACGGTCTCCGGGTTCTCCACGTGGCGGTTGGCCAGCTCGGAGATGTGCACGAGGCCTTCGATGCCGTCTTCGACGGAGATGAAGACACCGAACTGGACGATCTTGGTGACCTTGCCCTTGACGATCTGGCCAGGAACGTGGGTGCGAGCGAAGCGCTGCCACGGATCTTCCTGGGTAGCCTTGAGGGACAGGGAGATGCGCTCACGATCGAGGTCAACGTCGAGCACCTCGACGGTAACCTTGTCGCCGACCTTGACAACCTCGGACGGGTGGTCGATGTGCTTCCAAGACAGCTCGGAAACGTGGATCAGGCCGTCAACGCCGCCAGATCAACGAATGCACCGAAGTTGACGATGGAGGACACGACGCCTTCGCGAATCTGGCCCTTCTTGAGCTGGGACAGGAAGGTTTCGCGCACTTCGGACTGGGTCTCTTCGAGGTACTGACGACGGGAGAGCACCACATTGTTGCGGTTCTTGTCGAGCTCGAGGATCTTGGCTTGATGGTCTGGCCAATGTACGGGGACAGGTCGCGGACGCGACGCATTTCGACCAAGGATGCCGGCAGGAAGCCGCGCAGACCGATGTCGACGATGAGGCCACCCTTGACAGCTTCGATGACGGTGCCTTCGACAACGCCATCGGCTTCCTTGATCTTCTCGATGTCTCCCCAAGCGCGCTCGTACTGTGCACGCTTCTTGGACAGAATCAGACGGCCTTCCTTGTCTTCCTTGGTGACGACAAGGGCCTCAATGGTGTCGCCGACCTCGACGACTTCGTCCGGATCAACGTCCTTCTTGATGGAAAGCTCACGGGAGGGGATGACACCCTCAGTCTTGTAGCCGATGTCGAGCAGGACCTCGTCGTGATCGACCTTGACGACGGTACCTTCGACCAGATCACCATCATCGAAGTTCTTGATGGTGGAATCGACTGCCTTGATGAAGTCCTCTTCGGTGCCGATGTCGTTGATGGCGACCTTGGCGACTTCGTTATTGTTCTCTGCCATTAATTTGGTTTCTTACAAATAGTGGGTGGATAAAATCGGTCTTCAATTATGTGCGTGCGATATAACACACGCAAGGCGTAAGTTTACATGGGACCATGCACAAAAAAGGCGTGCCGCAACCCGCGACACGCCCGAAATTACTTCATATTTTCACACACAGAGCGCAATTACAGCTGACGCTCGGCCATCTCGACCACGTTTTCCAGCAGCATGGCGCGGGTCATAGGGCCTACACCGCCTGGATTCGGCGTGTATGCCAAGGCCTTCTCATAACAGGCTTTATCGACATCGCCCTTCACGCGATAACGGCCGACCTCCTCGTCGAACACGCGAGAAACACCGACATCGACCAACACCGCGCCTTCCTTGATATCTTCCGGCTTGACGAAACCGGCGGAGCCCATGGCCGCAACGATGATATCGGCCTCACGCATATGCTTGCGCACGTCCTTGGTGCCGGTATGGCACAGCGTGACCGTGGCATTCACCGCCTTGCGAGTCAGCATGAGACCAATAGTGCGGCCGATGGTGATGCCTCGGCCGAGCACGCAGACCTCTTTGCCGTCCAGGTCAATGTCGTAGGCTTTGAGCAGTTCGATCACGCCTCGCGGAGTGCATGGCAGCGGAGTAGTGATCTCGCCGCGCGCATGCAACACGAGTTCGCCAAGATTATATGGGTGCATACCATCGGCGTCTTTCTTGGGGTCGATCAGATCGATGATGGCGTTCTCGTCGATGCCCTTCGGCAACGGCAACTGCACGATGTAGCCGGTGCAGGCAGGATCGGCGTTAAGCTCCTGTACGACTTCGGCGATTTGTTCGAATGTTGCGTCGGCAGGCAACTCCTTCTTAATGGAGTTCACACCGATTTCAGCGCAATCGGCATGCTTTCCGGCAACATATTTGACGGATCCGGCATCGGAACCAACCAGGATAGTTCCAAGACCGGGGTTAACCCCCTGCTCTTTCAGCGCTGCGACTCGCTCGGCGAGATTCGCTTTGATCTGCGCGGACACCATCTTTCCATCGATTTTCACCGCCATGCCGGCCACTCCCCTTTTCGTTGTCTCATTGTTGTATTGGCATTTGCATGTATCGTAGGCTATCTTGGTTTCAGTCGTAAGTCGCACACGTATTTATGAGATGAACACGATTAGGGCGGTTCAGGAAGAGGGCAATCGACATGCGCTTGCACAAACGTTCTTTGTTACGCGCTTTCGCTGCGGGAATCGCGCTTTGCGTGGCGTTCGGCACGGCAGCATGTTCCGGAGGGTCAACTTCGCAGGAGAATGACGCCTCCGCCGACTCCGAAACCCCAACCGAACAGATCACTCCAATCGAAGTGGTCGCCTCGGTCAATCAATGGGGTTCTCTTGCCGAGCAGATCGGTGGCGTCCATGTGAAGGTCACGTCGGTTCTCTCTTCAACCGATGTCAATGCGCATGATTTCGAGCCGAAAACCGACGATATCGACAAACTTCAGCAGGCACAGGTCGTAGTGTCCAATGGTGCCGGCTATGACACTTGGGCCACCAAGAACCTCAGTAAGACCATGGTTTCCGTTTCCGCAGCACAAATGGTGGGCGCCGTCGAGGGAGACAATCCGCATTTATGGTTCTCCAGTGACGCCCGAAACGCCATGGCCAAGGAATTGGCCGACACATATAGCCGCATCATGCCCGCGCAAAAGAAATATTTCAACAACAAACTCACCGCGTGGAACAGGCGGGAGAAGAAAATAGAAAAGGACATGAAGGCGTTCAGCGACTCGCATAAGAACGTCTCCTACGCCGCCACCGAACCGGTGGCCTACTATCTGCTCAGCGACATGGGGTTCACCGACAACACGCCGGAGGGGTATCTGCAATCGTCCAGCACGAATTCCGAGCCAACCCCCACCGATCTTCAGGAATTTCAGGAATTGCTGGAAAAGCATAAAGTCGAGGTGCTGATCAACGACACACAATCCACAAGCGACGCCACGAACACGCTGACCGGCATTGCTTACAAATCCGACGTTCCCGTGCTTGATGTCAGCGAACAGATGCCCTCCGATTACACCAGCCTGACATCGTGGATCCGCGCTCTTATCCTGTCGTTGACCGATATGTTCGATGAACAATCCGATGCCGACGATCAGGATGCAACAAGTTCCGACAGCACGTCGGAAAACGCGGATTCCTTGGAATCAACCGCAGATTCCTCGACGCAAGACAACGATCAGACAACGAACGGATCGAACGATGCGCCGCAACCAAATCCGGTGAAATGATTGTTCGGCAAAAGCGATTGCCGAACAATCGATCGGTAATCGCTTTTGCCAAGACCATCCTGCGTCCAACTGAATGCGGGATGGTCTTTTTTGTTTGCCTGACGTTTTGCTTTTTACGCAAAGCCTCTCGTCTGATCGTTACGACGGTTTCAACGACAATCCTTATTGAGAATGATTGTCAACACCATTTGCGAGTATGTACGTGCATTCAAATCAAGGAGAAGCCATGCACGACGAGACACCTGCCTGCATCGAATTCGACGACGCCTGCGTCAAACGAGGCGGTCACGTCATCTGGCAACACGGCACGTTCAGCATTCCGCAAGGCTCGGTAACCGCAATCGTCGGTACCAACGGCGCGGGCAAAACCACCATGATGAAGGCCGAGCTGGGATTGATTCCAACCGCGCACGGCAGCATCAAGGTACTCGGACAGCCTGCAGGCTCCGCAAACCGGCGCATCGGCTACGTGCCGCAAAGCTACGCATCCGACATCGAATCGAACATCACCGCGGAACAGTCGGTGCTTCTCGGCTTGACGGGAACTCGATTCGGCATTCATCCCGTCACCAAAACACTTCGCGAGAAAGCCCGCAAGGCCATGGACTTCGTCGAGTTACAAGACAAAGCGAATTATCGCCTATCCGAACTTTCGGGCGGACTGCGCCAAAGGGTCGCCATCGCGCAGGCGCTCGTGGATGACCCGAAACTGCTGATGCTGGACGAGCCTCTCGCCAACCTTGATCTGGCGAGTCAACGCGCCACTGTGCACGTACTCGCCAAACTCAACCGCGAACTCGGCATGACCATCCAAGTGGTGGCGCACGACCTTAATATGCTTCTGCCCATCCTCACTGGAGCCGTCTATCTGCTTGACGGACATCCACACTATGCAGGCATGAACGAGGTGCTGGATTCCCATCTACTCACGCATTTATATGGCACGACCGTACAGGTGGTCACCACTCCGCAAGGAGATATGTTCGTGACGCCAAGCGAGGACGAGTCTGAAAACATGAGCATCGATGCGCATGCTCCAGAAGAAATCGCGCAATTTCACCATCACAGCCACACCACGCAGGAGGACTGAGCATGGACGGTACCGTATTCGCTTTCGACCCGGATTGGGTTTCCACGCTCAACGCCCCATTCATGACGAACGCGTTTCTCGCCGGCCTGTGCATCGCATTGGCAGCCGGCGTGATGGGTTATTTCACCATCGCCAGACATTCCACATTCGCAGCCCACGCCTTGGCACATATCGGACTGCCAGGTGCCACCGGAGCCGTATTGCTCGGCCTGCCTGTTTCCGCAGGTCTTGGCGTGTTCGCTCTCGGCGGAGCACTGGTGATCGGCGCGCTTGGCAAGAAGCTTCACAGCGTGAGATCGCCACTGGAACCGTACTCGCTTTCGCCACCGGCCTTGGTCTCTTTTTCGCACGCATGTCAAGCTCGGCTTCGCAGCAGATGCAGTCGATTCTGTTCGGCTCGATTCTGACGATCACCGACGGTCAGATCATTGGTTTCGCGATTTTCGACGTGCTGCTTTTGGCTGTTCTGGCAGTGATCTACCGCCCGCTATTGTTCAGTTCGCTTGACGAGCAGGTGGCACAGGCAAAAGGCGTGCCCGTCGGTTTCATGAACATTTGCTTTATGACAATTATGGCCGGCGTCATTACCATTGCCGTTCCCGCAGTCGGCACATTGCTGATCTTCGCGTTGGTGATCACCCCCGCCGCCACCGCCAACATCATCGCCCGCTCACCATTCAAGGCGATGGTCGTCGCCACGGTGATCTGCCTGATTTCGATTTGGGGAGGGCTCGTGATTTCCGCCATGTTCCCCGCTCCCCCGAGCTTCATCATCGTGACAATTTCGACGTTGTTTTGGGCGGTTGCGAAGGCTATTGAATCCTTCAAAAGAAAGTAGCAGAAAGAAGTATCGGAAAGCCGTCAGCGGGCGAAATCAGACTGCCTGACGAGTCGATGGATCAACAGGTTCCACCAAAGCATCGGCAATCGCGGCGACGCCTTCGCCCGAACCAGTGAATCCCATGCCATCCGTTGTGGTGGCGGTCATGGACACCTCACAACCTATGGCTTCAGACAACGCTCGTTCGGCTTCTTCCCTGTGTTTTCCGATTTTCGGCCGATTGGCGATCACGACCACGCTGGCACTCACTGGCTTCATACCACGTTCGTTCAGATAATCGACCGTGGTCCGCAACATTTCGGCGCCATGCTTGCCCGCGCCATCGGACTGCGAGCCGACACCGAACAAGGTGCCGATATCACCAAGACCGGCCGCGGAAAGCAATGCGTCAATCAACGCATGAGCGGCGACATCGCCATCCGAATCGCCCTCGATGCCATCGCCCTCCCAACGCAAACAGCAAGCCATAACGGCTTGCCTGCATCGTGAGATGCGAATCGATGAGCGTCAAAACCCTGACCGATACGCATGAAACGCCTTACCTCTTCTTGGACTTCTTGCTTTCGGCCTCAACTCGGGCCAGCGTATCCATGGCAGCCTCCTCGGGAGCCTCGGTATGATGCTCCTCATCGCCGGGCTGGGCCGGCTCATACCCAAGGTTCACGTCCAGCAAACGCTGGGCCTCGGCTTCATCAAGGTGTTCGGACAGCGAAATCTCGGAAGTCAGAATGCTACGGGCCTTGGTAAGCATGCGCTTCTCACCAGCCGACAGACCATGCTCGTCAACATCACGCTGCGCAAGGTCACGCACCACTTCCGCAATTTTATTGACATCGCCGGTGGCGATCTTCTCGACATTCAGCTTGTAGCGACGAGACCAGTTCATCTCCTTCTCAATGATCGGAGTGCGCAGAATCTCGAACACCTTGGCCACTTCGTTGGCGTCGACGATATCTCGCACACCAACCTTTTTGGCATTATCAACAGGAACGTTGATGACCAGACCGTCAGACGAAAGCACCGACAGCTGCAGATATTCGCGGGTGATTCCCTTGACTGTCCGTTCGGTGATGGCCTCCACCTTCGCAGCGCCGTGACGTGGATAGACGACCATGTCGCCGACCTTGTAACCCATGAATCCTCCGTGAAAAGCTTACACAAAACCCGAATTATTGTGCCATCAGGGGTGGACTTGGCCAAAAACACTTGAAAAACGAAAAAATAGGCGCGACACGGGCCACTTTTCTTCCGTTCCATGCTTACACTTTTGCCATGGCTACAGAATCCAAGATCAATGAAGATGTCGTTGCTGTTCCTGTTCCCCAGGGCACACTGGATGCAGTAAGCAACGGTACGTTCTACAATCCTCACGAGGTGCTCGGCGGGCACCTCGGTTCCGGCAAGCATGCGGATGTCGTCACGATCCGCGTCTTGCGCCCGTTGGCAAAATCCGTGACGATTATCACTGAACAAGGTCAAACGCTCGCAATCCATGAATACAATGGCGTCTTCATGGCACTCGTTCCCGCCGCCGCAGCAGAAGAGGGTTACGGCGTGCCAGATTACCGTATTCGCACGGAATATGAAGACGGTTCCGTTGTGGTGTCTGACGATCCCTATCGTTATCTGCCGACCATCGGCGAGATGGACATGTATCTATTCGGCGAAGGCCGTCACGAGCGCCTGTGGGAGCACTTGGCGCACATGTGCTCCGCTATGACGATCCGATGGGTTCTTCTGAAGGCGTAGATGGCGAGCAGGTGGTTGGCACCGCGTTCACCGTATGGGCGCCAAACGCGCATGCCGTGCGCGTGGTCGGCGATTTCAATGGCTGGAACGGACGCACCCACGCCATGCGCGAACTTGGTTCTTCCGGCATTTGGGAACTGTTCATCCCAGCATTGAGGCCGGCGAAATCTACAAGTATGAAATCCTCAACGCCAATAACGAATGGACCATGAAGGCCGATCCGATGGAGCGCTCCCACGAGATTCCGCCGCGCACCGGATCCATCGTGGTCGAATCCACCCATGAATGATGATGCCGATTGGATGGCCGAACGCGCGGCCAGCGACCCGCATAACGGACCGGTCAGCATCTATGAGGTGAACGCCTCCAGCTGGCGCAAGGACGTGAACGACTACCGTGAGCTTGCCGACAAGCTGGTTCCCTACGTGCAGAAGGAAGGCTTCACGCACGTGGAGTTCATGCCGTTGGCGGAACATCCGTTCGCAGGATCCTGGGGTTATCAGGTGACCGGCTACTACGCGATCGATTCGCGTTTGGGCGGCCCCGACGATTTCAAGTATCTTGTTGAGAAATTGCACGAGGCCGGCATCGGTGTGATCATGGATTGGGTTCCGGCCCACTTCCCGAAGGATGCGTTCGCACTGGGCCGCTTCGACGGCACGCCGTTGTATGAGGATCCGGATCCGACTCGTGGCGAGCACCCGGATTGGGGCACGTACGTGTTCAATTTCGGACGTCGCGAGGTCCGTAACTTCCTGGTGGCCAACGCCTGCTTCTGGCTGGATGAGTTCCATATCGACGCGCTTCGTGTGGACGCGGTCTCCTCGATGCTGTACCTGGACTACAGCCGTGAGGCCGGCCAGTGGCATCCGAACATCTACGGCGGCCGCGAGAATCTCGAAGCCATCGACTTCCTCAAGGAAGCCAACGCCACGGCATACAAGAACAATCCGGGCATCATGATGATCGCCGAGGAATCCACGGCTTACCCAGGCATCACCGCGCCGACCGACGCCGGTGGTTTGGGATTCGGCCTCAAGTGGAACATGGGTTGGATGCACGACACCCTGCAGTATCTGCATGAGGAGCCGATTAACCGCAAGTGGCACCACAACGAGATCACGTTCTCCATGGTGTACGCCTATTCGGAGCATTATGTGCTGCCGATCAGCCACGATGAGGTTGTGTACGGCAAGGGATCCATGTTCGGCAAGATGCCGGGCAACGATTGGCAGAAGTATGCCGGTGTCCGCGCGCTGTTCGCCTACCAGTGGGCCCACCCGGGCAAGAACCTCACCTTCATGGGCAATGAGATCGCCCAGTACGGCGAGTGGGATCATGACGGTTCCGTGGATTGGGCCGCGCTTGAATGGCCGGACCACCAGGGTGTGCAAAAGCTTGTCGCGGATTTGAACACGCTGTACAAGGCTTCCCCTGCACTTTGGAGCCAAGACTTCGACCCGGCCGGCTTCCAGTGGCTCACCAGCGATGACGCCGATCACAACACGCTCAGCTTCGTGCGTATCGGCAAGGACGGAGAGCAAATGGTGGTTGTGGTGAACTTCTCCGGCGAGGCATGGACCGACTATCAGGTACCGCTCACCAAGGGCGGCAAATGGACCGAAGTGCTGACCACGGATGATGAGATCTACGGCGGTTCCGGCATTCACAATGGCACGGTCGAAGCGATCGAAGGCGAATACCATTCACGTGATTGGTCCGCGAAAATCACCGTTCCGGCACTGGGCGCAGTATTCTTGAAGCCGGAACTCTGAGAAAGGCGGAAAGCTATGCTCAACTCATCAGCACAACCCACAACGGCTCCACGCACCGTCTGGTGGTCGAAGACGAGCGACACTGGCCACTGCCATCGCGCAGCGCATCACAGCGGAAGGCTGGACGGCGCGCGTGGCATCCGACGGCGCCAGTGCGGTTCAGGCCGCGACTACGTTGCGTCCGGATCTGGTCATCATGGACATCATGTTGCCCGTGATGGATGGTCTTGAGGCCACGAAACGCATCGTGGCGGAGCGCCCTGTGCCAGTGCTGATCCTGACGGCACGAGACGACGAGGCCGATAAGGTCATCGGCCTCGGTGCCGGAGCCGATGACTACATGACCAAGCCGTTCTCCATGCGCGAACTCATCGCCCGTTGCAAGGCGTTGCTGCGCCGTGTAGATCGTGCCAAGGTCATCGCCAAAAACTCCGAAAACGAGAAGCTTCTCGATTTCGGCTCCTTGGTCATCGATCCCGCGCAACGTATCGTCACCGTCAATGGCAAGCAGGTGCACCTGACCCCTACGGAATTCGATTTGCTGGCCACGCTGGCCCGCAAGCCGAAGTCCGTGCTCACTCGCGAGAAACTGCTCGAGGAAGTGTGGGATTGGGTGGATGCTTCCGGCACTCGCACCGTCGATTCGCACGTCAAGGCATTGCGCCATAAGCTCGGTTCGAAGACCATTCGTACCGTGCATGGCGTCGGTTACGCGTTCGAACCGCCAGAAGTCCAAGACTAATGCGCTAAAATTCGGTGGTATGCGTACTACCGATACAAAACCAGGGCGTTCGGTGAATCCATTGGAAACCGAACGTCCTATTGGTTTGTTCTCATCGCTCAAAATTGAATTGAGCGTTCTGATCACCATCTCCACCGCCATTGCGTTCATCATGGCGTGGTTCCTGCTCAAAGTAGGGCTCAGCGTATGGATCGCCATGCCCATTACCCTCGCCGTGGCTTTAGGAATCACATATTTCTTCTCCAGAGGACTCACCTCTCCCCTGCGCCAAATGCGCGACGCCGCCGAAGCGATGGCGGAAGGCGATTACACCGTGCGCGTCCATGTCGACTCCAATAGTCGCGATGAAGTCGGCCAGCTCGCCCTCACCTTCAACGAAATGGCGGAAGAGCTTCAGCATGCCGACCAGATGCGCCGGGACATGGTAGCCAACGTAAGCCACGAATTACGCACGCCCGTATCAGCGCTTCAAGCCATGGTCGAAAACATGGCGGATGGCGTGATCGACCCTACGCCATCAAATCTGGAAAGCATCCTCAATCAGACGCACCGCCTGTCCGATCTGATCGCGTTCCTTCTTGATCTTTCCCGCATGGAAGCCGGCGCGGCAAGCCTGCAAATCGAAATGTTCAATTTCGCCGATTTTCTTGACGAAACCGTGGAACCTTTGGAAATCGCCGATGCCGGGCATGCGCATGACATCGAAATGCATGTGCCCGACGATATCGAGATGGCAGGCGATCAGGACCGCCTGCGCCAACTGTTCACCAATATCATCGCGAACGCGCTCAAGCATTCCGCGGACAATACCACGGTGCTTATCGAAGCACACGAAAACAAGGATTTCGGCACCATCGTCACCAATGTCGTCAATTTCGGATCGCAGATTCCACAAGAGGCGCGTTCCGACATTTTCCGCCGTTTCGTCAAAGGAAAAACAGGTCCGGGCACCGAATCGGGCGGAACCGGCTTGGGATTGTCCATCGCACGTTGGGCCGCCCAGTTGCACGGTGGTTCGGTGAGGGTCGTCGATGACCCGCGTGGAGCCGATTTTGAAATCATTCTGCCGAAATACCATGTTACGGATGACGAATAGAGGATTTCTCACGTCACTGCACTTGCGTGCGTGACCATGCTTGCGTTGGGCCAACCTTCTGCGTTCCCGCCGGAGTGTGAGCCAAAGCAAGCACGGTCACGACCGTGGCACCCTCCTTCCGCATCGTTTCGACGCAACTGCGCATGGTCGCACCGGTCGTGACAATATCATCCACCAGAATCACCATCGTATTGCGCAAGGAAACCGAAGGACGCACCGAAACATGCCCCTTCAAACGTTGCGACCGTTGCGCCGCACCGCTGGTCTGCACTGATTTCCCTTTGACCCCCCTGTTCTCCAACGCGTCACGCACCGTCACCTCGCAGCCTGTTTCCTCCCGTAGAAAACCTGCCAGATGTTTGGCGATCGGCATCATATGTTTACGTCCGCGACGACGTATTGAAGCGGGAGACGAAGGCGCGGGAACCACAACAACATCATGGCATGAACCATGCCTATCACGAACGAAGTCAATAACGCCAGACGCTTTTGCAAGGGCGCATATCGCATCGGCGAACGCACGGTCACATTCCTCGTCGCCGTGATCCTTCCACGCGAGAACCGCCTTTCTGACCGTGCCACGGTACCATCCGCATGCGAACCAGCGTTGCATCGCCACACCGTCAAACGACTGTGCGGTCGGCTGGGAAAACAATGCCCTGCAAGCTTCGCATAGCACTTCATCCGGTTTGTCGCACCCGGCGCAGCCCCGGGGAAACAGCAGATTAACCACCATCGAGCATGCCCTCGCCATTGAGTTCATGCGAAACCTCCCAACAGGTTCTATCGCGATAGACTGGCGATGATTCCACCGCACAATTTCACGGTATCGTTCGGACAGGTAACCTTCACCGCCCTGGTGCCTGCCTTTGCCGCAGGATAATCGTTACCGTCCGGATCCATACGGTCTCCCACAAAAACAATCTGCGCCACCGTAATGCCGAGAATATCGGCCAATTCTCGAACAGCGAACGACTTGTCGACGTTTTTTTCGGAGATATCGACGCTGCTGGCGCCGCCCGGCCGTACCTCCAAATGCGGTAGATCGGCGGCAACCGCTCGTGCCAGACGATTCTTCTTCTCGTTGGTTGGATCCCACGCCTCCTTGGCTTCGATGGGCGCAAGCTGCCCTAATGCGGAGAATGTGATCTGGCTGCCACGATCCTCGATACGTTCACCCCAAACGTGCGTGAGCCATATACCCTGTTCGCGCGCATTGCGTTCCAACGATTCGTAAGCTTTCGCACGATCATCCGCGCTGAGGTCATGGGCGAAGACCGGCGCCCAATCCGATCCGCCCCAACGGTAGTATCGGGTGCCGCTGGTCGGCATAAGATGCAGATGCGACCGATTGGCTTGACCTGTCAACCGTTCCACCACCTGACTTTTCAGCAATGCATACTTGCCACCGGTGATCACCGCGACATCAATCAACGATGTCAATGCGGAGAAGCATTCGGCCATGTCGTCCTTCATTGGCTTTTTCGACCTTGCCAACGTGTTGTCGAGATCGAAGGCGATAAGGCGTACTCCATTGCACAATTCCTCGATATCCACGTCGTTCCAACAGGGCACGGAAATATCCGTCATGATCGTTTCCTCCTGTGTCGATGCAATGAACAATATGCTATCGCATGATTCGCGCAAGGCCCTGATATGGTAGAAGCCATGTATCAATTGCCTTGGGAATCAACAGTGTATAGAAACCGTCATGGTCGTGGGACCCGCACTCCCATGTTCGGTACCAGACTTCCACGTTATCGTACAAGAAGCGGTATGTTCGACGACATGCTGGTGGCTCAGATCCGTAGGCTCAACGATGCATGGCCCGAACTGGTGGCACCGGTACAGTTTGCGGTCGAGGATGTTCCGCCATCCGACCCGGCACCATGGGAGGCCACTGCGCACTTGGGCTCGCAGTCTTTCCCCGCGGAACATGGCATTCCGCCGCGCGTCGTGCTGTACCGTATGCCTTTGCAATCGCATGCGCGAAGCCGTATGGACCTGCAATTCGCCATCCGCGACGAAGTGGTGTTGCGCTTGGCGGAACTGTATGGACGCCGTCCCGAAGAGATCGACCCCGATTGGGGTATGTGATCAACGCACGACGGTCATGTTCTGGTTGGCCAGCACCTGCTCGCGGGCTTCCTTCAGATCCGTTGCGCCGATAATCGACACTCCGGCCAGTTTCGCATCCGATACGTCTTTTTGGCTGATACGGATGTTCCACACCATTGATTGGTCCGGATCGGCAAAGCTTACGGCGGCAACGTCTCCATCGTTGATATCCGCCAGATCAACCGTTGTCGAAGCGCCGGATTGGAGAGCAATCTCGCGCTGGTCAACAGTATCTCCGACACTGTTATAGGACGTCAATGTTGCCGTGCGCTCATCGCCCGATATGTTGGTGATGCCCACTTGAGCCGTGGCATGGTCGGGCACGGCCATGGCAGAGACGCTCATCGGCACTGAAGCGTTGACCAAGGCGAAATCAGCCTGGTCATCATCGCCATCATTGGTGATCTTCGCGGCGACGGATACCGGCTCGCTGGCGCTGATGGTAAGTCCGGTCGCCGACTTGGGAACCGAACCCAGGTCGATGACCGAAACGCGATTCGATTCGAGCGTCTGCTGATTGGTTTTCTTCAGACCTTGGTCATCCGTCCAAGATACGGTGACGTCGGCCTGCCGAGACGGATACACATACAGGTTGACGGCATCGCCTTCCGTGAGTCCGTCAATCGCCAATGTTTTTGCGGCAACAGTATTGGGAACCGCATAATCCGATCCTTTTGCAACCAGACCATCCATGCTATGGTGCGCACCACGGCCGCAACGGGCGTGTCCACGCTGGACACGGTAACGTACAAAGCATCCTGCCCGGAAGCTGCTGCGGCAAGGTTCAGCACAGATTCCTTGCCCGCGCCAACCGTCAACGTCGAACCGGTAGACAATGCCAAAGCACCCGACTTGTCGGATCCCCAAACCTTGATGTTCACCGACGTGGCCTTAGCCGACGGATTGGCCACGACCAGCTGCTGGGTCATGCCTGTTTTGGTGCCCGACACCATCAGCGACTGCTTCAAAGCCGGAACGACGCAGGAAGCAGCGGAAACGCCTTTCAAATCTCCCTCAGTAGCCCAAGACATCACCGAAGAGGCCGCTCCCGTTCCATCGGAAGCCGACAGCAATCGGGTATTCTGCAATTGGGCTCCGTCATCGACCGTGCCGGACGCCATGAAAATATCATTATCCGATCCGGCATCATCCTTGTTCAACACCAATGACGAAGTGGCTTCATCAGCTCCGAGAAGCCCTACGGAAGAGCGGAACACCGAACCGAAGGACGCATAACGCGCCGACGACATGATATTGCCGTTGGACGCTTGATATTCGCTGTCTCCATACACATCAGTATCAGCTATCGTCATTCGTGCTGGACAATATGTTTCCAGCTGACGCGGACTGACGGTGCGGGATACGGATGAACGCTGCGTTACCGGCGAATCCGCATGAATCCAAGTCGGGCGGTAGATTACGGCCACGGTCGCCAGTGCGACAATGACCAACACCGACACTATGGCCAGAATTACACGCCAAACCGTTTTGGAACGGGAATGTTTGCTCATGCTTCCTCCTGACCGTGACGCCTCATGCGCGGAAGCGCAACCAAGCAATACGCTGCGAGAACAATACCCATGCACCACAGCCATGCCTGACGCCACACACTCGATTCAGCCTGTCGATATCCCTTGCGGTCGATATGCTGCTTGGCCGTATCTTGGATGGTGAGACGATAGTATGTTCCCGCATCAGTGCTTACGACATTCTGCGTGCCATCGGAAGCGCTGATATTGGAACTCAACTGATCGGTTATCTCCTTTTGCGCCTTGTCTTCGCCGGAGCGCACCACATAGATGCCTCCGAATCCCAACTCGCTCAAATCGGCGACGGCGTCGGAATCAGCATTCGACAACAGCTGCGCGCAATCCTTGGCGATGGCCTTGTTCGCATCATCGGAACGTCCGAACGCCACTTCGACACGCTGTGCCGGAGAGCTGTCGATCAAATCACCTCGGCGGGTGCGCATCACATTGTAGCTGATGGAACCGGCACTATCCGCGCGTACTGCGAGCACACGCCTCGCCTCATCCTGCGCAAGATAGTCGGAAGCAACAATCGGCAAACCGGAATCACTGGTCGAAACCGTGTTATGGTCTCTGGCGACATAATCAAAACCAGCACTCGCCACAACCGACGCCGCAATCAGCATGACCAGCACGATTCGTGCCGCACGCCCGGCAATAATGCCAGCAGAAGCGCCATTCCTCTCAACTTCGACATCGCCGGTCGGCCTCTGCCACAGCATGATGAAACGTTGCACCGCACCGCCTGCGACCATGCACACGCAAGACAGCAGTCCCATCATCGTGAATGAAACGCCGGGAAGCACGGAACCGGCCACGGCGCCATCCGCATCGACCGCAACCACAACCGCGGCGGAAAGCAGCGACGTGGCAAGACCCGCGATCGCCACGACCCACATCATACGCGACACGCGAAGCACGAATGGCAGGAACAGCGATACCGCGGCAAGAAGCACAATCAATGCCAACATTGCAGCAGCCACATACTGCCAAATCTCGCCGGATACGGCAACGCCGAATGCACGGGAAACAATATCCGAAAGATTTGCGATCATCGGATGCCCATCATGCGCAGACGACGGCAATATCACACTGCCAAAAATCTGACGCCACGTACCTGCTCCTGCGAAACGTACCGTGTTGACCAATGTGGGCGCGCATACGGAAGCGGCCGGCAGCGGAATCAGCAGCAGCGTCGTTCTATGGGAGCGTACAAGCATCAGGAACACAAGGAACGACAACATCAGCGGCAGCAGCAATTGCGGTTCGGCCGCGACGACGGGAATAAAGCACAATGCCGCAAGCGCCGCGGCCTGCACGGAAGCCTGCGGATTGACCAGATCTTCCGTACGGTACATGCCTACGGCTCGGAAAGAAAACGCGAAGGCCGCAGGAAGAAACACCATGACCGTCATCATCGTCACGTCGGCATCGCTGTACACGTTCATCGACAATGCGATGGCGAACCATGCCAACGCGATCACGCAACGCACCGTGTCGGACCGAGTAAAGATTCCAGCCAAAGCCCAGAACGACAGCACCATCAAAGGAGCGGACAAGAAGAACACCACGGCGACTGCGGTCGCAACATGGCCAGCCGTGAATACGGAAACCACCATGAGCACCAGCAGCCAAGGCGCGCTCGGGGCGCTGATTCCCGTTCCCGCGGTATACGCCCACGACGTGGTGGCGGCATGCACCAACTGGCTGAAACTGGCATCGGTCGGCAGCAACGTTTGAGAATATATCGACGCGCCGGAGAACACGCTCCGAAGCACATTCCAATATAGGAAGACGATCCATGCAAACGCGATCACCGCCGATGCGATGGCAAGCCCCCACCTGCGCATGAGCCTTTTACGCAGATGCGCCTTGGCAAGAGGCTGAGGATCACAGTGCCACGCTGGTCAAGAAACGCACGCTTGCGATCGTTCCATTGGCCGATCTGCTGACGAGTCGTCTGCAATGCGGCCAATGCCTTCAAGGAGACCCTACTCTGCTCACGCAATCGGGCACGGGCCTCCATGCGCCCGGCAAGTGGAGCAACGAACGCCAAGGCAGGGCCAATTCGCAACAGGCATGGTATGGCTGTTTGCGCGTCAGGCACAGCACGGCCAGTCCCAACGCCTTCAGTATCGACCAGATCCACAGCAGCGGCCACCAAGAACGATGCACGTCCGTATACGCGTATTTCGTATTCGCCTCGCGTACCGCAAGGTACGGATCGACGCGGCCTTCCTCATCTTCAACAGGTTGGCCGTTTTTGGAACGCACGCCTTCAAATCTTGCCCTCCTATGGGCGATTCGCGCCTGCGGGACCACCACCACACGGCCACCGCCCAGGCAGATGCGCCTGCACAGGTCCGTGGATTCGGCGAACGTGCCGAACCATGGATCGACACCCTTCCAAGTACGCAAGGTGGCCAATGGAACCAGCGCGCCGGAAAGCGACACAGCCAACACATCCTGCCGGCCATCATACTGTTCCTGATCCGGCTCACCGTCCACCACCAGAGACGTGACATTGTGGTGCCCCGCATACAAACCGACGTTGTGCAGGCTTTCCGCCTGCCAATCCAACTGTTTCGCGCCAAGCAAAGACGCAGTCGGCGTGTTTTTCCAAGCATCGAGCAACACCTCAAGGCATGACTCATCGGCCGGCCTGGAATCGTCATGCAATGTCCACAGAGCACCGACCCGGTCGTCAAGATCGATCTGTTGCATTGCACGAGCCACGGCATTCATGAATGAAGAGGCACCCTTCACTCCTACGAGAATGACACGTATGGTCTTGCTTTCGGGAACTTCCGTAAGCACACCGGCAGGCGACGGGATAACGCTAAACGTCATCTGCATAGCTGCTCAACCTGATTGGTGCAATCCGCAACGATAATAGTGCCTGGAAGCACACGCTGTGCGAGCACCGCGGCAAAAGTGGATGAGAAAAAACGCAGATCGCTTTGCGCGGTAATCACCGCAGCCACGGATGAATCGGCATCCTGCCGATGGGAGTACGGCCTGCTGTTGAGCAGATCGGTCACAATTCCCTGGATATCGCTGCTGGCGTTAGAATTCATAATTTCAAGTGTACGCACAGGGTGTGCCGTGCGTTATGCCCGTTCCTTGTGTTCCTTCTTATACCGACGGCGCTCACGTTCGCTCATGCCACCCCAAATGCCGAAACGCTCATCATGCTCGATGGCCCATTTCAGGCATTGCTCACGAACCTCGCACTGGGCGCACACTCGCTTGGCATCCCTGGTTGATCCGCCCTTTTCAGGAAAGAACGCTTCCGGATCAGTCTGAGAACATAAAGCCTATGCTGCCAGGAAACATCATCATCGCTTTTGAACAGACCCCACAGTTCCGCAAGCGGATTATCGGAGGACTCGTCGATCACGCCCCACATGCGTCCTCCCCTGCTATACGTATGCGCACTTTTAGTCGTGTTAAATTACACACATGCAATTTCTTTTTGTCAAGTTTTCCGCCGTGTCAATCACTATAATTCGAGAAAAATATGGTACATGGTAACTCCAAGAACGACGGGGGCCTGAAGCAGAATCCGTGAAAATCGGGGAACATCTCTATAATCCCATGACAGAGTAGTGGTATGTTCTAGAACGCGTTGAGATATGGCGTGATCTTTTGTATAAACAGGAAGGCGATACCGTGACCACATCACCAGCCGGCGATAAGCTTCCTAACGTCAATGGACTGCGAGACGCAAAGCCGCGTCACAGCCTTGGCTATCGAGTGCAGCATCGTACGAGGACGATAGTCGCTTCGGTCATCGCGGCGATGCTGGTGTTCTCGGGAACCGCAGCGGCCGCAACATGGCTGGATGTGAATGGCATCATCAAAGACCATTCGGTCGAAATCATCGGACAAGGCTCACTTGACGCCAACACCTCGATCATCGATCCCAACTCCGGCAAACCCATCGAATTCGTACTCATCGGGCAGGATTCCCGCGATGGCGAAGAGAACCAGTCCGTCGGAGGCAACTTCGACGACGTGGTAGGCAACCATCAGGCCGACACCACAATGGTGGCGCAGATTTCCGCGGACCGCACCAAAATCAATCTCGTTTCCATTCCGCGCGACTCCCTAGTGGACATACCGCAGTGCGAAACGACCAACGGCACGATTCCCGCGCAATACAATGTGATGTTCAACTCGATTTTCGCGAACGCATACCAGACCGGCGGCGATCTCGCTTCAGCCGCAAGCTGCACCCTGAATGCAGTGAACAGCCTCACCGGACTGAACATTCAAAACTTCATCGTCGTGGATTTCGCAGGACTGGTCAAAATGATCAATGCCGTAGGCGGAGTCGACCTGTGCATCCCACAGGACGTCGACGACCCCTACACCAGCCTGCAACTCACCAAGGGCCTGCACCATCTGGACGGACACCAGGCAACGCAGTACGCACGAACCCGCCATGGTCTGGGAGACGGATCCGACACATCACGAACAACCAGACAGCAATACCTCATCAAACAGTTGATGAACGAAGCGCTCAGCAAGAACCTCTTTACTGACACCGCACAGCTCTACCAGCTAGCGAAATCAGCCTTGCAATCACTCTATATCTCGCAAGGCATGGCCGATACCGCAGCGCTTGCAGGTCTTGCCATGAGCCTCAAGGATTTCAATCTGTCCAACCTGTATTCGCAGACCGTTCCGGTAGTATCCGCGCCGTCGGACCCGAATCGTTCGGTCTGGACCGATGAGGCGGAGACGCTATGGGAGAAGATGCGCGCGGACAAGCCGATTTATGGTTCCGACGAATCCGACGCGAACACGGATGCCAATACCGCAGGCAATTCCGACGGTTCTTCCGATAATTCGACGGATGGCACTGACAATACGGATAATATGGCACTGACAACACGGGTTCCCAGGAAGCCGCACAGACGCCTGATCCGGTCACTGGTCTGATCACGCAAGCCGATGGCACGCTTATCGATCCGAACACCGGTGGCACCGTCGATCCGGAAGATGGCTCCATCCATGACGCTCTTACCGGGCAGTACATCGGACTTGCCGATCGTTACCTCAACGCGACAGTTTGTGCCGTTCCCGCAAAGAACTAGACCGCTTTCACCGAATCCGTTCCTACACGGTGTAAATGGTGTAGGAACGGATTTCTTTTTGGAGGATATTGTATGAGTGAAGAGAACGGCGGCAAGGACCCATGCCCGCACCACCGAGCTTCATCCCGTCTGCAGGACGGAAGAAGACGGAATCACAGCCTCACAAATCCACAATTCCTTCTCAATCCGGCTCTCCGTCAATTCCAAGTTTTTCGCCTGCCGCACAGCCAGCGCGCTCAAGTGCCCCGCACGCCAGCAGGCGTACAGCGCAACCATCATCCGTAACTCCATCCGGTTCCAGCGCTCCACAGAGTTTCCGTCCTGCCGCAAACTCCACCAGCAGACCACGTAAGTCGGCATCATCGTCTCCTGCATCGTTTGCTCCTGCTTCAGCTCCGAACAATCACCGTGCGTCTCAGCAGGTACGAGGATCCTCCTCCATACCCACTGGCATGCCACGAACAACGCGACAGAACATGCCCAAACAACCTTTGTCCGGCAATAGCACAACAGGATTCCAATCCACTGCGAAAGCCGTGCTCCCCCACAGAAAACGACATATGGGGCGGGTCATTCTCGCGTTTTTCCTTGCTGTGATTCTCGCCTTGGGACTGTCGATATTCTCCGCATGGAATTGGGTGGATGGACAGCTCAACAAACAGTCTTGGTTGACGAACAAAGCCGATACCGCTGGCGAAAGCTGGCTGATCCTCGGTTCCGACGAACGCGAAGGCACCGTTGGTGACGCTGGCGACGTGACCGGTTTCAGAACAGACACCATTCTGGTACTCACCAAACCGAAATCCGGACCTTCCTCACTGATTTCCATTCCGCGTGATTCCTTGGTGGAAATCGACCAGAGTTACATGAAAATCAACGCCGTCGCCCAACTGTACAACGGCAAACAACTGGTTAACGAAGTCGAAGACATCACCGGGCAAAAAATCAACCACGTGGCAATGGTGCAATTCGGGGGTCTGGTCAAAGTGGTCGACGCTTTAGGAGGCGTCGAATTATGCTACGACCAGGATGTAAGCGATCCGTACTCCCAGTTGAACTGGACTGCCGGCTGCCATACCGCCGACGGCACCACCGCGCTTGCGTTTTCTCGTATGCGTTACGCGGACGCACAAGGCGATTTCGGACGTGCAGCCCGTCAACGTCAGGTCATCAACGCCATAGTGAAAAAGGGCGCGTCCAAGAATACGCTGCTGAACTTCGGCAAAGTCAAAAAAGTTGCGGAGGCTGCGTTGGGCTCCGTAACCGTGGATGAAAAGGCTTCAACCTCATCGCTGATGCGCATGGCTTTGGCGTTCAAAAGCGCTTCTGGGGATCAAGGCATTTCAGGAAGCGTTTATTGGACCGATCCCGACTACTACGTTGATGGTGTCGGCTCAAGCGTGCTCTTGGACGAGGATAAGAACCTCGAACTGTTCTCCGAATTGGCTAAGGGGACCCATCGGGCTGGCACTGTAGCACGCTCGCCGAACAGCAAAGTTGAGGGTTGTGGTCAGGATGTGGATAACCATATCCTCCGACCACAACCCTGATTCTCGCTTGCGTCCATCCGCCACTGCTGTTCACAATGACGGCATGAACAGCAAAACCAAGCGCAAGCATACCAATGGATTCAATGAGGATCGGCTGATGCTCATCAGCTGGGCCGCGCCGGTATTATCGCAACTTGTCATGCTTGTCATAATGATCGCGCAACGGCAATGGCTATATGTGGCCATGCTTGCTCCTGGACTCATCAGCAGCGCGTTGTCTCTGGCATCCATGGCGTTGCGTTCCAATCAGAAGCAGCAGCATGACGAACCGGTCTCCACCACCTATGCAAAGGTGGTGGAGACCGCAAGGCAAAACAGCCATTCGCCGTTCGCCGCAATGCCCCATATGTGTTTCGAGCGGTTCTACGCTCTGGACGAGGACGCGCTGCCTTGGCGCACCATCACACGAACATGGCTTTCCTCCACATCATCCTGCCCTATAGGAGTCACGGAGCATGGCTTGTTTCGCACGGATCTGCAACGATCAGGACCGCATGCCATGGTAGCAGGCACCACGGGTTCGGGAAAATCGGAATTGCTCATCAGTTGGTGCTTGTCGCTCGCCATGCAATACAGCCCTGATGATCTGCATTTTGTGTTTTTGGATTTCAAAGGAGGATCGACATTCAACGCTTTGGAACATCTTCCCCACACCGTTGGCAATGTCTGCGATCTTGATTTGTTCCACGCGATTCGCGCGTTGAATGCCATTGAACAGGAATTGGTGCGTCGTGAGGCTCTGGTCAGCGCCGAACGTGTTTCCGGATTCGACCAATTGGTCCGGCCTCCGGCACGACTGGTTGTGGTCATCGATGAATTCCATGCGCTTCGAGACCGTCTGCCCGACTATATGCAACGGCTGAATCGTCTTGCGTCACTTGGCCGTTCCCTTGGCATGCATCTGATCGTCTGCACGCAATATCCCATGGGCCAAGTCCATGCCGACATGAAAGCCAATATCTCGCTGAGCATATGCTTACGGGTTACAGACCAAATGCAGTCGAACGAATTGATCGGCATACGTGACGCAGCGCTGATTCCTCCCAGCATTCCCGGTGCAGCCTATTGCAATGACGGACAACACACCACACCTTTCCTATGCAGCGCGGTCCGCGATGTCAACCGACTTGTCCGCAATATTGGAACGGCCGCACGATTCCACGCCTGCAAACGCCCCGATCTCCTGTTTTCCGAGCCTCTCACGCAACATGCAACGCAATCCGATCTTTCCATCCCATCAAACCAGTCATGGCATAACGTTCCCTTTGCGCTTGCCGACGATGGCGTATTGGTGTATACCGCCATTCTTGACGTGAGCCAACAGAATATCGCCATCATCGGTGCCTACGGCAGCGGCAAAACCAATCTACTGTTGCATTGCGCACGCTGGCTATATGACACGGGTTGCGCCAATATTCGTTTCACACGCAAAACCGAACATGGCATGGTGACGGATGACGGCAAACCCTTACCGTCGCATAAGCGAACCATCTGGATTGTGGATGATGCGGACGAAGCGCTTAATCCCTTTTCCTCTGCGCCTGAAGCGAACGAATTGCGTGAGGCGTTGGTCAATCCCAATATCACAGTGATTGCCGCGGTGGAAAAACCTATTTCCGCACTGCTGGACCGATGTCCGACTCGTGTGGCGTTCCCCTGCGGAGAACGTTCCAACGATCTGATGCTCGGCATTCCCGGCGCAATTCTGGACGGGTTCGCAGCCGACGACTATACCCTCCCAGGTCGTGGCGTGCTCATGCAACAGGCCAAAGCATGCCCTATTCAGTGCGTGGAATTCCAAGGTTTTTAACGATTCGTGGGATTCTTTTCGCGAAGACTCTTGAAAAGTCGCGCGATTCGTGGTTATCTGAGTAACGGACTTACATGCCGTACATGGCAAGAGGAAGGCGATTATATGAGCAGTGCTTTTGACTGGCGCGCCAAGGCCGCATGCCGCGACAAGGATCCGGAGCTGTTTTTCCCGGTCGGCAATACAGGCGCCGCCTATCAGCAGATCGAAGAGGCCAAGGCCGTCTGCCGCACCTGCAAGGTGATTGACGCGTGCCTGAAGTGCGCGCTTGACACCAATCAGGATTACGGTGTTTGGGGCGGTTTGAGCGAAGACGAACGTCGTGCGCTCAAGCGCCGTGCCATGCGTGCCCGCCGCTCCCAAGCCATGCAGATGCAGATCTGAAATTTTCAAAGATCCATCATTGCATACGCTCTGCGAATAGCGACTTACAACGAAAATGTCCGGTTGACTTCCCCTGGTCAACCGGACATTTTCGTATCTTTCCTATCGTTCCTGCGCCGCACGCAGCTTCATATCGAGTACTACTCGGGTGCCACCGCCACGACGGGGCTCCCAACGGACCGTGCCTCCGAAATCGTTGTTGACGAACGTGCTGATGATCTGCGTTCCCAAACCGGATCCGGAGGAACGTGCCATACCATCATGCTCCTCATTGGCCAAGCCCGTGCCATCGTCTTCGACCACAACATTGAGGTTGTTGCCACCGCGTCCCACGGAAATCGTGATATGACCTTCTTTGCGACCTTCGAAGCCATGTTCCACGGAATTGGTGATCAGCTCGGTCAGCACCAATGACAACGGCGTGGCATCCTGCGCCGGCATCATGCCGAATCTGCCGATGAAGTCGATGTCGATATGCTGGTCACGCATGGTGGCCAAATCCACCGCCATCTTCAACAGGCTGGAAATGACCTTGTCGTAATCGACGATTTCATCGGCGGTCTGGCTCAAGCCTTCATGGACCATGGCGATGGTTTGTACACGACGCTGCGCCTCTTTCAGCTCTTTCTTGACCTCTTCGGACTTGGTCTTACGTGCCTGCAGTCGCAGCAATGCGGAAACCGCCTGAAGGTTGTTCTTGACGCGATGGTGGATTTCGGAAATCGTCGCATCCTTGGTCTGCAGTTCCTTTTCACGACGGCGAAGCTCAGTCACGTCGCGACATAGCACAACAGCGCCAACGCGGCCATTGGCATCCATCAACGGCAGCGAACGCATGGACACCGCGGACTTGTTGGCATCGAGTTCGGAATCGACGGCGGCTTTGCCACTGAGCACCAGAGGCAAGGTTTCCAGCACGGGATCGTTCTCGCGCAGCAATTTGGTGCCGATTTCGCTCAGATACTCCCCCTGCATGGTGCTGACCGATCCCAAACGTCGGAAGCAGCTGATGGCATTCGGCGAAGCATATCGCACGATACCTTCGACGGTGAGCACGATGAAGCCGTCCGCCACACGCGCATTGTGACGCTGGTTCATAATCGGATTACGATATGGGAACTGACCGCGAGGAATCATCTCATACAGCTGCTTACCTGCGCTGATGCTTTCGGATTCGTAACGTCCGTTCGACTCCCGGGTGGCCATATTCGTCTCACGTACCACCAAGCCCAGCGTCTTGCCATTATGACGCACCGGCGCGTACACATTGCACACCGTGGACTCGCCCACGGTGCGGAGCACCGTGGAACGGAACACCGATTCGGAAGCCATTGCGGCATCCAATTCAGCGCTCATTTCCTCCTCGACAACGTCGCCGACCACATCGTCGGCCCTCAGGCTCATCACCGTGGATGGACGACACTGTTCGGCAATAATGTATTTGCCCTCGCCATTTTGCAGAATGAGCAGCAGATCAGCAAAACTCAGGTCGGCGATCACCTGCCAGTCGGCGACCAGATGATGCAGCCATTCACGATCTTCGTCATCGAAATCGGGACGGGTCGTCAAGATATGTGAGAAATCAGCCATGCGCTCCATCATACGCATCACACCAGAGGTTTTGCACGACACGACGCATATTGCAGGAAAAGCAATATTGACATATCCATGAGTTACGGTAACGTAGGTTACGGTTCCGTAACTTACAGTGGAGGCACACAGATGGCGAAACCCACAGACGTAGAGATCGAGGAAAAACGAGCGATCATCGCCGAGGCACGCGAACAGGCCCTTCAAGCCAAGGCCGATATTATTCGCGTGAAGGCACGCAACAAGGCCGAGAACATCCGCAAGAAGGCCGACGGCAAGGCGAAAATGGCTATAGCCAAGGGCGAAGCTCGTGCCGCGAAAATAGAAGGCATCACTCCGGCGGAGATCGAACGTAAGATTCGTCTTGACGTGCATGGTCGCCCCAAGCCGGCGATGCGCGGCTGGATTCATGCCGTGGCCACTCCTCTGGCATTGGCGGCCGGCATCGTGCTGATCTGCCTGGCACACGGTACCGGTTTGAAGTGGGCCTGCGCCGTGTTCATGACGTGTTCGCTGGTATTGTTCGGCAATTCCGCCTGCTACCATTTGGGCGATTGGTCACCTCGCACTACCGATGTGCTACGACGCATCGACCATATGAATATCTTCCTGCTGATCGCAGGCACTTATACGCCGGTCTCCTTTGCACTCGAACCGTTCTGGCGCAATTCAATCATCGCGGGCATGTGGATCTGTACTACCGTGGCCCTCATCATTCACGTCATCTGGATCAGCGCCCCACGCTGGCTTTACGTGATTGTGTATATTATTTTCGGTGTTTCCGGAGTGGCATTCATGGGATTGTTCTGGATTTCGCCATATGCCGGTCCGGCGGTTGTGGTGTTGTTGGCCGCAGGCGGAGCTGCTATATCGCCGGAGCCATCGTATACGCGCTACGTAAGCCCGATCCATGGCCGAAGGTGTTCGGCTTCCATGAGATTTTCCACTGCGGCACCGTTGCCGGTTACGCATGCCATATGGTGGCGATCTACATGGTGATCGTGCAGCTATGGCCGTAAGTTCAGATCATATCTGATTGCAGTTTGACGAAATATACGAAAAGGCTGGTTCATCCGTTGTATTCGATGAACCAGCCTTGTATTTATATCGCTGGAATATCAGATTCAGCTTATGACGAACATCACTCAGGCGAGCGGCTTGGCTTCCTTGATGGTCACGGAAATCTCACGTCCGTTCGGAGCCGTATACGACACCGTGTCTCCCTCGTGAGCGCCGTTGATGGCTGCGCCGATCGGGGATTCCGGCTGATGATGCTGTAGTCCGTGGCGATGGACAGGTCACGCGTGCCAAGCACGTAGACCATTTCACGTCCGTTGACATCCAGCGTCACCAAAGAACCGTCGCCGACTTCGCCGGCCTTGGGCGCGGTCAGAATCTTCGCGTTGCGCAGCTTGACGGTCAGTTCCTCGATGCGGCCCTGATTTACTCGCTGAGCCTCACGAGCGGCCTGATAGCCGCCGTTTTCGCTCAAATCGCCCTCGGCGCGTGCCGCGGAAACCTTGGAAAGGATTTCGTCGCGATACTCGCCTTCGCGCCAAGCGAGCTCTTCTTTCATCTTGTCATAAGCTTCCTGCGTCAGCAGAAGCGTTTTTTCTTCGGCCATGTTGCTCCTTGACCTTGGAAATTACTCTATGCCGCTTAGTTTCAGCGGGTGGAGATGATGTCGATCACGAACACCAGAGTGTCTTCGCCGCCGATGCCGGCCTGCGGAACGCCACGGGAACCATAGCCGTACTCCGGCGGAATGGATACCACCAAGCGGGAACCGACGTTGTGCCCCGGAACGGTCTGGTCCCAACCTTGATGACCTGGCCGACACCGATGCCGAAGCTGGCCGGCTGGTGACGGTCGAAGCTGGAATCGAACGGGGTGTCTTTGCCCCAGACCACACCGTGATAGTTAACGGTGACGGTGTCGCCGCGGCGAACCATCGGGCCATTGCCCTCGAGCAGCTCCACAACCTTCAGACCTGCCGGAGCGGTCTCGGACGGGAATTCGATGGTCGGGCGATCGCCGAACTCAACATTGACAACGGGCATTTGAGATGCCATGGTGAACCTCCTTGAAAAGCACAATGCCACCTAGACTAGCACCAACCACCGCTAGCATTCAACGACATTGACCGCCAAACCACCTTTTGAGGTTTCTTTATACTTGGACATCATGTCTTCGCCCGTGTCTTTCATGGTTTTAATGGCCTGATCGAGGGTCACGATATGCGTTCCATCTCCCAGCATGGCCATACGAACCGCGTTGATGGCAGTGTTCGCAGCCATGGCGTTGCGTTCGATGCATGGAATCTGTACTAAACCTCCCACGGGATCACAGGTCAGTCCCAGATTATGCTCGATGCCGATTTCCGCAGCGTTCTCCACTTGCTGTGGAGTACCGCCCATCACCGCGCACAAACCGGCCGCAGCCATCGAACATGCCGTACCGACTTCTCCCTGGCATCCGACTTCCGCACCGGAAATGGAGGCATTGCGTTTAAACAGGTACCCTACCGCGCCTGCAGTGAGCAGGAAGGCAATAACGCCCTCTTCGTTCGCATGGTCAACGAAATGCCAGTAATAGTGAAGCACTGCCGGAATGATTCCTGCAGCACCGTTGGTCGGTGCGGTGACGATTCGCCCACCGCCGGCGTTTTCCTCCGACACCGCCAAAGCGAACAAATCCACCCATGCCGCATCCGACGATTCGAGCACCGCATCCGCGCGTTTCTTGTCTCGTGCAAGCACATCACTGTTCGAGGCAAGCCTTGCATACATTTTCGGTGCCCTGCGGGGCGCATTCAAACCGCCGGGCAACACGGTCTGCGACGTGTGGCATCCGTGCTGTACGCAACGACGCATCACCCGCCACACGTTATCCAGTTCGCTGCGAACCTGCACCGCCGACTGCATGGCCGTTTCATTGGCCCACACAATGTCGGCGATACTCATATGATGCTTCTCGCATAATGCAATGAGTTCGTCGCATGACGTGAATGGATATGGCACATCCGAGCCGTCATCAAGTGAGGAATCACTCTGCTGATCGGCGAAAGACGTTCCGACCGGCGGACGCTCATGAATGCCGATCATCAGATCCTCGGCATTGCCTTGCCGTACGAAGCCTCCACCGATGGAATACCAGACCTGTTCATCAACAAGATTGTTCTGCTGGTCAAACGCCTGGAAACGCATGCCATTAGGGTGCGCGGCCAAGCGATGCCACACGTCCATCACCACATCATGCGCATAGTCGAAATCGATGCGATGCTTACCAGCCAGCAGCAGTTCCCCACTCGACTCGCATTCATGACGAATGATGTTCACATGGTCCGTATCGACGGTTTGCGGCATGTTACCTTCCAGACCTGCCACAGTCGCGCGATCGGTACCGTGCCCCAAACCCGTCAACGCAAGAGATCCATACAGTACCGTACGCACGCGGCTCACACGGCCAAGCGTTCCCGTATGTTCAAGCGATTCGACAAATTTGCATGCCGCCACCATCGGACCAACAGTATGTGAGGAACTTGGTCCAACGCCTATCTTGAACATTTCGAGAATACTGAACATACCAATCGTCGCCTTGCTTCTCAGGTGCCTTGCTCAGGCTGCATACAATGCACGGAACATGAGAATCATAATGATCAAACCAATGATGGCGGCCGTAACTTCCATCACCAGCATGATAATGGCCGTGGTTTTACGATTGCCGAGTTTAACGTCAAGTAACTTGGCGAACAGGAAGGCGACGAAACCAAGAGCTGCGCCATTCAACGCAATCGCACCAATCTGGCCATTGGTGAGCACACTCTCCCCCACCATGGCAAGCACGGAATTGATGGTGGCGGAGAACACCAGCAGGCTCCACACACCGTAACCGATAAGTCCAACAATCGCATATGCGAACGGTCGGAACCGTTCACGCATTTTGAGCGTGAACGATTCGGCGCACCACAGCAGCGCAAAGCCCACAACGAACGTGAACGCCACTGCCATGAACACCGCTTCCATAGCCCATGGAATCAACGCCAACGACGCCTTCAACAACGAGAAATACAGCGGAGAACAAGCCAGTTCGCCCACAGCCAAAACTCCTGCGACGATAATCGCTTGGGAGAGCATCAGCGGAATTTCCGTATCGGGCTGTTCGATTACTGGCTTGATATCTTTCGACGTCATACTTTTTCCGTTCCAGTCGGCTACTTGGGGTTATCAATGCCGCCAGTGTAATAACGGATTGTTTCGTACGTGCTATCCAGCAATATTTCACAACGACCTCGACCATTAGGCCGTCATCGCAGCCAGAAAACCTGAGATCGGACTATGAATGGCAAGTCATCATTATTGAATAGCATACTGAGAGAGTATATTCTGTTTGAGATTCATCGATTGTTGAACTAGTTGTTCATATGTGAGGCATCCAGACATGTCTTCAACGGTGATTTTTTTTAGGAGCAATTTCTGCATTACGTAGCATTTGAGACACAACGTCAAATTTCTTATTCATTTATCTGCATTTCCTTTCGGATACATTAAAAAAAGCCCACAAACTGCAATAATGGACAAAGCCAGCCAATACATCCATGTTGCATGGAAAGCCGATGTGAGAAAAGGCACGAAAAATCCGCCACAAAATGATCCGATGGATTCACCAATGGCTGTCAAAATAAGACGACAATTGAGTATGTCGACAAGAGGCATGTTTTCTCCGGATTCCACCATGGCGACATTTGTCAACGGTGCGTACGTGCATTCCGCAGATGCAAATACCAGCAGAGCAGCAAATATGAACCATACCGATTGCATCAACGTTCCCGCTGCGAACAGCACAAAAGCGATGCCGTACAACCCTAGCTTAAGCCCATGCAATACGTTGATGTTTTTCCTGTATCCATGATGCGTACCACCAGCCTGCTGATGGGGAACTGCAAAACTATCCCAGCAATGGCATCCACAGTGAAGAACAGTCCACTCGGCAGCAAATCTGAAGAAAAACCATGAAATACGAGTGACATGCCAGAAAAAAGCTGCCCATTCATCACACTGCCAGTAACGACAATCAGCAATACCGGCAACATTCTTCGACTGCTCAATAATGTACCGATGGTGGAAAGAATCGAAGGTTTTTCCTCTGAAGGACTATCTGAAGTTCGTAGATAAACATGTCGCTCAAAACAAATTCCGGTGATAACGGATATGACGGCATATATCAGACAAATGATGATGAGAAAGTTGGCGAGACCAAGTCTGCACTGTACATAAGACGCTGTGATAGGACCAATAGCAGCTCCTAAGTTCGCAGACAAGGTTGCCAGCGAAAAGAATGATGCTTGCTCCTTGCTATCTGCAGTGGTTGCAATGATGTGCCTCGAAGAGTGAAATTCACCAATGAAATGCCAACACCGAACAACATCAAGCCAAGCAAAGCAAATACAGGCGAAACCTGCAATAGCCATGCAAAAGATACTAGTCCCAGTACGATAATCGCCAAGCTGATCTGCATGAGCCATAGTGTTGATATTTTCTCAATCAACCGGCCTAAAAACAGTGTACTTCCCCGTGCTGCAGCCGATAGAACACCAAGCATCACACCCGACAAAACACTCGCTGAGCCGACACGCTGGGTGAGCATTATCGGAAGCATCGACAGTACCGCACTGTATGCAAGATTCGTTGTCAAATAGTCAATAGATAGAGACGCATATCTTCTGCTTCGCATAGATTGTTCGCCGTTCGCCACTCTCACAGCAGAGAAAACTAGCCCCTTGCACGACGATTGTCATGCGTTGTTCATCATGTGGACACCGGATTTTGAGTCAACATTAAGCTCATCTCAGCGCGAGATAAAACAAAATCCAACCAGTATATTCTGATTGGGTCGCATGGTGCCGCCAGCGGGAATCGAACCCGCAATCCGAAGAGACCGATTTTAAGTCGGTTGCGTATACCAGTTTCGCCATGGCGGCAAGGCATCGAACAAGCCGACGCCCAAGTTATTATGCCACGTTAACGTTCGGCAAGCAATCGCGTGCCGTAATCCAACACAATGCCATCAAGCAAACCGTGCTCGCTGGCCATGAAGGAGTCGATATGCTGACCATGGTCGGCATAGGCCGCTTCGCTGACTTTGGCGAGCACACGATTCCACACCAGTGCACCGCCGCCGACCACGTCAACACGACCCGGGTGAATGGTTTTGTAGGTCAGGCGCTCTTCGCGCGGCATCGTAAGGAACTTGTTATCGACCGCATAAGCGTCTTCCAGCGAGCAGCTGGCACCATCCACCGCGGAGTGGTCGTATTCGGTCAATCCCATGGCCAGAGCGGTCATGGTAGTCACTGTGCCAGACACGCCGATGATAGTGCGGGTTTTGCCTGCAGGAACCGTTTTGAACGCTTCATCGATATGCTCGTCGATGTCGGCAATGGCCTCTTGAATCTGCGCTTCGGTAGGCGGATCGTTCTTCAAGTGGCGTTCGGTCATACGCACCGAGCCAATGTTCATGGAGAACGCGGCCTGCACCTGCGTGTTCGGATGGCTTACACCGTCGCCGCCAAGCACCAATTCCGTAGAGCCGCCACCCAAATCAACCACCAGATACGGAGCTTCGACGTCGCGACGAACCACGCTCGTGGCACCAAGGAAGCTTAGATCAGCCTCTTCCGTACCGGGAATGACTTCCGGACGCACGCCGAGGATCTGCTCGATAGTGTCTTCGAATTCCTCACGGTTCTCAGCATCACGAGTGGCCGAAGTGGCAACGAAACGAATGCCATCCACCGGATGCTCTTTCAGCACCTCGGCGAATTCGCGGGCAGCGGCGTAGGCACGTTCCAATGCCTCATCGGCGAAACGATGCGTCTTATCAACATCCTGACCGAGGCGAATCACACGAAGAATACGCGGAACAATATCTTCGACGCCGTCTTCGCTGACTCGGGAGACCTTCAGACGAATCGAGTTCGTACCGCAATCAATGCCGGCGACAGTAACGGATTTCATTGCTTCTTCTTTCTGTCTGAATATGGTTCAGTCTTCGTTTTCCACCGTGCAGCGGCATACATTGGGGTCGAATTCATGACGAATCGCCTCCAATGCCATGTCTCCGATCGGATTGGCGCCCTCGCCCATCACCAGCGTTTGCGCCAGCAAGGCGTGCAGACACTTGATGCGAACAGGCATGCCGCCGGCACTGGTGCCTTCGATATGCTCTTCGCTGTCTTCCATAGCAACGGCGATTTCATGCCGGAACGCCAAATACAGTTCGTGCGCACGCTCGTAGGCGGCTTTCAGATCGTCATCTTCAGCCAAAAGATCGTTGTACTCCTTCATCTTGCCTTCGGCTTCGATGTGGGAGATGGCTTTCACCGCTTCCGGGCCAGTCAAATAGCAAGTGGTAGGGAAAGGCACACTCCCGGCAGCAGCGGACGCGTGACCACAGCCAAAGGCCTGCCGCACACGCAACGTGCTCCGACAGCCACCATGCCACGCGGGTAACGACCCAACTGACGCTCGACCACAGCAATATCATGCTCGGTGGCAGGCTGGTCGAGAACCTTCTTCGCCAAGGCTTTGGCCTGTTCGCTGATTGTCATACCCTGTGTCACTCCTGCTGATCTCCTGATTGCTGTTGGTTGTTGTCTTGTGAAGTCTGCTGCTGGCCACCGGATTCCGGGCTCGTTCCATTCGCATCCGATTCGCCGGTTGACGTACTTTCGGACGTTTCCCTCGATTTCGATTTCACTTCGTCCGATTGGTCGGCTTGTTTGAACGAATACGCCATTTCCTTATACCAAGGCAGTACGGTTTTCTGCGATTCATCCGTCTTTTTTGCATCTTCTGTGGTTTCGCCGGTCACCGCTTCGGGATGTTCCACACGAATCGCCTGTTCTCCTGGAAATACGAATCCCAGACGATCCCTTGCCTGCGCTGTAACGTAAGCTTTGTCATCCCAACGCGCAATGTCGTTTTCCAGTTCCTGCTTTTGCGCTATCAGCGCAGCTTCCTGCTTCTTCAAGCCATTCAATTCAGCCATATTCAGCGCATAGGTATGGAACGTCGACGCCAGCTGGATGGATCCCAAAGCCACGATAAATACCGCCACAAAGAACGCGATGGGGCCAGCGCTGCCCCTTCTGGATGCTTTCTTGCGTGACTTTGAACTCATAGCAATGAAAATACCCGCCGCGTTCGACGAGGAACACGACGGGCACTCTACATCAGCGCATATTCGATGCGCTTACGCTCACTTGGCGATGTACTTCTTGCAGGCCTTGAAAGCGCTGTAGCCAGCATACTGAGCGGTGGAGCCGAGCTCCTCCTCGATCTCGAGCAGGCGGTTGTACTTGGCAATACGCTCGCCACGAGCCGGAGCACCGGTCTTGATCTGGCCGGTGTTCTTTGCCACAGCCAGGTCGGAGATGGTGGTGTCCGGGGTCTCGCCGGAACGGTGGGAAACCATGGAGGTGAAGCCGTTCTTGGTGGCCAGCTCGATGGCGTCGAGGGTCTCGGTGACGGTACCGATCTGGTTCAGCTTGACCAGCAGGGAGTTGGCGGCGCCGAGCTCGATGCCCTTAGCCAGACGTGCCGGGTTGGTGACCAGCAGGTCGTCGCCGACGAACTGCAGACGATCGCCGAGCTTGGCGGTGATGGCGGCCCAGTCTTCCCAGCCTTCTTCCTGGAACGGATCCTCAATGGAGACGATCGGGTACTCGTTGATGAGGTTCTCGTAGAAGTCGAGCATGTAGCCGGCTTCACGATCGTCGCCTTCGAAGTGGTACTTGCCGGTCTCCTTGTTGTAGAACTCGGAGGAAGCCACGTCGAGGGAGATGCCGATCTGCTTGCCCGGCTCGTAGCCGGCGGCGGAGATGGCGTCCATGATGTAGTTCAGGGAGTCCTTGTTGGACTTCATCTTCGGAGCGAAGCCACCCTCGTCGCCGAGGCCAGTGGCCAGGCCTTCCTTCTTCAGGACGTTCTTCAGGGTGTGGTAGACCTCAACGCCTGCACGCAGAGCCTCGCTGTAGGTGTCGAAGCCGTACGGGAGATCATGTACTCCTGAATGTCGGTGGCGAAGTCAGCGTGAGCGCCACCGTTCATGATGTTCATGTTCGGAACCGGCAGGATGTGGCCGTTGGTGCCGCCGATGTAGCGGTACAGCGGCTGGCCCGCGGACTCAGCGGAGGCGTACAGAGCAGCCAAGGACACGCCGAGGATGGCGTTGGCGCCCAGACGACCCTTGTTCGGGGTGCCGTCGAGCTCGATCATGACCTCATCGAGAGCGCGCTGGTCGGAAGCATCCATGCCGATGACCTTCGGAGCGATCTCTTCGTTCACGGCCTTGACGGCATTGAGAACACCCTTGCCCTGATACACGGACTTGTCGCCATCGCGACGCTCCCAAGCCTCAGCTTCACCGGTGGAAGCACCGGACGGAACGAGGCCCAGGCCCTGAGCACCGTCTTCGGTGTCGAGAACGACCTCAACGGTCGGGTTGCCGCGGGAATCGAGAATCTGACGCGCGTAAACGCTTTCAATTACTGCCACAACTACTCCTTATAAACGTTAGGTTGTGATGACATTGCCTAGAATAGTGCGTTTTGTGGACGTATGGCAAACTTATCCGACACGATTTGTGTGAACGCTCACACAAATCGTGTCGGATGCGTCTGGAACTTCACCTGCTATTTCCTTGGCGTTGGCTTCCAGTCAAGGTCATCCAGCAATTGGTTCGTCCAACCAACGATTTCATCAGAGCTCATTGGACCAGATCCCAGCGAACCTGCGAACGGCGCGGGAATCAGGTATGTTTTAGTCATCGGACGGTATTGAATGCCCTTGTAGATTCTGGCCATGCGCATTTGCACGGATTCTCGCGGCTCGAATTTGGCGACACGAACGTTACGGCCTTGCCCGATGATTTCGGTAATGCCCAACTTCCTTGCTTGAACCGAAGTCTCGCCACATCGAACAGCGCCTCGAAATCGACCGGAGGCTTGCCGTAACGATCCGTAAGCTCATCACGCAACTCGTCAAGATCGGCTTCCGTACGAGCACCCGCCAACTTGCGGTAGGCTTCCAATCGCAATTTGTCGGAATCGATGTAGCTGACGGGAATGGACGCTTCGATCGGCAGATCGATGGTGACAGCAACCGATTCCGTACGTTCCGGTTCCTTGTACTGCTCGACGGCCTCGGACACCATGCGCACATACAGATCGAAACCAACACCCTCGATATGCCCGCTCTGCTCGTCGCCCAGCAGATTGCCGGTGCCACGCAGCTCAAGATCCCTCATCGCCACGTCAAAACCTGAACCGAGCGCAGTGTTCTGCGCGATGGTGGCCAGTCGGTCATGCGACTGCTGGGTCATCGGCTTGGTTGGATCATATAGGAAGTACGCGTAGGCACGCTCACGGCCTCGCCCGACACGACCACGCAACTGATGAAGCTGGCTTAGGCCGAAACGGTCGGCATGATCGACGATCAACGTATTCGCATTGGAAATATCAAGACCGGTTTCGATGATGGTGGTGCATACGAGCACATCAATGTCGCGATGCCAGAAGTCTCGGATCACACCGTCAAGCTGCTTCTCCCCCATCTTGCCATGGGCGATGCCGACATGCGATTCCGGCACCAGCTCGTGAATCTTCGCGGCAACCGAAGCGATGTCTTGCACTCGGTTGTGCACGTAGAACACCTGGCCACCGCGCAACAGCTCACGCCTGACCGCAGCAGTGACCTGAGCATCCTCATACGCGCCAACGTAGGTAAGCACCGGCAAGCGGTCTTCCGGAGGCGTGTCCAACGTGGACATTTCACGAATGCCTGTAACGGCCATCTCCAGCGTTCGCGGAATCGGTGTTGCCGACAGACTCAGCACATCCACATTGGTACGCAGCGCCTTCAACGTCTCTTTGTGTTCGACGCCGAAACGCTGCTCCTCATCGATGATGACCAGTCCCAGATCCTTGAATTTGACCTTCGGTCCGAGCAGTTTGTGCGTACCGATCACCACATCGACGGAACCGTCTTCAAGTCCCTCGATGGTGTCGTTGATCTCCTTGGTGGTTTGGAAACGGCTCATCGCCCTTACTTCCACCGGAAAACCTTCAAAACGTTCGGTGAACGTCTCGAAATGCTGTTGCACCAGCAATGTGGTCGGCACCAGCACAGCCACCTGTTTGGAATCCTGCACCGCCTTGAATGCGGCACGTACGGCGATTTCGGTTTTGCCGAATCCCACGTCGCCGCAAATCAGGCGATCCATCGGCACGGGCTTTTCCATATCGGATTTGACTTCGTCGATGGTGGTCAGCTGATCGGCGGTTTCTTGGTACGGGAAAGCGTCTTCCAGTTCTTTCTGCCAAGGGGTGTCTTTGCTGAAGGCATACCCCTGCATACGTTGACGTGCCGAATACAGTTTGACCAGATCTTCGGCGATTTCGTGCACATGCTTACGTGCTTTCGCCTTGGTGGCAGCCCAGTCGGATCCGCCCAGTTTGTTGAGTTTTGGAGCGTCGGCACCGATGTATTTGCTGACTTGGTCAAGCTGGTCGGTGGGGATGAACAGTTTGTCGGCAGGTGCGCCGCGCTTGCTGGATGCGTATTCGATGACCAGATACTCGCGTGTGGTCTGGTTGGCGCCCGCTCCGATGGTACGCTGGCGCATTTCGAGGAACCTGCCGATGCCATGCTGCTCATGCACCACGTAATCGCCGGCTTTGAGCTCCATAAGGTCGATGGCCTTACGGCGACGTTTCGGTGTTTTTGCCTGTCCCGCGGCCGATGTACGTCCGGTCAGGTCGCGTTCGGTAAGCAGTGCGACTTTCGCGGCATTATCGACGAATCCGTCGATGGCACGCGATCTGATGCAGTCGAAGTTGGCGATTCCCGTTTCGTTGATGGCACGTTTGAGTCGAACAAGAGTGCCTTGCGCTCCTGCAGTGACGGTGACGGCATAGCCGGCATCAAGAAGACCTTCGATACCGGAAGCTGTCTTGGCCTCATCTCCGCGATATTCTCCAGGATTGGTGGCGTCGAGCTGAACGCGGCCTTCCCTACTGGAGTCCACACCGAAACTCGTAAGCTTCCATACGTCATGCCTAGAGAACACCAGTGAGGAAATCGTTTCCTCAAAATCGTAGAAATTCGCCTGATCGAATGTGATTGGAGCGCCGGCACCATGACCGGATGCAGCAACATGCCAACTGGCTGCAAGGAATTCATTAGCCGTTTTGGCAAGATCGTCGGCAGCGCGACGCAATTTTTCCGGATCGGACAGCATCACCAACGCACGCTTGGGAAGCATGCCCTGCACCGGTTCCATATCATCGACCAATGCGGGAAGCAACGATTCCATGCCTTCGACAGGAATGGCGTTGGCAATGGATTCAAGCATGTCTTCGGCGTTTGGAATGGAGCCGATCAGGGATTTCGCACGCACGCGCACCTTTTCGGTCAGCTGCAGCTCACGGCATGGCGTGGCCCAGACCATCGGAATGTCACTGCCATACGTAGCTGGTCGGATGCATGGAATTCCTTGATGGTATCGATTTCGTCACCGAAGAATTCGATACGAACCGGATGCGGCAATGTTGGAGGAAACACGTCGATAATGCCGCCTCGCACTGCGAATTCACCACGATCCATCACCAAGTCGACTCGAGTATACGCATTCTCCACCAGTCGATGCGACGCCTCATCGAGCGCCAACTCCTCACCTTGGGAGAACACCAGCGGCTCCACATCCCCCAAGCCCGCAACCACAGGCTGAATCAGGGAACGCACCGGCATGACGAGAATCCTGATGGGGCCAAACAGCTTGCTTCCCTCTTGAGGGTGCATCAGTCTGCGGAACACCGCCATACGGCTCGCCACGGTATCGGCGCGAGGCGAAAGACGTTCGTGCGGCAAGGTTTCCCACGCTTCAAGCTGTGCCACATCGTTTGGATCGCCGGAATACCACGAACGAATCGCCTCAACCATTTCCTCGGCCTCGCGCCCGGAAGCCACCACAAGCACAACCGGTCGTGTTCCCGCTGCCCCGGCAGCGAGCGCCGGACGCAATCCTTCGGGAACGCCAACGGTGATGCTGGGGTCTATGTCGGATTCCGGCACTTCGATCTCGTCGGAAATCAGCGCACGAAAATCCTCATCGGTTTCGAGTACGTCGAGAATGCCAGCCAGCGAACCTGACGTCGGCAGTTGCACCGGTTCAGCGGCCATTGAACTGCTCCTGAGCCTTGGCGAGGCCGTTGAAGATGATGGTTTCCGCCGCGTCGGCACCGTCGGCAAGGAATTCCGGAAGCTGCTTGCGCTGATCCGGACCGAATCCGCCCAGCACCCAATTCACCGTGTTGTCGTGGGCGTGGGCGCCGCGTTGCGCATGACCGACTCCCATGCGCACTCGGGCATACTTTGGCGTTCCCAAGGCACGATCAATTGATTTGATGCCGTTATGGCGCCTGCGGAGCCACCTGCCTTGACTTTGATACGTCCGAAATCAAGATCCATGTCGTCGTGAATCACCACAATATGGTCTGGTTCAATCTGATAGTAGGCACTGATGGAAGCCAACGCATTACCTGACTCGTTCATGTAGGTGAGCGGCTTTGCCAGGAAGAATTTGACGTTACGGCCAGACAGGTTCATCACGCCTTTGCCGAGCATGGCAAGCCCTTTATGGTCGGAAAAGTTGACCGACCAACGTTCGGCCAACAGATCGGCCGCCATAAATCCCATATTGTGACGGGTGCCTTCGTATTTGGATCCCGGATTGCCAAGTCCTGCGATCAACCAGAAATCAGATGCCATTGAAATCGTTCCATTCATTCATACATACGTTTGTGCGCGTTCATATTGCGTCACGTTGTCTCGTCTTGATAACCGCAAAGATTGTACTTACAGGTCGAGATACCAGTAACTCATGTCACGCATGGTGCCGGTGGAATCGGTGGCGGCAGTTGGCATGAGGCCAAACTGTGTAAAACCGAACCGTTTCATCAGTGCGATCGAACCGGCATTGTCTGCGAAAATAATGCCGCATGCCTTACGCATATTACGCTTTCGACATTCTTCAAGCAGTTTGGTGAGTGTGTATGTACCGACTCCCCTGCCCTGCCATTGCGGATCGATATAATAGGCGAGATCGGTGACGCCGTCGTATCCTGCGCGATCGTAGAAAACGGAAAGCGCGCTGAATCCAATGATCCGCCTCTCTCCGTCATCATCTACCGTTTCCGTAACGAACACCGCATACGGATCATGATGCGATTCAACCCATGCTTTGCGCTGTTCGTATGTGCGTGGAGTTATATCGGCCGATGATCCACCTCGTATGACTGCAGCGTTGTAAATGTCGGTGATGGCTTGAATGTCGTCTTGTGTCGCGATGCGGTAGGAATACTCGATCATGTTTTTGAGCATACCGGGCATATGCAGAAGGCGGAAGACCGGTTCCCCATATGGAACCAGTCTCCCGCCTTATGCAAACAGCAATCGTACGGAACTTGTGCGGAAACTACTGCTCGAGTTCGAGCGCCTTGTTCAACGCTTCCTGAAGTTTCTTCTGCGCCTCGCCATAAGCGGACCAATCGCCCTTCTTCATAGCCGCGTCGGAATCCTTCATTGCCTGGGAAGCGTCGTTAAGCGCGCTCTTCAGACCGTTGCTCATCGTGCCGGAGCTACTACCGGTATTGCCGGAACTGCTGTCATTGCCCGAGTCTGTTCCAGATGACGAATCCGTGCCATCGGTTCCGGAAGAACCATCGGTGGAGGCATCGCCGTTGGTATCGGACGTATCAGTCTTGCCACTGGTCGAGCCGTCGACGTTTTCAGCATCGCCAGCGGATGCACCGGAGTTGCCGCCGAACACCTGATCGAGCGCTTCGTCCAACGTGTTGGCGAATCCGACCTGGTCGCCGAAGGCACCAACACCTTCTTCAACAGCGGGAAACTGGTGGAACCGGAAGACTTGACGTACACCGGCTGCACGTACACCAATCCGCCGCCGAGCGGCAGTGTAAGCAGATTGCCTCGCTGCACATTGGTGGAACCGGATTCAAGCAAATTAAGTTCCTTCGACACGTCGGCCGACGCATTGAAGTTGTTCTGTGCCTGACCGGGGCCTGGCACATTGGAATCCTTCGGCAACTCCTGCAATCGAAGCGTGCCATAGTTCGCGCCGATCTTGCCTTTTTCGTGGCCCGCATCGGAATCGACAGACAGGAATCCCGTCAAAATCTCTCGAGTTGACGTGCCTGCGGGAATATACGACGACGTCAACGAGAACACCGGTTCGTTGGATCCACCGGTCTGCAGCGTCAAATAGTACGGCGGCTGCAGAATGTCGCGTTCCTGAGCCTGCTGGGATTCGGTCGGATCGACCGGAGTCTGCCAGAAATCCTCACCGGAGAAGAACTGGCTGGCGCTCGACACATGTACTTGGTCAACAGTTCTCGCTGCACCTTGAACAGGCTTTCCGGGTAACGCAGGTGCTCATCAGATCGCCGGAAATCTCCGACAACTGGTGGTACTGGCCGGGGAAGATCTTCTGCCATGCTTGATCACCGGATCGGATTCGTCCCACACGTACAGGTCCACGGAACCGTCATACGCATCGACGGTGGCCTTCACGGAGTTGCGAATGTAGTTGGCGTTCTTCGAAGCAGCTCACTCACCGTGGCCGAAGATTCCGTAGTGGAATCCTTGGAGGCTTCGCCAGATCGGTCATCTGCGAATACGGGTAGGCGTCAGACGTGGTGTAGCCATCGACGATCCACTTGACACGACCATCCACGACCGCCGGGTACACACGGCCGTCAAGCGTCAGGTATGGCGCGACCTTGGCCACACGCTCCTTCGGGGAACGATCGTAGAGGATCTGCGATTCGGAGTTCACACGGTTAGAGAACAGAATCTGGTCGGAGCCGAAACGGATGGCATACAGCAGTCGGGAGAAGATATTACCGATCTTCGGGCCGCCATTGCCACCGAACGTGTTGGTGGCGCCTTCGGAACCGGTCGGGTAATCGAACTCCCACGACTGCGTACCTTCCGGAGCGCCCACGATCGAATATTCGGAAGCGTTCGGCGAGAAGTAGATACGCGGCTCATACTGTTCGGATTCGGTGAGCTTGCCTTGGGTTGGAATACCCGCCTCAAAGAACTTCGGCTGGCCGTCGGCCGTCACCTTGTTGCCGTAGGCGGCCACCACACCATAGCCGTGCGTGTATACGGTATGGTCGTTGACCCAGTTACGATTGTCAAGACCGGCAAGGTCAAGTTCTCGTGCTGCGATCACCGTATCTTGGCTCACACCGTCGACCTCATACTTGTCGACGGCAAGAGTATCGGCAAACGTGTAATACTGCTTGGATTGCTGCAGCTGCTTGAATGTCGGGGAAACGATCTGCGGATCGAGCAGTCGGATCTGCGCGGTCGATTCCGCGGAATCAGCCAACGCACCAGCCTCGCCTTCCGTAGTGGCTGATACTGTTCGGTCTTCACATTGTTCAGACCGTATGCTTCACGGGTGGCGTCGATATTACGCTGGATATAGGTAGATTCCATTTCCTGCGCGTTCGGATTCACACGGAAACGCTGCAGCAGCATCGGCCATGCCACGGTAAGCACCAAGCTCACCACAATGGCGGATGCGATGGCCACGGTCGGCACCTTCCACGCTTTAAGCGCTTCGGAAGCACGCACCGCAATCGGAGCCTGGCCTTCCAACGCATGCGACTTCATGATCCACACGCCGAGAATCACACCGAGAATGACGGTGATGGCAGCCATGATGAAGGTGACGGGAATCGTGGCGTTGACCGTGGTATACGTGGCACCGGTGATGCGGCTACCCTCCTGCGTGAGGTGGGAGAACACGCCAAGCACCTGATTCGTCGCCCATGCGAACATGTTGAGCATCAGCCAGATGCCGATCTGTCTACGCGCACGCTTGGTGATGTGGAACAGTCCACGACCATGCACTGGCATGGTGATTCGGATGCCGCCCATCATACATGCGTGACGATGGAGAAGATGATGCCGGCAAGCAGCAGCAACGACACTGCCGACATGATCAGCTTCAAGCCAGGCAATACGAACACATAGAAACCATTGTCGATGCCGAATTGCGGGTCGGTGGTGCCGAAACTCTGCGCGTTGAACATCAGCAGGATTTCAGACCAATTCGCATTAAACTGCGATCCGAACATCAAGCCGACGATCAATGAAATCACCACAGCCACACGACGTGCACTCTTTGAGCTCACGCCCTTGCCCACTTCGATGGTGTCGCCGTTAATACGAATCGTGGAACCATCGGCAGCATCGGGGCGAGCCAGATCGCCAGCGACGCGGACAGGAATCCGACCGCGGCGATCAGCAGCGCATACGCCACCCACAGGCCTACCCTGGTACCCAACTGCGTCCAAATCACGCTTTGAAAGCCAAGCTGCGCATACCACATGACGTCGGTGATGAACTGCGCCAAGCCAAAGAACAGGCCGATGATGATGGCAAGCGCCAGCACCACACCGATTAGAATCTTGTTGCCGTTCGACGATTTGCGCGGACGGTTCGGCTGGCGTGTGATACGCGGACCGGACGGACCTCTTGGAGGCATGTTCGCCGAAGACCGGGCGGTGTTATCACCATCGGTTTCGACATTGAGAATGATGGGATCATCGTTGCCGGATTTATTGGCACGCTGCCCTTGGGAGCGGTTCGGACCGCTTTCCGGGTCGAACATGGGACCAAACATATCAAAAAAAGACATACTAATAGCCTATCGACAGGCACGGAACGGCTTTATGCCGCTAGCCTAATGTTTACGCAATTCACGAACACGAATCCACCCGTTCTTTTCTTATGCGATCGTATTCGCCATCACCGGCATGTGATAGATAATGACACTATGAGGAGAGTTCACGTTCATTTCGCTCGTTGTGCTGCCGCACTGTGCGCCATCGCACTGCCGCTATCGTTCGCTGGGTGTTCATCCAGCGCGAGTTTGAATGCTGGCTCCAACCAATCCGAGCAATCCAATTCGCAGCAGTCCGATGCATCACATGATGCGCTTGACAAATCCAACGTGCCAAGCGTGGTGGATGACTCGCCGCATGGCAGAGCTGTGGCTGCAGTCAATGCCATGAGTCTTGCAGAGCGCGTCGGTCAGCTCGTCATGGCACCCCTGTATGCGGGATCCGATCCTTCCTCGTTACAGGATCTCATTGTGAACCAGCATGTCGGTTCGGTGCTGATCATCGGCAACTGGAATTCGGGAACGGCCGGTGTCGCCGCAGCCACATCCGCATTGCAATCGTATGCGCCGGCCAATAATCAGCTGTTGATGACCACTGATCAGGAAGGTGGTTTGGTGCAGCATCTTCAAGGCGCTGGTTTCGACCAGATGCCTTCCGCCACCAATCAGGGTTCAATGTCGACCAACCAGCTACGGCAATCGGCTGCCGTATGGGGTTCCCAACTCAAGTCGGCCGGCATCAATGTTGATTTGGCGCCGGTGGTGGGCACGGTAACGGTAGATAGGGCTTCCAATGGCCCGATCGGCGCACTGTATCGTGATTTTGGTCTTGATGCGGACGGCAATGCCGACCATGCCAAGGCGTTCATTCAGGGCATGGCGGATTCGGGTGTAGGCAGCGCCATCAAGCACTATCCTGGTTTGGGTTCGGTGACGGGCAACACCGATTTCACCGCCGACGGCATTCTTGATACCACCACCACGTTGGACGGTGCGGAAATCGGCGCGTTCAACAGTACGTTGGAGGCGAACCCTTCCATGGTGATGATGTCGCTTGCCACCTATCAGGCTATTGATCCGAATAATCCCGCCGTGTTCTCCAGCGCTTTGGTAACGGATTATTTGCGCAATACGGTCGGATTCCAAGGTGTCATCACTTCGGATTCTTTGTCCGCCACTGCGTTGGGTGGCATTCAGCCGAGTGATTTGGGTGTGCGATTGGTTGAGGCCGGCGGTGATCTTGCCTGCATTGGCGCTTTCGATTATGTTCAGCAGGTTTTGGATGGTTTGAATGCGAAGGCCGCGGCTGATTCCGCTTTTGCAGACAAAGTAACGCAGTCCGCGATTCGTGTGATGACATTGAAATACAGCATGGGACTCGCTTCTTGATTGCGAAATATTGATTGCGGAACATGCAATCGAATATCTTCGGTATAGGAATAATCGCAAGCAAGCAACATAAATATAAGAAAAACAATCCCCGTCTTCCGAAATGAAAGACGGGGATTGTTTATGTATGGCCGTTAGTTTCAGCAACAGCAACTGGTGTTGGGATGCTTGCGATCGTATTCCTCTCGCATGCGCCAGTATTCGCGTTCGGTCAGCGGGGTTTCGCAGGGATGTTCGCTTGCGAAATGCTCCAGATAGTGGTCGTATTTCGCTTCTCCGCTGAATTCGCGCACATACCAGACGAATCCGGCCTTGGCTTTCAATAATGCGGACCAGATTCGTCTGACCATGGTGGTGAATCCCTGCATCAGGCTGCGGCCTGTTCCTTCTGCGCCAGCTCATAGCTCTTGGCCGCGTATTCGCGCTGCACCTTCTTTTCGAGCTTGGTGGCGACCAGGCTGGACGGTGCGAACCATTCGGATTCCACGAACGGCTCCTCAGACGTGGTTTCCACACCGAACTTGCCCTTGGCAAGAATCTTCACGGTCTGGTAGATGCCGACGACCAGGAAGACTCCCATCATGACCATGAAGAACACGGAGAGCACGCCGTCAAGGTACGCATTGGAGAGTGCGGCCTTGGCGTTGACCAACGCTTCGCCTTCCAAAGTGCCACCATCGATCAGCGTCTGATACTTGGAAGCGGTGGCGAAGTAACTGATCGGTCCGACGATCTTCTGGAAGTCGGCGGTGAAGGTCACGGCCACATCCCAAACGAGAGGAACAACAGGAATCCACAGGTACTTCTTATAGCCAAGCTTGGCCACGCAAACGGTGACCAGCATGAAGCATGCGGCGGCAAGCAGCTGGTTGGAAATACCGAAAATAGGCATCATGGCGTTGATACCACCATTCGTATCGCACACGCCGACCCACAGCAGGCCACCCCACAGGGCGGTTGCGATCAGTGTGGTGATGATGTTGCCCGGTTTCCACGTCGGATCAGCGAACTTCTTCAGCTTGCGCACGTTGCCCAGCAACTCACCAATCTGATAACGGGCCACGCGGGTGCCGTTGTCAACGGTGGTGAGGATGAACAACGCTTCGAACATGATGGCGAAGTGGTACCAGAAGGCCATGGAGTCATGACCGCCGAGGTAGGACTTGAGGAAGTTGGCCATACCCATAGCGAACGTGGTGGCGCCGCCGGTGCGGGAAACGATGGTGTTCTCGCCAATGTCGGAAGCGGCCTGCTTCAAAGCGTCGGCACCTTCATAGGTCTTGGCATTGCCGTTCTCGTCGACAGAATCCCAAGTGACCTTCATCTGGTTGCCTTCAATGTCGGAAACCTTCATCGAATCCACGGCCTTGACCGCGGCCTCAGCCTGCTCGTCAGGAGTGGAAGTGGCGGTCAGGGTCACGCCGGAAGCGGTGGAGATCTGCGAGGCGGACATGTTCGTGGAGAAGTAGACGCCTGGGAAATGGTGATGGCTGCAATCAGTGCGATCACGGCGGTGAAGGATTCAACCAGCATGGAACCGTAGCCGATCATGCGGATCTGGTTTTCCTTCTCCACAGCCTTCGGGGTCAGGCCGGAGCTCACTGCGCCGTGGAAGCCGGAAAGAGCGCCGCACGCGATGGTGATGAACAGGAACGGGAACAGGTTACCTGCGAAGGTCGGTCCCGTGGAGGTGGACGCGAATTCAGTCAGAGCCGGCATCTGCACGGACGGATTGGCGATGAGAATGCCAAGCACGAGCAGCACAAGCGTGCCGATCTTCATCAGCGTGGACAGGTAGTCACGCGGGGTGACGAGCAGCCAGTGCGGCAACGCGGCGGCGGCGAAGGAGTAGATCACCAGTGCGATAACCAGTTCCTTGGCGTTCAACGTGAACACGTCGCGATTGCCGGAACGCTGGAGATCCAACCGCCAGCGATGATGTCGATCACGAGCAGCACGAAACCGAGCACCGTGGTTTCGATAACGCTACGATGCAGGAAACGCTGGAAGCAGCCCATGATCAAGGCGATCGGAATGGTCATACCAATAGAGAACACGGCCCACGGCGAGGAAGCCATGGCCTTGATGGCCACGAGCGCAAGGAATGCCATGGCGATGGCGGTCATCACGATCAGGAAGATCGACAGGATAGTGCCGCCGAACTTGCCCATTTCGTCGGTTGCCATCTGGCCGAAGGAACGGCCGCGACGCTTGGCGGAGATCCACAGCATGAGCATATCCTGCACGGCGCCGGCGAAAATCACCCCGAGAATGATCCACATCACGGACGGCAGATAACCCATTTGGGCGGCCAGAATAGGACCAACAAGCGGGCCCGCACCGGAAATGCCGGCGAAATGCTGGCCGAACAGCACGCGACGGTCGGCACGTTCGAAGTTGGCGCCGTCATGCACGCGCTCGGCCGGCGTCGCGTTCGCATCGTCGGTACGCATGATCTTGATCTGAATATAATACGCGTAGAAACGGTAAGCGATCGCGTAGGAGCACAATGCCACAACCACGAACCAGATGGCGCTGATCTGCTCGCCACGGGAAACCGCCAGAATAGCCCAACCAATAGCGCACACAATGGCGATGGCGGCCCACAGCAGGGCCTTCGGCCACGTCCACACCATCTTCGGCTTCACACCGACAGGGAGCCCCTTCGAATTGCGGATGACGCGTTCCGCTTCCTCAGGCGTGTAATCATCCTTGAACTCCAGTTTGCCGGGCGCTGGAACCGCGGCATTGGCAGTGCTTGCTGCACTAGTCATATTGTTCTCTCTCGTTAGATATAACTCTTCTATACAGCCAGAGCCGCTCAACACAGCTCCTTATTGGCTAAAGAAAAAGAGTAGACGCGTCAATCGCATCAACGCATTTCTTCTCACGATATGGGATATCAGCAATAACAACTGTGGAAAATCCCTATAAAACTCACTTCAGATTTGGGCAATCCTACAAAACAGACAATCATGCAAAAACAAGCTGAAGTAATGCCATATACACGACGGCGCCGCCGGCGATCGAGAGCAGCATGTTGCGTTTCCATACGTGCAGCACGACGATCGCGGCGATGGCGATCGCTTCGGGAATGCCGTGGCTTCCAGCAAAAGGATTGACGTTTTTCAGCGAATACACCACCAGCAGTCCGGTCATGGCGTACGGAAGCACGTTGCCAAGATAGTCGATGATGTGCGGCGGTTTCTTTGACTCGGGAAAGAGCACGAACGGCAGAAAACGGGTGATGATGGTGCCAAGCACCGCCATCAGTACAGTGACGACGCCCTGCCATGTGGTCATGATCATGACCGCACCTCCCCTACTTCGTTACGATCCGCAGCGGATTCGACCGCACCATCAGCATCATCACGTTTCCCAACATCATCAGGTTTCAAATCATCCAAATACGGACGCAACATAATGAACATCACCAGCATGGCAATCAACGACGGGATCATGAAATTGTCAGCACCGAACAGCGCCATGCAAATCACCGGCACCACAGTGCCCGTCAACGCCGCCATATGGCTTTTGCGTTTCGTTGTCAACCATTGATCCACGAAAATAACCACAAACAATGCGGTCATCACGAAATCCAAACCGGTGGTGTCGAACGTCAATCGCCCGCCGACAATGCCTCCGAGCGTCGCTCCAGCCACCCAGGAAACCTGATTCAGCAGCGACACGAAGAAATAGAACCAGCCGCGGTCAACATCCGCCGGTATTTGCGCGCTGTTGTTGACCGCGAACGTCTCATCACACATGGCGTAAATCAAATACGGTTTTTTCGCCCCATGTTCTTGAAACGCCCCAGCATGGACAGTCCGTAAAACAGGTGCCTTGTTCCCATCATCAGCGCCAACATAAGCGTGGCGAACGGATTGAATGCGGAAACCAGCAGATTCACCGTAACGAATTCCATGGAACCGGTGTAGATGAACGCGCTCATGTACAACGGCCACAGGAACGAAAACCCGCGGGTTCCCATAAGCACTCCGTACGACATGGCCAGAAAGAAGAAGCTGATGCAAATCGGCAGCACTTTGGGGAACGCGGCTTTGAACGCACGCGTCTTCACTCCCCCATTCCGCTGGCTCATCCGCATTCCTCCCTGCCATACGTGGCAAGCCCGTTCGCGACCACAATGCCTTGTAACCACCCAATTGTCTAATCGTTCAATTCATGGTACCGACAGTCATGTTTCGCAAACACCCGCACGCATATCGACATTGCTTATAACGCGTTCCATCGCTCATCCGCTTCGCCCGCCAGCGAAACATGGGCATGCGTTTGACTTCAAGTACTTGAACTTTCTATCTTGGCAACAGAACGTTTTCAAGGAGAGTTATCAGTGAGTGACATGCACGAGGTTCGTCAGGCGTTACTGACCGGCGAACGCGCCGAATTCCAAGCATCAGGCAAGCGATATATCGACACGATTTTCGATGATGGCGAATCACCGTTGAAGCATGCGCATGATATTGAGCTTAAGTCGAGTTCGTTCAAATGGAAGTATCCGCTGTGGTATTGCTCGGATATTTTGGCAAAGGATTGCACATGGTTCGAGATGGCACGCGCGGGCGTGTGGTATACGAATACCATTCGTGTTGAGGATTGCACGTTTGAAGCGCCGAAGAATTTCCGCCGGTGCCATGATGTTGCGTTGAGGAATGTTGATTTCGTCAATGCCGAGGAAACATTATGGGCTTGTTCGAACGTTTCATTGGAAAATGTGAGTGCTCGTGGCGATTATCTGGCGATGAATTGTTCCGATATTAAAGCCTATAATCTGCGTTTGGTTGGCAATTATCCATTTGATGGCGCACGTAATATTGAAATCACAAATTCTCGATTGATTTCCAAGGATTGCTTCTGGAATTGCGAGAATGTGACAGTACGTGATTCATTCATTTCCGGCGAGTATTTGGCTTGGAATTCCCGTAATGTCACGTTTGAGAACTGTACGATCGAAAGTCTGCAGGGTTTGTGCTATGTGGATAATCTCGTATTACGTAATTGCCGTCTAATCAATACGACGCTTGCTTTCGAATATTCGAATGTGGATGCCGATATTCACAGCACTATCGATAGTGTATTCAATCCTTCGTCCGGCACGATTCGTGCGGATGTCATCAAGGAATTGACTCTTGACCCAATGAAGATTGATCCGAACAAGGTGACGATAATTACCGACAACAGGTAAACATCATTGTCAATCAAAAAACAATATTTGAGGAGCTGCAAATTATATCACAGCTCCTCAAATATTTTTTATATCACCAAGCAATCGTCGCTTTACTATTGATTACAGATTGTCGGTATCAATGGCGATGGTTACCGGACCGTCGTTGATCAGTCCAACGCGCATGTGCGCTCCGAAGCGGCCTTCGCGTACTGGCACACCGCCGGATCGCAGCGCTTCGTTGAATTTGATCCAAGTAATGTTGGCATGTTCCGGCTTGCCCGCTTTGACGAAGCTTGGACGGTTGCCTTTCCTCACGTCGGCAAACAACGTGAACTGTGAAATGGACAGGATTTCACCGCCGATGTCTTTGATGGAACGGTTCATTTTGCCTTGCTCGTCTTCGAAAACCCGCAGGTTGAGGATTTTGTGGGCAAGCCAAGAAATCTGCTCCTCACCATCCTCATCGGTTACGCCTACGAGCAGCATGAATCCGGATCCGATCTGCTGAGGTTCGAAGGTGGGGTCTACGGCGCCCAGTTCGTTGACGACGTCGACGCTGGCTTGGCTCACTCGTTGCACTACTACTTTCATAAACCCCACCTTACCGCGCGATCAGTTTCGCCTTGGTATCGGCCGGCTTCAGTAGAACTTTTCGCCGTTGAGCTGCTGGCCCACCAAAACCATTCAGCAGATCGTCCCTGCCTCATGTTTGTCAGTGTGTGCTATGCGTTGATGCCGCGCGTCGCACAGCGACCGAAGCCAGCAAACCGATGAGCAGCATGCAGCCTGCCACCAAAAGTGTCCAACGGTTGCCCTCAATGAACCCGGAAGTCATCGCATCGGCGATTTTCGGCGCTTCGTCACCGAATTGGGCCGCCGATCCATCTCCGCTGCGGAACGAGCCAATTACACCGCCAGCCGAGCTGCTGACCGCCTTGGCCAGTCCATCGCCGACTTTAGCGGGCAGTCCAAGGGATTCAAGTCGTGCCGGCAACGTCCCATTGATGGCCATGGTCAATGCCGCGCCTGAGATGGCCGAGCCCATGGCGGTGCCAAGCTGACGGACGGTGGACTGGGTGGCCGATCCTTCACCGGACTGGGGAATCGGCACTTCGGACAGCACCACGCTGGTCAGCTGCGCGGAAGCGAGCCCTAAGCCGCAGCCGTAGGCGGTCAAAGGAAGAAGCTGCCACCACACTGCGAATTCCACCGGCATGAGGACTGCAATCACGGCTACCGCGATGATCTCAATCACCAAGCCAAGTTGGACCACGCCGACCGGAGTGAATTTGGAGGCCAGCATATGTGCCTGACTACCGGCGATAATAGAGCCCAATCCCATCACGGCCAGCATCGCACCGGCCTGTAGCGTGTCGAGTCCGCGCGCGTTGATGAGATACAGCGGAAGCGCGAACACCAGCGCGAACTCGCCGGCGGCGATGGCCGCAGCCGACAGATTGCCCCACGAGAATGTCTTGATGCGGAACAGGGTCATGTCCAGCATCACCGGTCGCCCGGCTTTGCCTCGTGCAAGTTCTACGGTTATGAAGACGACCAGCAGGAGCATACCGGCGACCAGACAAATCGGCACCGGCGACAGCCAGCCGTGGTTCCATGTCAGACCACCCATCTTCAACTGAGTGGAAGTCTGCTTCCACCAGCCGTAGGTCTCGCCTTCGATAAGTCCGAATACGAGCAGGGCAGAAGTCAGTGCGGACAGCACCACGCCTGGAATGTCCACATCAATGCTTTGGAATCGAATGGTAGAAGAAGCGGTTGAGGAAGTGATGTTCGAGGTATGGCCACCGGTCTTTGGCACCAAAGGAATGGTTGCCACAAAAATGATGATGCCTAGCGGAAGGTTCACCAGGAAAATCCATCGCCACCCCAAGGTCTCGGTAAGCACGCCGCCGAGCAACGGTCCGAGAGCGGCGGCTGAACTCATTACCGCGCCCCAGACTCCGAAAGCCGCAGCGCGATACTTGCCACGGAACGTGGCGGACACCGTGGACAGGGTGTTCGGCATGATCATCGCGCCACCGATGCCCTGCAACGCGCGAGCGGTGAGCAGCATGCCAGCGTCCTGCGATGTGGCGGCGAGCAATGAACTTGCCACGAAAATCACAGTTCCAATTTGGAATACCAGTTTGCGTCCTTTGGCGTCGCCAAGCTTGCCGAAGGGAAGCAGCAGCGCGGCGAGTACGATGTTGTACAGTGATGTGACCCACTGGGCGTCGGTCAGGTCGATGCCGATATCGTCGATAATGGTGGGGATGGAGACGTTGACGATTGAGCTGTCCAGCACAATCATGGCCAGTCCCAAAGCCAACACCCATAGCGCGCCCCATGGCGGAGTTTGTTCCGGATGAGGTGACGTGGACATCGTGGAAGACGATGGCATATCGGGCTGAAGCTGATGTTGGAACTTAGATGGCTGTTCCATGATGCCGTTTCCTCTCATAGTCATAATGCAGGGTCTGTCATGTTTGACTGCCGCCATACTACACGCATGGCGTTGCGCGCTCACTCATCCAAACGATTCAGCTTGATGTTTAGCCATGGGAGTAATCCATGACAGGCAGAGACTTAGGTGACGTGCCCGTCACGGAACCAACGGAACCCGGCTATCGGGATTCCATAGTCGCGGTTCTTGCATCACAATCTGGAGGCGGCACCTTTGTCGATAAGCCACAGCAGTTCCTCACCATCGGCATAAGAGCTTGGCGCATGCGGATTGTTGCGTTGCGCGAATGCTGCAGCAACCGCATCCGCCTTGCGTACTTCAGATGTGAACACCCACGTGTGCTTCGATCGTGCGATCATCGGCACGGTCAGCGTCAGGCGCAGTGGCGGCGGCTTCGGTGAATCGCGCACACCGGCGACAAGCACATGCGGATCGTCGATCTCCGACTCGCCATGGTCGGGGAACAGGGATGCGAAATGCGCGTCCGGTCCCATACCGAACATGGCGATGTCCAAAGCTGGATTCTCACCCAACTGTTCAATGAGTTCACGCTGGTATTGCGCGGCGGCTTCAGCCAGCACAGCATCAGTCTGTTCGGGTGAGGCTGCCGCGACGCTTTCCAAGTTACGCTCATCGGACGGCATCGCATGAATGTTGCCTGCCGGCATACGGCCGTCGGCAACCAGTTTGCCATACCATGCCTCACGCGCCTGCTTGGCGTTGCGATCATCGTCATCGGCGGCCACGAATCGTTCGTCGCCCCACCATACGTGCACGCGGCTCCAGTCCACGGCATCGTTCAATGGGCTCGCGTTCATGGCGTCGAACACTCGATTGCCGTCGGTTCCACCGGTCACGGCAATGTCAACGCGAGTGCGATTCGGTTCCGACAGAAGATCGGTGATGGTCAACAGCGTACGTGCGGCCACGGCTTCAGCCAGAATCTGAGGATTGGGATATACAACGGTGGTGCGTTCTGCCATATGCTTTTCCTGCATTGTTCCTTTATTGTTTCGGAGAATCGATTCAGTGCTTCGAATTGATAAGATCCCAGCCTTGAGTCACGACTTCCGCATAGATCTCGTCCGGATAGAGTCGACCCAATTCCTCACTCAAGCATTCCTCGATGGTTCGTGCGGGAACGCTCATGGTTTGCGGGGACTGCCTGGAACGTTCAATACGGCGATGCATCGTCGGTGGATGGGCGTTCCAAACTCAGCACGCCATCGGAACGGGTCAGATACACGCCGGTCACGGCGGTTGCATTCGGATCGTCTTCCACCACAACAGGCACGTTCAGACGAAGACGAAGCCATGCGGCCAGCAGATTCAACGGCAGGAAGTTCTTTGGTCCGGTCACACGCACGCCGCTTACTGGAAGATGCGGCGGCTGGTCAAGCATCGAAGCGAGCATTGCGCGCCAAACAGTCAAGCGAGTCCACGACATGTCCACATTCTTCGACGACCAGTTGCGGCGCAGATCATCCATGGTCCGCATCGGATTCGAGGAATGCATGGCATCGGTGATACGGCTGCGCGCCATGGAACCCAGCAAATCGTTTGACAGATTCGCCGGAGCTTCGTTCGGCCACCAAGCCACCACCGGAGCGTCCGGCACCAATAGCGGAATCACCAATGTATCAGGGTGGTGAACCAGCCCACCAATCGGACGCAACACGATGATTTCGCCCGCGCCAGCGTCGGAACCGAATCGCACTTCCGCGTCGAGAAAGGTGTGCGGCTTGCCATCATCGGCAGCGGCATCCACCTACGTGAATTCGGCGCGATTGCGATCACACGGCAGGGATGCTCACGGCTGGCGTTGTTCGCCACGGCGAGATCATGCTCCAGCGACGTCTCATTCGTGGAGATCAGCAGTGTGAGCACGCGACCCAGAGCCGCTTCGCCACGCTCCTCGTGCAATTCATCGATTTTCGCCGAAATCTCACGGGTTTCGGTGTTCTTCATGGTAATGATCACGGCATCCTCCAACGGTGTCCATCGCGGGCCAGCATTTCAACGGCTTCCTGAGGGCCCCACGTTCCGGAACGATACGGCTGCGGCTGGCCAAGCGTGGACCAGAACTCTTCGATCGGATCGAGGATCTGCCAGCTCAATTCCACTTCGCGTGTGGTTGGGAACAGTGGCGGATCGCCCAGCAATACGTCAAGAATCAGACGTTCATAGGCTTCCGGAGACGATTCGGTGAACGAACGGCCGTAACCGAAGTCCATCGACACGTCACGGACCTCCATCGACGTGCCACCCGGCACCTTCGCGCCGAACCGCATGGTCACACCCTCATCGGGCTGCACGCGGATCACGATCGCATTCTTGCCGAGCTCCTTCGTCGCGGTCGACTCGAACGGCAGATGCGGGGCACGCTTGAACACCACGGCAATCTCCGTGACACGCTTGCCCAAACGTTTGCCCGTACGCAGGTAGAACGGCACGCCGGCCCAACGGCGCGTATCGACATCCAGTCGGATCGCTGCGTAAGTCTCTGTGGTTGAAGCCGGATTAATGCCCTTCTCATCCAAATAGCCGACAACCTCATGAGAACCCTGCCATCCGGCGGCATACTGTCCGCGGGCCGTATGCGCCGCCAGATCCTTCGGCAAGCGCACTGCGGACAGCACCTTCGTCTTTTCAGCCGTCAGATCAGCGGCGGAGAAGGAGACCGGCTCCTCCATGGCCGTCAATGCCATGAGCTGCAGCAGGTGGTTCTGGATGATGTCGCGTGCGGCACCGATGCGTCATAGTATCCGGCACGACCGGCCACGCCGATATCCTCGGCGTGGGTAATCTGCACATGGTCGACGTAATTATTGTTCCAAATCGGCTCATACATGGCGTTCGCGAAACGAAGCGCCAGAATATTCTGCACCGTCTCCTTACCGAGATAATGATCGATACGGAACACACTCGATGGGTCGAACACCTCGGAAACCACACGATCCAGCTCCTTAGCGCTGGCCAGATCATGCCCGAACGGTTTCTCGATGATCACACGACGCCAAGCGCCCTTGTCGGACTTCGCCAGACCGCAATCCGCCAACTGTCGGGAAACCTGCGGGAACGCGCGCGGCGGCACCGACATGTAGAACGCATGGTTACCTCGCGTGCCACGATCACGGTCAAGCTCGGCAACAGTGTTCGACAATCGTTCGAACGCCTTCGGATCATCGAACGTGCCCTGCACAAAACGAATACCGTCGGCGAGCTGCTTCCAGGTCGCCTCCTTAAATGGCGTGCGGCAGTGCGCCTGCACGTTCTCCTTCACGAAATCCTTGAAATGATCCTCGGTCCAATCACGACGTGCAAAACCCGTCAAACCGAAGCTTGGCGGCAATAGGCCACGATTAGCCAGATCATAAATGGCGGGAAGCAGCTTCTTGCGTGACAGATCGCCGGTCACGCCGAAAATCACAATACTGCACGGGCCTGCAATACGTGGAAGTCGAAGATCGCGCGGATCGCGCAGCGGATTCGTCCACTCTTCAGGCGTGCCAAGTACGGATGAAACAGTTTCAGTCATATGCCTCATAGTATCGCCAACACGTCACGGACGGCAGTGACCATCCGAAAACGTCCTTTCCATATTTTGTGAAAACCCACAAAACCAGCCGTTTCCTAGCGGCTGTGAGCAATATCACAGCCGATGGTCTTATATTAATTCACCGAAAATCACGTAATCCGGCGAACAGACGATTGAATCCTTCTTGCATGGTGCTTCGCGGGCAAGCCACGTTGATGCGAATGAAATCATGCCCGTTGCCGCCATACTCGGCACCTTCGGAGAACATCACCTGATGATTGCGCTTGAGATGTTCGCACAACAGAGCGGTATCGTGCGTCAGTTTCGAACAATCGACCCACAACAAGTAGGTGGCATGGCTTTCAATCAGGGCGATGCGTCGTTCCGGTGCCGCGGCAGCATTGTATTCGTTGATCATGGCTCGTGCTTCGGCTTTGTTGCCTGCCAAGTATGCGCGCAATTCCTCAAGCCAAGGCTCGCTCTCGTTGAAGGCAGCGAGCGTGGCCGTCATGGCGAAGGCGTTCGGTTCGGCCACTTCGTCCGTGTTGAGCGCACGCCATACCTTATGCCTCAGCACGGGATTTGGAATCATTACGGCAGCCGTGTTAAGACCGGCGATATTGAACGTTTTGGTCGGTGCCATGCAGGTCACGGAGTCATTGCGCACTGCTCATTCACCGAGGCAAAGGGCACGTAATCATATCCCGGATCGGTAAGATCACAATGAATTTCGTCGCTGATTACGGTCACATGATGGTTCCAGCAAAGCTCACCTATGCGTGCGAGGGTGTCGCGATCCCAGATTCGGCCTACGGGATTGTGTGGATTGCACAGGATCATCAGCGTGGTTTGCGGATCGGCCAACTTGGATTCCAGATCGGCCCAGTTGATGGAGTAATGTCCGGAACCGTCGTATTCCAACGGTGATTCAAGCACGCTGCATCCATTATTGATAATCGAATTGAAGAAAATGTTGTAGACCGGAGTTTGGATAAGCACGTTTTCGTTTGCTGTGGTGAGTTTTCGTACCATGCTGGAGATTGCCGGCACCACGCCGGTGCTGAATACGAGCGATTCCGGGTCGATATCAAGATTATGCCTACGGTGCCACCAGTCAACGTATGCCTGATTCCATGCAGGAGGGACGATGGAATATCCGAAAATACCGTGGTCAAGACGCTGTTGCAGTGCGGCTCGAATCTGTGGAGCGGTTTGAAATTCCATATCCGCCACCCACATGGGCAGCGCATCTCCTGCCTCTTCCCACTTGAGCGAATACGTGCCGGATCGGTCTACGGGAGTGTCGAAATCGTAAGTCATGCCATCAAACTTAAGAACTTCAAGTGGACGAAGTCAAATGCAAGCTGTGAATGATCCCGGTTTCACGACATGCATTGTAATGACTTTGTCGGTCGGGCCGCCCTGTTGTATGAGTTCAAAAACATGGCCTTTCGAACATTCCATACTGGTTCTTTCACATTCATGCTGACGCACCCATTGTGAACGAACCAAACCAAAATAACTAATGTAAATGATGTATTACTTTCCATGCGAGAAGTGCATGAAAACTGTCAATCAGCCAGCCCAGTCGAAAAGTTCCGGACCATTACGTTGCAAATGGCGTTATTGCATGCGTATTGACTACCATGAACATCAATACTTAAGAAAGGTGGTTTTATGGCATATGCGTTGATAACGGGGGCTTCGAGTGGCATTGGGCGTGAGATGGCGGCATTGTTTGCGGCCGACAGGCATGATCTCATCATTACGGCACGCAGTCAAGGCAAACTTGATGACGTGAAGCGCACGCTGGAACATCGCTATGGCGTGCATGTGGAGACGGTTGCGCTTGATCTAAGCGAGTCTGACGCACCGCAACAGTTGCATGATTACACAGTTTCGCAAGGTTTTGAAGTGGATCATCTCGTCAATAACGCCGGTTTTGCGGATTGGACGGGTTTTCTCGACGCCGACTGGCATCGCCAGCATGAGATGATGCAGCTCAACATGGCCGCGTTGGCTGAACTTACGTACCGTTATGGTCGTGATATGCGCGAGCAGGGTCACGGACGCATATTGAACATCTCTTCTGTTGCTTCAATGATGGCAGGCCCATATATGGCGATATATTTCGCGTCGAAAGCGTTCGTACGATGCTTTCGGAAGCGGTGTCGTACGAATTGCGAGATACCGGTGTGAGTGTGACCTGCGTATGCCCCGGGCCGACATCCACAGGGTTCGCCAAGGCCGCGAACATGCGTGGCATGAATTTCTTCACGCTGACCAAACCGGCCACCGCCTACCAGCTTGCCACCTACGCGTATCGGAAGATGAAGCAGGGGCGCACGCTTGCCTACCACGGCTACCTCACCAAAGCCGGAGCCGCAGCGGAACGACTACTCCCCCGCGCTCTGACGCGACGGGTCGCCGCAATCATGAATGGCGGCAGCCACGCAACCAGCATCGCGAATAATTCAGGAGGCAACTCAACGAGTTTCCCTTGCGGCTGATCATATTTGCCGCAACACAAAGAGCCGCACACTTTTCATAAAGCGTGAGGCTCTTTTCATCTGTTAATCCGCTAGATTCGTTGCAGAAATACGTCTATCAGGCTTCGATTTCCTCGCGGCCCGGCTCGGCCCACAGCGTGTGGAATGCGCCCGGCTGATCCACACGCTGGTAGGTGTGAGCGCCGAAATAGTCGCGCTGACCCTGGATCAGGGCGGCGGGCAGGCGCTTGGAACGCAGTCCGTCGAAGTACGACAGCGAGGAAGCGAACGCCGGAGTAGGCAAACCGTTGACGGCGGCCTGAGCCACCACGTTACGCCAAGACTTTTCGGCGGTTTCGATGGCGTTCTTGAAGTACGGAGCGAACAGCAGCGACACGTTGGCTTCACCTGATTCGAACGCTTCGGAAATACGGTTGAGGAACTTCGCACGGATGATGCAGCCGCCACGCCAGATGCGTGCCACGGCAGCCAGATCGATATCCCAGCCATATTCTTCGGCAGCAGTGGTGATCTCGTTGAAGCCCTGGGCGTAGGCGACGATCTTGGAAGCGTAGAGTGCCTGACGAATGTCTTCGATGAAGGCCTTCTTCTCATCGTCGGTGAGGTTCAGGTTGCCGTCAGGGCCATTGAAGCCCTGCTTGGCGGCTTCCTCACGCAGATCAGCTTCGGAGGAAAGACCACGGGCGAACACGGCTTCGGCGATGCCGGTGACCGGTACGGCCAGAGACAGTGCGGTCTGCACGGTCCACGTGCCGGTGCCCTTCATGCCAGCATGGTCGACGATCACGTCAACCAGCGGCTTACCGGTCTTCTTGTCGGCCTGATGCAGCACTTCGGCGGTGATTTCGATCAGATAGGAGTCGAGTTCGGTCTTGTTCCACTCTTCGAACACGTCACCGATCTCAGCCGGAGTCATGCCAAGGCCACGACGCATCAGATCGTAGCTTTCAGCGATGAGCTGCATGTCGGAGTACTCAATACCGTTGTGCACCATCTTGACGAAGTGGCCAGCACCATTGAGACCGATATGGGTGACGCACGGTTCGCCTTCGGCCTTGGCCGCGATGGATTCAAAAATCGGCTTCAGAGTCTTCCAGGATTCTTCGGAGCCACCCGGCATCATGGAAGGTCCAAGCAGAGCGCCTTCCTCACCGCCGGACACACCGCATCCGACGAAATGCAGTCCGCGAGCGCTGATTTCCTTCTCGCGGCGAATGGTGTCCGGGAAGTAGGCGTTGCCTGCGTCGACGATGATGTCGCCCGGCTCCATCAGGTCGGCGAGCGCGTTGATCATGGCGTCGGTCGGCTCTCCCGCCTTGACCATGATGATGGCGGTACGCGGCTTGACGAGGCTGTCCACGAACTCTTCGAGGGTTTTTGCCGGGAAGAATTCGCCTTCGTTGCCGTGTTCGTTCATGAGCTTTTCGGTACGGCCGTAAGAGCGGTTGAACACTGCCACCTTGTTGCCGTGGTGTGCGAGGTTACGTGCGAGGCTACCGCCCATTGCGGCAAGACCGACTACGCCGACGTTTGCTTCAGCTGACATGCTGGCCCCTTCCATCAGGAAAAGTAGTACTTTATGAACCGTTCTTTAGTGTAGACCCGAGCTACCCCAGAACCATGGACCGTCTCAAGTCTGACATCATGTCAATCACGCGGCGCAATCGTACGGACGAATCGCATGGCTTCGGCAGGTGTGAGCGACGGCACGTAGGCTTGTGCCACGGCAAGCGATATTTGCGGCAGTTTGGCTGCGTCGGGATAGCAGATATACACTTTCTCTTCATCGGGATGGAATTTCAGTTTGAAACGGAATAGTGAATGGAATCCGTATGCTGGTTCCATGATGTCTGCGACCATTTGCAGTGCATGACGCAACACTTCGCTTTCCTCGTGTTCGCTTTCGTTGGATCCCATACCGGCCAGCGGCGCCGCCGATAAGCTCATGAATTCCACGTTGCCTTCGTCGCGTAGTCGTTCAGCCATGCGTGCAATCAGGAATTCCATGATGCCGTTGACGCTGTCGGTGCGATGCCTCATGAAGTCAAGCGTCCAACCGATGATCGTACCGTCACGATAGGTGGGCAGCCAGCTGGTTACGCCAAGGACTTTGCCATTGCCGTCAACCGCGTAGAGTAGGCGCACCCGGGAGTCGATCAGTTCGTCGACGCCTCCCAAGGTGAATCCCATTTCCGGCAGGGCCTTTTTGCCGGCCCACTGTGCGGAGATCTCACGAATCTGCGTTTGTACTGAGAAGGGTGCCTCCTTGAAAGTGGTGAGCACGTCGGTGATGCCGTCTCGTTTGGCTTTGTTGATGGCGGTGCGCACGTCCTGCCATTTCTTGCCTCGGGTCTGCCATTCGTTGGGATTGACGACCATTTCCGTACCGACGTCAAGCGAATCCCATCCGGCTTTGGTGAGTTCGGCTCGCTGCGATTCGTGCACACTGTAAAACACGGGCGTCCAAGAATGCCGTGCGCAGAATGTTGCGAAATCAATGAGATCATCCGCATATTCGCTGGGATCTCCGAATGGTCCTGTCACCGTCAATGCGATGCCGTACGACACTCGATAGGCGATCGCGGAACGTCCGGTTGCGGAAAACCAATAGTCATTGCCTTCCCAAGTAGTCATGAACGACATGGATTCGCCGCCAAGAGGAATGATTTCATCAACGCGATGACGTGAAGCATCATTCACCATGGAACGATCTCGCAGACAATCCCAAGCGCAAAGCAATGCAATAATCCAAAACACCGGACCGACGCACTGATATACCAGCAAGGAAATTCGGCCGACGGGCACAAACTCAGGTTCGATACCACTCAACAGACCAATTGGTAGCAATCGCTGCACATAATCGGCAAGCAATGCGATCAATTGCGGACTTTCATTGAAATCGTCGGGAGAGGCAAGCCCATATCCGGCATACATCAATCCCAACAGCAGAAAAGCCGACAATGCACCTGCCGCAGCACGCAACATAATCTCACTTCTAGTGCGAATCGTAAAACACTGACGGAACGCAATGACGATAACGATAAAAATCAACGGCAATGCATAGTGGAAAACATCGCATGAAACGCACCATGACGAGCCAACGCAGGCAACGCATCAGCCTGCGCATCGCCAACATATTGCAGCGGAAGCACCACATAAAACAGCATCGCAAGCACCACTGTGCACGCATTGAACAGCACGCTCAACGCTGCGGCAATACGGCGTCCGCGATACAGACCCCATGCGATCAACAGCAGCATCAGCGTCGGCATCAACGACACCAGCCAGTTTCCGGGCATGGTGAATCGCATCATACGATATTGCGCGAAACAGTTGGCATGCGAGGAACCGTTGAGGCAATCCAACACTTGTTCCGTGTCGAATTCCGTGGAACCTGTCAGCAAGCCGAACATGGAGAGCAATCCGAATGATTGTCTTGAGGAAACGGCAACCAGCGAACCGACCGCCTGTACGCCGGCAGCCATACCAATCAGCCTGCGCATCTCATACAAGGCACCATGCCTATACACATCACCTTGACTCTCGGAAGCCATCAAATAGCCAAGCACATGGCCAAGCAACGCCGACGCCAGCAAACAGTAATCGCCGGCTTCACCACGATACAGGAACAGGATCAGCACCACGCTATAGCCGATCACACGAATACGCCGACGCCACAGCATGGCGGTGAACGCGCTGGCACACATCAGCGTGCCCACCACAACAACCAGCGGCCCCAAAATCGCACCATCATGCGAAATCGCATGCCATTGCGGACTTTTGCCTGCGAACAGCGAGCATAATCCCATACCGAGCGCTATGCCGCCAAGCGTGGTGATCAGCGACACCCATGCCGTCTTCGCCTTTCCAATCACCGTTTCGCATAAGCCGAATGCGATGAGTATCAGTGGAATGTCGATCAGCAGACGACCCAACTGAGGCACCGACAGCAGTGAAATCGGCGCGGTATACCAGCGCCCATGCGCGAGCGCGTCAAAACTCACGCGCGACAATTGCGGCGGAAATTGCGTATGTCTAATGCCGCATACGAGCTGCATGCCGACATTGAACAGCGTGATGAACAGCACAAACCCCAAGGTCATGCGATGCTCACGAATCCAGTCGGCAAGATCGGCCATAAGCGCACGAAAGCCAAATAATGGTTTCACTGTTGATTCCTGCGATTGCGTCATAATACAGTACTTCCGTTCGATGATTCAGATTGAAATGCGTTTGAGATTCGGATAGTCGACCAATTTCGGCTTGGCATCGCTCAGTCCCGTGTTGTAGCCGAATACGGCAAGTCCGTACCGCAACGTGTCTTGCACGGCATGCCAGTCATGCGCATTGTCAAGCGATTCGACTGCCGTAACATGCATGCCCGCCTGTTGAGCAACCGGTGCGATGCGTTCGACATTGCGCACGGACTCGCGATCACGCTCCCCCGCACCGATAACAAGCGTCTGGTTCGAAGGCGCATGGTTGCGAATGGCGTTGATGGGGATCTGCTTCTCGTATGCGGTGCGATCGCCGTGGAAGAACCGGCTGATCATACTGCTTTCACTGCCATTGGTCGGTTTGAGCTCGCTGCCGGTGGGAATGATGGTACCGAACAAATCCGGATGGTTCGCACCGATCTGCAGCGAACATGTGGCCCCCTGTGAAAAACCTGCGATCGCCCAGTCCTGCGCTTGCTGTGCCGCCGGAAGATTGGCTTTCACCCAGTCGACCACGTCTTTCGTCAAGTAGGTCAACGCATTGCCGTACACCGGCGAATCCACGCATAGGGTGTTATGCGAATCGTCTCCCAACTGGTCGGCCGCAATAACAATGGGTGCGAGTCCGCCATGATGCTGCGCATAATCGTCCATCATGGTTTGAATGCCGCCCGCGGCAAACACGCGACCCGGAGAGCCCGGCTGGCCGCTCATCATCAGTATGACCGGCAACGCCGGCTTGTGTTTGGCTGTGGCAAGCGCTGCAGGCGGCAGATATACCAGCGCCTTTCGCGCTTCGAAATGCGATGCTGTGGCTGGAATATTTACTTTCCTGACTTCGCCATGTGCGGGAATATTGCTGACACTACCGTCTGCTTTTTCCTGCTTCCATTGCGTGACGCTAATCAAATCGCTGCGTTTCGCCATTCCCGTCAGGTCGGCTTCACGATAGGTGTCTTGGCCGAACAGTGATCCGATGGTGGCATATTCTCCATACGCCTGATCGATGCCGGTGGCGGCGGAAAGCACCGCGAATACCGTCAATACAACGGCGACGGCACGCAACACTCCCCTATGCGGCACCGCATAGCAAATCGCGAATCCAATGATCGCGCAACCGCAACCGGCCCATGCGACCACATGCGGCCCCAGCTCAACACCGAACACCACAAACACGTCCGACAGCAACCAGGCAATCACCAATCCGGCAATGCCTGCAATAATCGCAATCACTACCGGACACACGACTACAGCAAACGTGCGTTTGCCACCGTCACGACTTCCGGCAACCGTCTCCCATATTGCAGTACCCAGCAGTATCGCCGCCAGCACTGCGGTTACTGAAAACAACGTTGCCGGAAACCAGCCATCCACCAAACTTATGTTCATCAACCATGCACGCATGCTCACTTCTTGCTTTCATATTCTTCGTTTCCAATGTGCCAGTTGTAGTCCATGAAACGTTGGCACGACCTCATCCTTGAGGCTGATTTTCCTTGGAATATCGACGAAAAATACTGTGAGCAAGCTGAATGGATGATGCTCTTAGGCAGCGTTCTCATCTTTGCCGATCATGCCTTGAACGCACGTTCCAATACCCGCCATACGCATGGAACGGGCCCCACGTCGGGATCGCCTTCGACCAACAGCGCATTGGGAATGCATCAGTCGTGCCGGATCGGTTTGATACTCTGACTGCGGCACGGTTTCCTCCGATCGCGCTTCCTTGCGCATGTTCCCTGTACATGTTCCTTGTACAGCAGACGCAATATTCCCATGCAATGTGATTCCAGCTAAGAAGACACTACGAAACGCGTCCAATGCATCCGACCGGCAGCCAAGCGGTATGGTGTTGCATTATGCAGTATGTTTTTTCGGCGTCGAATGTTTCCTGTGTCGTGCCGGTCGACGGTGAACAACGCACGATTTTCAGCGGATTATCCGTTGATGTGAAGCATGGTGAGATTGTGGATTTGGTCGGCCCTTCCGGATCGGGCAAGAGTAGTCTGCTTACCGCTTTCGCACGATTGAATCCGAATGCGAACGGCAATTTTCAGCTTGAAGGGCGCTCTGCCAGCGAATTCACACCGCAGCAGTGGCGTAGTCAGGTGGCGTATTTGCCGCAGAAGCCGGTATTGATCGGTTCGAGTGTGGCCGAGGCGATTCGTTTACCGTTCACATTGGCTATCCGTGCGGGCGAAGTCAAGCAAGGATTCGGCAGGAAATGGTCGGCCGGTAAGTCTCTCAAACCCACAGATCTACTGCCAGATGCTCGCATTCGAGCCACGCTTGACGCCATTGGCTGCGCGGATATTGATTTGGGGCGTGCTCCGCATGACTTGTCTGGAGGCCAGGCCGCCCGTGTGAGTTTGGCGCGCACCTTGCTTACTTCGCCGAAAGTGCTGCTTGCCGATGAGGTTGATGCCGGTTTGGATGATGAGAACGCCGATAAGGTGGCATCCATCATGGCTCAGGCCGCCGAGCGGGGCATGGCGGTGATTCGTATTCGCCATCGCCCGCCGGATGGGCGTGCCACGCGCATTCTCACACTGGCCAATGGCGTATTGCAGAGTGCGAATGCTCCGCACACCGCAGCAACCAATGATTCCAATGATTTCGCGGCACAGTCCGATTCGGTGCAAGGAGTGCAGGCATGAGCGGCAATTATTATTCCATTGATATTTGGGGTCTGCTTATCGCATTGGTTATGGTCGCCGTGGCCGCAGGCATTTCCGAAGCGATGCGCATGGGCATTGGCAAGACACTGCTATGGTCGGCGTGCCGTGCGTTGCTGCAATTGTGCGCCATGGGTTTCATTATGGAGTTCGTCATCAAGTCGAACAATCCATGGCTGGTGCTGTTGCTGGTGATGTTCATGCTGATCGCGGCCGTGCAAATCACCCTGTCTCGTGCCAAAGGTGTGCCGAAAGGCTTGGCCGGTCCCGTGTTTTTGAGCTTGGTCATCACCATGCTCATTATGATTTCGTTGGTCACCGAATTGATCATTCGCCCGCAACCATGGTATGCGCCGCAATTGGTGGTACCGTTGACCGGCATGCTGCTCGGCAATACCGTGTCCGCTTTGGCGGTTGGGTTGAGCCGGTTCTTCGAAAGCATGAAGGAACGCCGTGACGAAGTGGATACGCTGCTGGCGTTGGGCGCGACCGCTTGGGAGGCCGCACGCCCGTCCATCGTCTCGTCGATTCGTTTGGGTTTGCTGCCGACTACCGCCTCGCTGGCTTCCAGCGGCATTGTGACGGTGCCTGGCATGATGGCCGGTCAGATCATCGCCGGCGGCAATCCTATCGACGCGGCGAAATACCAGTTCCTGATTCTCGCCGCCATCGCCGCGTTAACGCTTCTGGCCGACAGTCTCATTATGGTGATGGCATACCGTAAGTGCTTCACTGCAGACGATCAATACAATCCGATCGCAGGCTGAACAACTTTTCATATAGCCAAGCAATTAATAGACAATCAGATTTAACAGAAAACGGCGTTCGCCAAGTGTTCATATACCATGGCGGACACCGTTTTCTATTGTTACCAGCTACGCGAGCTTTGATTTTGCTTTTCAGCGATCAACGCGTGCGGAATGGCGCTTTCCTGATGTTCGCATGGCGATGGCGTGACTGCCCTGCATGCTTGTCGTGACGTTCGCCACGGCCGCCACGCTTGACTTCCGTATGACGGTCATAGCGTTTCGCATCCGAGGAACGTTCGTCATGCTTCTTGCCTTTGGACCGACGATTATCGTCATACTGACGTTCGGCACGGGCTTCAGACTTGCGCTGCTTCTTGCTTGGCGCACCCTGCTTTTTCGCAAGCTGTCCGGACTTCTTCTTTCCCAGTTTCCTGCGATTGTCGGTATTGCCGTAATCGCCGTCGTTCCTACGCTTGTTCGTCGTTTCGCGCTGCTCGTTGTCGCTGCGCTGCTGCTCATGCAGGCGCGCATACTTTTCACGACGCTTGCTGTTGCGCTTTTCCTCGTGCTGTTCGCGGCGTTCCTCTTGAATTTCAGGATGTTCCCAACGATGTTCACGCGCTTCGAATTCACGATTGTCACGACCTTCGAACTTGGCGGCACGGCGTTCCGCACGGTTCTTCTTCGGCTCGAACTTCTTCGCGCTGTCGTTACGCTCCTCACGCTGGTCGCGATCGCGACGATCCTTACGTTCGGACTTAAACGGCTTACCGCCCTTGTCTTTGCCGCGATCCTTGTTACGCCCACCGGAACGGTTCGATCTGCCGGAACGTTCGCCGTCGGCACTCCCCTTGCCGTTCTTCCTACGGCGCGGATTTCCTGCCGGCTGCGACTGCTCAAGCGTCCAGCCGAACACCGGCTCGGCCACTTCGCCTACGAGTTCCAACACTTCCGGCGAATCAGGGGTCACATCGATCGGTTCGACCGTCAGTCCGGCCTCACGCATCATGCGACGGGTCCTGCGGCGCTGGTTCGGCAGAATGATGGTCACCACGTCACCGGAATGGCCGGCTCGCGCGGTTCGTCCGGAACGATGCAGGAAGGATTTCGGATCTTCCGGCGGTTCGACCTGCACCACGAGTTCCACACCGGAAACGTCGATGCCTCGCGCGGCCACATCGGTGGCCACCATAACGTTCACATCGCCGGAGTTGAAGGCGGCCAGATTGCGGTCACGCTGGTTCTGGCTCAGATTGCCGTGCAATTCGGCCGCAGGAATGCCGTTCTGCGTTAAATCCTTGGCAAGCTTCTGCGTCTGGAATTTGGTACGGGTGAACAGAATGCGACGGCCCTTGCCGGAAGCGAGGGTGCGCACCAGCTCGTGACGGTTGCCCTGCGTGGTTTTGAACACATGGTGGGTCATCTCGTCAACGGTCGCCGTCGCGGAATCGACGCTATGCACCTTCGGATCAGACAGGAAGGTTTCCACCACTTCGTCCACGCCATGGTCGAGCGTGGCGGAGAACAGCATGATCTGCGCGTCGAACGAAATCTGGCCGAGCAGTCGCTTGACTGGCGGGAGGAAGCCCATATCGGCCATTTCGTCGGCCTCATCAATAACCGCGACCTCAACCTTGTCCAAGGTGAGCGCGCCCTGTTCGATCAAATCCTCAAGACGACCCGGGCAGGCCACCACAATATCGGCACCGGCCTGAAGGTCACGGATCTGGCGGGCATAACGCACACCGCCGTACACGGTGGTGGTGTTGATGCCGTAAATCTGGGCGAGCGGCATGAGTACATCGTTGATCTGGTTGGCGAGCTCACGGGTCGGAGCAAGCACCAGACCACGTGGATGCGGCACGAAATCGTCGGCACGACGTTCCTCGGCATGGGCCTGCTTCACACGATTGACCTCGTGGCGGAACTGGCTCATGTTCTCATACTCGCCGGCATCCACTTCGCCCAAGCGAGCGACCAGCGGAATCGAAAATGCCAGCGTCTTGCCGGATCCAGTGCGACCACGGCCAAGAATGTCTCGCCCAGCCAACGAATCGGGAACGTGTCGGCCTGAATCGGGAAAGCGGTTTTCTTGTCATCGGCCGCAAGCACGCGGACCAGCGGACCAGGAACGCCGAGTTCGGCGAACGTCAGCGGGCGTTCCTCTTCCTCGCCCATCGCTTCGGAAGCGGCTGCGAGGGTATCTTCATCAAAAACGGTATCGGGCACAATGGCCTTTCATGTCAAATATTACGCACGTTGCGCAAACCTGATAACTGTAGCCTATGCCCAATACTTTTGCTTACGTTCCTTCAATCCTTCATATCCGTTATATTCACGCCGGATTGCGGTTGATTTCGATATCGGTGACGGTCAGATTCGCTTCATTGACCAGATTGAACAGGATCACTTCGGCCAGCTGATCCGCACGCATGAAGGTATGCTGCTTTTCTTCAGACACATAATCATGGCTGTCACGGTAGAACGGGGTGTCGATGCCACCTGGATAGACACCCACGATTTTCACGCTGGTCCCCTTGTATGCGGCCTGCAAACTCTTGGTGTAGCCCTTCTCGCCCCACTTGGTGGCGCAGTACACGGATTCGTTGGGGTTGCCTCGCGTTGCCGCAGTAGACATGACGTTGGCGATTTTGAGATCCTGCTCACCGTCCGCTTTCAGTGTTTCCACGCTCCACAGCACCATGCCTTTCAGGCCCTTCAGACACTTGTCCACATCGGCCGCCTCGTATGCGGTCGGGACTTTGAACGAAGGCTGACCGGCATTGTTGATCAGCAAATCGATATGACCGATTTTCGAGATTGCGGCAACAGAGTTCTTCACGAACGATTCGTCGGAAATATCGCCCACAAAAGCTCTGTATTCGTCGGCAGCAAAAGTCTTCGACAACTCCGCCTGGCGTGCGCCATTGAAATCAATACCAGCAACGAACCATCCTTTGGCGATCAACTGTCGAGCCAGCTCGTATCCCAATCCAAGCGCGGAACCGGTGACGATAGCGATTTTCTTTCCGGCTGCGGTACTCATATGACGAACTCCTCACTCAAAAATGAACACAACCCCTCTTGCACCATCATAACCGTTCAACCCCACATGAAGTCAAACGATTGACGTAACACATTCAACACCGTTTTCAGCGAGCCCACATATTTCGTATCCCCATGAGCCATAGACCCGTACAACCAAATTTCAGAGATGCCCTATCGATGAAGACTCCGACGTATGCTTTCATCTTGAAACTTCTCAATAATCGTCATATCCTCATCGCATCTCTAATGCCTTGCACACGCGAAAGCTACACAGGCGTACGCAAAAGGCCCTTCCGGAACAGGGAACGTTTGGGAAGGGCCTTCAGAGCGATGCAAACGATTATTGCATCACAGGATGTCGGGGTCGTTCTTGTCGATCGTGCCGGTGGCCTTGCCTATGGCCTTCAGACCGTGGTAGGCGACGAGAATCACGATGGTGCCGATGCGATGCCGTTGAAGGAAATGCCATTGAAAGCGAACGCGAACTGGCCGATGGCGATGATCATGGTGATTGCGGCAACCATGATGTTCAGCGGCTTGTCGAAGTTGACCTTGTTCTCAACCCAAATACGAATACCGACCATGCCGATCATGCCGTACAGCAGGGTGGTCACGCCACCGAGCACGCCAGCCGGAATCGTGTTGATGATGGCACCGAACTTCGGGCACAGGCTCAACAGCAGCGCGAAGCCAGCCGCGCACCAGTAGGCTGCGGTGGAATACACCTTGGTGGCTGCCATCACGCCGATGTTCTCACCGTACGTGGTGGTGCCGGAACCGCCGCCGAAACCGGCGATGGTGGTGCCAAGACCGTCGGCGAACAGGGCGGTGCCGATCTGGTCATCGTAGTCACGGCCGGTCATCTGGGAAACGGACTTGACGTGGCCGACGTTTTCGGCGACGAGCACGAGCACCACCGGAACGAACATCGGCAGAATCGTGAAGTCAACCTGCGGCAGGTGGAAAGTCGGCAGACCAACCCAAGCGGCATCGCCGATGGCGGAGAAGTCAACCTGGCCACGAATGCAAGCGTATGCGTAACCGATGATCACACCGATGAGAATGTTGAGTCGACCAAGCAGACCCTTGAACAGCACCGCAACCAGCAGCACGGCCGCCAAAGTCACGATAGCGGTGTCGGGAGCTTTCTGGAAGTTGCTCCACACGCTCGGAGCCAGATTGAAGCCGATGATGGCCACGATTGCACCGTTGACCACCGGCGGCATGATGATGTCAATCCACTTGGCGCCTGCGAAGTGCACGAGCACACCAATCAGAGCCAGCAGCAAACCGGTCACGAGAATGCCGAAGGATGCGACGGCGATGCCCTTGTTCGCCGTGGTGACGGCGGTGATCGGGGCAATGAAGCGAAGGACGAACCCAAGTAGCTCGGCAGCACGTTCTTGTTGATCAGCAGGAACAGTGCGGTCGACATGGCCGTGAAGAACAAGGTGGTGGACGGGTCGAAACCAGTCAGAATCGGCACCAGGAACGTGGCGCCGAACATGGCGATGACATGCTGCGCGCCGATTTCGGCGGTGCGCGGCCAAGTCAGGCGCTCGTCAGGCTCAACGACTTCGCCCGGCTTCAGCGTCTTGCCATCACCGTGGACCTGCCACGTGAACAGATTGGACATGCGATTGTCTCCTTAACTCTCTTGCACGGCAAACAAAAACGCGCCGCGTGTCATAGCCATTGTAGTGGGGCGTGGACACGGGCGCGTTTCGTACGCAAGATGGGGGCATCAATCGTCGATATCAGCCAATCCGATCATGCAATCAACAGACCAACACACATCACAGGTGACGGTCAACCGCATGAACAACGTCCACCAAATCGCCATTAGACAGCACTGGACGCTTGAATTCACGCCAATCTTCGACCTTCACCACCCAACGCCCTTCCGCACCGTCGAACACCGGACGGGCGGTCTGTTCCCAACGGAAACGCTTATGCGTGCGCCCGGTAGCCGGATCGCGACGCGAATAATGGAAGCACGTACAATTAGTGATCTTCCATTCGTCGGACGCCGCACGGTGCATGAATTCCTCGTCGGACAAGTCCTCCAAAGTGAGCATAAGCGCCAGCATGAGGTCGCCGTGACTGACCATCACCACGGATTCCGCGTCCGACTTGCGGTTCAGGGACGTGAGCAGATTATGCACACGGTTTTCGGCCACATCGGCGATCGATTCGCCCGCCGGCGGACGCCAATACAGCGGATCAGTGTTCTTGAACATCCAGTTGCGCGCGTAATTGGTTTTGAAATCATCTTTCGTGATGGTATTGATCTCACCCCAGGAGCGTTCGCGCAGCACGCGTGTCTCCTCCATTTCGCCTTAGGCAGGGCCATCGTGGCAGCCGTCTCACGCGTGCGCACGTACGGCGAGACGAGGTAACGGTCGAACAACGGCTGCTGTGAGACCAGCCAGCGGCCGATGCAGTCCGCCTGCTTGCGGCCGGTGGCCGTAAGCCTCCACGAACGGTCGGGCACGGTGACGTTATCCTGCGTATACAGCGAGTTGTCACCCTGTTCACCGGCACTGATAATCACGTTTGCTTCGGATTCGCCATGTCGAATCACATACAAATCAAGGGGCATTCCCATATTCGCTTATTCCTTTGCTTTCATCCACATCCTGCGCGCGTTTCTCGTTCTGCCGTTCATTCGGCCGGCGCGCATCATCATTGAATGCTTCCACCGTAGTCGATTTGAACGTATGCCACACGCGAAACCACTTCGATTTCACGATTGGCACACCCGAATTTCGCAATGCCGTCACGTCCGGTTCACCGCATCGCCCGCGACACGCCGAGGCGCTACTACTCCGGCCAGATGCCGTTCTGTGAGTACTTGGCACGGTATTCCCCCGGTGTCATGCCGCTATGTTTTTTGAAGACTTTCGTGAAATGGCTTTGCGACCGGTATGCGAGGATCTGCGCGATCTCATTGAAGCTGTATTCCGAGTATTTCAGCATGTTTTCGGCGGCTTCCATGCGTTTGTCGGTGATATATTGCGATATCGCTGTGCCCGTCTCCCGTTTGAACAGTTCCGACAGATACGTGGGATTCAAATGCACGCGTTGTGCCAGAATCGCGACAGTGATTTTCTCATGCAGATGGTAGTGGATGTAGTCCATGCATTCGTTGACGGCTTTGGAATGCGTTTCCGTCTTCTGCATGTCGGCCATGGCCCAAGTGAAGAACGTCATCATGTCGGTATGCAGACGGCGCACGTCGTCAGGGGTTTTGCAGCTTTCCAGATTCTGGATGTACAAATCGGAGGCGTTGTAGCGTCTTCCTCGTCCATGCCACCTTCAATGGCGAAACGCGTGGCCAAGGTAATGGTGGTGATGAAACGGTATTTCGCATTTTTCAGAGAATCGTCCGACAGATGGCCGTATAGTCCGGAATCCCACAGTTTCGCGCTTTCCGAAATGGCATTGATGTCGCCGGAGCGCATCATGTCATACTGCTTCATTTCCTCAACGTAGCGATGGTGGCGTACCCGATCCTCACGCGAAAGAAAGTCCAGATACCCCAGCTTCGCCTCATCGACAACCGCCATTGCTCCCCTGCCATTTTGTAACTACCTTCTTTCAAGGATATCTCCATTGCTCACAAAACTGATCTGTTTTGCCTAGAAGTAGGTGCTCCAGCCGAGCTTGACGGCGAGGATGATGCCGGTGAGCACAGCGGCGGCGCGCATGATGTTCTCCGGAATATGGCGGGTAACGGGTGGTGCGATCGCACTGCCGATCGTGCAACCGAGGCACATCATGATGGCGAACGGCCAATCGACGGAACCACGGATGATGAACATGACTGCTGCAGAAATGTTCGCGCCGAACCCGACTACCGTCTTCAGCGCGTTGATCTGGTGGAACGGGCCGATCTTACCCAAATCTAGGATCGCCAAGGCAAGCGTACCCGCGGCCGCGCCGAAATAGCCGGAATAGACGCCGACGAAACTCACGCCGACCCACAGCCACCACGGATCGTTGCGCAACGTGCCGCTTGCGGTTTTGCTGGCGATCCGCGCGGCTCGTTCGCCTTGATGCGATTGCGGCAGCGCCTGCGCCACGGCGTCGCGCGCGGCCGCCTTCTTCCGTGGATTGAGTGCGATGATGATCGCGCTGAACAGGATAAGCGGCGGCACCGCGCATTCGAACACTTCTGCCGGCAGTTCCAGCAGCAACAGCCCGCCGATGATGCCACCGACCAATCCGATGCAGGCGTAGACGGCCACGCGCACACCTTGGCCTCTAAGCTCCCTGCGGGCGGAAAGCAGTCCGCCGATGCCCGTACCGCACACGCCCACCGTGTTCGTGGTGTTGGACAGCACAGGCGGAATGCCGAACGCCAGCAACGCCGGATAGGATATCAGCGAGGATGCGCCGACCGCGTATCCAACGAATCCCGCCCCGATGCCGGCTGCGAGCACCAGCAGCAATGTGGTGATGGACACTCCCGCGATCATGACCGTTTCTCCCGATTTCCCGACTGATATGACAACGGGAGCCAAGCGTAATGGCTTGCTCCCGAAAATATCGGTTTTGTTCAGAACGTGGCTGACTGCCGCGTTTGAACTATCGTTGTTCAGTGATTGCGCTTGGCAATCAGCGACTCGGTCCAGTAGGCGGCGAGCGGGATCAGCGCCCACTGCAAAGCAAGACCGGGCAGTCCAGCGGCCAAGTCACTCGTCCAAGTGGCGGCGATGCTGTTGCCGGAACCGAATGCGAACACCGCCACTGCAGTGGCTACGGTCAGTACGACACGGCCGGCAAGTTGGGCGATAACCACCTTTACTAGGCTTGGCAGCTTGATCTCACGCAGCAGACCTGCAACCAAACCGTACGCGCACAATTCAATCATCATGAACGGCAGAACAGCCAGCATCGGCATGCCGGAAAGCAGGAAGCTCGCCAGTGGAGCAGCTGCACCTGCAATCGCACCAACCGCTGGACCTGCGATCAAACCGACGAAAATAATCGGCAAGTGCATAGGCAGAAAGGCAACGCCCAACGCAGTTCCTCGTCCGGAAACCGCTCCGATCACATGGAACAACTGCGGCAACGCCACTGCGGCGACAATGGCAAGCACGGTTGCGGCGGCTTTGACGCTCACGCTCAAGCGTGGCAGATCAGTGCGACGCAAGGAAACTGCTGTAGTGGAAGTCATGTTCATTCTCCTTTTTAAAAGCTTTCTTTTCACAAGCTTTCGTTCATTATGAAAAATTCGTTATGTATGATTCGTTATTCGTTTGATTTGGCAGTATCTACAACCATGTTGGCAATTGCGCGTGTTCCAGTTTGCTCGAAATACCGATTCTCCAAAGGAATCCACTCGTCGATGAATCGCTGCAGCATACGCGGATTACGTGCCTCGAGTCTGCGTAACTGCTCATTGGAATCAATCATCAGGCAGATCATCAAATCGTAGTATTCACGCAATGCGGGATGCATGCTATAACTGCCTTCGACAATCGTCAAACGAGCAGGTTCGACACTATGCGAAGCCGCAAAATCGCCGGTATGGCAATCCCAAGGACGATACTGCACGATATTTCCGGCAACGAGCGGAGCCAGCACCTCTTCTTCGAATCGTTCCCGATCGACATTGCCGCCCGGTTCGGCGAACGTTCCGGAGTGCGCTGTTCCGGACGAAGGAAAAAATCGTCCATATGCAGCACATTGCCGTCGAAACGACGCTGCAGCAAAGCCGCCAACGTGGTTTTGCCCGACGCGCATGGCCCGTCGATCGCCACAAACACATGCTCGCGTTCCGTAAACACACGTTCGATGCGTTCGATCACGGCCCGCGCGTCTTGAACCGCCTGCGCCTCCTCCACGTTTTCCATGGATTCCTTAGATTCCTTGGATTCCATCATCGCCGACTCCGTGCACACTACTCGAGCACGGTCAAACGGTATGCACGCGAACCAAGCCCAAGCCCTTCGGCGTATTCGAGCGTGTGCTCGCCATGCCTGGTGGCGATACGCTCAGTCACGGACGCGCCGTCCGGAGCCACATGAATCAAATCGACACACGCTTGGTCAAGCGCCACAGGGTCGAACGACGAAAGCACGCCAATGTCATGCATGTCCGGCTCGGACGGTGTGGCGAAGCAGTCGCAATCCACCGACAAACGGTTCATCACGTTCAAATACATCATGTTGCCGTTCATATGGCTGATCACAGCCTCATCCGCTTCGGCCATCGACTCGAGAAAGTCATCCTGCTCAGCTTCGACCCACTTGTCTTTAGCCACGCCTGCGGAATGAATCCAACGTTTGCCGTTCGACGATGCGATGCCGATGGACACGTTCTTCAACGCGCCTCCGAAACCGCCCATTGGATGCCCTTTGAAATGCGAAAGCACGAAGATGGAATCATAGTCGTCGATATGCCTGCCGACGATGTCATAGGCGATATGGCGGTGCTTGGCTACCGGAATCTCGATCTCGCCGCCCATGTCCATGATCTGGATCGGAGCGATGTCGTCGTATCCACGTTCCTTGAACACGGCAAGGCTTTTTTCGGGAGTCTCTCGATTGCCGTCGTATGCCGTTGCGCATTCCACTAATGTTCCGCCGATCTCCTGTACCAAATCCCTGACCAGCGCGGGATTCAGATTATTGGATTTTTCGGATTCTCCGGAATGGATTTTGATGGCGACCTTACCTTCCGGCCTAGCTCCCAACGCATGATATGCGGCAACCAGACTTTCTGGCGTAATCACGGGAGTGAAGAACACCTCGGGAGCCGACGCATCTTCCGTACGATGTTCCAATTCCTGCACTTTCGCAATATCGAAATCAGTCATAATCCTCCTCGATTCCGCTCGCTTCAGCATAACCGATTACAGACTATCAATCTCAAGTCCGGTTGAACCAAACCGACACTCCCACCACCACAGCCATTCCACCGCACCAGCACAAGACCATGTCCACGTCTTAGCCCGAACTCATCGCGTTTACATAATGACTGCTACGCTTACCGAGTTCTTACGATTCGTCAAAAGAATGTCGAAGGCGTTGACGTACCGCGCGATAATCATCAAAGAAAGGAACATCATGGCGGAACTTGTTACGATGACGCTGTTCTGTGCGGCTTTGATTGCCTGCATCATAACCAACATATCCATCGTTCCCGCACTGCTGGCCGGCGTGGTCATGTTCCTTATCCATGGCAAAATCACCGGTCACAAATTCGCGACCATGCTTTCCAAAGGGTTCGCCACCATGCGTGCCGCAAGCATTGTGGTGGTGACGTTCGTGCTGATTGGCCTGCTGACCACGCTATGGCGCGCCGCCGGCACCGTGCCGTTCATTGTGGCGAACACTTCCAGCCTGGTGCGCCCGCATGTGGTGATTCTGCTCGCCTTCCTGCTCAACTGCCTCATGTCACTGCTGACCGGATCATCGTTCGCTACGGCCGCCACCATGGGCGTCATCACCATGACGCTCGGCACGTCCATGCAGGTTTCGCCCGTATTCCTCGGCGGTGCGATTCTGTCGGGCGTCTATTTCGGCGACCGCTGCTCCCCTGTTTCCACCAGCGCGCAATTAGTCAAAACACTCACACATACGAATATTTTCGACAATATCGTACTGATGTTGAAAACATCTATTGTTCCGTTCATCATCACGTGTGCGATTTATGCTGTGTTGGCTTTGTGCACGCATCCTTCCGCAGGTTCCATTGATATCACGGGATTGTTCTCAAACGCGTTCGATCTTCATTGGGTTACCGTTATTCCCGCGTTGGTGCTTGTGGTGCTTGCGATCGCCCGAATGGACGTGCGCATTACGATGGGCGCAAGTATTCTCACCGCATTGCCGGTTTGCGTGCTGGTGCAGCATATGGATTGGCTGGAGATTGGCCGTGCTTTGGTGTTCGGTTTTCATTGTTCGAACGCCCAAGTGGCGTCGTTGATTGACGGTGGCGGCATCGTTTCGATGATCAAGGTGATACTGATCGTCTGCATTTCCTCGTCGTATTCCGGTATTTTCCAGGAAACGGGGTTGTTGGATGGCACGCATCGGCTTATCGCTTCGATGGCGGAGCGCATCAGCGTGTTTGGTGCGACTTTGGTCACGTCTGTGGTTGCGAGCGCGGTTGCCTGTAATCAGACATTGTCGATTATGTTGACTGATCAGTTGTGCGGCAATTTGGAAAACGACGAGCAGCGCAAGGTTATTAATTTGGAGGATACCGCCGTTGTGGTGGCTCCATTGATTCCATGGTCGATTGCCGGCGCGGTGCCGCTTGCTTCGGTTGGGGCTCCTACGGAAAGTCTGTTGTTGAGCTGTTTTCTGTATTTGCTGCCGATTTGTTCGCTGGTTCGTACCTTGATTGCGGATCGTCGCAAAGTTTCGGATTAATACCAGATTACTTTTAATACAAATAAAAAAAATGTGCCGTGCACTGATTATCCCAGCGCACGGCACAACGGTATTTGGAAGATATCTAAAAGATATGTAGAAGATTTTTAGAAGAACAGCGCTGCCACTCCCGCTGCGAAGCACATGAGCAGGATCGAAGTGATGAGGCTGGCAAGGAACGCCTTCTGCCCTTCTTGCGAGTGCCGAGAAGTTCACGGTGATGCCAATGCGGCCATGGCCATGCCAAGCACGATGTAGGCGAAATCGACCAGCTGCGGGGTGATGGTGGCGATGAACGGCACGAACGTGCCGATGATCGACGCTCCGATGAAGCCGAGCATGAACCACGGGAATGAGATCTTGCGCTTGCCGTCCGAAGGCATCTGCGAATGGTTCTTATCCCACCAGATGGCGATGATGATGGCTGCGAAAACGAGCATAAGCACTCGCGACAGCTTCATGATGGTGGCGATGTCGACCGCGCCGAACGCGTCACCAGCCGCCACCGCGTGTGCGATTTCGTGCAGGGATGCGCCGGCTGTGATGCCCAGCTGGGTGTTGGTCAGTCCGGTAAGCGGTCCAAATGCGATTTCCACGAGGGCGAAGATCGTGCCCATGATGGCGATGATGGCCACGGCCATCACTTCATTGTTGGCTTTCTCGTCTTCCTGTTCCGGTGGAACCTTGATGGATCCGGAAAGTCCCATGACGGCTGCGGCACCACAAATGCCGGTACCGCCAGCCACCAGAATGGCCAGTTGCGGGTCAACGCCGAGCTTACGGGCGATGTTGTAGCACACGACGATGGTGAGCGTCACCACAACAGCGGCAATCGGCAAGCATTTGATGCCTTGCGTGAACAGCACCTGCAGGTTGAGCTTGAATCCAAGCAGAATAATACCCAAGCGGAGCAGCTTGTTGGAAATCAGTCCTGCTGCGTCTTTCACACCGGCCTTATGCTCCGGTGAACGGCTGGAATACCATTTGCGAATCGGAAACTGCAGCACCATGCCGATCAGCAGTGCGATAATCAGCGCACCGAACAGGCTGAATCCAGGGAATTGCTTCAGCCATGAGGCGATAATGGACGCGGCCAGCGTCACAATGCCGGTGAATACCATCTCTTTGGTGGCGATACGTTTCCACCACTTCTCACAAAACTCTTTCACAAGCATTCAAGAATAAAGCAGATACAGCGTGGAATCAACAGTCAAGTTCACATATTCGGCATTACGATTTGCTGCGATGTGGGAGTTGCACTTCGGAGAAGATGATTGCGGCGAAAATCAGCGCGAATCCGCATACTGACGGCACGGTAAGCGCAAACGAGATTTCGAATGCCACGCGGTACTTTGGAAAATGTTTTACTGCGCTTTGGCTGCTTGTTGATTCACCCAGTTGTCGGCCATTTCGATGGCTTCATCAAGCGTGGTTTTGGCGGCCTTGTAATACTTGGATTCTTTGACGCCGCTATTGTCGATCAGCTGCTGGCCCGCATCAACGGCTTTGGATAGCGCGCTCAACAGTTTGCGTCCAATAAGGGTGAGATCGCCGTCATTGCCGAGTTTGTCGATAAGCGCGTTTGCCTTGTCAAGCGATTCCTGCAAAGCAAGTTTGGAGTCTTCCAACGATTCGGCATTGTCGTCTGACTTGTTCTGACTCGTCCCATCATTGGATTGCGTTGAATTCGACGTGCCATCGGAGGTATCGCCGCCGCTTTGCGACTGCTGGTTCTTTTCGATTGTCTTCAGACTGCCGTTCAGGGAGTCAGTTGCGCTGTCTAGTGTTTTGGCGATGAGATTGAGCTGCGTGATGGTGGCGTCCGCCTTACAGCCTTCCGTATCGACCGTGTTCTCTGCGCTGGTGGCCGCGTCCGCGAACGCGTCGATGATGTCGTTCACGCCGAGCGCACCACGGATCAATTTCTGCAGCTCGCTACCGTTTTCGGATGTGTCGAGCACGGCCTTACGGGCCGAGCTGAATTCCGCAAGCGATTGCCGGCATGTGTCCAACGCCTCCTGCCGTTTGTTGTGGTAGACGTACACTCCTGCGCCGCATGCCACAGCGAGCGCCACGACCACGGAAAGGACAATCGGCCAGGTTTTGCGGGGATTGGAAGGCTGTTCAACGGCCTGATACTGATAATCCATATGCGTCCACCCCTTGCGAATCGACGGATGCCATCGTTCTTCGTCTTGTTAACCTCTCCTATTTTACGAGTCCGAAGATGGGAAAAACCTGAATGGACATCCCACGCACACCAACGAAGCGGGGTCGGGTCGGCATACCGTCTCTCCGCAGGCGTGCCGCAACCGCATATCCACCACGTCAAGCGATCCTCGTTCTCGCGCGCGTTCGATGGCCATGTCGACGAAATCGACCGGCAGATGTCGTTCGGCGGCGATCTGCCGCACCGTCAATCCTGCCGCAACATCGCCGACGATACGTGTAACGATATCGCCCCGACCATTGTCCTGCGGGCCGACCGTACGTGACGTGAGTCGCCAACCACGTGCAGGAATGTCGAACCGTCCTCTACCGTTCACCATATCAATCGCAATGATTGGAAGGCGATTACGGCGATGACGTAGGCCACGGCCAGACTCAGCGGAACGGAACGCGCCGCGATTTTCGTGCCGAATTGCCGTCGCATTTCCGCGACCGTCGCGAGGCAGGGCGTGTAGGCGAGCGTGAACAGCAGGAAGGCGATGGCTGCGGCCCTGCCATGACCGTATGACGATTGGTCGAACGAGGCGCGCAGCTTCTGTCCCAACGTCCCCTCTCCGGCCTGTTGGGAAGCCGTATCATCCGCTCCGTCCGCGTGATAGGACTGCGACATCGAACCGACCACGACCTCCTTGGCCACGAATCCCGTGATCAACGCGGCCGAGGCATGCCAGTCGTCAAAACCGGCTGGCGCGAACACAGGAGCGGCCGCGTCGGCGAGCATACCATACGCGGAATCATGCACATCGTCGACGTGCGTGAATCCGCCTGTACCGGCGACCACGGGAATGCCTTGCAACAGCCACAGCGCCGTGATCGTCGAAATGATGATCACGCTGGCTCCACGGATGAAGCCCCACAGCCGCATCAAGGTCACCATCCGCATGACCTATGGCTTCCACCACGTCAGCAGCCTCATCGCGCTCGTCATGCTCCGCTGCGGCGGACTCGACATACACCTACCACAACCAAGAACCTAACCCACGAAAACAGCAGAAGCCTCAATTCTTCAATTCCACTACAAAGGTCACATCACGGCATACGCACGCCGACGCGCGTATGCGTGCACGACTCCAGCAACGAGCCGTACCCGCCGTTAGATGGCAGGCTTCAGTATCGTGACGCCATGCGTTAGCGTCACCATGCAACGATAGGAACACACTATTCAATAGTGCATCATGAAGTCGTGACGTTGCCCTTGCGCAGGTGCCGTAAGACTCCGCGGACAAAGCAATGAGGCTTCCCCCGCGAGAAGGGAAGCCTCATGTTCCATTCATTCTATTCAGCGATGATGGCGCCTAATCACCGATCATCCTTTGGGGAACAGCGCGTCGAAGGCATGTTCCATCACGGACTTACGGCGGATCACACCGACGAGTCTGCCATCGCCATCCACCACTGGCAGTTTCTTGAACTGCTTCTTGGCGAGGATTCGGGCCACCTCTCCAACATGCTGGTCGGGCGTGGCGGCAACGACCTTACGCGTGGCGATGTCCATCACCTTCTTGCCGGAGAGCGCCTGCACCTTGGAGGCCACGGTTTCGTCGTCGAACACCACCATCGTCGAACCGGTGCCGGTGGGAACCGTACGGGATTCATAGGTGGCAATCGATTTCAGGACATCGCCGTCGCTGACGAAGCCGACGAGCCTGCCATCGCCGTTCACCACGGGAAGGCTGGAGACGTTGAGGCGGATGAACTCGCGCACCACATGCGTGATGTCATCGCTGTCCAGGCAGCTGTAGGCTGATCGTCCATGATCCGCCGATGGACTGTTCCTGGGCCTGCTTGAACAGGGAGGCGGCGGGGGCCACGTATGCGCCGGCGTAGTGATGCTCGGCGGGCTGGCCTTCAGTGGTTTCGACCGCGACCTCGGCGGAAGCTTGCGCCTCGTAGGCCTTGGCGTTACGTGCGGCCTTCTCCTTGGCACGGCTGGCGACGGTGAAGATGCAGATGATCAGGCGACCAGCGAGATGGCGGCGCACAGCAGGTAGGAGAACGCGATGCCGCTGGCCGTGGCGGACTTCACACCCTGGGACATGTGCGAGGCGGTCACGGATGTTTCTGCGGTGACCAGAAGCGAGGTCGCAATGGCTGCCGCGATCTGGCGGCCGGTGTTGGCGATGGCGTTGCCATGGGCGATCATGTCGTTCGGCAAAGCGTTGACGCCCCAAGTGTTGATCGGCATGTTGGCGATAGCCTGACCGGATGCCTGCAATGCGCAGAACACGGCGACAAACAGCACTGATGTCCTGGTGTTGATGGTGCCGAGAAGACCAAGAGAGATGGTCATGAGCGTAAGGCCGCCGATACCCACGCCGCGCGGGCCGAATTTGTCGAATGCGGCACCGGCGACCGGACTCAGGATGATGCCGACCGCCGCGGCGGGCAGCATGACCATGCCGGTGACGGTGGCGGATTGGCCGAGCACATTCTGGATGAAGATAGGCAACGTCACGTTGGTTGCGGCGACTGCGGCGTTGATCAGAGTGACCAGAATCGCGGAGTTGCGGAAGTTGCGGGTGGCAAGGGTGTCAACGCGCAACAATGGCTCATCGAGCTTGACTTGCTTGTATATGAATGCGACGAAGGCCACAAGACCAACGACGATTGAGGTAATGACGACCGGACTGGCCCATCCCATCGTGGAAGCGGACGAGAAGCCATAGAGCAGGCCACCGAACGCGATGGTCGAAAGGATCACGGACAGGATGTTGAGCTTTGGGTTCTTCAACTCGCCGACGTTCTTGAGCATCATCGTGCCTCCGACAAGGATGACCAGTGTCACGACTGCGATGCCAACGAACATTGGGCGCCATCCGAAACTGTCAATCACCAGACCACCGACAACCGGGCCGATAGCCGGGCCGGCGGCCATGACGATACCGGCCATGCCCATGGCGGTGCCGCGCTTATCCGGCGGATAGACGAGCATCGGCACTACGGCGACCAATGGCAACAGCACGCCGGAGCCGGCGGATTGCAGTATGCGTCCGACGAGCAACAGCATGAAATTCGGCGCGACGCACACAGCAGTGTGCCGACCATGAAAGTGGCAAGAGCTCCGGCGAAGAGCTTTCGGGTGGAGAATTTATCAATCAGATAGCCTGAAATCGGCACCATGATGCCCGAGACCAGCATGTAGACGCTGGTCACCCACTGCACGGTGCCGGTGGTGATATTGAAATCACGCATCAGTGCCGGCAAGGCCGGTGACATGACGGTCTGGTTGAGCAGCGCGATGAACGAGCCGACGACGATCACGCCTACGATGATGAATCGGGTGTGCGGATCAATAGGCTTTGCGGAACTGGCGGCGGACCCGAATTCCGCGGTTTTCTGTGAGGTCACAGCATTTCCTTCTGTTGGTAACGGCATGTGTGGGCGATCCGGCCCCATACTTGTGTCAAGACGCGGGGACACTGATGAGTCCGGGATAAAGGAAAAGCCGCCATCCGTTCCGCATTCATATACGGCAAACGATTCGCGGCTTTGCGTAAGTTGATGGCTATGGTGAGCGATTCATGCGACGTCGACTGCGGATGGGCCATCGGTACATCCCGGCATAAGGCGTGTCCCCGCTACACCAGCATCGAGAATAGGGCCATTTGTGGATTGGCAAACAGAACATTGCCGACGAACGACCCACGGCAGGCGCGTGCGATGAACATCGCGTAGCGATACAGGTTCATGGCATCTCCTTGATGGGTTTTCGTACGGCAGGTATCGAGAAGCCTATCATCATTCAAATCGACGGTGAAACCCACGCATGCTCAACAATACACAAAATCTTCACAAGAGGATTGGGCTTACCGCATACGCTCCGCCTGAATAACGGTCCGGGGATGAATCAGAGGCGAGCTAAGGGTTGCGTCTCGTGTTTCCGTCATGATGTCTGGCAAAATAGTGAAGCTGAACATGCGAGGCATCGACCGGAATCGGAAAGGGACTAATCATGCGAGTTCTCGGCAATATCCTGTGGATCATTCTTGGTGGATTGGCCATCGCAATCGGATGGGCAGTGGTGGAACTGATTCTGTGCATCTCCATCATCGGCATTCCGCTCGGCATTCAAGCGTTCAAGATGGCCAAGCTTGCGCTCTGGCCGTTCGGCGCGGAAATCGTCAACCTGTAGATTCCAAATACTACAAAGCCGCCAAAGCAACCCTTGACGAGGCGATCACCGACGTCAACAATTGGATTGACCAGCAAGCCGCCAAGGCCGAATAATAAAACACACATTATGTTGCTGCAGCAGCCAATCCTTGCAGAACAATGTCATGACAAAGGCCTGAGAAGACGACTTCTCAGGCCTTATCCGTGCCGCTTCTCAGTCGCTTGTAGCGACAGCTCCCCTCAAAAGAGGGGAGCCAGAGAAACACTTACTTCGAGACGTTGAATTTAAATTCGACGATATCGCCGTCCTGCATCACGTAGTCACGGCCTTCCTGACGCAGCTTGCCTTCCTCCTTGATCTTGACCATGGAGCCTTCGGCAGCCACGAAATCGTCGTAGGAGACGATGTCGGCCTTGATGAAGCCTTTTTCGAAGTCCGTGTGAATCACACCGGCAGCCTGCGGGGCGGTATAGCCTTGTGGATCTGCCATGCACGCACTTCCTTCTCACCTGCGGTAAGGAAGGTGGAAAGGCCGAGCGTATCGTAGCCGACTCGCGCCAACTGATCCAGGCCGGACTCCTCAAGACCGCGTCGGCGAGCATTTCACGCGCGTCGGCTCATCGAGTTCGGTCAGATCGGCTTCGAACTGCGCGTTGAGGAAGATGGCGGGGGCCGGAGCCACGGATGCGGCGAGCTTGGCCTGCATGTCTTTATTCTGCAGTTCGGCATCGTCCACGTTGAACACGTAGATGAACGGCTTGGCGCTCATCAAGTGCAGATCGTAGACGGAATCCTTGTCGAAACGACCTTCGCGAGTCGCCTTATCAATGGTTTCGCCAGCTTCAAGAATGGTCTTCGCCTGCTTGACGGCTTCCATGTAAGCCGGTTCGATCTTCTTGCCGCGCAGATCCTTCTCCAGCTTCGGCAGCGCGTTCTCGATGGTCTGCAGATCGGCGAGGATCAGCTCGGTGTTGATGGTTTCAATGTCGTCGGACGGATCGACCTTGCCGTTGACGTGCACGATATCATCGTCTTCGAAGGCACGCACGACCTCGCAGATCGCGTCGGCTTCGCGAATATTGGCGAGGAACTTGTTGCCCAGACCTTCACCTTCCGAAGCGCCCTTGACAATGCCTGCGATGTCGACGAACGTGACGGTGGCCGGCACGATCTTCTCCGTATGCACGAGCTTGGCGAGCACCGGCAGACGGTCATCCGGCAACGGCACAATGCCGGTGTTCGGTTCGATGGTGGCGAACGGATAGTTTTCCGCCAGCACGTTGTTGCGGGTCAATGCGTTGAACATGGTGGACTTGCCGACGTTCGGCAGTCCGACGATTCCGATAGTAAGAGACATGGTTCCCTAGCTTAGTATTAGGCTTCGATGGCGTCGACTGCTTTGATAACGGCACCACGGAACGCGCTTTCCTCCAACGATGCGACACCCCTGATGGTGGTGCCTCCCGGAGAGCAGACAGCGTCTTTCATGGCACCCGGATGCGTTTCGTTGGCCAAATAGAGCGCGCCCACGCCTTCCACCATTTTGGCAGCCAGACGATACGCGGTAGCACGCTGCAATCCATATTTCACACCGGCATCGCCCAATGCTTCGATGTACATGTCGGTGAAGGCCGGCGCGCAGCCGGCGATGCACATGCCGATGCCCATGTGTGCGGTGTCCACGCGTTCAATCAGGCTGATTGACGAAAACAGGCTTTCGAAGGTTTCCGTCTGTTCCTGCGTGAGCGTGTTGTCGATTTCCGTGACCAGCACGCCTTTGCCGACAGCCATCGGCGTGTTCGGAATGGTGCATTGGATGTGTGCCTGTTCGAAAGACGTTCCGAACAGGTCGCGGAATTTGTTCAGATCCCAGCCTGCCGCAATGGACACAACGATGGTGTTCTCTTGCGCCAGCTGATCAATGATCGGTGCGATCACGGTTTCGATCTGATACGGTTTGATGGCGATGACGACCATGTCAGCTGCTTCGGCGACTTGCGCGGCGGTACGCACCGCTTTTGCGCCGAGTTTGGCGGCGTTGCGTTCCAGCTTGTCGTAATGCGCGGCACAGGCCACGATGTCGCCGCCATTGACGACGCCAGCGTTGACTAGGCCTTCGGCGATCGCCTGTGCCATATTGCCGTATCCGATGAATCCGATGGTTGGATTGGCCATGTTTCTTTCCTTTGCTATCGATACTCGTCGTTGCCGAACAATCGTCAGAACAACTCCGCCAAATCTCCGCGGTTCAACGCCTCGGTAAACAGATGTCTGAACACGGTGGAACCATGCACGCCATCATGTTCAAACTCATTGGTAGTCCAATAATGTGAACGACCGACGCGAGACAGTGTGTCGAGCTGCAATCCCGAATCGACGTACATGTCGTCAAAATAGACGGCGGCCTGCAGCGGAACCTCGTTGCGAGCCAACTGGTCGGCATCGTAGATCGTGCCGAAGTGCGTGTCTTCCATAAGCACGTCCATGGCAGGTTTGAACGGACGCAACGCACGTTCCTGCTCGAACATCCACGGGAACATGGCCTCGCCGGTGAAATTAAGCGGACGAATGTCACCCGCGAATTCCGGATGCTCGCAGCGCACGCGCTGGGCGGCCCAGCGAATCGGCGTTTTCAGCTCGCCGTTGGCGTAGATGAACTCCTGCAACGGCCAATACAGTGGGCGAGACGAGGTCGCATCCATCACGGAAGACAGGAATTCGTCAGACAGTTCCGCCGAGGCCGAGGCCGAACCGTCGCCGTCAAGGAATGCCTGATCAAGAATCCAATGCACGCGTTCGAAACTTGGCTTCATACCGAAATCGGATCCCAAGCATTGGAAACGTTCCACCGTAAGCGGATCGCCGTTCGGCAATGTGACCTTGCGAGATCGCAGTATGTCGGCAACCGTAGCGGCACGTTCGATATCGATCGGGTAGCGCTCGTAGAACTGCTTCGTCTTTGCCGCCATGCGCGGGAACGTATGACGGTACACGTCGGTCGCATCGGCGGGAACGTGAGGAATGCCGCCCGTAGTGAAGCTGGCGATAACCCCTTGCGGGAACAGCGAAAGATACGTCAGGGTCAGGAATCCGCCATAGCTTTGACCAAGCGTGACCCAACGTGCGCCCCCGAATTCGGTGCGACGCAGATGCTCGAAATCACGAACGATCGAATCAGCGAGGAAACGCTTCAAAAACGCGGCACCGGCCTTGCCGTCGCCGCCCATGCCCTCAATCACATGCGTGTCGACACGAGACGAACGCCCCGTACCACGTTGATCCGGCAACACCACGCGGAAATGCTTGATCGCTTCCTCGATCCAGCCATCGGAACTTGGGCCGAGCGGACGCGGACCGGAACCGCCGGGACCGCCCTGCAGGAACACGAGCAACGGCAGGTCGTCATGCACATGTTCAGGAGCGGTGACCACACGGTAGAACAGACTGATCGATTCGCCATCGAACCCATGACCGGGCTCGTGGCCCGTCCAATCCAACGGCACCTTGATGGAACGATCCTCAATATGCAATCCGGGCACGTAGTATTCGCTCAGCAACGTCATGCATTCACCTTTCCTTTGGCGTCATCGGCATGTTCAATACGATTGGTAACGTCCATCTCACCCACATGCGGAGACAACCTTACCTCACAAAAGCGGCTTTATCTTGCCGCCATTTCATTCCTGCGCATGATGGCGCCACAGCGTATCTGGCGCTAGGGTGGAGCATATGTCGAATTTCAAGCAGCGTCTCTTGTCGTGGATGCATGGTCATGTCTTCGCAGGCGATCTCATCCTCACGCTTGTTATAGGTGTTCTGCTGTTCGGCGTGACCGGCAGCATCACCTATAATCCGGGATTGCTGTTTGACCTTAATCCTTCCATACAGATGGCGTGGGAAGCGGCAATGCTGATCCCGCTGCTGATTCGTCGATGGCGGCCACAGACCGGAGCGTTGCTCTGTGTGGCATTGGCCTTGACACATCTCATATTCGGCCCTTGCATATTGGGCGCCGATATTCTGGCATTGGTCATGCTGTATTCGGTGATCGTCTACGGCAATCCCAAAAACACGAAAGCCTTCATTATTTTGGCGTTGGCCATCGGTCTTCTGGCTTCGGCGTTGATGGCATGGACCATGACCAATGGGCCGCTGCTCACCGGTGGCAAAGTGCATACGTGGAGCAGTTGGAATGGCTCAAATCCAAATGGCGCAATGGTCACGGAAGTCACTCTCGGCTCCATCTACACAGGAACATCCATGTCGGAAGTCGCCGACATGGTGGCGCAATACATGCTGGTGCTGACGCCGATTTTCGAAGTATGTATCATTTCCACCGTCATTGTAGCGTTCTGGCAGCGTGCCCGTCTGGCAACCGTTCGCATGATGCGGGAACGCAATGAGGCAATCGCCGCGCGAGACCAGGACGAACGCGATATCGCCGCGTTGGCGGAACGAGCACGCATCGCACGTGACATGCACGATGTGGTGGCGCACACCCTATCAATCATCATCGTGCAGTCTGATGGCGGCCGCTATGCAGGCACGCATGATCCCGCGGTGGCTAGAAACACCATGGAGACGATTCGACACGAATCGGAACGCGCACTGCATGACATGCAACGTCTTCTGGGAGTATTCGGGGGTTCACCGCACGCCGATTATAACGATATCGGCAATCTTGTGGAACAAGCGCGAAACGTCTCCCCCGACATTCGAATCCGACGGAATATCACCGGCACCGCCAGCCCAGAACAACTCGGTGAACAAGCCTCGATAGCTTCCTACCATGTAGTGCAGGAGGCGCTGACGAATATCCGCAAGTATGCGGGGCCGCACGTCGATGTGCATATCAAAGAGTCATGGAACAACGGTTTGCTCACTTTGAGCGTCACCGACAATGGTCGTGGCGCGGCGGCCAATATCGACGGGCATACGCCAGGTTACGGCCTGTTGGGCATGAAGGAACGCATCGAATCGGCCGGAGGCTCATTGCAGGCTGGCCCTCAACTCGGCGGAGGCTTCGAAGTTATGGCCACCCTGCTTACGGCGGTAAAGAGCCAGCGACAGACGAAACCGGCGAACAGTATGCCTCGGAACAGTCCGAATCTTGCAACACAACTGCCATATCCAGCAAAGCGAAATTATCCGACGAAGCAATCGCACCTCACACAGCCGTCAACATATCGGCGCGAATCCCAGATCAACCATCGGAACAGACGCAGGAAACCAACCCACCAACCGGTCGCGATCATCGTTCGAACGCCCTGCAACACTTGCGCATTACCGCACCCAATCTGCATGATTTGCTCACATCGTTGAAACTGAAATCCGTAGAACTTGCCAATACATCCAATTCGCGAGGGCTGAATTGGGTGGAACGTGTTTCCGCGTGGACGCAGCACCATTATGTGCTCATGGATTCCGTTGGCGCCGTGATATTGGTCATGCTGCTGAATCGCATGTCGATTACGTTCTTTTTTGATAGTTCACGCGATGCGCAGCTCTCTCATGCGATCGCCGCATGCTGCTTGCTGGCACTGGCTCTTCGACGCAGGTTCCCCGAGACTTGCGCGCTTATTGTGTTCGTATTGTCGGTTGTGCAATTGGTGTTTTTGGGATTGATTGAGGTTGGACATATCGTAGCGTCGCTGTGTGCGCTGTATTCAGCCGTATTGTATGGGCGTGAACACGCATGGCGCTGGACCGGTCTTGCCGCTGTCACCTGTTCAGCTCTGATGGGCTTGAAAATCGCAGCCGACCAGCACGGATACACTACCTTGTTCGGCGCCATCGCCGCTTCCGCGGGCTTAACAAAACCGGTTTCAGCCACGTCAAGTAGTAGTGCAGCGTTCTTTACCGGTGTCATGTATACGGTTGCAGTGCTGATGCTGTGCGCCGGCATCATGGCGTGGGCACGTTGGGCGCGTTCCAGCGATTCAAACGCACTGGTATTGCAGGCTCGCGAAGAGGCACTGGTGGCCGAGCAGGAGAAGCAGCGTATTCTCGCGGCGAATATGGAACGTGACCGTATCAGTGCCAGCATTCAGGCTGAAGTCACCGCCACGTTGAACAGCGTGATCAGCCAGGCCGTCGATGGTATTCATATGTTGGACAGCGCCGAAGCACAAGGCAAGGAGCCTACCGCCGACGAGATTTCCGCAGCGTTCAAAGCCATTGGCGAGCAGGGGCGAGCCGCGCTCAAGCGTATGCGCGAACTGCTTGGCGTGCTTCGTGAGACTGGTTTCAGCGATGACGCTCATGCCGGTAGTGCGAGCGAACTGCAGTTGAGGCCCGCGGCACCGTTGGAGGAGCAGCTGCAGCGCGTGTCTCGATAGCCGATTCAAGTTTTTCAGGGAGATTTAAGGGTTTGTTTCGCGCTGTGAGCGGAACAATGCCGATAAGGTGGAGAGTATGAGCGAGGAACAGAAGATTCGTGTGGTCATTGCCGATGATCAGGAATTGGTACGTGCCGGTTTCGCCATGGTGATCGGCTCCCAACCTGATATGGCGGTTGCGGCGCAGGCTCGCGATGGCGCGGAAGCTGTGGCGTTGGCGGAAACGCTGCATCCTGACGTGGTGTTGATGGACGTGCGCATGCCCGGCATGGATGGTATCGAGGCGACCCGGCAGATCAGTGCGTTGCGGCATCGCTTCGCTGCCGATGGAACGCAATCAGAAGTCACTCATACCAAAGTGATCATTCTGACGACATTCGACTTGGATGAATATGTTATGGCTGCGATCACTGCCGGAGCTTCCGGTTTTCTGCTGAAAGATACGGAACCGGAAACATTGCTGAATTCGATTCGCACGGTTTTTCAAGGTAATGCGATTATCGCGCCGTCCGCCACGAAACGTCTTATCGAGAAAATGATGGAAGGCGATTTCATGGCTGCGAACGTTGGTAGGCCTGAAAATTCCGCAACTACTTCTACTACGGATTCAACATATACCGATCCGGAATTGGATGACCTGACCGACCGCGAGCGCGAAGTGCTTATTGAGATCGCGCATGGATTGTCGAATCAGGAGATTGCCGACAAGCTTTTCATCAGCCTGCCGACGGTGAAAACGCATGTGGCGCATATTCTGGCGAAAATCAATGCACGTGACCGCGTACAGGCGGTGGTGTTCGCTTACGAAAACCATTTGGTCTGACTGGTTTGTTGTTTTGCGTATGCATGATACGCAAAAAGGACTCCTACCATGTTTGTGGTAGGAGTCCTTTTCGTTGTGTTTGCTATGAAGCTCAGGCTTCGGCGAGCGCCTCAACAGGAGGCGTGCTCACTGCCCTGCGTGCGGGGAATACGCTGGCGAGCAGTGCTGCCACGGCTGCCACGGCGAGTACGATGCCATTAATGCCCCATTCGAACGGGAACACCACTTTGCCGTACATGCTGAACACCACGTATGCGCCCAGCCAGCCGAACAGTGTGCCAAGTAGTACGCCCGAGATGCCGGATACCAGCGAGATGAGCAGGGCTTCCACCGCGAGGGAGCGTCGCAACTGGCCTCGAGTCATGCCGATGGCACGCAGTGTGGCGGATTCTCGGGTGCGTTCGATCACTGACAGCGACAGCGTGTTGGCTACGCCGACAAGTGCGATGAGCACGGCCACGGCGATCAACCCCACCAGAAGCATCATCATGGAGTCAATCATATTCGCCCATACGATGCGTTCGGCGATCGGTCCGGTCACTGTCGCATCAGTGCTCTTCTCCAATGCGGCCTGCATGTCGTTGTAGATGTCGTCAACGGAAACTCCCGACTTGTCAGTGTCTGCCTTGACCAGCAACACATGGGTGGCGGCATCAAGGTCACCATTGGTGAAATGGCTTTCATCCACGAATCCGACAGCTCCATATTGCGCGGATACACGACGGTAGTCGGCTTGGTTGGCTTGCAATGTCAGCGAACGCGTAGCGTCGCCGTTCTGGTTCCATTCAGTGGAGAAATCAGCCGTGCCATTGGCGAACTGCAGCTCCTTGCCGGTTTGCGCATTGTATGTTGGCATGAGCACGCTATCACTGTCGATGGAGGCGTTACCCAAGTTGGCACGCATGACCTGCTTGACCTGATCGATGTTTTTCACGCCGACCAGCAATGCGGACGTAGGCTGGGTTCCATCCGCTTTCTCCAAGGTCACGGAAACCGCCGGCGCATACAACGTGTCGGACACGCCGTTGATGTCAGCTACATCCTTGACCATTTGCTGGCTGATGTCATCGCCCATGGCCACGATGTCGACGCTATAACGGGTGGCGAGCGCACCATTCATAGTCTCTTTGGCGCTAGCGGCACCGGTTGCGATGGTGGAGACCAAGGTGACACCGATGAGCAGAGCGGCACCGGTTGCTGCGATGCGTCGCGGATTCTTCTGAATGTTGGCGTGTGCAACTGTTGCGGAAGGACCTGTCAGCGAGGCCAACGCTCCAACGCCCTTCATGAGGGTCGGCATCCAGAATACCGCGGTGACCACCATGCCGAGGAACACCAGTGCGCACCGGCGATGGCTATGAGCAGAATCATCGTGAATTGATCGCCGCTCGCATCCTCGCCGCCGTTGGTGGCCTGCACCTGCCAGATGGAGAATATGGCCATGGCGATACCGACCGCCACCATCAGAATACCGATTATGGCTCGCGTAAGGCTGGAACGACGGTTGTCGGTCAGTTCAATCGGACGCAATGCCTCCAATGGCGTTACCGCGGTGGCGGAACGTGCGGATCCCATGGATGCAAGCACCGTCACCACAATGCCGAAGAGAATCGGTACGACGGCGGCTTGCCAGGAGAAGTTGAACCGCATACCCGCCTGCATGATGTCGCTGACGCACATGCCCCACATGAGCAGGCTTCCAAGCACCACGCCAAGCACGGATGCGACGAAGCCGAGCACCACCGCTTCGAACAGCACGGAACCATACAGTTGGCCTTTCTTTGCGCCGATGGTGCGTAGCAAGGCGAGTGTGCGGCGGCGTTGCGCCACGAGCACTTGGAACGTGTTGGCGATCACCAGAGCCGCCACGAACATGGCAAGCACGCCGAAGCACATAAGGAATGTGGTGACGATGTTGGTTTGGTTGCCGCTTAAGGATTTGATGCTTTCGTCACTGATTTGCTGTCGTGACATCAGATCGAAATGCTTTGGCAGCAACGCTTTCACACCGTTGATGGTTTTTGCGGATACGCTGTTTCCATCCAAGGCAAGGTCGAGATACACCATTGTTGTTCCGGTGGCGTTGAAATCGTCCACTCCCTGCATTGCGGCAAGTAGATTGTTGGATCCTACGATCGCACCACCATAGTATGAGTAGGCGCCGTTCGGATCGGACGTGAGTCCTACCACGCGCACGTTGTCCGCCTTGGCTTTGCCATCGTCGCCTACCGCATATCGGGAGGTCAGGCTTACAGTGTCTCCAACGCCGACGTTCAACTGTTTCGCCATGTCTTCCGGCAGCGCGACTTCGTTGGAATCCTTCGGCTGGTCCCCTTCCGTGATATTCACGGGGAGCATGTTCTTCTGTGCCGCGGTGGAAATGATCTCGCCGCTGACGGTGCTGTCTCCCTTGGAAACGCTGACGCCGGTTTCCACCGAGGCACGGACGCCGCCAACCCCTTCGATGCCGGCGATCTGGTCGAGATGAAAGTCGCCGACAGTGCTGGAATACGCCTCGTTGAGTTCCTTATCGCTCAGGTCGGAGCTGTTGATGCTCACCGCATAGTTGGCGTTTCCGAACATGGCGGTCAGCTGCCGTGTCAGGGAGTCGTTCATGGCATTGCCGAACAGGAAGGTGCTGGCGATGAACGCCGTGCCGATCATGATGGCGATGCCTGCGGGTATGAGCATGCGCTTGGTTTTTCGCATGAGTTTCAAAGTGATGGACCACATGGTGGATTCTGTTCCCTTCTTCGAATGCTTCTATAGTGCGTTTAGCGGGAATGTCTCGCGGAAGCCACATTCATTGTGGCGGCCTCACGTTCCTTCATCAGCAGTTCACTCATCTGGTCTGCTGTCGGCTTGTTTACGTCCGCCACGATCTGGCCGTCGGCGAACACGAGCGCACGGTCGGCGTAAGACGCGGCGACCGCATCATGCGTGACCATGATGATGGTTTGGCCAAGTTCGTTGACGGAACGTTTCAGGAAGCTCAGCACTTCGGCGCTTGATACGGAGTCAAGATTGCCGGTGGGCTCGTCTGCGAACACCAGTTTCGGTTTGGTGATCAATGCTCGTGCGATGGCCACACGCTGCTGTTGACCTCCCGATAGTTCGTTCGGACGATGGTTGAGACGTTCCTTAAGGCCAAGCGTTTCCACCAGCAGACGCAACCACTGTCGGTCGGGTTTCGCTCCAGCCAAGGTCAATGGCATGAGAATGTTCTGTTCGGCGGTGAACATCGGCAGCAGGTTGAAGCTTTGGAAGATGAATCCGATGTCGCGGCGGCGCAGCAACGTAAGCTGGTTGTCGTTCATGCGCGTCAGATCGTCGCCATTGAATATGATGTGCCCGCCGGTTGCACAATCCAGTCCTGCCAACGTGTGCATCAACGTGGATTTGCCGGAACCGGAAGGTCCCATAATCGCCGTGAATTTTCCTTTTTCAAAAGCGACGTTGACGCCACGCAACGCATGCACCGTGTTATTTCCGGAACCGTAGTCCTTCACAAGATCCACGGTTGCAATGGCCGTATTGGTAGCTTTGATGGTGTCCCTGATATCCATGCTGTCATTCCTTTCTTTGGATTACCTCCAAAATTACGGAAAAACAGCTGATTCCAATATCATGCGTTGGTCTGAATTATCATCTCATCCTTGAGAATGAGCAAAAATGAAACGTCTCATACCATTGATTCATCAATCGTCGAGGAGTACACCATCCTGCGGAGGTTCGAGCCAGTACGACTCTTTTTCCACGCTGACGGTGGAAGCCCACCATGTCTGGTCCACGCCTGGCAGCGAACGGATGGACTCATCCACCACACGCCACAGGTCCTCGTCATCTCCGGCGATGATTTCGATGAGGTAGTCGGCGCCATTCAAACCGACTCCGCTCATTGCATATGTCACCTCGTCGATCGCTAGCAACTGTTCGACGTCGAGCCTATACGGAGCTTCACACCGATGCCGAGAAACGCTTGGCGGAATCCGCCTAAACGCATGGGGCTTACCGTGGCCATAATGCGCATCACACCGGAATCCTCCAGTTTTTTGACGCGCCCACGAATCGCGGTGTGCGTCACACCAAGATGCTCCCCCAGCATGGCGTAACTTGCCCTGCCGTCTTTCTGCAATTCGTTGAACGTGTGCACGAATCGCGCGTCCAACCGATGCACGGGAATATCGGTGCCGACGCTGGCCTCACGTTTGGTCATGAATCCAGTTTCGCCGCGTTCGGCCAGCAGACGGTTGACCACGCTGACATTATGGTCGTCAAGCACCAATCGACCGCAGGAGAACACTTGCAGACGGGTCAATCCGGGCAGTGCGCGCAAATCGTACTTCAGGAAATGGTCCATACCGTCGGCTGAATACACCACGGCTTCGGCGATGATGTCGGCATCGCCCAGCGTGCAGACCACATAGGTGACCTGAGGCATGGCTTTGAGCATGGCGAGCGCCTCGTTGCGATTGCCATTGATGCGCAGTCCCACAAGCACCTGACTGTAATTGCCGAGACTCAACGGATTGCATACGGGCACAATGGTCATGATGCCCGCATCGGTGAGCCGTTTGTAGCTTTCCGTCGCCGCATATACGGAAATGCCGATTTTATCGGCAAGCGCCTGCATGGTCATGCGTCCGTTGCATTGCAGTGCCGATACCACCTTCAAATCACGTGCGGTGATTGTGGTACGCCTTCATCCTGTGTCATTGCACCCCCCTATGACAGCCATGTCATCAACCACACGCTGCCTGCGGCGGCGGCGATGGCAATCACGAGAATAATCCAGTCGGCAATGCTCATCGTGAGATTGACCGATATGTGCGTTTCACACCGTTCCGATTCAGGTTGAGTCCGCGCGATTCCATGGCCCAGCCCACGCTTTGGCTCATTTTGTAGGCGCGGATCAATACGGCGATGATGATCGGCAGATACGATTTGAACCGGTCTACGAGACGTACGAATATGTTGCGTTTTTTACCTGCCGCATTGACTTTGCCGCTCAGATCAAGCCCTCGCGCACGCTGCGCTTCGGACACGGATTGGAAGATGGAAAAGAGCACGGGAATATACCGTAATGCGGTTGCCAGGGTAAGCCCGGCTTGTAGGGCATACCAAGCGAGGTAAGGCCACGAACCAGTTTGGTCTGGCTGGTGGTGAACAGCGTGATGAAACATGCAAAGCCGAGCGCTGGAATGCGCAGACCCATCACCGCCGCATGAGCAGGTTCTCCTGCGTGAGACGCAACCATCCCCACTGCCAGAGCACGTGCGTTCCACTCTGGTCGAAGACCGGCCAAAGCACCACGATGAACACGATGAGCACGGCGAGGATCTTCCACACCCATCCAATGCGTTCGGCGGGCACACGGTCGGTGGCGAGCATCACATGTTCGAGAATGAGGATGCCGAGGATGAACGCCCAGTTACGCCATACGAGGCAAAGGGCCAGCATGACGATGGAGATGAGGAATTTGACGCGCGGATCGGTGCGATGCAACCATCCGTCGCCTGGCACATACAGGTCGGCATCCATCAGCGTTCCTCCTTGTCGCATTCATCCTTGGCGATTTTCAACAATACGTGGGTCGCCGATACCGGACCGCGCGACTTGTACGGCTGCCGCGCCTGTCGCGCGGGCGATTGTTGCGCTTCCTGCGATTTGTCGATCGGTCCATATTGCACGATATGACCGTCTTCCAATTCGAGCACGTGCGTGCAATACCGATATACGGCACGCATGTCATGGCTGATCATGATGACGGTGACGCCATGCCGGTTGAGTTTTTCCACGGTTCCAAGGAATCGTGATGCGAGACGATGGTCGAGACCCGCCGTAGGTTCGTCGAGGACGAGTATTGGCGTACGCATGGCGATCACCGAAGACAGTGCCACCGCACGTCGTTCGCCGTAGCCGAGCGTGGCCGGCGAAACATCCTCATACCGGTGCAGGTCGAACAATGTCATCATTTCGTCGACACGTTTGAACACGGTGGCCGCGTCAAGTCCGAGCGCGGTCGGGCCGAACGCGATCTCCTCTTTGGTGCTGGAGCAGAAAATCTGATGGTCGGGATTTTGGAATACGAATCCGACGTGCGCGGCCATTTCGCCCACGCTATGCTTCGACACGTCGAGCCCATCCACATTCACGATTCCTTGCGTGGTTGAATCAGCCGTTCAGATGCTTGGCGAGCGTGGTTTTGCCTGACCCGTTGCACCCAATAAGCCCTACGAAGGCGCCCTGTTCGATATCCAAGCTGACGTCGTCCAGTGCGGGAGACGCATTGCCGCCCTGCCCATAGCGGTGCGTCACATGGTCCAGACTGATGATCGCATGCTTCGGCTTGGCGTCGTTCCCTACCGGCAACGCTTGATGACGGGAGATGGTCCGTCACTCACCCGCACGCCGGAGGATTCCAACAGTCTACGTTCCCGGGTAAATAGGCTGGCGTCTCCATTGCGCACCACTTCACCGTTGACCATGAAGAGCACCTGATCGGCCCAGTAGGCGATGTGTTCGGTATCCTGCTCGGCATGATCACCGTCATGGAACGGGTCTGGCGAATGCGGTCGAGCACGTCGAACACTTCCTGCTTGCCTTCGGGGTCGAGGGCCGCGGTGGGTTCGTCAAGAATAAGCACATCGGGTTCCGCCGCGAGCGCGGCGGCGATGGCCACGCGCTGCATCTGCCTCCCGACAGGCTGGTCGGCACACGCTTGCGGTATCCGGCCATGCCGACTAAGTCGAGCATGATGTCGATCTGCTTGTCGATGATGTTTGGGGCTACTCCGCGGTTTTCCAGCGGGAAAGCGATCTCATCCTCGACACTCGAGCAGAACAGCTGCGCTTCCGGATCCTGTTGCACGTAGCCGACGCGCTCCGACAGTGCCGAGACGGAGTGCCTGCTCGTATTCATGCCGTTAACTTCCACGACGCCACTCATGGTGCCGTCGGCCAGGTTCGGAATGATGCCGGCCAATGCCATGCATAGCGTGGACTTGCCCGCTCCGGTCGGTCCGATGATGCCGACGAAGGATCCGGACCGGATGTCGAAGCTGACGCGCTTGAGACTTTCCACCGGCTTGCTCCCGTCGGTCAGTGGCGCGTACTTCCATCCTAAGTCGCGAACCGTAATCATGACGCTCACCCCGTGCTTTCACGCATTTTTTTCCGCAGCCGGTAACCGCATTTCACAATAAAACCCGTGGAATCGCCTTTCATCGGCAAATCCACGGGCCTGCCTTCACATGATATTAATGTATCACTCCCCCGCCTTAATACCGAGGTTGCCCAAACGTACCAGCGGCGGATAGGCCTGACGAACGGCGGTGAACAGCGCGAAGCCCACAATCAGACCCACCGCCATCTGGAAGGAGTTGCCCGCGATCTCACCCAACGCCGGGCCAAATCCGGAAAGGATTCCGCCTGCGATGAAATAGCCGAACACCTTCCATACGCCTGCGATCACCGAACCGATGATGATGTTCGCCGGATTGAACTTCTTGACGAGCAGGCCCACGAGCACGGCCTGCAGGCCATCGATGACGAACGTGAAGATGGCCCACTGCGGATAACCGGAAATCAGATCGCTCAACGCCGGGCCAAGACCGCCGATAATGCCGCCCACCCATGGTCCGAACGCATACGCGCTGAAATAGATCATGGTGTCGGACAGGTTGAGGTAGCCACGGATCGGGGTCGGGATCTTCACGAGCATGGTCAGCACCGTGGTGACCGCGGTCATAATGGCGATCAGCGGAATGGTGTTGACCTGCAACGCCTTTTTGATATCGTTCTTGACTTCTTGAGCCATAATCGCCTCTCTCTTCTCTCTTTACGTAATCCGCAATATCATTACCACTATTTATCTTTTTGAAAGAAATCTGAACTTCTTTCTTTCAAAAGATAGAATTTAGATATTACTTTTCGTAACAATCGCAGATTCTATACCATCTGCGCTACATTACGATGACAACGTCCGCGAATATGGCGAAACGGTTTGTGGCACCAACCTTCTCTTCGGTGCCACAAACCGTTTCATTTGCTCAGGATGGCGTTATTCCGCCGATCCGATACGCCTCACTTGGCGAGACCGGATTCGCGCAGAGCCGCGAAACCGCCCTTGAGATCGTCGAGGATGTCTTCGATGTTCTCGGTGCCGATGGACAGACGGATCGTGCCCTGGTGGATGCCCTGGTCCTCAAGCTCCTCCGGCGTCTCCTGAGAGTGCAGTGTGGAGGCCGGTGGATCACGAGCTCTTGGCGTCGGCCACGTTGCCAACAGGCTGAACAGGTGCAGGTTGTCGATGAACACGCGTGCCGCGTCCTTGCCGCCCTTGATGTCGAAGGTGAAGATGGAGCCGCCGCCGTTCGGGAAGTACTTCTTGTACAGCTCGTTGTCCT
>ENA-OQBT01000008-OQBT01000008.1-human-gut-metagenome-genome-assembly--contig:-NODE-8-length-114846-cov-13.981145_pt1 | contig 114846 bp, 122 predicted proteins | sample MGYA00242749_ERZ504557 | MGnify/ENA primary metagenome ERZ504557 (study PRJEB26092, sample SAMD00036243) | human gut metagenome | host: Homo sapiens | study: EMG produced TPA metagenomics assembly of...
TTTTAAAAAAGAAAACGTCAGTGCTTGATGGTGACGTCCATGCGGACCGGAGTCTTCTCCACGTACGTATGCTTCACCGTGCAGCCCTTGTCGATATGACGAGTGACGCGTTCCTTAAGCTTTGCCGCATCCTCATCGCTCAGACCGGCGTCGGTGGCGTCGATGACCACCTGTTCGTCGAAACCGATGTATGCGTCATTGTCGGCGTCATAGGTGCCGTCCACAACGATTTTCGCGCCCTTGCCCTCGCCCAGCGTATGCTCGATGGCGAACTGGCTTGACAGTGCGGCGCAACCGGCCAGCGCGATCTTCATCAGGTCGCCCGGCGTGAACTGTCCACGACCCTTGCCGAACTTGATATGCGCGCCATCCTCGCCGAAAGCATCCCAAGAACCGTCTTTGTTACGCTCGACCCACAGTCTTTTGCCCATGGTGAACTCCTCATCGTCTTGCCGGGAGCGCCGTTCGCTCCTCGCCTACATACCTAATGTAATCCATTGATGCCTGTTCGCTAGGAGGCATTCCGAAAAGCGTAAACAATCAACGCGCGGGTGGCATATGCTTGACCTGCCGTTCTGTACTGTTAAGCTTGCAACCATGGCTTTGACACCTGAACAACTTGCAGATATCCGTACCCGTATTCCGGCACGCCCGGAAACCGACATTCCCATGCCATATGAAGACCTTGTGCGCAAGATCCTGACGGAAGGCACGTTGAAGTCCGATCGTACGGGCACTGGTACCGTCAGCCTGTTCGGCCAGCAGATGCGATTCGACCTGAGCGAGTATTTTCCGCTGCTCACGACGAAGACGGTGTTTTTCAAGGGACTTGCCTATGAGTTGCTGTGGTTCCTGAAAGGTTCCACGAACGTGCGTTGGCTGCAGGAGCGCAATGTGCATATTTGGGACGAATGGGCCGATGAGAACGGCGATTTGGGTCCCGTATACGGCGCGCAGTGGCGTAGCTGGCCGGCGCCCACGCCCGATGATCCGAACCGTACCATCGATCAGATCAGCAATGTGCTTGATCTTGTCGAGAATCACCCGGATTCTCGTCGTATGGTCGTGTCCGCTTGGAATCCTGCCGAAGTGGAGAATATGGCGTTGCCGCCATGCCACGCGCTCTTCCAGTTCTACGTGGCGGATGGCAAACTTTCGTGCCAGCTATATCAGCGTTCCTGCGACATGTTCCTCGGCGTACCGTTCAATATCGCATCCTATTCGCTGTTGACGTTGATGATCGCTCAGCAGGCGGGACTGCAGCCGGGGGAGTTCGTGTGGACGGGTGGCGACTGCCACGTGTACGACAATCACATCGACCAGGTGTTGGAGCAGTTGAGCCGCGATCCATACCCGTATCCGCAGATCCGTATTAACAAAGCCGATTCGCTGTTCGATTACGATTACAGTGATTTTGAAATCGTCGGCTACCAGCACCATCCAACCATCAAGGCGCCGGTGGCGGTCTGAGAGTCGTCGCCAGACGTTAGACTACTGACCCTAGTTCGACTGCAAGGAGTGAGTGAAATGGAGCATGACAGTAGCCGCAGTGGCTATCACGAACCCGAGCCCGGACTTGCCGGGCTTGAGGACGAGGAGGATTGGGGCGATGATTTCCCCAAGACGTTCTCGGTGAATCTGATTTGGGCGCAGGCCTGTGACAAGGAAGGTCATGACGGCGCCATCGGATTCGAGGGTGGCATGCCATGGCATCTGCCCGAGGATATGAGGCGTTTCAAGGAGCTTACCGTCTCGCATCCGGTCATTATGGGGCGTAAGACGTGGGAGTCCCTGAGCCCGAAGTATCGTCCGCTGCCGAATCGCGACAATATCGTGGTTTCGCGTGATCCGGCTTACACTGCGCCGGGAGCGACCGTGGTCGACAGTCTGGATGATGCGCTTGATCTGGCACGACAGGAAGCCATTCCGGATGACGGTCTTGACCGCAGCGAAATCTGGATTATCGGTGGCGGCCAGCTGTTCCGTGAGGCCATGCCATTTGCGGACAAGGCGTATGTGACGCAGATCAGCATGCATGCCGATGCCGATACCTACGCGCCCGACGTGAAGTCGCTGGTGGAATCCGGCGCTTGGAAGGTGCTTGAAGAGGGCGTGTGGCAGAACACGCGGAAGGGTTCCGGAGATATCGCCGGATTCCGTTTCATGACGTATGCGAAGAATCGCGAGGAGTAACCGTATGTATACCGTGATGACCGTGTGTACCGGCAATATCTGCCGTTCTCCCATGGCCGAAATCATTCTGCGCACTGAATTCGAGCGTCGTGGCCTTGCCGACAAGGTCAACGTCGAGTCCAGTGGCGTGAGCGACGAAGAGTATGGCAATCCGATCGATCGTCGTGCCGTCAAGGTGCTCCGTGAGCGTGGATATGAGCTGCCGGCACATCATTTCGCCCATCGCATCACCCGCGATGAGATCGAGCGTACCGACCTGTTTCTGCCGATGACCGCTTCGCATATGCGTGCGCTACTGCGTCAGCTGCCGCAGGCCAAGTGTGAGAACGTGCATATGTACCGTAGTTTCGATCCGAATCTTGCCAAGCCTGTCGCAGGCTACGAAAGTGAGATTGATTTGGTCGATCCTTGGTATGGCGGCGCCCGCGAATTCGAAGTGGCGATTGACCAGATTGAGGAAGTAGCCCCGTTCATCGTTGATTGGGTTGAGCGGCAGCTCTGACGATTGCATACGATTTTTCCGTCGAAAAGCCCGGTTCGCAAGAGCCGGGCTTTCTTGTATCCGTATGATTTCAATGATTTCGAAAGATCTTAAGAAATCGCAAGAGATTGCAAAAGTAATATTGCGCAATTGATGTAAATCAGAGAAAAATAGAAATGAAAAATAAAAAAGCGACCCCGGCCGGACTTGAACCGGTGACCTCCGCCGTGACAGGGCGGCGCTCTAACCAACTGAGCTACGGGGCCGTTGTTTCAGCCTTGCGACTGGCAACAGATAGATATATTACGGCAAAGTCGCTATCGTGCAAATTTCGGCGTGTCATCGATGAATATTCGTATGAATTGCTGAAAGAAGTATTTGCTTAAACTGCGGCAGTAGTAGGGAAGAAAAGCAACGGCCGGTCGCATATGAGGGGAAAACTTCTCATATGCGACGGCCGTTACCGTTGCGGTGCCGTGTTGTCGCTCACGACACTACGAATTGCTGGTGGAATCAGTCGGTCTGTTTCCAGGTCTCGACGTCGATGTGGTGTTCCGGATTGGCCTGCCATGCATCCCAAGCGGACTTCACGATGTCTTCGACGTTGTACTGTGCGTGCCAGCCCATCTCTTCGTTGATGCGCTTCGGGGAGCCGATCAGGTGCGGCGGATCGCCTGCGCGACGGGCCATGACGGTCTCTTCGAACGGCAGGCCGGTGACCTTCTTGACCTCATCGACGATCTGACGCACGGAGGTGCCTTCGCCGGTGCCGACGTTGAAGGCGTCGTACTTGCGTTCATCGCGGTCCAGATACTTCAGGGCGGCGATGTGGCGTCGGCCAGATCGGAGACGTGGATGTAGTCGCGCACGCAGGTGCCATCCGGAGTCGGGTAGTCGTCGCCGAAGATCGCAGGGGCCTTGCCCTTCTTCAGACGGTCGAACAGCATCGGGATGAGGTTCAGGATTGCCGGATCCTCAAGCTCGACCGGGCCGCAGCCGGCCACGTTGAAATAGCGCAGGCCGCAGAAGCGAATGCCGTACGGCTCTTCGCAGGCGCGTGCCATCCACTCGCCGAACAGCTTGGTCTGGCCGTACGGGTTGATCGGCAGCATCGGAACGACGTCTTCCGGAACCACGTCGACCGGCGGAACGCCGTAAGTGGCTGCGGAAGAGGAGAAGACGAGCTTCTTGGCGCCGGAGTCGCGCATGCCGATGAGCACGTTGAGCATGCCGTTGATGTTCTGCTGGTAGTACCACAGCGGCTTTTCAACGGATTCGCCGACCTGCTTGCGGGCTGCGAAGTGGATGACGGAATCGACGCCTTCGGCCTTCATGATTTCGGCGAGGCGTTCGCCGGCACCCGGTGCGGCGATATCCATGCCGTACAGGCGGGAGCCTTCGATGCGGGTTGGCTTGCCGTAGCTCAGATCGTCAACGACGACGACCTGTTCGCCGGCCTGGTGAAGAGCGTGGACGACGTGAGCGCCGATGTAGCCGCACCCACCAGTGACGAGAACTGTCATGTTCTGTCCTTTCCTCCAAAATGAGCGTTAAAGCGCTTTGGTTCGAAAAACAAACGTCCAACGAACGTTGTTCACTTTTGCTCTAGTTTGTTACCTTTTGAACAATTTGAGTATAACACATGAACAGGAACGCACATAATCGACCCTTTCCTGCGTTTCCTCTATAAATTAGGGTATGCAAGAAGATGTGAACACGCCGACTGAAAATCAAGTTAACGGCGAAAACGGACAAAACATGTCAAAAACGCAAGATGAACAACGGGCTGATGCTGGCCAGCGTCCTGCCTTGTATGGGCGCAAGGTGTTGTCCTTCGTGCGTCGTTCCGCCAGGCTCGACGCACGCTTGCAGCGTGCATGGGATGCCTATGCAGATACGTATCTGCTGAAAATCAACGCGGGCGAGGGGTCTCTTGATGTGCGAGGCGATCTGGTGTTCGATCGGGCGTATATCGCGGATGTGTGGGGCAATGTCAATCCTCTGATTGTGGAAATCGGTACCGGCCAGGGGGAAAACGTTGTTGCGGCCGCTGCTGAACACCCCGATATGAACTTCCTGGCGCTTGAGGTCTACGATCCGGGCGTGGCGCATACCATGCTGCTCGCAGGCAAGCAGGGCCTGACCAATCTGCGCATCGCGCAGGTCAACGCTCCTGAGCTCTTCAAAGCCGCGGCGGATGGATCGATCGCTGAAGTATGGACCTTCTTCCCTGATCCGTGGCCCAAGATGCGCCACCACAAGCGTCGCATCGTGCAGCCGGAGCTTGCCGGCGAGATTCATCGCACGTTGCGGGATGGGGGAATGTGGCGTATCGCCACCGACATCGAAGACTATGCATTGCATGTGCATGAGGTGATGGATGGTCTTGAAGGATTCCATAATGACGGCATGCTTACGGTGAGTTTGCCGGTCGAGCATGTTGGCAAGGGAAATGCCGACGAAGCGGCCGGTCTGCGACACGCCGATTTCACCGAATCCGAGCGTTTTTCCGGACGAATTCTCACGAATTTTGAGAAAAAAGGACTTGCTGCCGGTCGTGTGATTCATGACCTCACCTATCGCTGCGTATAGTGCCGGTTGGTCTGTTGTTGAAGTGCTGAAATGGCTTGATTTCAACGATTTTCAGCACTTTGGCAACGGGTTGATGGCGATTTTGCGACGCTGCGACACGCCGAGATTTGCATGTTCTGAGGATTCGCGTATAGTTAAGCGAGTTGTCACGCGGAAACGCTGAAAGCGCCCCCTTCGTCTAACGGTTAGGACACCAGACTTTCAATCTGACAACGAGAGTTCGACTCTCTCAGGGGGTACTTACCTTGGTAACAAGGTGGCAATGGCCCCGTAGCTCAGTTGGTTAGAGCGCCGCCCTGTCACGGCGGAGGTCACCGGTTCAAGTCCGGCCGGGGTCGCTCGAACAGATTCCTGTTCATGGCTCTGTAGCTCAGTTGGTAGAGCGAACGACTGAAAATCGTTAGGTCAGCGGATCGATGCCGCTCGGAGCCACCATGCTTTGAAACCTCGGAAACATCCGAGGTTTCTTTGTTTTTGCCCACACGTATGACGATTGCGGCCGTATGTCTAGCGCCAAGCACTGATGCCGGCTGTTGGTTGAATACGCGCTCGCATTGCGGGTAAGCCCCCTAAAATGGTCGACGCAAGTCATGTTGACTTGCGAGTTACTGAGAAATGACTAAGAAAACCTCCGTTAGAGGGGGAATCTGTCTGCTGTTTGGCTACACTGGAACACCGTAAGGCAGTAACAATGGGGGTTTGTGGGCAGAGTTATGCCGTAACCCCGTTAAGGGAGTATTCGCTGGGGTGGCGGCATGGAAGTGCTTCTGGTCGGCAACACCGACTTCATTACCAAGCAGTGGATTCAGCATTCCTTTCCCCGAGACCATGTGGTGATAGCGGAACGAGAAGGCACCGTAGACGGCAATGACCGTCTCAGAATCGTCAACATGTCTGACGCCAACACCCTTGCCGAAACTCTTACCACATACGAATTCGATCGCATCGTATTCTTTTCCGAAGGCCTCACCCCGCGAAGTGAGCGTGACGGCGATCTCGGATATCTTCGCAGATTGCTGCACGCCATACGTAACAGATCCACGCAAATGCTGATGGTATGCGGACCGGAATCCGAATTCACCTATCCGGAAAACGCCGACGTACGTGATACCAGCAAAAGTCTGATGTCTCGAGCGTCGGAAGAACTCTGCCTGTATTACGCGCGCACCTACCGTCTGGAAGCGAAAATCATTCGCTGTCCATACTTGTATGCACCCGAGCGCAATGGAGCAACCGCATATTTCGGTAGACTGTTCGAACAGGCATCGGCAGGTCGATCTCATTCTGCGAACGCAAACAGCAACAGACATGCTTTCTCTGCGCCGACGATCTTGCCGAACTGATCTACCGCATGTTCGACGATTGGACCGCCGAAAGCGAAATCTTCCATGTGCCCAACGTGTTCGACTTCACATACGGTGATTTGGCTGATGCGATCAGCGCGGCATTTCCCGGATTATCGGTGACTTTTGGCAAAGACAGACCCCAACATTACCCAGCAGACGATCATGTGCTGCGATTGCGCTATGGCTGGTCGCCGCGATATTCGCTCAAACAGGATCTTCCCCCTGTGCTTCAGCGCTGGAAAGAAGCGCGTGCTCAGGAACAATCCAAGAAGCACCCGGTCTGGGATTTTCTACGCAACCATTCAAAACCATGGATCGCAATCGAAATCTTCATCGCGTTCATATTGGAAGAACTGCTTCGCACCGCGGTACAAGGCAACAGCCAGTTGGGAACCGTGGATTTGCGCCTGTTTTTCGTGGTGATCGTCGGCACGATGCACGGACTGAACGCAGGCGTGTTCGCGGCCGTGCTCGCATGTGTCGGCATGGCGTTGTCGTATGCATCGAAGGGCGCTTCATTCGCTCCGCTGTTTTACGACACGTCGAACTGGCTTGCGTTTGTGGTGTATTTCGTTGCCGGCGCAGTATGCGGGTATGTGCAGCTGCGTAATCGCGAAAACCTGCGATTCATGCGTGACGAAAACAGTTTGCTGCGTGAACGACTTGCGTTCCTGCGTGACCTGTACCACGATGTGCTCGATGATCGTCGTATGCTGCGCGGGCAGATTATCGGCAGGCGTGACAGTTTCGGCAAAATGTATGCGATGACACGTGAATTGGACGAAGTGCAGCCGCAAAAGCTGTATCACACGACCATTCGCATTATGCAAGACACATTGGGCGGCGATAGTTTCGGTGTTTACCGCATTGACAGCGGCGGTCGATTCGCGCGTTTGATGGCTGCGAGTCCGCAAACCGAATCCCTGTTCAGCAAGTCGGCGCTGCTTGAGAATTATGCCAACATTATTACAGCTTTGGATCATGGTGGATTGTGGGTGAACCGCAATCTCGAACCGGACCTTCCGATGTATGCGGCAGGCGTGCATGCCGATGGCAAGCTGGCCGTGGTGATTGTGCTTGCCAAAGCGCAGCCCGACCAAATGAATCTGTACTTCCAGAACCTGTTCACCATCATGTGCGGCTTGGTGGAATCCGCGATGGTGCGTGCGTTCGACTATGAGAATGTGGCGCGTCAGGCGATGCTGGTGCCGGGCACCGAATTCCTGAACACTCGGGCGTTTCTACCCAAAGTGCTTGCCGCCAACGAACTCAAGCACGACCATATGGGCGATCACCTGCTGCTGCGTGTGGATGATGCTTGGCAAGACAATGGCAGCCGTCTCATGGGGGCCATTCGTCAGACGGACGAGGCGGGTGTACTGCAAGACGGCAACGTGTATGTGTTGATGAACCAGGCCGGCAAGCATGAGCTGCCTATCATCAACAAGCGTTTGGCCCAAGCTGGATTGCATGTGACACGCGTTTCCGGGCAAGAGGAAGACGCGCTGCTGGATGAGGCTTCGGAACAAGTGGCCGCCGAATCGCACGAAGGCGGCACGGCATGAACACAACGGTAGTGACGATGCTGCTTATCGTCATACATGTGCTGGTATGCGTGCTGATGTGCGTATTGTCTCGTTTTGGCGTGCTTCGTGTGGAAGGGCGTCTGCTTCCTTTTATGCTGTTGGTGCCGCTGTGGGGGCCGTTATGCGTGCTCTTGCTGCATGTGCGTACGCTGATTCGTGCGGGCGAGCATACGGCTCCAGATCTCGAACAGATGCGCGTGGACGATGAGGAACGTCGAAGCATTCTCGTTGAGGAACGTACCGATTTCGTCAATACCGTGCCGCTGGAAGAGGCGTTGATCGTCAACGATTCGAGTCAGCGTCGCAGTCTGGTGATGTCCATTCTCAACGACAATCCCAGCCATTATATCGATGTGCTGTCGCAGGCCCGACTGAATGAGGATGTGGAGGTCGTGCATTACGCGGCTACCGCCTTGGCACAGATCAGTGCCAAGGAAGATCTTGCATTGCAGCGCTGCCGCAACGATTATCTGCAGCATCGAAATTCCGAAACGATGTTGGAACGCTATTGCGATGCGCTGGAACGATATATCAATTCCGGTATTGCGCAAGGATACGCATTGCAGTTGCAGAAGCAGCGATATGCCGAAGTATTGCAGGAACGACTTCGCCAACATGGCGATTATTACGTTGCGTGCCGTCTTGCGCAAATGCAAATCGATCTTGGACTCTTTGATGATGCCGCGCACACCATTGACGGCGCTATGGAACAGTGGCCGGATCAAGGCGATGTATGGCTGATGCGTCTACGACTCGATGCCGCACGCAATGATGGCGATGCGTTGCGCCACACTGTTCAGCAGATCGAAAGCAAGCATATTTATCTCGGTGGCCAAGGAAGACGTGTGCTGCGGTTCTGGACCGGAACCAAGGAGCTGAACGCGCATGATCAGAGGATTCCTGTCAGACGTGTTGGCCAAGTGGAAACGATTCCGCTGGCAAGGTTTGGTCAAAGTGTGGGCCGTGTTCATGGCCATCGCATTGGTGTTGCTGGTGGAAAGCTTGGGCGTGCATTACGGTGTCACGCGGTTCGACATCACGTATTTGGATCGAAACAAAGCCATTCCTGCAGCCAATGCCATCGCTGGCGAAAAAGCTACGAATCTGTTGGTGGTCGACAGTTCGCAGGAGGGCGTCAGCGATGCCGAAGCCATGCTCGACCAGATTCTGCTTGATATGAAAGTCCCCACCACTACGGTTGACGTGGCTGACGAAAACGCTGAATTTCCAGCGTTGACTCACTACAGCACCATAGTGGTGGCCATGCCTAATCTCGACCGTCTGGGCGAGCATGTGCTGCAAATCATGCAATGGGCCAAAAAAGGCGGAGGAGTCATGTTTGCCATGACTCCCGAAAAACCGGCTATTTGGATGTGATCGGCCCGCAGATCGGCATTGAATCGTCCGCATACGAATATGTGCTGACTAAGGGCATTACACCCTCCAAGGATTTCATGTTGGGCGGCGGCCAGACATACACGTTCAGCGATCCGTTTGAATCGTCGCTGAGTGTCGCATTGCATGATCGCGCACAGGTCAAGGCCGTCAGCAGTAATGGGCGCACACCGTTGATTTGGAGCACGTTCGTGAATTCAGGTTCGGCGGTGGTGTGCAATATCGGTATTTACGGCAAGGTGCTTCGAGGATTTTACGCTTCGGCGTTCAGCTGCTCGGTTCTGCCACGGCCTATCCGGTGATCAACAGCGCGGCGTTCTACTTGGATGATTTTCCCTCTCCGGTACCGTCAGGCAATGGCAAATACATCAAACGTGACTACAACATGAGTATTGCTGAATTCTATTCTCAAGTATGGTGGCCGGATTTGGTGCGTCTTGCGGAACGGTACGGTATTCGTTTCACCGGTGTGATGATTGAGAATTACGGCGATGACACCAAGGATGATCCGGTACGGCAGACGGACGGCGCACAATTCGAGTATTACGGAGGATTGCTGCTGCGGCAAAACGGCGAAATCGGATATCACGGTACAACCATCAGCCGTTGGTGTTGCCGAATACGGATTACGGTAAGGAATACGCGTATGTGCAGTGGCCGAATCGCAAAGCCATCGTCGATTCGTTGAACGAACTGATCGCATTCCAGAAAGACGTATTGCCTGCCGCAACATCGTCGGTATACGTGCCGCCGTCGAATATCCTCTCCCAAGAAGGACGGAAGATCATAGGCGAGGATGTGTCGCAGATTCGCGCCATCGCCAGTACGTATATGCCTTCCGACAGTTCCTTGACGTACGTGCAGGAGTTCGGTGTTGCGGCCGATGGCGTGGTGGAGGCTCCACGTATCGTGTCCGGCGGCATGGTGGGTGACATGTACATGCGTCTTGCCGCGGTTTCCGAACTGAACATGCACTATGTGAGCACGCACTTCATGCATCCCGACGATTTGCTTGATGAAGATCGTGGAGCGAAAGAAGGATGGAAGAAGTACTACCAGGGATTGGAAAACTATCTTGACTGGCTGGAATCGTCGGCACCGTCCATTCGTATGCGGACAGGCACGGAATGTGCCGCAGCCATCCAACGTTTTTCGGGATTGACCGTTTCGATGGAACGTCCGACGATAGTTGGGATCTGAAACTTGGCAACCTCACCGATCAAGGGTGGCTCATGTTCCGTGCCAACAATGGCACGCCTGGCAGGGTTCGTGGCGGAAGCCTCACCAAGCTGACCGGCAACTTGTATCTGCTCAAAGCCACGAACGCCACGGTTCATATCGAACGCAAGACTGGGGGAGAGGCATGAGAATCTGCCTGGTTTTGGAAGGATGCTACCCGTATGTGCATGGTGGCGTGTCCACGTGGATGCACAGTTATATCGAAGCGATGAAAGAGCACGAGTTCGTATTGTGGGTGATCGGCGCCAAAGCCGAAGACCGCGGCAAATTCGTATATGACCTGCCCGACAATGTGGTGGAAGTGCATGAGGTGTTCCTCGACGACGCCTTGCGTCTGAGCGGTGAACGCGCGCAAGTGTCGTTCACCGAAGAGGAATTGCGGTCATTGCGCGAACTGGTGAATCTTGGCAGCCCGGATTGGGATGTGCTGTTCAACCTGTTCCACACCAGAGGCGTGCATCCGCTGTCGTTCCTGCAAAGCCGTGAATTCATCGACTTGTTTACGCAAATCTGCATGGAAGAATATCCGTATGTGGCCTATGCCGACGCTTTCCATACCGTGCGCTCCATGTTGCTGCCGGTGTTGTACTTGATGGGCTGCGAAGTGCCGGAAGCGCAGATCTACCATGCGATTTCCACTGGATATGGCGGATTGTTGGCTTGTTTGGGGGGGTATCAACCATGCGCCGGTATTGCTTACGGAACATGGCATTTATACGCGTGAACGCGAAGAGGAAATCATTTCCGCCGAATGGGTGTCGCCAGCGTTCCGGCCGCGTTGGATCCGCTTCTTCTACATGCTTTCGGAACAGATCTACCATCGTGCGTGGCGCATCACCAGCTTGTTCGGTCGTGCCCGTCTTATCCAAATTGGCATGGGTGCGCCCGCCGATGCCTGCCAAGTGATTCCCAATGGCATTCAATACGAACGTTTCTGCGATATTCCCCTGAAGCCCGACGACGGTTGGGTTGATATCGGCGCGGTGGTGCGCATGGCGCCCATCAAAGATGTGAAAACCCTGATTCACGCGTTCCATGAGCTTTCCTCTCGCGTTGACAATGTGCGCTTGCATATTCTCGGCGGTGTTGACGATCAGGAGTATGCCGACGAATGCTATGAGCTTGTGGAACAGTTGGGTGTGCGCAATCTTGAGTTCACCGGCCGTGTGAACGTGGTCGAATACATGCGCAAGCTTGATTTCACCGTGTTGACCAGCATTTCCGAAGGCCAGCCGCTGTCGGTGCTGGAATCGTTCGCAGCCGCACGCCCCTGCGTGACCACTGACGTCGGCTGCTGCCGTGAGCTTTTGGAAGGCGAGGAAGGCGACGATTTCGGCACGGCAGGCTTCTACGTGCCCCCGATGTACCGCGAGGGCCTGAGCCGAGCCATGGAACGCATGTGTTCCAGTCGCACGCTGCGTGAGACCATGGGGCAGATTGGCCGTAACCGTGTGAACGCCTATTACCGGCATGAGCGCATGCTTGACGATTATCGCAAGCTGTATAGCGATACCGCGGATCAGTTCGGATTGAATCAGTTCGGATTGGAGCGCTGATATGGCCGGTATTGGATTTGAACTGAAGAAACTGTTCCACCGTAGAGGCTTGATGGCGATGCTGCGAGCCTACGGCTATGCCGGCGTGATTTGCGCTGGTCCGATGCTGTTGGGTGTACTCCTGCAGTTCGGCGTGCTGATCGTGAGCAGCTGGTGGCAGGTGGGCCGCCCCGACCGCGATCTGCTCGTATGCATGATCACCTACACGCTGCTTGCCTCGTTGGTGTTGACGAGTTTTCTGTCGATGCCGGTCACCCGTTTTCTGGCGGATATGTTGTTTGATCACGATGAGAAGATGATTCTGCCGTCGTTCTGGGGTTCTACTGGCATCATGCTGGTGGTGGGCGCGGTGTTGTACACGGTTTTCCTGCTGTTTTCCGGTGCCACGTTGATGCAGGGCGCGTTGTGTTTGTGGCTGTTTCTTGAAATGATCGTCAACTGGAATGCGATGAGCTATTTGACGGCCATCAAGGATTACAAAAGCATTCTGTATTCTTTCGTGGCTGCGGTGTTGGTGGCGTTCGTTACGTCATGCGTGTTGCTTGCGTTGGCCTGCCCTCCTGTGGAGTCGCTGTTGTTCGCAGTGGTGCTTGGCTATGGTGTGATGCTGGTGTGGGATGTGCTCTTGTTGCATCGTTATTTTCCGCAAAGTCGTAAGCATCCGTGGCTGTTTTTGCAGTGGGTCGATCAGTTTCTGCCGTTGGCGTTGACCGGATTGCTGACCACCATCGGCCTGTTCGCCCATTTGGTGATCACATGGTGCGGTCCGCTCGGCATCAAGGTGAAAGGCCTGTTTTATGGCGCGCATATTACGATGTGCCCGCCATGCTGGCGTTTTTGACGATTCTGATCACCACGGTGAATTTTGTGGTGTCGGTGGAGGTCAATTTCTACCCAACATATCGGTCGTATTACAGTCTGTTGAATGATGGAGGCACGGTCAAAGACATTACCGTTGCCGAAAACGAAATGTTGGCTGTGCTCAATCGAGAATTGCATTACACGGCGTTGAAGCAATTGTTGGTGACCGCTGCGTGATTTCATTGGAAAAAACAGTGCTGAACGCGCTTCCTTTAGGATTCAGCGATGTGATGCACGGATATTTCCGTGTGCTCTGCGTGGGGTATGCCCTTTATGCGGTCGGCAACACCGTGATGCTGATTCTGCTGTATTTTACCGATTATTCCGGTGCATTGACGGCGTCGGCATTGTTTGCGGGTTCGACGGTTGTGTTCACAGTAATCGGACAGTTCTTCACTACGTCGCTGTTCGGTTTCGGTTTTCTGATGGGGGCATCGCTGTTCGCCATATATGCGACATTCCGGCTCGCCTCATACACCGACAATCTGCCATACCGAGTGCTGGGGCAGCAGCCGATTGTGGCGCAAACGAAACGTGGACGTTTCACCGAACTGGGCATACTGCTTGAACATGGCGAACAGCGGGTCGACCAATCATTGCATCGCTCAGGGCATGCACGGTCTTCTGACAAGGCGAATATTGCAGAAACGGATGTCATAATCGGGAGGAATCGTAAATCATGACATGGTGGAACCGACGCAACACAAAAGCCATTACCATGCTTGTCAAGCAAATAGCGGCATTGACGGCAATGCTGACGGTGCTTTCCTGCGCCGGATGTGCGACTTCGTCACCCAACGATAATGAACAATCGCAATCATCGGATTCGTCACAGACGCATGAGCAAATCAAGAAAAGCGCTGAACAAAGCATCGACGGCGCACACTTGCGCGACAACGAATCGTTATACAAGGTGTATGACGACAGCGGTGTCGAAACCATGTATTTGACGGTATCGCGCGGTAATTCGTCGGAAGGCACCGACCATAGCTGGAGCGAAATCAACCAGTATTCCGTTGATGACTATGCGGCCATGGGCGTGACCGCTACAAGGTCAATGGTTTGCTGCAGGTCGGCGACGAACAAGGACCGGTTTCCGGGGAGCTTGGTTTTGGTGAAAGCGCGCCGAACGCCACCGTGCAGATACGTGGCCAGTCATCGAGTAAAAACGAGCAGAAGAACTACAAGATCGAGTTGAAAAGCGGCAAAGGCAAGTGGCGTGGGCAGCGTACCATCGCATTGAACAAGCATATGGGCGAAGGTCTGCGTTTCCGTAACAAAATGGCGTACGATCTCATCAAAGGCATCGACCAGATGATGGGACTGCGCACGCAATTCGTGCACTTGTACGTGAAAGACGAGACCAGCGGATCGGATTCCTTCGACGATTACGGTCTGTACACGCAAGTCGAACAGCTCAACAAAACCGCATTGCAGGTGCACGGACTCGATAAAAACGGCCAGCTGTACAAAGTCAATTATTTCGAATTCTATCGAGACGAAGACGTGATCAAACTCGCCGATGATCCTGACTACGATCAAGCGAAATTCGAAGAAAAACTGGAAATCAAAGGCGACAACGACCATACCAAACTGATCGCCATGCTGAACGATCTCAATGATTATTCAGTGCCGATGGGCGAAATCCTCGGCAAATATTTCGATACCGAAAATCTCGCATATTGGATGGCATTCCAATTGCTGACCGGCAATATCGATACGCAAAGCCGCAATATGTACCTGTATAGTCCCACGAATTCGGATACGTTTTACCTGCTCGACTGGGATAACGATGGTATGCTCATGCGCAAGGAATACGAGATCAGGCAACGTTCCGAGGGCCAAAGCTGGGAGAACGGTGTCAGCAACTATTGGGGCAACATACTGTTCCGACGTTGTCTGCAAACCAAGTCGTTCCGAACCGCGCTCGGCAAGGCCGTGAAAGACGAATACAAGTATATGAGCGCCGATCGCATCAATTCCATGGTGCGGCGGTACCGTTCCATCGTTGAACCATACGTACGGAAGATGCCCGACTCCATGCATGAGCCTCTGACGTCAAGCCAATACGACACGGTGGCAAACCAATTGCATAGCGAAATCGAACAGAACTACCAGACGTACCGAACCGGGTTCAATAAGCCCATGCCGTTCTATATCGGCAAGCCGACTCCTACCAACGGCAAGCTCAAACTCAGCTGGGATGTCTCCTATGATTTCAACGATGAGGATCTGCGCTATAGCGTTACCGTGGCCAAGGATTACGAAGGCAAAGACGTGGTGTTCACACAGAGCGACCTCGTATTGCCGGAAGCCGTGATGGATATGCCTGGTGAAGGCCAGTACTTCATCAAGGTGAGCGTGCGCAATGCATCAGGCGAGACGCAGGACGCGTTTGACTATTACGTCACCGACGGCAACAAGATCTACGGCACCAAGTGTTTCTATGTGAAAGCCGACGGCAGCATTGTGGAGGATGCCAATGTGCAGTGATGGTGGCAATCGCGGAACGTCGCTGCTGCAACGTATCAAACATCGCGTCGGCGAGGAATTATCCGTTCCACCGCGCACAGCCAAGGAACGGTTCCGTCATGAGCTCAAATATCTGATCTCATACGCGCAAAAAGCCGACTTGAACGTGCGTATGGCGCCGCTGCTTGGCCTCGACAAGCATGTGAAAAACGGCGGCTATATGATTCGCAGCCTGTATTTCGACGATTATTGGAACACCGCATATCAGGAAAAAGTCGACGGTGTGCTGCTGCGTAGGAAATACCGTATTCGCATCTACGATTACAGCGATCGTGTGATCAAACTGGAACGCAAACGCAAAAGCGACAGTTGGATCTACAAGGAGGATGCACCGCTCACGCACGAGCAGTTCGACCGTATTCTTGCCGGCGATTACGAATTTCTGCGTGACAGCGAGTATCAGTTGTGCCGCGAGTTTTATGTGGAATGCATGTGCAATGTGATGCGCCCTCGCGTGATCGTCGATTATGAGCGCGAACCGTGGATTCTTGACGCCGGAACCGTACGCATCACCTTCGATATGAACGTGCGTGCGGCGGTCGGCGGATTCGATATTTTCGACTCCACACTGCCGGTACTGCCCGTGCTTGAGCCGGGCAAGCTGGTGATGGAGGTCAAATTCACCGAGTTCCTGCCGCAAGTGGTGCGTGATCTGCTGCCCGGCAAGGCGCAGGAGTTGACATCGGCTTCGAAATACGTGCTCTGCTACGACAAAGCCTCGTATTTGCGGGGATTCGACTACTGGCAGGAAGGCTGGAGCGTGCCAAGCCTGTAAAGCCAAGCCTGTAATCGGCTGGCATGTTGACTGGCATTCCAGCAAAAACAAACGTTACGAATCAAGGAAGCAGGAGAGAAAGAAACCATATGAGTGTCAATGACATGATCAAAAAGTCGGTGCTGAAATCCTTCGGCCAATACAATGTGCCCAAAATGGCGCTGGCGTTGCTGGTGGCGTTGATCGTCGGCATCGTCATTTACTGCGTGTACCGCCGTTTCTACACGGGTGTGGTGTATTCGCGCAGTTTTGCCGTTACGTTGGTGGGCATGTGCGTGCTCACCTGCATGGTCACGCTGGCCATCAGTACGAATATTGTGATTTCGCTTGGTATGGTCGGTGCATTATCGATTGTGCGCTACCGTACCGCGGTCAAGGATCCGATGGATCTGTTGTATTTGTTCTGGGCGATCACGTCTGGTATTGCGGCGGGCGCCGGCATGTATGTGCTGGTGATTGTTGCCGGATTGGTGATGATCGGCATGCTGGCTCTGTTCTACTCGCGTCAAGACAAGGGGCGCGTGTACATTGCGGTGATCCACTATGTGGGCGATGTAGTGGGAGATGAGATCACGCGCGCGTTCGGACGCACCGAATTCTTCGTAAAGTCCAAAACCATGCGTGGCGAACGCACGGAAATGGCGGTTGAAGTATTCTGTGATGATAAGGACATGACGTTCACGGAACGCGTTCGCGCCATTGAGGGTGTCGAAGACGTGACGCTGATACAGTACAACGGTGAGTATCATGGGTAATCAATTCGATGTTGCCGCAGGCGCGCGGCTGGAATCCACGGGCAGGGCGCCCAGCAACGACGAAATCGTACCCAGATTCTCTCTTGACGACATCAACCAGGCGTTTGACAACAACGAATTCTGCTTCTACCTGCAACCCAAATGCAATGCTGAAACCGGCGCAATCGTGGGTGCGGAGGCGTTGGTGCGTTGGAATCATCCGGAATATGGCTTGGTGTCTCCCGGCGAATTCATTCCTCTGCTTGAACGTGAGTCAATGGTCACGCGGTTCGATTTGTTCATCTGGCGTTCCGTGTGTGAAATGCTGTCGCGTTGGGATGGGGAGGGGCGCAATCTGGTGCCGGTGTCCGTCAACGTGTCGATGACGGATATCGAGTCGATCGATGTGGCGCGAGTGCTTGGCGACCTGCTCGATCGGTTCAGCATCGATGCTCGCCTGCTGCAGGTGGAGATCACAGAAAGTGCGATCGCACATAACATGGATGTGGTCGAAGAGACCATTCGGGACCTGCATGCGCGAGGCATTGCCGTGCTGATGGACGATTTTGGGTCGGCGTATTCGTCACTCAACATGTTGAAGGACATCAACGTCGATGCCATCAAACTCGACATGAAATTCGTTGACCTGAATGCTGACAATGCGGCGAAAGGTTTGAAAATCATCGAATCCGTGATCGACATGGCCTACCAGCTGAGACTGTCGATCATTGCGGAGGGTGCGCAGACCGCCGAACAGGTGAGCAAGTGCGTGAGCTGGGATGCATGTACATCCAAGGATATTATTTCTACCGTCCGCTCACTGTGGGAAAGATGGAGGATTTGCTGGAACACCGCCCGGATGACCAGCATTTCTGGAATATCTCCAAAGATCTGATGTATCGCGACTACCGCATGTCGACGAACGGCCGCAGCATGCTCGAATCGTCGTCATTGTCGGCGCATATTTTTGAAATCCTTAACAAGGGCGTTGCGGAACTGTCCCGACTGAATCTCATCACGGGAGAATATCGCACCATCAAACGCGATCCGAAACTTCCGGACGTGTATGCGGATGATTTTCATGATTTCTGCCATGCATTGGTTTCAAAACGGATCATTCATCCAGATGATGCCGGAGAATTCCTGAAACACACGCGATTGTCTGATTTGCGCGACCAACTATTCAGTAAGAAAAAATCGGAATTCACGTATTTTAGAAGCGAGGTCGAGGCGAAAACCAGCGTGATCGCATTCGGTGTGCTGGTACCCCCTGATTGCAGTGAGGCCAATCCGTGGGCCGTGGTGCTGATCGGATTCGACCTGTCGCTCGACCTAATCGCCAAGAACATGAAGGAAATCTATCGGCAGGACTCCTTGACGGGATTGCTCAACCGCAATGCATACGACAGCGATGTGGAGCAGCTGCGGAGCGCCGACATCGGGGCGGTGGTGTGCGTGTATGCGGATATGATCGGCCTGCACGAGGTGAACAACCATCTCGGGCATAAGCAGGGCAACCGCATGTTGTGTGAGTTCGCGGACGCGGCGCGCGCGTTCTTCGGCGATGACCGGTTGTATCGCATCGGCGGCGACGAATTCGTGATAATCAGTTCCGCGCATACGGAAGCGCAGACACGCAAGCAGCTGAACTACATGCGTGAGCGCTTGCATACGCAAGGCTGCGAGATATCAGTGGGCGTAGCGTCGAGCGAGTCGACTTCCGATCTGCCGAAAATCATCGAACAGGCCGAAAACGAGATGCGCCGCGAAAAGAAGGAATACTACGTGCGAGGCGGCAGCAAACGCCAGCTGCGCGGGCTCAACAAAAAACTTGAGGACATTCTGGTGCGTAATCAGGATATGGAATCGTTGCTGCGGCATTTGAACGGACGCTATTCAATCGCATGCATGGTGAATCTGCGTACTGACTCACAGCGTGCGATCATGGTGCCCGACTATTTCCAGAAGATGCTTGACGCGCATGACGGTTCGTTCAAAAGCGCGCTGCATGACTATTGCGAACGATTGGTGGCGCCGTTCTGCAAAGACAGTTTCTCCCTGCTTATGGATTACGGCTTCATTCATGCCCGCGTCGAGTCGGTCGGCGTGTTGCAGTACGGGTACACGCGAAACGACGGAGAGAAGTTCCTGCTTACGATTTTCGCCGATCGACGTTCCAAAGACGAGACCATGTGGGTGTTCTCCAAGGATGATCTGCCGCAGGTCGAGCTGGAATTATTCGAGTCATAAGGGCGTATTGTCTGGTTTTATGCGTTTTTGTGTGATGCGTTCGCATATTTTGTGAGAACGCTCGCAGGAAAGGTTGTGTCGATTTCCAGCCGAATCGCAAAATGGGGTCTATGATGAGAATCGTCGGTCATGGCAACGGTTGCTATGACACGGCGAACAAGCACAGTCGCTTAAAGGAGACATCTATGGTCTATCGCATGATTTTCAACCAGACTGCATACTTCGGTCGCGGCGCCATCAAGGAGATCCCGGGCGTTGCCAAGTCCCATGGCTTCACCAAGGCGTTCATCGTCACCGATCCGGTACTGCTGGAAACCGGCACCGTCAAGAAGGTCACCGATGTGCTTGATGAGGCAGGCATGCCGTACGAGGTCTTCGACAACGTCAAGCCGAACCCGCCGGTCGAATGCATTCAGGATGGCGTTGCCAAGTTCGCCGCATCCGGTGCTGATTTCCTGATCGGTCTGGGCGGCGGCTCCCCGCAAGACACCTGCAAGGGCATCGGCATCATCACCGCCAACCCGGAGTTTGCCGATGTGCTCTCCCTGGAAGGCGTTGCCGACACCAAGAACCCGTCCGTGCCGATCTTCGGCGTGCCGACCACCGCAGGCACCGCTTCGGAAACCACCATCAACTATGTGGTCACCGATACCGCCAACAAGCGTAAGTTCGTGGCCGTCGACCCGCACGACATTCCGATCGTCGCCTTCGTCGATCCTGATCTGACCGACTCCATGCCGCGCGGCCTCAAGGTCGCCACCGGTCTTGACGCCCTGACCCACGCCATTGAAGGCTACATCACTCCGGGCGCTGGAGCCTGTCCGACTGCCTGAGCATGCAGACCATCCGCATGATTGCCAAGAACCTTGCCAAGAGCGCTGACGGCGACGTTCCTGCAGGCGAGCAGATGGCCTACGCTCCTACATCACCGGCATGGCCTACTCCAACGTCGGCCTCGGTCTGGTGCATGGCATGGCCCACCCGCTGGGCGGCCGCCTCGGCGTTGCCCACGGCGTTGCCAACGGCATTCTGCTGGCACCGGTCATGGAATACAACAAGGACTTCACCGGCGAGAAGTATCGTGACATCGCCGACGCCTTCGGTGTCGAAGATGCCTACACCGGCGATCTCGAGACGGTTCGCGAAGAAGCCGTCCAGGCCGTGCACAAGCTCACCGTCGACCTGAAGAACCCGACCACCATCTCCGAAGTCGGCGCAACCGAAGCCGATCTGGAAGCACTGGCCCACGACGCCTTCAACGACGTGTGCACCCCGGGCAACCCGCGTCAGGCCACCGAAGAAGACATCCTCGCCATCTACAAGAGCCTGATGTAATGCGAAAACTCTCACGAATCGGCAATCGCATGCAGCGAATCTGCAGTGAAACCCGATTGTGAGAGAACATCGCTGAAAGCATTAAAAATCGTGGTGCGAAACTTCACAAAGCATTCGCACCACGATTTTTATATCTGCACATAAATTACGGATTAATCGAAATAATGTAAACAATAATCCGTGATTATCAATCGCAAGTATTGGAATTACTCGTGCTTTTCGCTCCACTCCTCATCGGTGGGAGTGTCATCGTACCATTCGCGGCCTTCCTGCTCGGCCAATTCCATCTGCTCGTTGATCCACGCCGCCTCCGCAGGATTGATATCGGCGGTGTCAAGCACCTTCTGCCATACCGGATACAGCAGATGCATCACCGGATATAGCGCGGTGAGTAGAATCTCCGGCTTATGTTTGCGCGAATGCTGTGGATGCGCGTCGAACGTGTTCTTGAAACGACGCATGTAATTGTTGAACGACGTGAGCGACGTGTCCATACGGCGGGCGCTGATGCCGGCGATCATACGCGGGCAGTACACGGTTTTCAGATCCTTGCCCAGCAGATGCAGCGAAATATCGATATCCTCATGCATCACATCGGCCTTGTCTCGGCACACTTCGTCAGAAATTTCGCGCCAAGCTGAAGCGCGGACCGCCATATTCGAGCCAAACAGCAACGGCTGGCCGCCATCGGCCTTGTAAATACGCTTGCGTGTGGAATTATCCCCACGCAAACCAAAATGGCGGCTCGGCAGATCGTAATACATCACCGGACCAGTGGCACCCATGGCCTCCGGGTCCTCAGTGAAAATGCCGGACACCACTTCGACCCAATCCGGGCGAATCATGCAATCGGCGTCGAAACGGCCCAGAATGTCGCCGGTGGCGTGGTTCAAACCATAATCGCGCGTCGAATCAGCCCTGCTCCTCATCCTGATGCAGCAGACGGACGGGTGCTTCCGGGTGGTCTTTGATGAACTGCTCCACCATGGCCACCGTCGAATCGGTGGAACGATTGTCGACAACGATCACTTCATGGGGCATCACGGTCTGCCTAGTGGCATTCAACAGGCAATCGTTGATACGCTCCTCTTCATTCCAAGCGGGGATGACAATTGAAACGTTCAGCATAACTACCACAATAGCTCAGCCTGTACACGACGCCTATCGCTACAATAGGGAGCCATGAGCGACAGCGAACAGCGAATGAACAATACGCAGAGCGAAAACGGTGCGAACACCAGCGAACAGCATGGGACCTCGGCACCCTGTTTCCAGCCAAAGGAGATCCCCGAAAACCACCGGAATGGCTGGGGCGTGCGCTGCTATACATCGCCATAGCCATTGTGGGGTTTACTTTCTGCTGGCGCAGCTGGGGCAAAATCGAATATCTGGTGATCGACATCATCGTCTCGCTGTTCATCGCGCTCGCGGTGGAGCCGGTGGTGGTGCCGCTGGTCAAGCATGGCTGGAAACGTTCGTTCGCGTCGCTGTTCTCGCTGCTGATGCTGGCCGTGATGCTTGGCGTGCTGTTCACACTGTTCGGCAACCTGTTCGTGCAGCAGATGATCGCCTTGGTGAACGGTCTGCCCGACCTGTATGAGCAGATGTGCCAGTTCGCCAGTCAATACGCGAATTTCCAGCTTCCTGAGATCAATAATCTCGGCAATGAGATTCTGAAGAACATTCAAACGTCGTGGGTCACTGATTTCGCGGGTACCGCGCTGAATACGGTGTCGGGATTGTTTTCGTTCCTGATTAACCTCATGACGATAATCATGACCACGTATTACATTTCAGCGGCTGGTCCGAAACTGCGTCGTGCCGCATGCCAGTGGATGGCTCCGGCGGCTCAGCGGCGATTCCTGTTCGTATGGACGGTGAGCCAGAGCCAGATCTCGTCGTTCCTGTTCTCCCGCGCCATTCTCGCGTTGCTGAACGCGTTCTTCACAGGAATCTGTCTGATGCTGCTGCACGTGCCTATTGGCTACCGTTGGCGCTGTTCTGCGGTGTGGTTTCGCAGTTCATTCCTATGTTGGGTACGTATATCGGCGGCGCGTTGCCAGTGCTGTTCGCATGGGGTAGCTGCGGATTGTGGCAGGCCGTGGCGGTGCTGGTGTTTATCTGCGTGTATCAGCAGATCGAGAATCTGATTTTCGCGCCGAAGATCTCCCAGCGCACCATGGATGTGAACGATGCCGTGGCGTTCCTCGCGGTGCTGGCGTTCACCTCGCTGTTCGGCGCGTTGGGCGCGTTCCTCGCATTGCCGGTGGTTGCATCCGTGCAGACGATCTTCCGCACCTATACAAAGCGGTACGAGCTGGTCGATTCCCCGCTGATGGACGATCCGGTGCCTGAAAAGAAGTCGAAGCTGGTGGAAGGTGCCGAAGTACTCAGCGAGCATCTGCACAATATGCCTCGCGCGGTGCAGGGATCCAGTGCGCATGTGCCTATTCCCGACGAAGTGCGGCAGTTGCAGGAGCAGGCGTACAATATCACCCGTTCCGAGGAATCGCTGGAATCGGACGAAACCGTCGCCATTCCGAAGCACGTGTTGGACAAAACGGAACGCAAGCCATTGCAGGGTCTTGAGAGTGAAAACACATCTCAGGAATCCAACGAAAATCCGGAATCCGGCAATGAACGGAAGAACGGCGAGTCGCGGGAAGCTGAAGGAAGTACGAAAAACGCGGATGACAATCCAAGAAGTAGGTGGCGTTAATGGTACTGCTGAGCGTACTTGACATTCTGCTGGTCATCGTCGGTGGCGCAGGGGTGGTCTATCAGGCGGTGTGCATTCTCATCTCCCTGTTCACCAAGCCGATCAAATTTCCCGACGCGCCGATGGACAAGCGTTACGCGGTGCTGATTTCCGCACGAAACGAGGCGAACGTCATCGGCAACCTCATTACCTGCATCCAAACGCAGACCTACCCGACCGAACTGGTCGACATTTGGCTTGTCGCCGACAATTGCACCGACAATACCGCCGAAGTGGCGCGCAATATGGGCTGCCATGTGATCGAACGCTTCAACAAGGAGCTTGTGGGCAAAGGCTACGCGCTGACGTATCTGCTCGATCAGATGAACGATTCCGGTGCATCCGACCCGTACGATGCGTTCTTCGTGTTCGACGCCGACAACAAGCTCGACAAGCATTACGTCGAAGAGATGAACAAGGCGTTCCAGTCGGGATTCAAGATTCTCACCAGCTACCGTAATTCCGTGAATTTGTCCGACAATTGGGTCTCTTCCGGTTCTGCATTGTGGTTCATCCGTGAATCTCGATTCCTGTCGGCCTCGCGCATGTGGCTCGGCAACAGCTGTCATGTAGGGGGTACTGGCTTCATGTTCTCGCAGGAGATCATGCGTCGCAATAATGGTTGGAAATTCCACCTTTTGACCGAGGATTTGGAATTCACCATGGATTCCTTGCTGCACGGCGACCGCATCGGCTACTGCGGTACCGCGATTCTGTATGACGAGCAGCCTGTCACCTTCGCGCAGAGCTGGCGTCAGCGTTTGCGTTGGAGCAAGGGCTTCCTGCAAGTGTTCCGTTATTACGGGCCGGCTTTGGTCAAACGCGCCATCAGGGAACGTGATTTTTCCGCCGTTGATTTCACGCTGCTGTTGTGTCCGTTCACGGTGATCGGTATTGCGCGCGTTCTGCTGGGACTGTTGTTCGCGACCTGCGGATTCGTGACATGGCAGAGCCAGTTGAGCTCGTTGACCGGTTGGACGTCCGGCATTGTGACGTCGGTGATCGGCATGATGGCGTTGGCCGCGTTGACGATTATTGTGGAACGCGATCAGATTGGCGCCACCAACAAGGAGCTGTTCGCGTATGTGCTGAGCTTCCCGATCTACATGTTCAGTTATGTGCCGATCTCGTTCCAGGCGATGTTCGCCAAGTCCGAATGGAAGCCGATCGAGCATAAGGGATGACGTTCGTTCGCTGGCTTGCGCGTTCCTGCCTTTTCGTTTTCATTTCGATTTCCGCTTATGACTGGAGTGTTGTTGTTCCATGGATGATTCGGCTGAATACCGGCATGTGAAACGCCGTCGATACATCACGGTGGCGCTTTCCGTGTCGCTCACCACAGTGTTGTGCGTCGGCTATGTCGTGGCCGACATTTTCGACAAGTTGCCGGGTGTTCTCACATTGCAGGAAGTCGAGCATGCCACGGCCAAAACGCCGGGCAATGCCATTGCGGCCGCGACGATGGTCGGAGGGCTTGACGCTTCGAAAACCGTGGATGCCGTTGCGGCAAAGGCTCTGATCAGCCAGTTTGAGACGGCTGCCTCCGATTTTGGCGGTGAATACGCCATCGCCATCGCCGACGCGGCTGGCAATGTGGTGGCCGAGCAGAATCTCGACACGCCGTATACGCCGGCGTCCACCATGAAAACGCTGACGGCGTATGCGGCTGCGGCCACGCTCGACATGGGGTCGACGTTGGAGACGCAGACCTATTTGGAGCAGCGCGAAGATGGCACTTCGCGATTGGTGCTCAAAGGCAACGGCGACATGCTGCTCGGCGTCGGCGAATCTGATTCGGCGCACATCAATGGGCGTGCCGGGCTGGGAACGCTTGCGGCAAACACGGCCCAAGCGTTGCGGCAGCGGGGCATCACTTCCGTGACGCTCGTCTACGATGATTCCCTGTTCGGCAACGACCGTTGGCCCAACGGCATCGCCGAACTCGATCCGGACCACGTGTACTACGCGCCGACCGCATCCATGGCCGTGGATGGCGGGCGAAACTGGAACGGTGCTAATCCTACGGATCCCGATACGTTCAGCACATATCCCGTTTTGAGCACGCAGCCGGCTCGCGAGGCCGCGCTGGTGTTCGCGCAACGCCTGACTGAGCGGGGCATTGCGGTGAACGGTTCCGTGGAACAGGGAGCCGTTCCCGACGGGACCAGCCCCATTGCGACGGTGAGCTCCGCATCGCTGAACGAGATCATGGCGTTCATGCTTCGGCATTCCGACAATTCGCTGGCCGAGGAATTCGGCAGACTGCTGGCTTTGCACCTTAACGCCGGCAATTCACCGGCCGGAGCGGTGCAGTCGGTTGAACAGGTACTGGCTCAGCGGGGGATTTCCACCGAAGGCCTCACCATGGTTAACTGCTCGGGACTGGCTGAGGATTCCAAACTCACCGCGCATACCCTGCTTGACGTGCAGCAGCGTAATCTGACGAGCGGGTCCGGTTCCGCCGCCGCTGAGGGGCTGTCGATTGTAGGATTTGTGGGCACTGCTGCGAATCGTTTGAACGATGCTGACGAAGCTGGTCTTATCCGTGCCAAAACCGGCAGTTTGGGAGATGTGACTTCCATGACCGGCAATGTGTCGCGCCATAATGGCGGTGCGTTGAGTTTTGCCGTGATCGTCAACGATCCTGATGATTCCGAAGCCGCGAAATCCGCTATCGACACATTTGTGGCAGCACTACCGAAGTTGTGACGCCATGGTGTATTCGTCACGTTTGCGCAAGGGAATCGGCGAACTGCGCGCCGCGTTGGAATCGGCCGGTTTGGGATTGCAGGATGCCCGTTTCGCCCGTCATGGCGAGCACGCGCCCGATGTGGACGCTCCGCTGATTATGGTGTCCTGTTCCGGTGGGCGCGATTCGATGGCGTTGGCTGCGGTTGCTGCGAAAACGTGCGCTTCATTGGGATTGCGATGCGGGGCGATTATCATCGACCACCAGTTGCAGCAAGGCTCTGCCGGTGTTGCGCGGGCAACCGCCGATCGTTGCGTTGCGTTGGGTCTTGACCCAGTTCGTGTTCGTGCGATTGACGTACCCGACTCCCGCGGCATCGGTGTTGAGGCAGCGGCGCGTGAAGCACGCTATCATGCGATTGTCGACGCATGCTCCGACGTTTCGGCCGTGCTTCTGGCTCATACGAAAAACGATCAGGCGGAAACCGTGATCATCGGTTTGTTGCGTTCCGCGGGCCTCGATGCGGTTTGCGGTATGAACGGTTCCTTCATACGAGACGGGGTGCGTTTTCTACGCCCATGGCTGAATGTGACCCGCGAAGAAACCACCGGCATCTGCGAGGATCTGCGGCTTGCCTGGTGGGACGATCCCACAAATGGGCCGGATGTGGGAGATTCGGGTGGAAATGAGCCTCTTCCCGCGAACTATCCGCTGCGATCCCGAATCCGGCACGATCTCATGCCATATCTTGCATCATTCGCGGGAAGCGACGTCGTGTCGAAACTTGCGCTTGGAGCGAGGCTTGCCGAAGACGATCGCGCATATCTTGACGATGTGGCGCAACGCGTGTGCGAGCAAGGCGTAACCGTGAACAACGGCGAGATAATCATCGACGTGCGTGCGTTGCAATCGCAAGACATTGCCATCAGAAGACGGGGTGATTGTGCGCTCGCTTGCAGAAGCAGGCATTTCGTGCATGGCACGGCAGGTTGAAGGGATCGACAGGCTGATCTGCGACTGGCACGGCCAGAAAGGTGTGAATCTTCCCAGCGGATATTCAGCATATCGCCAGAAACACGTCATTCGCGTGTGCCAAGATGGTGGGCATGCGAATCGCTGACGTACAAGAAGATATTGATCACGAGCTGATCAGTAAAGAAGAGATTGCCGACATCATCAACCATGCTGCAGCCCAGGCCAGTGAAGACTACCGTGGCAAGAACCCGCTGCTGGTTTGCGTGCTCAAGGGTGCGGTGAACACGCTTGCGGCGTTCTCGCAGGCCATGAGCATCCACGCGGAGATGGATTTCATGAGCTTGTCGAGCTACGGTTCCGGCACTCAATCGAGCGGCAAGATCACCGTGCGGCAGGATCTGTCCACCGATGTTCGCGGTCGTCACGTGCTTATTGTGGAAGACATCATCGATTCGGGCGTCACGTTGGCGTGGCTCGTCGATGAGCTCAAAAGCCGTGGTGCCGCTTCCGTGGAGATTTTTGCGCTGTTGGAAAAGCCGGCGCGCCGTAAGGTGGATGTTCCTGTGAAATATAAGGGACGTGAGATTCCCGATGAATTCGTGGTCGGTTTCGGCTTGGATTATGACGAGCGATACCGCAATCTTGATTCGATCGCGGTGCTGAAGCCGGAAGTGTATGAAGGAGGTCAGGCATGAGTTTTCCTGGTCCGGGCCAGTCGCCGAATAACAACGGCGGCGGCAATAACCCGTTCACCAATCCGTTTGGACGCAATAATAACGCCGGCAATGGCAACGATTCCAACGGCAAGGGTGACAAGTCCAACGGCAACGGATCCAATGGCGGTCCGCGTCCGTTCTGGCAGTCCCCATGGCTGTGGGTTGTGGTTGTGGCATTGCTTGCCGTGACCATGTTCCAGATTTTCGCCGAACCGGTTCCCAGACCATCGACACCAAGGACGGTCTGCAGATTCTCAACGGCAACAATGTTGAATACGCACAGATCGTAGACAACACCCAGCAGGTCAAGCTCAAGCTTAAGAGCGACTACTCCGCTACAGACCCTGATACCGGGCGTATGAAGAACTACGGCAAAAACGTGCAGTTCTACTACACGTACGCGCAGTCCGCAACCGTGGTCAAGGCCGTACAGAAGGCTGATCCGGTCAAGGGCTGGACGGCGACCATGCAGCAGAGCAGCATTTGGACGTATCTGCTGACCTCGCTGCTGCCGTTCCTCATTATCTTTGGTCTGTTCTGGTTCATGATGAGCCGTATGGGCGGTGCTGGCGGCATGTTCGGTATGGGCGGCAAGAAGAACAGCGGCAAGCTGCTCGAAGGCCAGACCCCGACCACCAAGTTCGCCGACGTGGCCGGCGAAGAGGCTGCCGTGCAGGAAGTCGAGGAAATCAAGGACTTCCTGAAGGATCCGTCTCGTTACAAGGCTTTGGGTGCCCGCATTCCGCGTGGCGTATTGCTCTACGGCCCTCCAGGTACCGGTAAGACGTTGCTGGCACGAGCCATCGCAGGCGAAGCCGGTGTGCCTTTCTACTCCATGGCAGGCTCCGACTTCGTGGAAATGTTCGTGGGTCTTGGCGCCTCCCGTGTGCGCGATCTGTTCGATGAGGCCAAGAAGAACGCTCCGGCCATCATCTTCATCGATGAGATCGATGCCGTCGGTCGTAAGCGTGGCGGTTCCGGTATGAGCGGCGGCCACGACGAACGTGAGCAGACGCTGAACCAGCTGCTCGTTGAGATGGACGGCTTCAATAACGACACCAATCTGATCATCATCGCCGCGACCAACCGCCCCGACGTGCTTGATCCGGCACTGCTTCGCCCGGGCCGTTTCGACCGTCAGGTAGCCGTCGAAGCGCCTGATTTGGAAGGCCGCGAGGCTATTTTGAAGGTGCATGCCAAGGGCAAGCCGTTCGTGCCTGATGTCGATCTGCGTATGATCGCCGTGCGTACGCCGGGCTTTACCGGCGCCGATCTGGCCAATGTGTTGAACGAAGCCGCATTGTTGTGCGCCCGCGCCGGTGCGCAGCTGATCGACAACCGCGCCATCGACGAGGCCATCGACCGCGTGCAGGCGGGCCCGAAGCGCCGTTCCAAGGGCATGGCGCTCGACGAACTGCGCAACACCGCATACCACGAGGGTGGTCACGCGCTGGTGGCGGCTGCCATGAACGATACCGATCCGGTCACCAAGGTCACCATTTTGCCGCGTGGCCGCGCACTTGGCTACACCGCGGTGATGCCGACTGAAGATCGCTATTCCATGTCTCGCAACCAGCTGCTCGACCAGATGGCGTACGCCATGGGTGGTCGCACCGCGGAGGAAGTCGTGTTCCACGATCCGACCACCGGCGCTTCCAACGACATCGAAAAGGCGACGAACATCGCACGTCAGATGGTGCTCGACTACGGCTTCTCCGACAAGCTGGGTGCCATCAAGTGGTCCGATGACGAACAGAGCGACCTTGGATCGCTGAACCACAAGTATTCCGCACGCACCGCCGAAATCATCGACGAGGAAGTGCTCAAACTGGTGGAAACCGCGCATACCGAAGCGTGGAACGTCATCAACGAGAATCGTGAGATTCTTGACGAGCTCGTACGTCAGCTGCTCGTCAAGGAAACACTCAACGAAAAGGAACTTGCGGAAATCTTTGCTAATGTCAAGAAGGCGCCGAAGCGTGAAGTGTGGCTGAGCGACAGCAAGCGCCCGGATTCCGACATTCCGCCGGTTCCGATTCCCGAATCCCTGAAGAAAAGCGCAGGATTGACCAACTGATGAGCGATACCGAAGCATTCGATACCCTCTTCGACGACAAGGCCCGTGCCGCCATGCGGCCGGGCCTGTCGGCTATGACGAGGAAGGCGTGCGCCAGGCAGTACGCCTGTTTCTGAAATCCATTGGCGAAGACCCGGACCGTGAAGGCCTGCTCGACACCCCCGACCGTATTGGGCGTGCCTGCAAGGAGCTGTTCGCAGGCCTTGGACACGGCCCCGAGGAAGTGCTCAAAACCAAGTTCAAAGTCGATACCGACGAAATGGTGCTGGTACGCGATATTGAACTCTTCTCGGTATGCGAACACCACCTGCTGCCGTTCCATGGCGTGGCCCACGTCGGCTATATTCCGTCGAACGGCCAAGTGGCGGGCTTAAGCAAGCTTGCACGACTGGTGGAACTGTATGCCCGACGTCCGCAAGTGCAGGAGCGCCTCACCCAACAGGTGGCCGACGCGTTGATGGAAGGTATCGAAGCACGTGGCGTGATCGTAGTCACCGAATGCGATCACATGTGCATGGCCATGCGTGGCGTAAAGAAGGCGCAATCGCGTACGGTTACATCGGCGGTGCGCGGCTGCATGCGAGACGCGACGACGCGAGCCGAAGCCATGAGCCTGATCCTGTCGCAGCATGCGTGATCGGCGCGACTGCAGCAAGTCGAATCGTAAATACCAATAACCGGATATAGGAGGGGAAACCGGATGACCATTGATATGAAATCGATTCACGATAGTGACCGTACGCTGGTGATGGGCGTGCTCAACATTACGGAGGATTCGTTCTCCGATGGTGGGCTGTGGCTCGATCCTGCGAATGCGAAAGCGCACGGCGAAGCGATGATGAAAGATGGGGCTGACATCATCGATATCGGCGCCGAATCCACTCGCCCCGGAGCCAAACGTGTCAGTGAGGAAGACGAGCAAAACCGCGTGCTAGGTGCTGTGGATGCGCTGATTCCGGAAGGCGCGGTGCTGTCCATCGACACTACGCGCGCATCGGTGGCTCGCATGGCGTTGGAGCACGGCGCGCAGATCATCAACGACGTGTCCGGCGGGCAGTTGGACCGCGAAGTGCCCCATGCGGTGGCCGAACATACGGAAAGCCTCTACATTGTGCAGCATTGGCGTGGCTGGCTTGCCGGCTCTGCAGGCGACGTGCCTGACGCTAATACGTCCGTGTACGCCAATGGCGTGGTGAACGACGTGTATGACGAACTCATGAAGCAGGTCGACGGCGTGCTTCAGGCAGGCGTCTCGCCGTCACAGATCATCATCGATCCGGGTCTTGGATTCTCCAAACCGAGCATCGAACATAACTTCCCGCTGATGGTGGCATTGGAGCGGTTCAACGCCACCGGGTATCCGGTGCTGATCGGAGCCTCGCGCAAACGATTCGTCGGCGCGGCGCTTGCCGATGCCGGTATTGACGAGCCAAGCATGGGCAGCAAAGACAATGCGACCGCCGCCATCAGCGCCCTGTGCGCCGAACATGGCGTGTGGGCCGTGCGTGTGCATGACGTGGCAAAAAGCGCGATGCGGTGGCCATCGGCAATGCGTGGCGTGCTTTCGCCAACGCCTGATACGCGCGGTGGGTGCATACGTTCGTATGCTCTTGACTGCGTAGGCACGGCAACGCCTCACATCACTAAAACCTTGAGATATGCAAAGAAAGGCTGGCATGGATAAGATTCGATTGACTGGCGTTCGCGCGGTCGGCAAACACGGTGTGCTTGATTTCGAACATGAGCGTGCGCAGACGTTCGTCGTCGACGCCACGCTGTTTCTGGATCTTGCGCCAGCCGGGCATTCCGACGATCTGCACGACACCGTCGATTACGGTGCCATCGCCAAAGGAATAGTCGCCATTATCGAAGGCGATCATGTCGATCTCATCGAAAAACTGGCCGATCGCATTGCCAGCATGATTCTTGAATATCCTGCCGTGGCGCGAACGCAAGTGACCGTGCATAAGCCGAGTGCGCCAATCGTCGTACCATTCGACGACGTGAGCGTAACCGTGGAACGTTCTCGTGAAACAACTTCGGCTGCATCGCAAGTGCATCATGCCATCATTGCCATGGGTGGCAATCAGGGCGATGTAGTGGCCACCTTGCGTGACGCGGTGCGTTCGATCGACGGACTGGCGTCCACTCAGGTTACGGGCATTTCGCCGCTGTACCGTACCGATGCGTGGGGCATGCCCGATGGTACCCCCGACTTTTACAATGCGGTTGTTTCCGTGACCACCAAATTGTCGGCAATGGAACTGCTGCGAGGATTGCAGCGCATCGAAGCCGAACATGGTCGAGTGCGTACCGACCATTGGACTTCGCGCACACTTGATCTGGACATCATCGATTTCGATGGTCAGGAAAGCCAAGATCCCGACCTGACGCTGCCTCACCCCCGTGCATGGCAGCGGGCGTTCGTGCTCGGTCCATGGCTGGCGCTCGAACCCGATGCCGAACTGCCGGGCGATCATGCCGGTTCCGTGGCTCAACTCCTCCATGAATCGACCGATCGCGACCATATCGACGAAATCGCCGACGATTGGATGGTCGGAGGCTCAGTCGGTGACGGTATCGCCGACCTTGCCGACGATACCGATAATGCGGATGATATGGGCGAATCCTATAGTACGATTGATGCCAGCGATCTTCCGGAAGGAACCGCGGCAGCCAAAGCGGCCGCATCGGCATCCGTACAATCCGGTCCCGCATCCCGACGCGCAGTAATCTCGCTGGACAGCCCAGCAACCGATGCCGAACAGCAGTTCCGCATGGCCATCGTCACGTTGGACGGCATTCCCGGCAACCAAGTCGAGGGCATCTCACCCCTCTACCATGTGAGCCAACTCGACGGACTTCCCGACAAAATGGCCGCGGTAATCCAGATTTCCACGCGCATGGGCGCCCATGATCTGATCGAAGCATTAGGCAATGTGGAAGCTTCCGTCGGCGAAGACTTCGATCTCGACCTGATCGACATGGAAGGCGTGGCGTGCGACGAACCCGACTGCAAGGTACCGTGGCCCACCGCACGCAACCATGCCGCAGTGCTTGCGCCATGGCTCGACATGGATCCCGATGCGCGACTGGGCAAGGATCCGGTATCATTCCTGCTGGCCATGGCCCCCGATACCGCGCAAGTGGGACTGCTGACCGACAATTGGATCATCGGAGGTATGCTATGAAAGCGCGTAGAACCCCTTGGTGGTGCTATGTTCTTGCTGCCGCATTAGGAGTGCTCGCTGGTATTGGCTTGGCGAAATACGGTGAGATTTCAGGACTACCGCTCGTGGGCGCTCCATGGATCGTGCCCGTGGTGTTGGCGATTCTGGGATTCGTCGTGCTGTATATGGCATTGCAGATCCACAAATACACCACCACGGATCCCGAAAAACGCGCGCAGCTGAGACCTTTGGACCCGCAGAAGGCGTTCGCCACACTGGTGTCATGCAAGGCGTTGGGCGTGGCAGGAGCGGCGTTGGCCGGCTGGTATGGTGGACAGCTCATCATGAGCCTGCCGCATGGTGAGGCGACGTTCTACAGTCAGGCCATCCTCGAATGCGCGATCGCGGCAATCGTATGCATCGCTGACATGATCATCGGCATTGTGGGGGAGTGGTTGTGTCAAATCCCACCAATCGACGGTCCGGAAAGCCCGAAAATGAAAACGGCCACGCAACGAAACCGTTACGCGGCCGCGGCAACCAAATCGGCAACCCAAACGAAAGCCTGATTGTCCTTACTTCTTCAAATCCTCCTCAGGAACACGGATCATCGCCTCCTGAGTCATGCAGCAACAAGCTCGCCATCCTGCGTGTATACCTTCGCCTGCCCCAAGCCACGGCCGTGAGCCGCGGTAGGCGTATCCTGCACATACAAATGCCACTGATTGATGTCGATATCGCGATACCACCACATCGAATGATCGATCGAAGCGAACGAAATGCCAGGCGTGGCAATACTTAACCCGGCACGACGCAACACCGGCTCCAGCATCACCTGATCGCAACCCATAGCCAACATCGCACGATGCATGACCTGCGGAACGTCAACCGTGCCGTCGGCCTTCATCCACACCATCTGCTTGCCGGAATCGTTACTGGCGCTCTTCTTATCGGCACCCAGCATGATCGTGCGCGTCACATGACGAATGTCGAACGGCGACTTTTCCGCATAGTATTTGGCATACGAAGACTTTTCGGCAAACGGCTCCATCAGCTGCTTCGCACTGGTCAACGTTTCCGGCTCCGGCACGCCTTCCGGCATGGGATCGGCGAACTCAATGCCATTCTGACCCTGCTCCTGGAAGCTGGCGATGGCCGTCAGAATCGAACCCTGAGCCTGCGTGACATTCACGCGACGAGCGGAAAACGAGCGGCCATCACGCAGATTCTCCACATCAAACAGCAAATCCTGACGAATATCGCCGGCGGAAATGAAATAGCATGAATCGAATTCGGCAGACGAGATGGCGGAACCGTTTTGGATGCGGCCATCATGGCCTGCGCGATCACCTGACCGCCGTACACGCGGCCAGTGGGGAAATACAGGCTTTCGCCATTCACATATGTGTGGCTGCGGTACGTGGAAGGCGTGCCCAGCTGAAGCACCTTCGCCAACCGTTGTAACGGAGTTATTGCTGTCTGCGCTGTCTGTGTCATAACGGGCCTCGATTCTTTGAGTCGCATACGATAAACGCTTCGTTCTGGAAACGAGTCTACGCAAGGGCGGTAAATTTCGCCGGATTGTTTTGTAACGAATGCGTGAGAAGCGTGAACGGCAGGTAATCGTCAAACGATTCACATACGGCAAAGCGCCGCACTTCGTAACGAAGCACGGCGCTTTGCTGAAATTTGCGAGTAACGTTCGCAATTATGGTCTTGCTTCGCAAGGCTCAGTGTTGCCTTCGTTCGGCTGTCGCCTCACTCAGGCTAAGCTACAGACAGTCCACAGGACTGTCTGCTTAACGGCTAGCCTGTGGCCCTGCAATTATGGACTTGCTTCGCAAGGCTCAGTGTTGCCTTCGTTCGGCTGTCGCCTCACTCAGGCTAAGCTACAGACAGTCCACAGGACTGTCTGCTTAACGGCTTAGCGCGTTAGCTTGCGATGGAGACGGTGGGGGCGAGCCGCGTCTTCGCCGAGACGAGCGACACGGTTCTCCTGATAGGCCTGGAAGTTGCCTTCGAACCAGTACCACTTGGCTGGATTCTCGTCATCGCCTTCCCATGCGAGAATATGCGTGGCCACGCGGTCGAGGAACCAACGGTCGTGAGAGATCACCACAGCGCAGCCCGGGAAGCCAAGCAGTGCGTTTTCAAGCGATTCAAGAGTTTCGACATCAAGATCGTTGGTCGGTTCGTCGAGCAGCAGCAGGTTGCCGCCCTGCTTCAGGGTCAACGCAAGATTCAGACGATTGCGTTCACCACCGGACAGCACGCCGGTGAGCTTCTGCTGGTCGGAACCCTTGAAACCGAAGGACGCCACATACGCGCGTCGGTACTTCAACGCCAGCAACCTCAATGAAGTCAAGACCGTCAGACACGGCCTCCCACAGGTTCTTATTCGGGTCAAGACCGGCGCGATTCTGATCCACATAGCTGATCTGCACGGTTTCGCCGATCTTCAACGAGCCAGACGTCAACGGTTCAAGGCCAACGATGGTCTTGAACAGGGTGGACTTACCCACACCGTTCGGGCCGATCACGCCGACAATACCGTTACGCGGCAGCGTGAAGCTCAGATCGTCGATCAACACACGGTCGCCGAACGCCTTGTGAATATGCTCGGCTTCCAGCACAGTAGAGCCCAAGCGCGGGCCGGCCGGAATCTGAATCTCGGAGAAGTCAAGCTTCTTGTTGTTGCGTGCCTCCTGCTCCATCTGGTCGTAACGCTCCAGACGAGCCTTGTTCTTGGCCTGACGGGCCTTCGGCGAAGAGCGCACCCAATCAAGTTCGCTCTTCAAACGCTTGGCGAGCTTGGCATCCTTGGCGCCTGGATCTCCATACGCTTGGCCTTGGTCTCCAAATACGTGGTGTAGTTGCCTTATACGGGTACAGCTGGCCACGGTCGACCTCGCAGATCCACTCGGCCACGTTATCCATGAAGTAACGATCGTGGGTAACGGCGATGACGGCACCCTTGTACTGGTGCAGGAACTGCTCCAACCACAGAATCGACTCGGCGTCAAGATGGTTGGTAGGCTCGTCGAGCAGCAGCAGATCAGGAGCCTCCAGCAGCAGCTTGCACAATGCCACACGACGGCGTTCACCACCGGAGCACACCGTCACCGGAGTATCCGGATCCGGGCACTGCAAAGCATCCATAGCCTGCTCAAGCTGAGAATCAAGATCCCAACCGTTTGCAGCGTCGATATCGTTCTGCAGCTTGCCCATCTCATCCATCAAAGCATCGAAATCGGCATCCGGATTGGCCATCTCTTCGCCAATCTGATTGAAACGAGCCACCTTTTCAGCGATCTCGCCGAACGCCATCTTGATGTTCTCGCCAACAGTCTTGGTGTCATCCAGCGGCGGTTCCTGCTGCAGAATGCCGACGGTATAACCCGGAGTCAAAGAAGCCTCGCCATTAGACACGGTGTCGAGTCCGGCCATGATCTTCAGCAGCGTGGACTTACCCATGCCGTTCGGGCCAACAACGCCAATCTTCGCGCCTGGCAGGAAGCTTAAAGTCACGTCATCGAGAATCACACGGTCGCCGTAAGCCTTGCGGGCCTTGATCATCTGGTAAATGAATTCAGCCAATGTTGTGTTCCATCCTTAAGAAACGTTGGAATTCCAGCGTGTTGCATGAGCGGTCAACGGAAACTCAATCAAGGATTCCGGAACGCAACCCACGCACAATACCGTGCATAATTATCCCATACCCCATCTACACGACGGTATGGGCGAAAGTCGTGCGCTCAGGCAGTAAGCGGAAGCAGCAGATGCTCATGCAAAGCAGGACGAACGATATTGTCGAAATCACCAGATTCCGGGCATTGAATCGCAACAACCAAACCCTGCTTCGGCAAAACCGTAGTAATCTGACCGTACGCACCATCCGCACGATATGCCCCCTCATAAGGTGACATCCAGAACTGATAGCCATAACCGCACGTCCAAATATTGCTATACGGAGTGTCGATCTGCTTACCGGAAGCCTGCTTGACCCACGATTCGCTGACAATGCGCGTGCCATGCCAAGTGCCATCATTCAAATAGACCTGGCCAAGTTTCAACATATTTGCAAGCGACATGTAGATCCCGCCGCCTGCAATCGGATGACCTTGCGGATCACATTCCCAAACAGGCCAACCCTGATCCAACTTGGAAAAAATCGTGCCATACAAATACTCGCCAAGACGCATGCCGGCAGCCTGCTCCAACATGCGGCCCGCCAAATCAGAATCCGCAGACGAATAGCAGAACGTGCTGCCGGGCTCCACCTCAACCCTGCGAGAGAACATGTACCGTAAATAATCAGGCGCACCAACACCACTGCGCCGGTCAGGGTTCATCAAATACGCATGATTGAAACCGCTCGACATAGTCAGCAAGTGCCTCAGCGTGATCTGGCCCAACTCCAGTTGCGCATCGGAGGGAACATACTCGGGGAACGAGTCGACCAATCGCGAATCGAGCGACAGCAAGCCATCTTCAATCGCAATGCCAATAGCCGTCGAAACATAACTTTTCGTATGGGAATAAATATTGCGATCCTGGTCGGGAACGAAATGACGTTCCGCGATAATGGCGTCGCCATCCGCAATCGCAACGGCTTCGACGGGCAGGGACTCGCTTTCAATGAGTTTGACGAAATCGTTGAACATATCGATGGCACCCATGAAATCTCCTTTGACACTGCCCTACGGTGCATTACGGAAACTGTAACGTAAGGCGGTTACGTACGATTGTTACATCAAACGATTTTTCCTAAGCCTGTCGCTAGATGGAGCGCCCGAAAAGCCGCTAGGTGCCATGCCTGAAAAAGTCGTTAAATGATAATGCCTTCGCAATGATCGATCTCGTGCTGGATGATCTGCGCGGTGAAACCAGTGAATGTGGCATGGCGCTCGCGGAACTTGCGATCCGCATACGAGACCTCAATGCGCTGGAAGCGGACCGTGCGGCGCTCGCCTTTGAGAGACAGGCAGCCTTCGGAGGCGTCGTAGGCGCCGTCTTTCGCAGTGATCGTCGGGTTGAACATTACGAAGATGCGACCGCCGAAATCCTCGTCCACGAATGCAATGATGCTCTTCGAGACGCCGATCATGTTTGCGGCCATGCCGACGCAGCCGTTGCGGTGCGCGTCAAGCGTGTCTTTGAGATCCTGTGCGACGGCAAGATCCTCGGGCGTATTGAGCGCCTCCGCCGACGGCTGGCTCAAAAACGGAATGGACGTCATGATTTCGCGCTGCATGTGATGTTTCCTCTCGCTGGTTCCTTTGCTGGTCTGCCAACATTGTATGGCGTTATTGTGCGACGCCGTACGGCGATGGGACGGATGACCGGTTCGCGCCTATCCATTTACGGAATGTCTCATGGCGATTTTGAAATGTGGGACCGCAATCGACGCAATATGCTTGGAACCGTGGATGACATGCCTCAATATCGGAAATACATGACGCAGGCGCTGGAACTGGCCCATAAGGGAGCCGGTTGGGTGAATCCGAATCCGTTGGTCGGCACGGTGGTGGTCCGCGACGGCGAGATTCTCGCAGCCGGATACCACGACGCTACCGCGGACCGCATGCGGAACGCATGGCCTTCGACTATGCCGACGAGCATGGTGTCGACATGCATGGAGCCACGGTCATCGACACTCTCGAACCTTGCTGCCATGTCGGATCGCAGCCGGCATGCACCGATCTAATTCTTTCGCACGGCATAACGCGCGTCGTGGTCGGTTCGATCGATCCGAATCCCATCGTGGCCGGCAAAGGACTTCGCATTCTTGAGGAAAACGGTGTGGAAGTGGTATATGACGTGATGCGGGCGGAATGCGACGCCATCAATCGCCATTTCTTCCACTACATCACCACAGGAATGGGGGTGCGGACGAAATGTTGATAAATCAACGTTTTTTAGACCCTTTTTCCTATTTGACAAATGATTTAACTATAGCTATTATGTGCTTCGTAAATAGAAGACATAAATTTCGAAAGGAGGATGATTCGTTAAGTGCAGTGGTTCCGCAGGACGGAACCCCGATTTTCTGTTTGTGGGCAACAACGATGTGCCGTTTATTTCTCGCATCGACATTCGTCGGTGCGGGAGTTCACCGATGAAAGGGAATGATCAATGAAGATGAAAGGATTCGTGGCCGCGGCCATTGCTGCAGTCTCGTGCCTGAGCTTTGCCGCATGTGGTTCTGACACCGCCAGCAAGGACGAGAATGTGATTCACATCATGTCCTCGGGCGATTCCTCCGCGAATATGGAGCGGGCGCTGGTCGACGAATACAACAAGACCGCCGATGTCAAGGCTGTTCTTGATCTGGTGACAAGCGCGGATTATCAGAACAAGCTGCAGACGGTCATGTCGAACCCGAAGTCCGATTCGGCTCCCGACATTTTCTTCAATTGGGCGGATGCTTTGATGATCCAGTACGCTCGCGCCGATGTGAGCGCCCCGCTTGATGAGTATATGGAGAAGGATCCGGAACTCAAGGACAACTTCCTGCCGTCCATTCTTGACGCCGCCAAGGTCGATGGCAAGTATTACGGCATCCCGGTGCGCGGAGTCCAGCCCATTGTGTTGTTCTACAACAAGAAGGTGCTCTCTGACAACGGCATCGAAGCCCCGACCACCTTCGACGAGTTCTGCGATGCATGCGAGAAGCTGAAGTCCGCAGGCCTGACGCCGATCGCGCTGGGCGGCGGCGACCAGTGGCCGACGCTGAACTGGTATTCGGTCATCTATCAGCAGGTGATGGGCAATGACGACGTCCAGAAGATGATGGACGGCGGCGTGGACGAGTGGAGCTCGCCCAAGAGCAAGAAGGCGCTGGAGATTATCCGCGACATGGTCGAAAAGGGATACTTCGGCACTACGTACGATTCGGTCAAGCACACCGATGGCGCCGCCCCGGCTCTGCTGGAGCAGGGGAAGGCCGGCTTCGAGCTGATGGGCTCGTTCGGCTATTCGGGCCACAAGGCCGCGGCCCCTGAATTCACCAATGATGATCTCGGCTATATGGTCTTCCCGCCCATCGATGGGTGAAGGGCGACGCAAGGATCTCGTCGGCAACCCGTGCAACTACTTCAGCATGAACAAGTACACCAAGCATCCTGAAGCCTGCGTCGAGTTCCTCAAGATGCTGTATTCCGATAAGTGCGTGGAGGATCAGCTGAAGGCCGGCAACCTGCCCGCAACGACCAACGCCAGCGAGATGGTGGAGAAGGTCGTGGACAATGCCTCCGACGGGGCTTTCCTCGAGTGGGAGTCTCAGGCGCTGACCGATGCTCCTCACTTCATGATCACTTGGACTCCGAACCATGTGTCCTCGTCGTCTCAGCCGATGCTCGACGGCATGCAGCAGTATTTCAATGGCTCCATCGACATGGGCACCTTCATCGACGAGATGAAGGCCCTGCCGACCGAGTGATTTCACGATAGGACAGACCATGGCAAAGCGTAACTCATCTGAGATGCAGACGGGGAACGCCGAGGGCCAGGTTCGTCGCCCAAAGAAGGGCGCCTCCTTTGTCGGAGCGCCCGGCCTTCGGGCCTCTGGGCCGTGCCTGCGGCGGTGTTCTTCTTTATCTTCGGCATCCTGCCGCTGTTTATTGTGGTGGGGTTGTCATTCTTCAAATGGAATGGCTTGGGCACGCCCCAGTTCGCTGGAGGGCAGTACTGGGCCCAGTTCATTCATGATCCCAAAGTCATGAAAAGCGTCGGCGTCACGCTTACGCTGACGATTCTGGGCATCGTGACGCAAACGCCGCTCTCACTGTTGCTTGGCGCCTGGGCGGCGGGCCGGCAGCGGTATCGTGCGGTGTATACCGCCATCTACTTCATTCCATATCTGTTGTCCGGCACGGCCATTGCCGTTGCCTGGCGCGCCATGCTCGATCCGAACTTCGGCATGCGTCGAAGATGCGTTGGCTGTTCGGGGACGGCAATATCTTCGGTAACGCCTCCTCGGCCATCGCGGTGCTGGTGTTCGTCAGCCTGTGGCAGTTCACTCCCTTCCATGCACTGCTGTATCAGGGGGCTGTCCGTGCATTCCGAAGACTTTGTATGAGCCGCTTCCATCGATGCGCCGGTAGGATTCGTCAGTTCTTCTGTATCACCATCCCCCAAGTCAGGAACACGCTGATTACCTCGCTGCTGTTCCAGGTCGTGGGCGGCTTGACCGCATTTGACGCGATTCTGGTGTTGACCAAGGGCGGTCCCGGCACTGATACGCAGAATACCGCGTATTACATGTATTCGACGGCGTTCAAGGCGTACAACTATGGCTATTCGAGTGTCATCGCCGTGGTGCTGATCGTGATAGCGACCATCCTGTCCCTGGTGATGGTGAAGGTGTCCGGATATGACAAGATGCGTAGCGAATTGGAGGGTATCTGATGGCCACGAAACATGAAACGGGCGCGGTGAAAATTCCGAAGCGCCGTTCGCTCGAACGTCCAAACTGGGCTGCCGGTGTTTTGTCAACCCTATGGCTGCTGGTGGTCGTCGTACCGCTGTACATCATGGTCAAGGCGTCGATTGAGGACAAGCCTCATTATTCCGAAGAGGGGCCATTGTCGTTGCCGACGATGTTCACCTTGGACAACTACACCAATGCGTTGGATCAGGGATTCCTGCAGGCATTCATCAACACGGCGATCGTCACCGTTTCGGTTGTGGCCATCGTGCTGATCGTGGTGCCGCCGTTGGCCTTCGCCATCGTCCGCAGCCGAAGCAAATTCGTGAATGGCGTGTTCCAGATCATGCTGCTGGGCATTGCGATCCCCGTGCAGGCCATCATCGTTCCGCTGTTCTTTATGATTCGCTCCGTTGGCTTGTACGACAACCTGATCAGCGTGATTGTGGCGTCTGCCGCATTCTCGATTCCGATGTGCACCATCGTTCTGACGGCGTCGATGCGTCAGATCACCAATGAGTTGTATGAGGCCATGTCGGTCGACGGCGCGTCGGTGGTGAGGATTTTCTTCCAGCTGACCCTTCCCATGTCGAAATCGGGACTGGCGACCGTGATCATCTACTCCGCGATGGGCGCATGGAATAACTTCATGTTCCCGCTTATCTTGACGCAGTCCGATTCCAACCGCGTGCTGACGCTGAACCTGTACCAGTATCAGAGCCAGTTCGGTATCGACATCCCCGGTATGATGGCCGCGGTCATCCTGTCCGTGCTGCCGATCTTGGTGGTGTACTTCATCGGACGTCGCTCGCTCGTCGACGGCATGATGGGCATGGGCGGCAAGTGAGTATGGTGCCGGGGACGCCATAATGAGGGGTGTCCCCGGCATCGTCTCCGTCCAAATCAACGTCTTCGATCCGCACATGGAGGTGCGGACGAATGGTGAAAGGGTAAATTGTAATGCAGTACCATGTTTCTCCCGAAGGTTCTGATACCGCCCAGGGTGGGCCGGATAATCCGTTCCGGACGATAGGGCATGCCGCGCAGGTCGCGATGCCCGGCGATATCGTCATCGTTCATGACGGCGTGTATCGGGAATGGGTCGATCCGAGACGCGGCGGGACCTGCGAGGCCGATAGAATCGTCTACCGCGCCGCCGACGGGGAAAAGCCCGTGATCAAGGGGTCCGAGATCATCTGCGGGTGGAGCCGATACAAGGATGACGTCTGGCGCGTGACGTTGGACGACGCCATGTTCGGCGATTACAATCCGTACAGGCAGCCGCTGTTCGGCGATTGGCTCGCGATGCCGTCGCGTGGCGAGGACCCCGACAAACATCCGGGCATGGTGTTCCTCAACGGCAGGGCGTTGTATGAGGTGACCTCGCTCGAGGATACTTTTGCGCCGCGGTACCGTGACCATGTCAAGGATTATGTCACGGATGTCGCATGTGCGATCGACGATCCCGAGATGACCCAATGCGTATGGTACGCCCGGGTCGAGGACGACCGTACGGTGCTGTACGCGAATTTCCATGGCGCCGATCCCAATGAGGAATGCGTGGAAATCGCGGTGCGTCGGTCCTGTTTCTTCCCCAGACGCCATCACGTGAACTACATCACGGTCAGCGGGTTCGAACTGTGTCAGGCCGCCACGCAATGGGCGCCGCCCACCTCGCATCAGGTTGGCGCCATCGGACCGAACTGGGCCACCGGATGGATTATCGAGCGCAACCTCGTCCATGACGTCAAATGCTCGGGCATCAGCCTGGGCACCAGCGAGGAAACAGGCGACAACGAATGGTATCGGACCGAGCGCAAGACCGGTCACCAGTACCAGCTCGAAGCGGTGTTCAAGGGGCTGCGTATCGGATGGAAGAAGGGATTCGTCGGCTCGCATATCGTGCGCGACAACGTGATTCATGATTGCGGGCAGAACGCGATCGTCGGCCATATGGGCGGAGCGTTCAGCACCATCGAACATAACCATATCTACCGCATTGGTGCCCGGCGCGAGTTCTTCGGCTGGGAGGTGGCCGGCATCAAGCTTCACGCGGCGCTCGACGCCCGCATCCTGGACAACTGCGTGCATGACTGTTCATTGGGGATGTGGCTTGACTGGCAGGCCCAAGGGGTGCGTATCAGCCGCAACGTGTTCTACGACAATGTCTGCGATCTGGAGATCGAGGTCACGCATGGTCCGTGTCTGATCGACAACAATGCGTTCTGTTCGGCGATGACATACGACAATTATGCTCAGGGGACGGCGTTCGTCAACAATCTGATCGGCGGCACCATCTCAAACAACAGCGTGTTGGATCGTTTCACTCCGTATCATTACCCGCATTCCACGGAGGTGGCCGGCAACGCATTCGTCTATGGTGGCGACGACCGATACGCGTCCAACATCTTCCTCGACGGCGCCGGGACCCTCGGGTCCACGGGACTATCCGCATACCGCGGATACCCGTCCACGATGGCGGAGTATCTGCAAAGCGTCCACGACATCTTCGCGTCCGGGGTCACGAATGGGCACGATCCGCAGCCCGTGCAGATGCTGTACAGCTGGGACAACGCCTACGTCGGCGAGGCCGAAGGCCCCGAAGGGGAGCAGGGGACCACGCATGTGGCGTCGCCCGTCAACGTCCGTTGCGAGTTCAAGGGGGATGACCTGTACCTGCTGTTCGATTGCCCGACGGAGCTTGCGGACAAGAAGGCGGCCGTCGTGGGCACGGCCGATCTGGGCGTGCCGCGCATCGTGGATGAACGGTATGAGGAGACGGATGGATCCGATATCGTGATCGACACCGACATCGTTGGGCGCCAGCGCGCGGAACTGAGTTCCGTGGGGCCATTCGCCGAGCTTCATCCGGGATCCAACCGTCAGCTGGTCTGGTGTGGCGCGTCCGGACGACGGACGACGTCTGCCCCTCCTGTGGCGTCAAGGAATGGTGAGACCATGAAGATCACCAATCCGGTGCTCACCGGCTTCCATGCGGATCCTTCGATGATCCGCGTCAAAGACACCTATTACATCGCGAACTCCACATTCGAATGGTTCCCCGGCATCCGCCTGCACGAGTCCAAAGACATGGTGCATTGGAACACGTTGCCGTACCCCTTGGGCGCCGAACAGCTTGACATGCGCGGCGATCCGGCGTCCGGCGGCGTATGGGCGCCCGACTTGTCCTATGCGGACGGAAGGTTCTGGATCGTCTATTCCGATGTTCATATCGTCAACGGCGCGTTCAAGGACGTCGTCAACTACCTGACGACCGCCGAGGACATCCGCGGGCCGTGGTCGAAGCCGCTTCGTCTGAACGGCGTCGGATTCGACGCCAGCCTGTTCCACGACGACGACGGCCGCAAATATCTGGTGCAGCAGACGTGGGACCATCGTGAATACAAGCATCAGTTCCACGGCATCACGCTGACCGAGTTCGACACGGCGACGATGCGGCTGAAGCCGGAGACGGCCCGCACGATCTGGATGGGCGACGATGTCAAGCTCGTCGAGGGGCCGCATCTGTATAAGATCAACGGCTGGTACTATCTGTTCTGCGCCGAGGGCGGAACGGTATGGACTCATCAGGAATCCGTGGCCCGCTCCCGCACGCTCGACGAGCTGTCGTTCGAGGCCTCGCCCACGAACCCGTTCATCACGAACTTCGACATCCCAGGCAGCTACCTGCAGAAGCAGGGCCACGGCGCGCTGGTGGACACCCCGTCCGGCGAATGGTACTACGCGTCGCTGTGCGGCCGCCCGTGGCATCACGAGACAGAGTCGTTCACCGACCGCGCGGCTGGTGCACGCTGGGTCGTGAGACCTCAATCCAGAAGGTCGAGTGGGCTGAGGATGGTTGGCCGTACATCGTCGGCGGTCATGGCGGCGAACGTTATGTGGAGGCGCCGAAGGACGCGATCGAGACAGTCGCGCCCGCAAGCCGCGATCAGCACGACGAGTTCGACGCCGACGTGCTCGGTCTCGACTGGAACACGTTGCGTGTGCCGTTCGACGAGAAGATGGGCTCGGTCGGCGGCGGCAGCCTGAAGCTGATCGGCCAGGGCTCGCTGTGCAACACGTTCGACCTGTCGCTGGTGGCCCGCCGCTGGCAGGCGTTCGATTTCGACGCCGAGACCTGCGTGGCGTTCGATCCGAAGACCTACCAGGCGATGGCCGGTCTGACGAACTACTACAACGACCAGCATTGGTCGTGGGCGTTTGTCACGTACGACGAGGACCGCAAGTGCCGCGTGATCGAGGTGGCGCAGAACGACCGCAACAATTACACCTCGTTCTTGCGCGAGAACGCCGTAGTGGTGCCCGAGGGCGTCGATCGCGTATGGCTGCGTGCCAAGGTGCGCACCCAGTGGTACGCCTACGAATACTCGTTCGACGGTGAGACCTGGACCGAATTGCCGGTCAGGCTCGACGCGAGGATCCTCTCCGACGACTACGTGAACCAGACGTACGGCGGCTTCTTCACCGGTGCTTCGTGGGTCTGGCCGCGGTCGACTATTCCGGCTACGGCGAAGTGGCCACCTTTGACCACTTCGACTACCGGGAAATTTCTGGGATGGAAGACTGATAGATGGTCGTTTCGCGGGATGTCTTCCCGCGAAACGACCATATCAATAATCAGTATTGTTTTGGCGCATGATGGCAACGTTTTGCGAAGATATGAGAACGATATGAGCAGTGAAGTATGCAATGAGGTAGGAATGGCTCTGGAATGTTCCGCCCGACGAGCCGACGGCGCGGGACGGTATGTGCGTCTTGATGAATGCGGTCTTGCCGTCGAAGTCGACTGGCACGGAGGAAACGGGTCCCCCGCCGATCCGTGGCGTTGCACGGTAACGGTGCGCAATGACGGCTCCGTTGCGTTCGAAGGGGTCGTTCGCATCGATATCCCGATTCGGGCTGACGGTGAACCGCGGTTCTTCCTGCCAGGGTTCATGTATGGGCGTAATCGTGGAGAGGCGCCGCTGCGAACCGCGACGAAATTTCCCCGGCTTCGTGAACGGAGCGAACTGCCAGCCTCATCATGGTGGATGATTCGAGGAGACAGGCTGTCCAATCCATGTGCATTGGCCGTGACCCGTTCCCGTGTCGTCGGTGTGGTGTCCAGCCCCTATCTGGTTGACCGCGGTGATGGGATGTTGGTCGGACATGAGGCATGTGATGAACTGCCTTTCGTCCAGTATGCGGGATTCAGCTGCATGTTGCCGACGCCTGGAATCGTGCCCTGCGACGACCACGCCTCGGTGGGCGTGACTATCGCTATGAGAACGCGCCCTGGTTGTTCGTCAGCTCGACGGATATCCGCGAACGTCCTGACTCGGCGGAAGGGCCGATTACACTGGCGCCTGGAGGCGCGGCGATTATGCGCTTGGACATCGTCGACGCTCCCGCCCGGGATGAACGGGCTATCATACCGGTGCTGGAAACCGTATACCGTCGTTTTCATGAACCGCCGCGTCAGGTCGGCGCTCCCGCTCGGGCTATACGCGACATTGCAGTCGCCGTTGATAGAGACGCGTGGCTGGAGGACGAACACATGTACGCGGGGTTTGTCTTCGACCATCATAGCCCGGGAGATGAGATCATCGAAGGTAAGCCGTATATGTACCGCCGGTTGGGATCGAGTAGTTGGACCAACGGCATGGCCTCCGCGGTACCGATGTTGGCGTCGGCTTGGCGGTTGGGGGACGATGCTATGCGTCGTCACGCCCTCGACGGCATCGAGCATATCATCCAACATTGCATCAACCCGACGAACGGATTGCCCTACACGGCGGTGGAACATGAGCGGTGGAGCAACCGCGGTTGGTGGTTCGACGGACTGTCCAATCCCGGACACAGCGGGTACCTTGTCGGGCAGACGATGTACTCGGCGTTGCGGGCGTGGCAGATCGAACGGCGGTTCGGCGGAATCGATCACTCGGACTGGCTGAAGATCATCGGGAACGTCATTCCCCGATTGGCGGCAGGGCGCAATGCGGTTGGCGAATACCCATTCGTGTTCGATGAGATGGACGGCTCAGGAGCCGAGTACGAATCGTTCGGCGGTGTGTGGTGTCTGGCCGCATCCGCGTATTGGGCTTTGCTGACCGGCGACCACTCGGATCTGGATGGGATGCTCCTATCCGAACGTCATTATCATGACCGGTACGTGGCGCATATGGAATGCTATGGTGCGCCGCTGGATACATCGAAAGCCGTGGATTCCGAAGGTATATTGGGATATATCAAGGCGGTCGGATGCCTATACGCCATTACCGGAGACGCTATGTATCTTGACCGGATGCGAGAGGCGTTCGCCTATGAATGCAGTTTCCGTTTTTGCTGGAATTCGCCCGTTGGCGTACCGCCTCTGAACGAAGTCGGCTGGTCGAGTTGCGGAGGCAGCGTCACTTCGACCAGTAACGCCCATATCCATCCGATGTCAAGTGTGGCCATCGAGGATATGGTTTATTACCTCCGATATCGGAACGACACATATATCGCGTCGCGTTTGTGCGATGCGGTCGGCTGGAGCTGCCAGACATATAACCTCAAGGATGGTGAGTACGGATATGGGCGGGTCGGCTGGATGTCGGAACGGTTTTGTCACTGCCAGGGGTTTTTGGACGAGAGGTACCCGGATGGAAGCCTGTGCAGCACGTGGCGTTGTCTGATGCCTTGGGCGGCGGGAGCGATCTTGGACGGTCTGACGGGTCTGTACTGGGACGTCATGCCGCATGATGAGTTGCCAACCGTCACCATGGTATCGCGGGCGATGGGTTGCGTCCATGATGAGAAAGGATGAAACAATGGGTGCGGGAGCCATGGGTCATATGGAGACCAGCATGTTCGAACAGTGCGGGTACGGCCGCGAGGCCATCCAGCCCGGCTGGAACGCAACTGGACCGAGATGTTCGAAGGTCCGGACAAGATCTACTGGGAGAACGACGAGGGCCTTGGCTACGTGATGGACACCGGCAACCACGACGTGCGCACCGAAGGCATGAGCTATGCGATGATGATCGCCGTGCAGTACGACCGCAAGGACGTGTTCGACAAGCTGTGGGGCTGGGTCATGAAGTACATGTTCATGACCGAGGGCTTGCACAAGGGCTACTTCGCCTGGTCCGTGGGCCTCAGCGGCGTGCCGAACGCCGACGGCCCGGCCCCCGACGGCGAGGAGTACTTCGCGATGGCGCTGTTCCTGGCCTCCGGGCGCTGGGGCGATGGCGAGGGCGTGTACGAGTACTCCCGCCACGCCCGCTCGATCCTGCATACCTGCGTGCACCGGGGCGAGGATGGCGAGGGCTACCCGATGTGGAATCCGGAGAACCATCTGATCAAGTTCATCCCGGAAACCGAATGGACCGACCCGTCCTACCATTTGCCGCACTTCTATGAGGTGTTCGCACAGCGTGCCGACGAGGCCGACCGCCCGTTCTGGCGCGAGGCCGCTGCCGCCAGCCGTCGGTATCTGGTCACCGCCTGCCATCCGGAAACCGGTATGAACCCCGAATACTCAAACTATGATGGCACGCCGCATGTCGACGAGCGCGACCACTGGCACTTCTATTCCGACGCCTACCGCACCGCCGGCAACATCGGGCTGGACTGCCTGTGGAACGGCGTCGTGCCCGAGCTGTGCGATGCGAATGCGCGTCTGCAGCGTTTCTTCCTCGAACACGACCGCACCTGCGTCTACGCGGTCGACGGCACGCCGGTGGACGAGACCGTGCTGCACCCGGTCGGCTTCATCGCCGCCACCGCCGAGGGCTCGCTCGCCGCGATGCACTCGCAGGAGCCGGACGCGCTCGATAATGCGATCCGCTGGGTGCGCCTGCTGTGGGACACGCCGATCCGCACCGGCATGCGCCGCTACTACGACAACTTCCTCTACGCGTTCGCGTTCCTCGCGCTCGCGGGCGAATACCGCGTGTGGTGAATATGGCTGAAACAAGGAGTTGGACACAATGAAATCGACATTGCATATCAATCCGTTGTTCGGTGAAGGATGCGTGCTGCAATCTGGCATGCCGGTGAGGATCTGGGGTGGTGGCCGCCCCGGTTCCACGATCGAGGTCTCGGTCGCGGAACGGCGTGCCGATGCCATCGTCGACGCCGATGGCGCGTGGACGGTCACGCTCGAACCGTTGGACGCTGGTGGTCCCTATCGCATGACGGTCAGTGAAACGTCGGAAGCGGCGACGCGGGAATCATTGAGCCATGACGTTTATGCGGGCGAGGTGTTCATTTGCGCCGGACAGTCGAATATGGAATATCAGATGGAATTTCTGCACTGGCGTTATCCGTCCGAATTCACGCGTGAAGCCGACTCGCTGCTGCGACATTGCAAAGTGCCGGTCAGATTCGATTTCCACGGGCCGCGTCATGAATTCGATGAACCGGTACAATGGGTTGGCGCTGCATCGGATACCCTTGATGAGTTCACTGGAATCGGCTACTTTTTTGGACGTATGATTCGGGAATCGTTCGGTGTGCCGGTCGGTCTGCTTAATATCACGCTCGGCGGCTCACCGATCGAATCATGGATGGATGAGGAGACACTCGCTGCATGGCCGAGGATGCTCACTGATCTGGCACCATACCGGAATGATGATGAAGCCCGTGTGCGCAATGAGTCTAGCATTGAGGCCCGCACCCGGTGGCATGAAGATCTGCGTGTGCGAGAAGTCAACCGATGGAATGAGGATGCGGAAACCGGAACCGTGAACCTGCCCGCATTCCTGTCGGATGCCGATCCTCGTCTAGCTGGGTTCCGCGGTGTGATCCGCTTGCGGCGTACGGTTATGTTGCCGACGTATGCGGTTGGACGGCCTGCTGTGCTGCACTTGGGGCGATGTTGATTCGGACATCACCTATGTGAATGGTGTTGAAGTGGGGCGGTCCGAGCACCAGTATTTCTCCCGTGACTACGTTGTCCCGGAGAATGTGCTGAAGGCCGGCCCCAACGATGTAGAAGTACGGCTGGTGTGCGAACGCGGCACGGGCCGGTTCACTCCCGGTAAGCGCATGCATCTGGATGTGGGCGATGACTCGTTCGATCTGAGCGGAGCTTGGCGGTACATGATCGGTGCCGAAATCGATGAGGATTGTCCGACGGAAGATTCCCTGCAGTGGAAGCCATTAGGCCTGTACAACGGCATGACCGCGACCTGCGCCGGGTACGCGCCCGTGCGGTGCTCTGGTATCAGGGTGAATCCAATACTGGTGATGTGGCCGATGAGTATGGGCATATGCTTACGGCGATGATCGGCTGCTGGCGACATGCTTGGGATCAAGAACGATTGCCGTTCCTGATTGTGCAGTTGCCGGTATTTTCAATCGACAATGTCGAGGATGGTGGATGGGCCTTGGTGCGGCAGCATGAATGGCAGGTGTCGAAGACCGTTGATGATGGGGCAACAGTGGTTGCGCTCGACGCCGGTGAATGGAACGACCTGCATCCGTGGAACAAGCGTGTGGTCGCCGAGCGGTTGTTCCATGCGGCCTGCGGTCTTGTCTATGGTAAAAATGACGCACCGAAATCACCTGAGCCGAAGTCCGCGGTGTTGACAGACGGTGAGCTCGTCATCGACTTTGCAGGTGGTCCGTTATACACCTTGGACGGGGACGAACCGCGCGAATTCGAGCTTGTTTGGGAGGACGGCTCCGTGCATGCCGTCTCCGGGCGCGTTGAAGGCGACAAGGTCGTCATTCGTGTGCCCTGGCGTAAGCCGACATCCATCCGATATGCGTGGAGTAATGCGCCCGGTCGTGGTCTACTGTGTTCGGGGAAGGGTATGCCTGTGCCACCGTTCGCCATGCCGATTGAGTAGAGAAGACGCGCCGAAACCGGATGTTCGCCGTTCGACCAAGTCGGGACGTGGCCGAACGACGAACTTGCTATCGGATGTCTTGAGCAATTCCAAGAGGTAGCGGAGCGTATAGAAGTCTGTTGGGCAGAATGATCGGTTCGACGATTTCGCCGTTCGCCGAATCCATTGCGTAACCGAGCCGTTCATGAAAGGAATGAACATATGAGAAACTTCATCTTCCACAATCCCGTCAAGATCTATTTCGGAGAAGGTCAGGTCTCGCATGTGGCCGAGGAGGCCAGGTCTCGCCCCGGTGCCGCGTGCTGCTGGTCTACGGCGGCGGCTCGATCAAGCGCAACGGCGCCTATGACGATGTGACGGCCGCGCTGCGCGAGGCCGGCAACGAGGTCGTCGAACTCTCCGGCGTGACCCCGAACCCGCGACTCGATAAGGTCCTCGAAGGCGTGAACCTGGTTCGGGAGCACGGGGTGAGCCTGATCCTGGCCGTCGGCGGCGGCTCGGTCATCGACTGCGCCAAGTTCATCTCGCTGGGCTCCGGCCTGGGCGAGGACGAGGACCTCTGGGACGACTACGTCGAAACCGGCAAGCCCGCCCCCGAAAACCTTGTGCCGCTCGTCGTGGTGCTGACCATCGCCGCCACCGGCTCCGAGATGGGCGACGCGGCTGTGCTCACCAACTGGGCCCGCAACCGCAAGCTCGGCTACACATCCTTCCCGCTGACGCCGAAGTTCTCGGTACTCGACCCGACCTATCTGCTCACCCTGCCGGCTGAACAGACCACCTATGGATTCGTGGACATGTTCTGCCACACCTGCGAACAATATTTCTCGCTACCCAGCGACGACAATCTCTCCGACGAGATGGCCGAGGCCATCCAACGGCATATCCTGCGCTCCTGGTGCGCCTGCCGTCGCCATCCGCGCAGTTATGAGGCCCGTGGCAACGCGATGTGGGATTCCACGTTCGCGCTCAACCGCGTCATCTCGCGTGGCAAGGAGGAGGATTGGGGCACGCACGGCATCGAGCATGCGCTCTCCGCCTACTTCGACATCCCGCACGGCGCCGGCCTGGCCGTGGTCCATCCGCACTGGATGAAGTACGTCTACACCTCACGCCCCGAAGCCACCGCACGCTTCGCCCGCTGGGCGGTGAACGTGTGGGGCGTGGACTCGACCGGCAAATCCGAGCGAGAGGTGGCCGAGGAGGGCATCGAGCGCTACGCCGACTTTCTGCGTCTGGTCGGTGCCCCGCTCACCCTGTCCGAGGTCGGCATTCCAGCCGATCCGGCCACGCTGGACAAGCTCGCCGACCATGCCGGCGACGTCGGCGGCTCCTACCGCCGCATCACCCGCGACGATGCGCGTGCCATCCTCGCCTCGTGCGTGACACCGGTCGTGTTCTGAGGATGTATCAAGGTGTATCGAGGATGGAGGCGCCGGAGACTTGATATCCACACCTGCCGTATACACGTCTATGACCACACATTTTGCCCTCCACCTGTACATCGATACGCAGCCGCCACGGTGTACAGGGAGGGCAAGCCGTACATGGATGTGCGATGAAAGGCGGCATCTCCGCTTCGGTGGCGGGGCAGGCTTGCCTCGCCACCGAGCCGTTGTCGGGCACATGATTCGGCAGCGGCCTTATTACCCTGCTCTTGGCGGGGTGCGGAAGTCCTTGAAGCGTTGGATTGCGCTTCCATACCGTGCCGCGGCGGAATCGGACTCGGCATAACGGTTTGGTTTCGCCGTTTTGCTATGGTATCTCGGCTGTGGCATGGTACGGGGCACCGTTATCAGGTGCTATGGTGTTCCGTACCGGGATCGGGGCGTATCGTTCCTCAGCCCCCGCGGCGTCATCCATATGATCAGTGAATTGGTCGGCGGCGTGCTGATCGCCGGCGTGATGAGCTGGTATCTGTACAGGGCCATCGCCGCCACCGGGGCGTTGGATCGTTTCGCTTCCGGACGGGCGCTGCGCGACGATGCCGACCGTCGCGGGTGACCGCTGTCTCCGGTCGGCGGTTGTCAGGATGTCGCCCGTTGACGAGCATCCGGGCAAACGTCCAGCGGCTTGCTGGACTATAGGGGCCGGCCACGAACCGGCGTGGGGCTGTAGCTCAGTCGGTTAGAGCATCGGACTCATAATCCGCCGGTCACTTGTCCGATCAGCAGTGCCGCAATCGTTGTGGCTGCCAATCCCACGGTGAATGACACCAGCGACGCGCGGAACGGTGTGCCCAACGTTCCGCGCAGTCGCGCGTTGACGACGGTCTGCAACGGCGTGACGATTCTGGTGAGCACTCCCAGCGCGGCAAGCAGCATATGATCCCCTTTCGTCTCGGCGACATTGTACTCACGACGCCGATTTCGGGGGTCCAGCTGTGCGCTGGGACGCGGCGGTTCGGATTGGGAGGGAAGGCATGCATGGCTTCGCGGGTGATGCGGGAAGATGCAGGAAGATGCGGGAAAAGCGGGGGATACGAGCAAATATTAAGCAATTGATGTCCGGGTGTCCGGTTTGTCGAGACGTCTGCTTTTCATAGGTTCCCGGCCTGGCCCCGCCTGGGGGGGGCAGTGCCGCAAAACGCAGGCACCAAGATACGGAAGAAGAGGAGTCGTACCATATGAACAACATGCCGCAGCGTTTGGTGTTCTTCGCCCTGGGCGTCGTCATCAACTCGTTCGGTGTGGCACTGATCACGTTGGGAAATCTGGGCACCTCGGCCATCTCCAGCGTGCCGTACGTGTGCAGCCTGCAGTTCCCCATGTTCAGCTTCGGCGTGACCACATTCATCTGGAACATCCTGCTGATTCTGCTTCAGGTCGTGCTGCTGCGCCGCGACTTCAAGCCCTCCCAGTTCCTGCAGATCATGGTCAACGTGCTGTTCAGCGCCATGATCGACGTAAGCATGGCCATCCTCGGTGTTCTGTACCCTACCATGCTGTGGGAGCAGTTCCTGTGCATCGGCTTAGGCTGCGTGGCGTTGGCCTTCGGCATCGTCATCGAGCTGGCGCCGAACGTGGTGGTGGTGCCCGGCGAAGGCGTGGTCCGTGCCATCGCCAAGGTCAGCGGCGTGCGCGTGGGCACGGTGAAGGCCGTATTCGACATCACGCTGATCATCATCGCCGCGGTGCTGTCATTGATCTTCTTCCACGGGTTGCGCGGCGTCGGCATCGGCACGGTGATTTCCGCGGTGTTGGTTGGGCCAATCATCAACATCGTCAATCGCGTCTTCACCTTCCAGCACTGCATCCAGGCGCTGGCCTTGTCCCGCGACGGGCGTTGACGCCTGACCGTCCGGTCGCCACAGGGCCGGGAATGGTGACGCGGAACCGATCGAGCGAATTGTCGATGCGCACCGGTTCGCGCGCCTCGTTCCTTAGCGCGGCGCCGATGCGCAGGTATCCGGTGCCGTCGTCGCGCAGCACGGTGCCGCCGTCCGGATACGGGGTGGACCGCAGCAGCGAGAACAGGAATGCGTTGCGCGTGGACGTTGACGCCTCATGGGTGAGCCGCTGTTTGGAGACCGCGCCGAACAGGCCGCCCAGGTTCGAGACCTCGATTCGGTCGGTGAACACGTCCACATGCACGGGCGTGCCGAGCGCGTCCGGGGAGTAGTCGCGGTGGGTCAACGCGTTGGCGATGGCCTCGCGCAGCACCAGTTGCGGATACATCGGCGGCTGTGGCGACTGTGATGGTTGCGCGCCGGAATCGGCGCCGCCTGGGCCGGACGTCCATACCATCAGCGAGGCGACCGCGTCATCGATCATGATCGGGATCGGGCCGGTGATGGTTTCGGAGGCGACGAGCCGTGCGTCGCCGGTGAACACGTCGTCGCGTGAGGTACCGGGGTAGACGGCGATGGTGACGTTGAGCCGGGGAAAGAACTTCTGCGGATACCGGCCGACGGCCAACAGTCCCGCAAGCGTGGGGCGCGGCACGGATGCGATCCGGGTCTCCTCGTCCGTGTCGGTGTCCGCGCCGATATCCGTGTCGTCTTCCCTGGACGCGATTCCCGCCGGGTCGCAATCCGCGGCATGTTTCACGGTGTCGTCCGCGGGGTGGCCGGTTGGCATGCGTCTCAGGATGCGCAGGTCCAGCATCATGTCCATGTCGGAACGCTCCGCAAAGACATGCGGATGGCGGTCGCGCTCGCATTCGAGCAGCGCGTGGACGAGCGTGGGATTCAAGTCGTCGAGCGTGGCCTCTGGCACGACCGCGATGTCGTGCTCCGGCTGGCGTTGCTCATCAAGCAGACGATCGACCTCGTAGGAGGTCATCTTGCGGTCGCCGTCGCCGGTGCGGATGTAGGAGCCGTCGTGCGGGCCGACCGAGGAGACGAAGCAGGGCTTCTCCCGCGGCAGCATCTCGTCGATGACGGCGAACACCAAATTCGCGCCCTCGAACGGGCAGGTCACGATCACGGGCCGGACCACGGGCGTGAGCTTCTCGCAGGCCTGGCTCAACGCTCCTGCATGGCGCGGGCGTCGAAGCCCTCGACCGGCGTGAACCCCGCCTTCTCGCTCAGCCCCAGGATGATGTACCCGCCGTTGCCGTTGGAGAACGCGGACAGCGTCTCGGTGATGGTCGAGCTGATTCTGCGTTTGCACTCCTTAACCTCGCATTGCTGCGTGTCGTTGCCGATGACGCGCAGCAGTTCGATGAGCTCGGTCATCTTGGCCGTGTAGTCGTCGTTGTCCATCGCGCCTCCGGGAGTGTGCCGTTGCCACCTGGTGACGTCTGTACTCCGGCCGCCGCGGGCTCCTGCCACTATCCTATGCCGGCGGCGGCATATGCGTGGCGATGACTTGCGCGGGATCGGTGCCGTCCGTGAGTCGGATATGGTGGGGCCCGCGACGGGATCGATCCCCGTCGCAGGCCCCACCGTTACCGTATGGTCGCGTGGTTCGCGGGAATCAGAGCACCGCGTCCATCGCCTGCTTGAGATCGGCGATGATGTCGTCGGCGTTTTCGATGCCGCAGCTCAGGCGCACCAGGTCAATGCCAACGCCTGCTTCAACGAGCTGCTCCTCGGTGAGCTGACGGTGCGTGGTGCCTGCCGGGTATAGGGTGCAGCTGCGCGCGTCGGCCACATGTGTGGCGATGGACACCATCTTCAGGTGGTCGAGGAACGCGGACACCTTTTCGCGGCCGCCCGGCACGCCGAAGGAAATAACGCCGCAAGTGCCGTTCGGCATGTACTTTTCAGCTAGCGCATGGTACTTGTCTTCCTCAAGGCCTGGGAAGCTCACCCAGCTGATGCGCGGGTCGGCGCTCAGCCACTGCGCCACCTTGAGCGCGTTCGCGCAATGGCGCTCCATACGCACGCCCAGCGACTCCAAATGCATGCCCATGATCCACGAGTTGATCGGCGCCGGTGTTGAGCCGAAATCGCGCATAAGCTGTGCGGTGGCTTTGGTGATGTAGGCGGCCTTGCCAAAGTCCTTGGCATAGGTCACGCATGGTAGGAGTCGTCCGGCGTGGTGAGTCCGGGGAATTTCTCCGCATGAGCCATCCAGTCGAAGTTGCCGGAATCCACGATTGCGCCGCCCACGCAGGAGCCGTGACCGTCCATATATTTGGTGGTGGCGTGCGTGACGATGTCCACGCATACTGGAATGGACGACAGTTGACTGGTGTGGGGAACGTGTTATCGACGATCAGTGGCACGCCGTGGCGGTGCGCTGCGTTCGCGAACTTTTCGAAATCAAGAACGATGAGCGCCGGATTGGAGATGGATTCGCCGAAGACCGCCTTGGTGTTCGGCTGGAATGCCGCTTCGAGTTCTTCCTCGGTGCAGTCCGGGCTTACGAACGTGCATTCGATGCCCATTTTGCGCATGGTCACGTTGATGAGGTTGAACGTGCGCCGTAGATCGCGGAGGATGCGACGATGTGGTCGCCGTTGTTGCAGATGTTGAACAGTGCGAAGAAGTTCGCCGCCTGGCCGGATGAGGTCAGCATTGCGGCCGCGCCGCCTTCCATTTCACAGATTTTCGCTGCGATGGTGTCGTTGGTTGGATTCTGCAGTCGAGTGTAGAAGTATCCGGATTCGGATAGGTCGAACAGTCGGCTCATCTGTTCGCTTGACTTGTATTTGAAGGTTGTCGCCTGAATGATCGGGGGAGTGCGGGATTCGCCGTTGCCGGCTGGTAGCTCCCTGCACGCAGATGGTGTCGACGTTTTCGCTCATGGATTCCTTCTTTCGATTGCGCGCTTCGTTGCGTAGCGCTGCGATGCAACAAACATGTTCACTTTATCACTGAGTTGATAATTGGCTATTTTTCAATGGAAACGCCGAATAGTTCACTGAATTGACAAACTTAGGAAGTTGATTTTATTATGTACATCAAGACAGGCGGGAATCCGCTTGACGGGAAAAGCAAGGTCTTACGAAAGTAAAAACCAATAGCAAAGGAGCAACCCATGGGTCTGTGGGATATCGAAAAGATTCCGTATGTCGGTCGTGAAAAGGGACCGCAGGAGGGTCTGGCTTTCCATTACTACGATGCCGACAAGGTTGTTGCCGGCAAGAAGATGAAGGATTGGCTGCGTTTCGGCGTCGCTTGGTGGCACACGTTCGATCAGGAGCTGGTCGATCCGTTCGGCACCGGCACCGCCCAGCGTCCGTGGTACGGCAAGTACTCCAATGCTGAGGATGAGGCCCTGGCCAAGGTCGACTACGCCTTCGAGTTCTTCCAGAAGCTCGGCGTCGAGTACTTCTGCTTCCATGATCGTGATATCGCTCCGGAAGGCGATACCCTGCGCGAGACCGACAAGAACCTGGACAAGGTCGTCGACAAGATCGAAGAGAACATGAAGTCCACCGGCATCAAGCTGCTGTGGAACACCTCCTCCCTGTTCACCAACCCGCGCTTCGTTTCCGGTGCTTCCACCTCCCGTTCGCCGACATCTACGCTTACGCCGGTGGCCAGCTGAAGCATTCCCTGGAGATTGCCAAGCGCCTGGGAGCCGAGAACTACGTGTTCTGGGGTGGACGTGAAGGCTACGAGAACCTGTGGAACACGCAGATGAAGCGCGAACAGGCGCACATGGCCAAGTTCTTCCACATGTGCCACGAGTATGCTCAGGAGATCGGCCTGGACGCTCAGTTCCTGATCGAGCCGAAGGCCAAGGAGCCGACGATGCACCAGTATGACTTCGATGCATCCACAGCCATCGCCTTCCTTAAGACCTACGACATCGACTTCATGAAGCTGAACCTGGAAGCAACCACGCCAACCTGGCCGGCCACACCTACCAGCACGAGATCCGCACCGCCCGCGAGGCCGGCGTGCTCGGCTCCCTCGATGCCAACCAGGGCGACAAGCTCATCGGCTGGGATATGGATGAGTTCCCGACCGACCTGTACGAGACTTCCACCGTCATGTGGGAGGTCCTCGCCGAGGGTCAGATCGGCCCTCACGGCGGCCTGAACTTCGACGCCAAGCCGCGCCGCACCTCCTTCGCCGCCGAGGATCTGTTCCGCTCCCACATCGCCGGCATGGATTCCTTCGCGGCCGGCCTGCTGGTCGCGGCCAAGATGCACGAGGACAAGGTCATCGAGAACCTGCAGGCCGAGCGCTACAGCTCCTTCGATTCCGGTATCGGCGCGACCGTCGAGAACGGCACTGCCTCGCTGGCTTCCCTCGAAGAGTACGCTCTGGATATCCCGCAGTCCAAGCTCATCGAGGCCACCAAGTCCGATCACCTCGAGTCCGTCAAGGCCACGATCAACAACTACATGATCGACGCCCTGGCCGAGGCGTGAGCCGAATAGGGAGTTTCCGTTAGGCTCCTGATTCATCGCTGGATCAAGCAGTGAGGCTCGGCTGTGACAGAGCCGGATGTGGTGTGCCGAAGCGTCGGCGTTCCGGCACACCACTCATCTTTCCTTCCTTCTTCCTAGAATTTCCTTCGCAGGCAAGTCGTCTGCCGGTTATGTCGCCGGTGTACGGCTTGTTTGCGTTTTTGGGCCAAACGAAAGTTTCGATTGTTCGCAATGATGCGATGCTCACGAACGTTTCTGAATAAGGTGTATTTATGACCGCGACTATTACCATTACCAATCCCATTCTTCGTGGAATGAATCCTGATCCGAGTTGGATTTGGGATGATGAGTTCCAGCGAATTGTGTTGGTGACTTCTACTTTTGAGCTTGTCCCAGGTCTTCCCATTTACGTTTCCGAGGATATGACGTGCTGGAAGCATGTGTCGAATGTGATAGATGCTGACTTGGCAAGGCGCCTGCTTATTCCTTTCGTGGATGATTCGGGCGGTGTCTATGCGCCGACGCTGCGCAGGATTCATGGCAAATATGTGATTGCATGCACCATTGCCCGTCTTGATGATCGCCGTGCTATGGAAGGTGGTTGCACAGAAAGCGAGCTGATGCGGTTCCACGCCGCGGAGGGCAATTTTATCCTTGAAGCGGATTCTATCGAAGGGCCATGGCATGGCCCGTTCTGGATTGAGGGCGCTGAAGGCATCGATCCAGACATATTCGAGGACGGGGATGGCAACGTGTACTGGACTCAGACCCGTCCTGCGGTCAATCCGCAATGGGAAGGCCAGACCGAGGTCTGGACCCAACGCATTAATCCGGAGACTTGGACTTTTGTCGATGACGGTCTTCCTGCGGGATCGGGCAAGACCGTAATATGGCGCGGATACGGTATGGAATCGGTGTGGGCTGAGGCGCCGCATCTCTATCGCGTGGGTGATTATGTGTATCTGATGACCGCTGAGGGGGGCACAAGTTTCGAACATAGCGAAATGGCCATGCGCATCTATGCGCCGCATGGACTGCTTCGGGCGTTCGAAGCTTACGAACGGGAAGCATCCGAATTGGGTGAGTGCATTCCGCAGGTTCGTGACGGGGAACGCTGCTATCTTGGCACCGCAATCCGTGCCTTCCACGCGGATAAGAAGAATCCGATTCTCACCCACCGACATCTGGGTTTGTCGGAACCGCTGCAATGCGTGGGACATGCGGACCTGTTGCTTCATCCGAAACTGGATGGTGGCTGGTGTGTCTCGGCGTGAGGGAGACACGGGGAAAGCGTGACGGCGAATTATTGAGCTACTTGGGAAGGGAGAGCTTTGTCGCTCCGGTATCCTGGGAACATAATCCGGCCGATTGGAAGCTGGACGGCAACGGTGCACCATATACGCATGAGGGTGACCCCGGATGGCCGGTGACTTGCGCTGGTCTTGGCCGCTTGGCCGACGAGATCACGGTTACTACTGAAGACGATGGAATCGCCATCGAGCCTAGGGTGAAATCCTCGCTCGCCGGTGACGTGGAACCTGCGCTGGTGGATGTGGCTGATGGCTCGACGAACGATGTGGTGGTGCGCGATGAGCGTGATGTCAGCTACCGCAGAATAGCGAAACTGCCGACGCTCATGCCGATTCCCATGTCCGGTTCTTTAGTGATCCGGCAGAATTCCACACATTACGCGGTGTTTTCGATGCATGGCACGGATGTGCGCTACGAGATGGTGAATGGAGACGATTCGCAAGCTGGGTCTGTTGCCGTACAGGCTGACGGAGTGCGTCCGGCGGTACTTTTCGACGACAACCGCTTGTCGGTCATCGTGACTGGCATGCATGGTCTGGTTGATTCTGCGACGTTCGTGCGTCAGGGGCAGGTCCTGCTGAGTGTCGATGCTCGTTTCCTCAGCACCGAATGGGCCGGTGGATTCGTCGGTTGCATGGCCGGCTTCATGGCATAGATTCTACGGAATTTCAGGATGGTTCACTGCTGGTGTTCCGACGGGCCGTCTTAGAACGAGTTGAAAACGGGTCGAAAGGCTAGGAGCGCTGTGTTCTCCCTCCGGTTGTGCCTGTGAGGTTTGCCCCGCTGATTAACCTTCGAGTTGCTGTGTGCTGTTGCGTACCACTAGCGATGTCGGCATGATGATGTGCGGTTGGATCACGTCGGTGGACAGCGCTTCGACCAGCATGCGTACGGCGGCCCTTGCCATGTCTTGGAGCGGCTGTCGTACGGTGGTCAGCGCCGGGCCAAGGAATGCGGCAGTCTGCACATCGTCGAATCCGACCACGGATAAATCCTCGGGAATACGTAATCCCAGCTGCCTTGCCGCCTCGTAGACGCCCATGGCCTGCAGATCGCTGCCGGCGAAGATTGCGGTCGGACGATTCGGTCGTTTCAACAGGGAGATGGACTGTGCGTAACCGCCGGAAGTGGTGAAATCGCCTTCGGTGATAAGTTCGGGATCGGCTTCGATTCCATGTTCCGCGAGCGCTGATGTATATCCGTCCAGACGTGCTTTGGAACACATCATCTCCTCCGGTCCGGTGATGATGCCTATGCGGGTATGTCCGAGTGCGAGCAGATGCCTGGTGGCGATTACGCCTCCGGTCCAGTTGTCCGCTTGCACCGACAGCGTGTCTGGATCTGGATTACCGAATGGATCGAACAAGACGAAGGGAATACCTCTGGAATGCAGTTTGTTCCGCTCGATACGTGTCAGACTGGAGAAGACAAGAATGGCGCCATCCGTCTGCCGACGCAGCATGTTGTCAATCCAGGATGAGTCCGGGTGCTGGCGATTGCCGCCTTCGGTGGTGATGACGTTCAAATCATGCAACTTGGCTTCGCGAATGGCGCCACGGAGTACTTCAAGGGCCCAAACATTATCGAAATCTTGGAACACGATTTCGATAATTCGTTGGCTTTTTGCACCTGTCGCTTTACGGGAATACCCATACCGTTTCAACACCGCGTTGATGGTTTGCCGCGTCTCTTCGGAAACGTCGGCTCTGCCGTTGAGCGCCTTGGATACGGTGGAAAGGGAATAACCGGTCTCTTTAGCTATGTCAGAGAGTCGTACCGTAGCTTTCTTTGTCGTATTGCGCATGAGTCACTCCTTCTTCTTTTCATCATATCCGAAAATGCGAACGAAAGTTTCGGTTTACGTTTTTCGAAACTTTCGATATGTTGGCAATGCTTAAAAACGTTGTAAAATCAACGAAAAATAGTTAGTTTTCTGATTTTACAAAAAACTTGACTTTGTGTGATTTGTTTCGGTAGTCTATAGATACAACGAAAACGAAATGGAGACTTTCGAAGGGAGTCAAAGGCTGATTCTCTGTCTGCTAGGGGAGCTGCAACAGCATTCGTTGCGGTCATGCTTCCCGATTCGACCATTCGAGAGAAATCGTTCCTGTCGTTGCCATCATTTTGTCGATGATGACTTGGTCAATAAGGAGAAGACAATGAAGTTCAAAACCATTGCAGCTGCCACTCTTGCGGTGGCGACCATGTTGGGCATGGGTGCCTGTGGCTCCAGCACCAGCGCCAAGGATGACAAGACCATCACGTTCTGGCATAACGCCACAGCTGGTGACGGCAAGCAGTATTGGGAGGATCTGGCCAAAGCGTTTGAGAAGAAGACCGGTGTCAAGGTTCAGATTCAGGCCATCCAGAACGAGGATTTCGAAGGCAAGCTGACCACCGCTATGCAGGATCCCGCCTCCGGTCCGGATGTGTACATGGCCCTTGGCGGTGCGAAGACCAAGGACATGATCGATGCTGGCCAGGCCATGGACCTTACCGACAAGATCAGCGACACCGTCAAGACGCAGATGAAATCCTCCTTGAAGTCCATCACTTATGATGGCAAGGTCTATGGCGTTCCGGTCACTGTCCAGCCTGGTGGCATCTGGTATTCCAAGGATCTGTTCAAGCAGGCCGGCATCGATGTCGCACCGACCACTTTCAGCGAGCTGAAGACCGATGTGCAGAAGCTGCGTAGCGCTGGCATCGAGCCAATCGCCCTCGGCGGCAAGGACGCTTGGCCGGCCGGTCACTGGTACTACTGGCTGTCCCTGCGTGAGTGCTCCCCGAAGGCCTACGCCAAGGGCGTCAATGACAAAGACTTCTCCGATTCCTGCTGGACCAAAGCTGGCGACGACCTAAAGGATCTGTTGGACTCGAACGCTTCAATGAAGGATTCCTCACCACCACAGCCCAGCAGGGCGCAAGTTCCTCAGCCGGTCTGCTGGCCAACCATAAGGCCGCGATGGAACTTATGGGTACTTGGGAGCCTGGCGTAGTCAAAGATCTGACCCCGGATAAGAAGCCGATGGCTGATCTTGGCTTCTTCGCCTTCCCGACCGTTGATGGCGGCAAAGGCAAGGAAGGTGCTCTGATGGGTGCCTCAACCGGCTTCTCCGTCAACCCCGAGGCTCCGGACGCCGCCGTCGATTTCGTCAACTTCATGGCCGAGAAATCGAACCAGGAGAAATACGCCACTGCCTTCAGCACCATTCCGGCCTCCGTTGAAGCCTATGGTGCGGTCACCGATGAGAATCTCAAGGACATCATCGACGCTATGAACAAGTCCGATGACATGCAGCTATGGATGGATACCGCTCTCGGCGGAAATATTGGCAACGCTCTTAATTCCGGAGTGGTGAATCTGCTTTCCGGACAGGGGACTTCGGCTGACATCGTCAAGGCGATGAAGACGCAGCGTCCAAGGGCTGATAGTGAACATGGCTGGTTGACGGCCAAAGGAGGGTGGATAGACAGATCTTCATCTGCCTCCTTCCTATTCGAGAAACGTATCTGGTAGTGGAGAAAACCATGTCAAGTACAAGCAAAGACGCGGTGACGCTGCGCGCTAAGCGGTCCAAGAAACCGTCCGATGGCAAAATGCGTCGTAATGTTGAGATTTTCGTACTGTCCGCACCTGCGATTCTTCTGTTCGTCTGCTTTGTGATTCTGCCTATCGTCTTGGGTGCTTATTACGGCTTCTATCAGTGGAAGGGCTACGGACTTCCCTCCAAGACCGGCAAATTCGTTGGTTTCCAGAACTACATCACAGCGCTTAAGGATCCCGCGTTCCAGGCGGCGATTCTGCATACCTTCGAGGTCGTGATCGGCTCGTTGGTCATCCAGGCTCCGCTCGCCATCCTGTTCGCATTGCTGCTGAACCAGAAGTTCAAGGGGCGTGGTCTCATCCGCACCCTCATCTTCGTGCCGTATGTCGTTTCCGAGGTCATCGTCGGCACCGGATGGAGCCTGTTGCTGCAGAAGAAAGGCGCCATCAATGAGATTCTGGCCAACTTCGGCATCAATGGTCCCGATTGGCTGGCCGACCCGAAAATCGCTATTTGGACGCTGCTGTTGCTGATCAGCTGGAAATACGTCGGTTTTGCCGTGATTCTGATGCTTGCCGGCATGCAATCCATTCCCGATGAACTGTATGAAGCGGCCAAGGTGGATGGAGCGAGCTTCTGGCAGATGCAAAGGAGCATCACGCTGCCGCTGCTTGCCCCGACATTGCGAATCTGGGTGTTCCTTTCCATGATCGGATCCCTGCAGCTCTTCGATCTGGTCTATATCGTGTGGGGCAAGTATGTGTCGACCACCGCTGGTGTGTCCACCATGGCCACCTACATGGTGCGTGAAGGTCGTGGAGCCGGCAACTATGGCTATGGTTCCGCCGTTGCTCTGATCATCTTCGTGATCTCTTTGATCATCGCACTCGTCTATCAGAAGTTCGTGCTGAACCGTGACTTGGACGGTGCTGTTACTGAACAGAAAGAAGCCGAGAAGCGTGCCAGGAAGCGCGCAAAGGAAGTGCAGCATCGTGAGGTTGCTGCCCTGGCAAGTGAGGTGAAGTGATGACTGCCGCAACAATCGCAGGACATTCCAACAAAAGCGAGTACAGCAAGAAGAATGGTTACCGCATGTCCTCCAAGACGCCATGGGGCAACCCAATCGTCTACTTCTTCTCCCTGGTGCTTGTGGCTATCTGCGTTACCCCGGTGCTGTACATCATCTTCGGTGGTTTCCGTACCAATTCGCAGATCACCAACCATCCGTCCGGGCTGCCGAACCCATGGGTTCCCGATAACTACAAAGCGGTTATCGAAAGCGACATTTTCTGGACTGAGTTGAAGAATTCCACCATTGTGGGCATCGCCACCATGGTAGGCGTCGTGGTGCTCGGCATCATGGTGAGCTTCGTCATCGCCCGCTACAAATTCCGTTATGCGCCGCTCATGTATGCGTTGTTCTCCGCCGGCCTCATGTTCCGATGACCGTTGGCATCACACCGTTGTACCTGCTGATTCGCAACATGGGCCTGTCCAATTCGCTGCTGGGACTCATCCTGCCACAGATCGCGTTCGGTCTTCCCCAGACCATCATCATTCTGGTGCCGTTCCTACAGTCGATTCCGAACGAACTGGAAGAGGCGTGCCTTCTTGATGGATGCTCCCGCCTTGGCTTCTTCTGGCGCATGGTCATTCCGCTGTCCATGCCTGGCGTGGCCACCACTGGAATCCTTACCTTCGTGGGAAGCTGGAATGCCTACATGCTGCCGCTGTTCGTGCTCAGTGATGACAGCAAGTACACATTGCCACTTGGCGTACAGATGTTCAGCTCCGAACACTCCGTTGACACCGCACAGGTGTTGGCCTTCACCTCTCTGGCTATGATTCCGGCCCTGATCTGTTTCACCATCTTCCAGAAGAAGATCGTCGGCGGCCTGACAGGTGCGGTCAAGGGCTGACGGAATGTGACAACCCACGCCCGGAAGATGTTCCTTTCCGTCTTCCGGGCTTCATCTCTTATGCAAGAGGTACATTATGAAGATTTCCAACCCGGTGCTCACCGGTTTCCATGCCGACCCCTCGATGATCCGCGTCGGTGACACCTATTACATTGCCAATTCCACGTTCGAATGGTTCCCAGGCGTTCGCCTGCATGAGTCCAAGGACCTGGTGCATTGGAACATTCTTCCAAGCCCGTTGAGCCGGTCCAGCCAGCTTGATATGAGAGGAAACCCCTCTTCGGGAGGCATCTGGCTCCTGACCTAAGCTATGCGGATGGCAGATTCTGGTTGATCTACACTGATGTCAAGGTGGTCAATGGTGCATTCAAGGATTGCACTAATTATTTGGTCACCGCCGAGGACATCCACGGGCCATGGAGCGAGCCGATTCGCATCAACGGGGTCGGTTTTGACGCCAGCCTGTTCCATGACGACGACGGCCGCAAATACTTGGTGCAGCAGACATGGGATTTCCGTGAATACCACCACCAGTTCGACGGTATCACATTGACGGAATTCAACGTCGACACCATGAAGCTCAAGCCAGAAACGGCCCGCACCATCTGGGATGGCACTGCGGTGAAGATCACCGAAGGTCCCCACCTGTACAAGAAGGATGGCTGGTACTACCTGTTCGCCGCAGAAGGCGGCACGGTGTATGAACATCAGGAATCTGTGGCGCGTTCCCGCACCCTTGACGAGCGTTCCTTCGAAGTTATGCCGAATGGCCCGTTCATCGGTAACTTCGACACTCCTGACACCTATTTGCAGAAGCAGGGCCATGGAGCGTTGGTGGACACCCCGTCCGGCGAGTGGTATTACGCCTCCCTATGCGGTCGTCCGTGGCGTCATGATACCGAACCGGCTCATGGCACCCGCGGATGGTGCACGCTCGGACGCGAGACCTCCATCCAGAAAGTCGAATGGGATGAGGACGGTTGGCCGCGCGTGGCCGGAGGTCACGGCGGACAGCGTTACGTTGATGCTCCGAAAGATGCCATCGAGACTTTGGCCCCAACGACGCGTGACGAACATGATGAGTTCGATTCCGGCGAGCTCGGTCCGAATTGGAACACGCTACGCGTCCCGTTCACCGACGCCATGGGCACGGTGGGTGGTGGCAAACTGGCATTGCGTGGTCAGGGCTCGCTGTGCAACCTGTTTGACTTGTCTCTTGTGGCTCGTCGCTGGCAGGCATTTGATTTCGACGCCGAAACCAAGGTGCGTTTCGATCCGAAGAATTACATGCAGATGGCAGGCCTGACCAACTATTACGATGACCTATGCTGGTCATGGGCGTTCGTCACTTGGGATGAGAAACGTCACGCAAGGGTCATCGAAGTGGCTCAGAACGATTTCAACCAGTACACGTCGTTCCTCAAGGATGACGCCATCGTGGTGCCGGACGACGCCGAAGCGGTATGGCTGCGCACCAAGGTCCGCACGGAATACTATTCCTACGAATATTCCTTCGACGGGGAACATTTCACCGAGATTCCGGTCAGGCTCGATGCGAAGATCCTGTCCGACGATTACGTGAACCAACGTTACGGCGGCTTCTTCACCGGCGCGTTCGTGGGACTTGCCTGCGTCGATCTGTCCGGCTACGACGCGCAGGCCGAATTCGACTACTTCGACTATCGGGAGCTTTCCGATAACCAGTAGACAGTGCCGGCTGGCGACAGAGCGTCCGCCGTCAGCCGGCATACTCGACGGGATTGAATTCTATGGGCAATGAGGAGCGGACGAGCATGGTTTTGCAATTGCCGAAACTGCTTGACGACGGTTGCGTGCTGCAGGCCGGTGCGACCATACATATCTGGGGCGCCGGCGACCCTGGACGCGGCGTGCTGGTACGCCTCGATGGCAAGGACCGGACTACGCGGGTGGGGGACGACGGCTCATGGAGCGTGCCGTACGGTCCGATCAAAGCAGGCGGACCGTACGATTTGACGGTGCGTTATGAGGACGGAACCGAATGCATCTCACGCCAATGCTATGCGGGAGAAGTGTTCCTGTGTTCGGGACAGTCGAACATGGAACTGCCCATGGCTTGGGTGCGTGCGGACTATCCGCTGGAGTGGAATCGTGAGCCTGACCCATTGCTGCGGCAATACAAAGCGATTCCCGATTGTGACTTCAACGGTCCCCGCAGCGATCATGACCATGCGTTCTGGCAGGGGTGCGATGCGGAAACCCTTGGAGATTTCTCCGCGCTCGCCTATTTCTTCGGACGCAGAATCCGTCAGTGGCTGAATGTGCCCGTCGGCCTGTTGAACGTTTCATTGGGCGGATCGCCGATTGAATCCTGGATGGATGCCGACGCATTGCGGGCGTTCCCCGAAGCGCTCGCTGACCTTGAGCCGTATCTTGGCGATGGCGTGGCGTCGAAGAAAAGCCGCGATTCCGTTGCCGAACGGGACCGGTGGTACAAGCGCTTGGATACGAGGCTGTGGCCGATGCCCACCATGAATGGCTGCCATTGATCGCGTGGACTGTCCGGAATCCAAGAACATCGAGCCGCGCGACGTGGCATGGCATGACATACGCCTGCCGGGATGGTACAAGGATCGCGGACTTGCCGGTTTCCGCGGCGAGATTACCATGAGAAAAACCGTGTTCCTGCCTTCGTCGGATGCGGGGAAGCCCGCCCTACTGCGTCTGGGCACCATGAATGATGCCGACCATACGTGGGTCAATGGTGTGTTGGTCGGTGGGCGAAGCAATGTGTACGAACCGCGCGATTATCCGGTCGCAGCCGGCGTGTTGCGCGCCGGCGCGAACGAAATCCGCATGCGTCTGGTTGTTGAGCGTCCCGGCGGTCGTGTGACGCCTGGCAAACGGATGACACTGACCATCGGAGACGATATCTTCGACCTGTCCGGCATTTGGCAGTATGCCGTGACCGCCGAAGCTGACCGCGATTGCCCATTCGAGGATTTCGTCAGATGGAAGCCGACCGGCCTGTACAATGCCATGCTCGCCCCGTGTTTTCCGTATGCGGTACGGGCCGTGCTGTGGTATCAGGGCGAATCGAATACCGGTGATCGCGCCATGCGATATGGTGACGAGCTGAAGGCCATGATTCAATTGTGGCGCGTTAAATGGCATCAGCCGGATATGCCGTTTCTGATCGTCCAGCTTCCAAAATTCGACATCGACGCCATTGAGGATGGAGGCTGGCCACTCGTCCGCGAACAGGAATGGAACGTCGCGAACGAACTTGAAAACGTTGCGACGGTGGTGACGCTTGACGCCGGCGAGGGCAACGATCTGCATCCGTATGACAAGAAGCTCGTCGCGGATCGCGTGTTCAATGCCGCGATGGATTTGGTATACGGTCGCCAGGCTCAGCCTCAACCGGCCGTGGAAACCATCGAGGTCTGCGGAGATCTGTTGCGGATGCACTGTGTGTGGCGGAGTCGCTCGGACGAGCGGATCCGATCGGAGAGCCGCCGGCTGATGACGTTGGACGGTGACGCTCCCCATGAAATCGAATTTCTGTGGCGCGACTGCGCCACATCCGCGCGGGCCGAGGCATGGCTGGACGGCTGTGATATCGTGGCGCGCATGACGGCGCGCAGGCCAGATGAGGTGCGGTACGCGTGGAGCAACAATCCGGAATCCGGACTCATCTGCGACGGCGACGGCATGCTGATTCCGCCGTTCCGCCTGACATTGCCCACGGACAATGATAAGGGGATTCATGCGTAGGCAGGTCGCGCTTCGACAAGGACTCGTCGATGGATTCTTCGATACGGACTCTGTAATTACCGTGTTTCGTGGCATCCCCTATGACAAGCCTTCCCGTTGGCACATTACGATTTGTCTCGTGTCATGATTCGGTATTGGACGAATTTCGCGGCGACGGGCGATCCGAACGGTTCCGGATTGCCCGAATGTCCGGCATGCGGACCCAATGGCCAACGATACATGCTGCTCGGCGGGTGCCACGATACATCGGATAGTATGTCGTATGCCAGGTCAAGTAGATGAATATAGTATAGTGTGAGCGTTCACTATAGCGTGGTGGAAATCGTGACGAAGGAGACGGGCATGACGAAGGAGACGGAGACGCTGATCGCGTCCGACGAGGATCTGACTAGGCTGTTCGCCGGCAAGCCGACGCAATACCGCAAATCGAAGTCGCTGCCGAAGTTTACTGGCGAGGCCATGCGTACCTGCGCCACGATCAACCGCATCTTCTTCGATGATCCTGACGAGGCCTACCGCCTGTTCCACGAGCTCGTTCCCGACGCGGGGGAGGGCGTACAATTCACGCCGCCGTTCAATGTGGATTATGGCATCGGCCTGACCATTGGCCGCGGCACGTTCTTGAACAAGGATTTCATGGTGTGCGGCGGCGGATATGTAACGCTTGGCGAGGATTGCCTGATCGGCCCGCGTTGTACCATTGCCACGCCGAATCATGCCTTGGATGCAGCAACGCGACTGGCTGGCTGGGAACATGCTTCGCCGGTGACGATTGGTGACAACGTGTGGTTTGGTGCGAACGTTACGGTCACGCCTGGCGTCACGATTGGCTCGAATTCCATTATCGGCGCGGGTTCTGTGGTTACACGAGACATTCCCGCCAATTCGATCGCAGTTGGCAATCCGGCGCATGTAATCCGCGAGATTCCCGAACGCGATCCCGCCTTCGCCGATGTTGAGGGTATCGTCTGACGTTGGGTTACGGTGTTCCCTCAGAGCGAATTCGCGTGTTGCCCTACTGCTAGACGTGTTGTTGCACGATTTCAGTTTTGACCTCACGATTTGATTGGAATATCGCACGATTTTGTTTGAGACGAAAATGGGTGCCGTTGCGGTTGGTTGTGACGGCACCATTTTGCGTTGTTTTAGTGCGATTTATGCTGATTGATCAGCCGCGGGCCTTTGCGTAGGCTTCGTATACGGCTTCAGTCGGTTCGCCGGTTTCCACGCCGTCGATGGTGAGCTGCCATGCGGGCGGTTCCGTTTCGCCGGACAGCACCCAGGCGGCCTGACGGGCGGCGCCGATGGCAACATACTCGTCGGTGGTCGGGCGGGTCACGTCCATGCCGAACACGCTCGGCGCGAGCGTGCGGATTGCCTTGGACTTCGCGCCGCCGCCGATAAGCAGAATGCGGGAAATCTCAGCGCCAAGCGAACGGATAAGCTCTAGGCAGTCGCGCTGGGAGCACAGCAAGCCTTCGACGAACGCGCGGGCCATGTTCTCGCGTGTGGTGTTGGCCAGCGTCATGCCGGAAAGGGTTGCGGTCGCGTCCGGACGGTTCGGCGTGCGTTCGCCGTCGAAATACGGCACCAGCGTAATACCGCCGGCGCCCGGTTCGGAAGCGAATGCCAGGGATGCGAGTTCGTCGTAGTCGACGCCGAGGGCCGCACGGCCGGCGTCAAGAATGCGCGATCCGTTGATGGTGCAGGCCAGCGGCAGGTAGTGGCCGGTGCAGTCGGCGAAGCCGGAAACGGCACCGGTCAAATCGTAGGTCGGATTTTCGGAAATGGCTGCTGCCACGCCGGAAGTGCCCAATGAAACGGAAACGTCACCCACGCTCATGCCAAGTCCGAGGGACGCCATGGCGTTGTCGCCGCCGCCCGGTGCGATGATGCAACCACCCTCAACGTTCTTGCCGGCGATTTCCGGGCTTGCCTTGACTGCGGCGGCATCGTGCGGTCCAAGCACGGTCGGCAGCATGATTGCGTTGGCGTGCTCGCGTGCCGCTTCGGTACCTTCCGCTGGCTCAAGCACCATGGCGATCAGATCGCGGCGGTATTCGTTGGAAGCGGCATCGTAATAGATGGTGCCGGAAGCGTCGGAACGGTCGGTGAACAGCGCTTCCAAGTGTGCGTCCTCGCCTTCCGCGACCGGGCCGTAGCCGGCGATACGCCAGCTCAGCCAATCGTGCGGCAGGCAGATCGCGGCGATCTTCTTAGCGTTTTCCGGTTCGTTTTCAGCCACCCACGCCACCTTGGTTAGCGTGAAGGAAGCAACGGGGGAGGAGCCAACGGCCTTGACCCAACGCTGCTTACCACGTGCAATCACATCTTCCGGTTCGCCTTCTTCGGCGGGAGCCTCGCCCATCTTTTCGATGAGGGCCGCGGCCTGCGGCGCCGAGCTTATATCGTTCCACAGCATGGCGTCGCGAATCACGTTGCCTTGCTGGTCGAGAATCACCATGCCGTGCTGCTGACCGCCAACGGCCAGTGCTTCAACATCGTCAAGTCCGCCGGCCTGCTGGGCTGCCTCGAGGAACGCGTCCCACCAGAATTTCGGGTCAATAGACGTGCCGTTGGGGTGTTTGGCCTGGCCAAAGCGCACCATTTCACCGGTTTCGGCGTCGGTCACGCGCACTTTGCAGGACTGGGTCGAGGTGTCGACGCCGGCCACGAGAGTTCGAGTCATTGTGTCTCCTTGCAGTGAGCTGGCGCAACGAAGTGCAAGGAATTCGCACGGTCCGCCACCTCATTTAGTTAGATGAATGAACTATAATGTCTAGTGTACCATCATAAAGTGATTTGACTATAGAGACGGTGCGCTTTTTCGGCAAAGACGCGTCAAAGAGGAGGGAACCATGGCTACACTGCGGAGTATCAATCAAGACGATTTGCGAAACCATAATCTTTCCGTGGTGCTCGACTCGCTGTTGCGTGCCACCGAACCAATGAGTCGCGCCGATCTTGCCAAGAAAACCGGATTGACCCAAGCGGCCATGTCGGTATTGGTGTCGTTGATGCTCGACAATGAGATTCTGGTGGAAGGCGCGCCTTCCGGCCAATCGCTGTATGGGCGCCCCAGCATTCCGCTTGAAATCAAAGGTGGATGCCTGTGCGGCATGGGATTGCAGGCCAACACCGACGGTTATGGCGTGGTGGTGCTCGATCTTGACGGTTCCGTTGTGGGGGAGCAGTGGGTCGACGCCGACATGGCCAACGCCGACGAGCGGGCGATTTTCGCCCGTCTCGACGAACTGGCTTTGCAGCAGGAAGAAGCGCTTGCCAAGAAAGGTTATGTGCTTGCCGGTACCGGTTTGGCATTGCCGGGTCTCGTCACCGATGATATGCGATTGCTTAGCGCGCGCAATCTCGGTTGGGAACGTTTGGATCTCAAGCAGTTCGATGTGGCCAAGCGACTTGATCCTGTTGCCTGCAACGAGGCCAATGCCGCCGCGTTGGCACAGGTTCCCGGCTATGCCACGCAGCGTAAGGATTCTGGGCGGATCAAGCCGACGGATTCGTTTCTTTACATGTCGACCGACGTGGGTATCGGCGGTGCAGTGATCCGCGAAGGGCGTGTGATGAGCGGTGATCACGGTTTCGGTGGCGAATTGGGCCATGTTTCCGTCGACATGCACGGTCCCGTCTGCCGTTGCGGCCGTCGCGGCTGCCTTGAAGTGTATGCGGGCAGGCGTTCCATGGTGAGCGCGGCCGGAATCGCCAGCAGCGATGCCGCCGCGACCCGCAGCGCCATCGACGAATTGATCGACCGCTGGCACCAGCACGATGCGCAGACTGTGGCCGTTGTGGAAAAAGCATTGGAGGCCATGGCTTCCGTAATCGCATCGACCATCAATGTCTGTGACGTCGACGTGGTGATGCTCGGCGGCTTGTGGGCGCGTTTCGAACCTGAACTGATTCGCAGAATCGAACGCATGGTACGCCCGCAAGTGCTGACGTATCCGGAAGTCGAGGCAAGCGTGCTTGTGGCGGATATCGTCGATCGTCCGGCCTTGATGGGCGCTGCGGAAATCGGTTTGCGACGCTTTATCGACAATCCGATGCGTTTCATGAAGCAAAACTAGTCCACCCATTTGCTAAACTTGCCAAGTTGGCATGTTCGCATGTTGCAACGTGGGGCGTTAGCTCAGTCGGTTAGAGCATCGGACTCATAATCCGCCGGTCCACGGTTCAAGCCCGTGACGCCCCACTCTTTCACAAAGTCAAGGCTTCTGATATACTCTGCAAGGTTATCCGGTTCACGCTCTGCCATAGGGGCTCAGCGACCCGGGTCCCCCGAATCTCTAGGAGACAAACTATGAAGCAGGGTATCCATCCTGATTACCACGCAGTGCAGGTCACCTGCTCTTGCGGCAACACCTTCGTCACCCGTTCCACCTACAGCGGCGATCACATGACCGTCGACGTGTGCTCCAGCTGCCACCCGTTCTACACCGGCAAGCAGAAGATCCTCGACACCGGTGGTCGCGTGGCACGCTTTGAGAAGCGTTACGGCAAGAAGGCCAAGTGAGTCTTATTGCTTAGGCAATGAAAAACGCCAGTCCGATTATGGGCTGGCGTTTTTCATTATGCAACGGATGCGCATGCTCCGGCGTGCATGCGATCGGGATATTCGTAAGATGCGTGGGATGCCTGCGAAATACCGCGCTTCGGCAGCGTTTCCAAGGCACCTTATATGATGGACAGGTTGAGTGGAGTTCAGCGAAGCGTTCACGCTGAAGCGCAGATTTATAAGCAGATAGAAAAGGCGTACATTGGCAGACGAGCAGTTCCCCGCGGCAGTTACCGCACTTGAGGAATATCATAATATCGAACAGCAGATGGCCGAGCCGGAAGTCGCGTCGGATCCGGATAAGATGCGTAAGCTGGGACGTCGTCACGCCGAGTTGGGCGTTATCGTTTCCGCATACACCGCATACAAGCAGGTGAAAGACGATCTGGAGGCAGCCAAGGAAATGGCTTCCGAAGATCCGGATTTCGCGGAAGAAGCGAAACGTTTGGAGAGCGAGCTTCCGGCAGTTGAGGAGAAACTGCGCACCGCGTTGATTCCGCGCGATCCCGATGATGCGCGCGATACGATCATGGAAATCAAGGCGGGCACCGGCGGCGAGGAAGCCGCGTTGTTCGCCGGCGATCTGCTACGCATGTACATGCGATATGCGGAAAAGCGCGGTTGGACCGTCACCCTGCAAAGCGAAAACACCACCGAACTGGGCGGCGTCAAAGACGTGCAGCTCGCCATCCGAGCCAAGGGCACTCCCGCTCCGGAAGACGGCGTATGGGCATCCCTCAAATACGAGGGTGGCGTGCATCGCGTGCAGCGTATCCCCGTCACCGAATCGCAGGGCCGTATTCAGACGTCCGCGGCCGGTGTCATTGTGTTCCCGGAAGCCGACGAAGACGATGATGAGATTGAAATCGATCAGAAAGATCTGAAAATCGACATCTTCATGAGCTCTGGCCCGGGCGGCCAGTCCGTGAACACCACGTATTCCGCCGTTCGCATGACCCACATTCCGACCGGCATCGTGGTGAGCATGCAAGACGAAAAGAGCCAGATTCAGAATCGTGCGGCCGCGTTGCGCGTGTTGAAGAGCCGTCTGCTTGCCATGAAGCACGAGGAGGAAGCCGCACAGGCTGCCGACATGCGTCACTCCCAGGTGCGCTCGCTGGATCGTTCCGAACGCATCCGCACTTACAACTTCCCTGAAAACCGCATCGTCGACCATCGTACGAACTACAAGGCCTACAATCTCGACGCCGTGCTTGACGGCGACCTGCAGGCTGTGATCGACAGCGACATTCAGGCTGACGAAGCCGATCGCTTGGCCAATCAGAAGTAAAGGCGGCCGATGGCTACCGTATTCGAACTCATGCGATCCGCTTCGGCCATGTTGCGTGCGTCCGGTGTTGACACTCCGGAGCACGATGCCAAATTATTGGCCGCCGAAGTATTCGGCGTCGACCTGCAGACCGTCGACAAGGCCATGCTGATGGGAAGCGAAACATCCGAACTGGCGAAGCAAGGCGCGAAGCAGAGCGGTGAAGACGCTGCGTTGAAGCGATTCCACACCATGGTGGATCGCAGGTCCAAGCGTGAACCGCTGCAACATATCACCGGCCACGCGCCCTTCCGCTACCTCGATCTGAAGGTTGGTCCGGGCGTGTTCATTCCGCGTCAGGAAACCGAACTCGTGGTGCAGGAAGGTGTCGACTGGATCACCAAGCACGGCATGTATTCGGCGAAAGTGGTCGATCTGTGCGCGGGAAGCGGCGCAATCGGCCTGTCATTCGTGACAGAAGTGCCCGGCAGCGAGGTGTGGGCGGTCGAAAAAAGCGAGCAAACCGCGCAATGGACCCGCGTCAATCTCAACGAAACCGCAAAAAAGTACCCCAGCATCGCCAGCAACTATCATCTGGAAATCGCTGATGCCACGCAAATGCCGACACTGAACCAGCTGGACGGCACGATCGATATCGTGCTCACCAATCCTCCGTATGTGCCTCTTGCGGATATTCCGCAGCAACCGGAAGTACGCGACTACGATCCCGATCTTGCGCTATACGGCGGTTCCGCAGATGGCACGCTTATTCCGGAACGCATTATCGCCCGTGCCGCAAAACTGCTGAAAAACGGCGGTTTGCTGGTAATGGAACACGATATTACGCAAGGTGAACGATTGTCTGCATTCGCGCTGTCATATGGATTCAGCAATGTGATGGTGCATAACGATTACACAGGTCGCCCGCGATACATGACCGCGAAAAAGCAGTGATGCAACGCGTCTCAGAATAAGAGATTTTTCCAGGGGAACGTGGTTTTTCTGTTGCAATAGAGTTCCAGTTGGAAGTCCGACCATTGCATTAGACCAGTTCAGCGGTAAGCATACCGGTTGCGGAAGCATCCACAAGATGAGGCGTCCGGTTGCGCTGACAGGAAGAGAAGGAACGGCAGTGAAAATCAAGAATGCCGAAAAACTGGCCGCACTCTGTCTTGCGGCGGTTATGGGAGTGAGTGTTGCAGCCTGTTCGGGCGGCAACATGTACGCCACCAGTAATGAGAGCGCCACCATCGCGGATAACGATGTGATCACCATCGGCTCGGTCACCACCAATTCCGGTGCAGCCGCAGCCTATGGCGAAGCCGAAGTGAACGGGTTCAAACTGGCGGTCAAGGAAATCAACGCCGATGGGGGAATCTTCGGCAAACAGATCAAACTGGAATCCATGGACGACAAGGGTGATGTGATCGAGGCATCCAACGCCTTTAACCGTCTGGCCGGCGACAAGAACGTGATCGCCGTGCTCGGACCGACCATTTCGTCAACCTCCGGTGCCGTCGCGCCGCTCGCCGACCAGAACCAGATGCCGACCATCGCTCCGGCCGCAACCGCCGATTCCGTGGAAACGGGCGGATACCTGTTCCGCACCTGCTTCAAGGACTCCTACCAGGGCGAGATCGCCGCCAAGTATGCGGCCGAAACATTGAAGGTCAAGAAAGTGGCCGTGCTGTATGGCACGGGCGATCCGTATTCGTCTGGTGTGGGCAAGGCTTTTGTTGCGGCGGCGAAGAAGAACGGACTCGACGTGGTGGCGGAAGAGAATTCCTCTAGCGCCGACGATACCGAATACTCGTCGCAGCTGCAGAAAATCGAAGCTTCTGGTGCGGAATTCCTATATGCGCCGTACTACTATTCCACGGTTGGCCCGTACATTGTGCCACAGGCGCGAGCGGTCGGCTATGAGGCTACATCATGGGCCCCGACGGCTACGACGGCCTCAAAACCACGGGAAACAAAGCGAACTACAACAAGGTGCTGTACACCACGCATTATTCGCCGGATGACAAGTCCAATACGAAGGTGCAGCAGTTCATCACCTCGTACAAGAAGGCCAATAACGGCGAATCGCCGAACACCTTCACCGCGCTCGGTTACGATTCCGTCTACATGTTCAAGCGGGCCATCGAACAAGCCGGTGAAAACGCCACTCGTGCCGATATTCGCAACGCCATCGCAGGTATGAGCTTCTCCGGCGTGACCGGCGCATTCACGCTCGACAAGCATGGTTCTCCGAAGAAATCGGTGATTGTGCTGGAAATGAGCGACGGCGAACCGACATACAAAGACACCATCCAGCCGGCGGAATAGCGAAAAAACGCGAGGAATCAAGAAAAACAAGACTTCAACTGACGAAACAACAAGAAAGGAGGGATGATGAGCGATTCGGTCATTATGTTCATCGGTCAGATCTTCAACGGTCTGAAAATCGGCAGCGTGTATTCGCTTGTGGCCCTCGGCTACACCATGGTGTACGGCATCATCCGACTGATCAATTTCGCGCACGGCGACTTCATCATGGTCGGCTCCTACGCGCTGATGCTTACCATTCCGTTCATTATCGCCTGCGGTCTGCCCGCATGGTTCGCCGTGATTCCGGCGGTGCTTGTGTGCGTGGCGGTGGGTATTATCGTGGAAAGGGCCGCGTACAAGCCGGTGCGTGAAAAAGGCAATAATATGACGGCGCTGATCACTGCGATCGCCATGAGCCTGCTGCTTGAAAACGGCTCCCAGGCGCTGTTCGGCGCTGATTATCAGACAGTGCCAACCATCGTTGAAATTCCAACGCTGGTGCTTGGCAAACTCAAAATCGACGGAGCGACCATCATAACGGTGCTGCTTGGCATCGCCATCATGGTCGCGTTGCAGCTGTTCGTCTCCCTCACCAAGCAGGGCAAGGCCATGCGTGCGGTGTCCGAAGACAAGGAAGCGTCGATTCTGATGGGCATCAACGTGAACTCCACCATCACGTTGACCTTCGCCATCGGCTCCGGCCTGGCTGCGGTGGCGGCGCTTATGTACTGCATTTCCTACCCGCAGGTCTCTCCGATGATGGGTGCCATGCTGGGCTTGAAAGCGTTCGTCGCCGCGGTGCTTGGCGGCATCGGTTCCATTCCGGGCGCTATGGTCGGTGGCTTGCTGATCGGCGTGGCCGAGAGTCTTACCAAGCGTATATCGGTACGATTACGGCCGGTGTGATCACGTCGCGTTCTCCGACGCCATTGTGTTCGGCATTCTCATCATCGTGCTGCTGGTCAAGCCGTCCGGTCTGATGGGCGAGCCGGAAAGCGAGAAGGTGTGATTATGAAGAAATCAATGCTTTCCACGAAGCAATCGTATGCATTGTGTGCCATTGGCGTGCTTGTGCTGTTCGGCATTCTTGTTGCGGTATGTGAAACGGGCGCTATTTCCCTGTATGTCAAGGGTATTCTCATGACTTGCTGCATTGCGGTGATCATGACCACGTCGTTGAATCTGACGATCGGTGTGCTCGGACAGCTTACGCTCGGCTGCTGCGGTTTCGAGGCGATCGGCGCATATTCCGCCGCGTTGATGAGCAAGCTGCTGGTTGCCAACGGCGTTCAGATGGATGATACGGTGCGTTTCCTGCTGGTCACGTTCGTCGGCGGTTGTGGTGGCATGTGTGTTCGGTGTGCTCGTCGGCATTCCGGCATTGCGTTTGCACGGCGATTATCTTGCGATTATCACGCTTGGTTTCGGTGAGATCATTCGTGTGATCATCCAGAATCTGAAAGTGGCCGGCGGCAAGGGACTTGCGGACGGCCAGCAGGGGCAGGCACTGATCGGCATCGACCGTCTCGCCAATCTGTATGTGGTGTTCTGTATCACCGTCGTGACCGTGGTGCTGTTGTTCATGTTCGCGCGTTCCCGTTATGGTCGTGCGGTCAAGGCGATTCGTGATGATGAGATCGCGGCTGGCGCTTCCGGCATCAACATCACCTATATGAAAGTGCTCGTTTTTGCGATTTCCGCGTTCTTCGCGGGTATTGCGGGTGGTATTTTCGCGCAATATATCGGTGCGCTCACGCCAAGCATGGCCGGTTGGCTGCAGTCGATCAATTACGTGATCATGGTGGTGTTCGGCGGTATGGGTTCGCTGACGGGTTCCATTGTCGCCGCGGTTGGTCTGACGATTTTGCCGGAATTGCTGCGTGCGTTCTCCGCATACCGCATGCTCGTGTATTCGGTGGTGCTGGTGATCATCATGGTGTTCCGTCCGCAGGGATTGTTCGGCAGTTGGGAGTTCTCGCTGCCGAAATTCGTCAACAAGTGGTTCTATCCGGTACGCGTGAAGATGCACGGCAAATCGGGTGCGTCTCAATCGGTATCTAAGAAAACCAAGGAAACCGGCGAGACTGCCGCATCTAGCGAAATCAACACATCCAGCGAAGACAAGGAGGTGCAGGCATGAGCGAGCCGATTCTGAAGGCCGAGCATCTCGGCATCACCTTCGGAGGCCTCAAAGCCGTATCCGACTTCAACATGACCATCAATGCGGGCGAGCTTGTCGGTCTGATCGGGCCGAACGGCGCAGGCAAGACCACTGTGTTCAACCTGCTGACCGGCGTTTACCAGCCACGGAAGGTGAGTTCTTCCTCGACGGCAAACGCATGAACGGTAAGAAAACGTATCAGGTCGTGCGTGCGGGAATCGCAAGAACCTTCCAAAACATTCGACTGTTCGATCAAATGACGGTCGAAGAGAACGTGCTTGTGGCGTTCAACGAATCCTTCACCTACCGGCTGGGCGGTGCGATCTTCCGCACGCCGACCTTCTGGAAGCAGGAACGCGACATGCATGCCAAAGCCATAGACCTGCTGCGTATTTTCGGACTGGAAGGATTGGCCGAAACCGAAGCCGCGAATCTGCCGTATGGAGCGCAACGTAAGCTGGAAATCGCACGAGCGTTGGCGACCGGCATGAAACTGCTGTTGCTTGACGAGCCTGCGGCAGGCATGAATCCTACGGAAACCGAGGATCTGCTGAACTGCATCAACACGATCCGCGACCGTTTCGGCATCGCCATTCTGCTGATCGAACATGATATGAGCCTGGTGATGAACGTGTGCCAGCGTATTCAAGTGCTTGATTACGGGCGTACCATCGCCTCCGGAACGCCAGAGGAAATCGCCAACAATCCGCAGGTCATCTCCGCATATCTTGGTGCGGACGATGCTGAAAACAATGCCGTCGAAACGTCTGAAACGACCGAAAGGAAGGACTCCTGATGCTGCAGATCAAGAATCTTTCCGTCTCCTACGGTGCCATCGAAGCGGTCAAAAACATCAGTCTGACGGTGAACGACGGCGAGATCGTGTCGCTGATCGGTGCGAACGGTGCTGGCAAAACCACGACATTGCATACCATCACAGGTCTTACTCCGGCGGTTTCCGGCGAGGTGCTGTTCAACGGCGTGGACCTGCTGAAAACGCCGAACAATAAGATCGTGACCCTCGGCATGGCGCATATTCCCGAAGGACGCCACGTGTTCACGCGCATGAGCGTGCAGGAAAACCTTGAAATGGGCGCGTTCAGTCTCAAAGACCGGTCTCACATGGCGGACGATCTTGCCATGGTGTTCGACATGTTCCCACGCCTGAAGGAACGCCGCAACCAGAAGGCGGGTACGCTTTCCGGCGGCGAACAGCAGATGCTGGCGATGGGCCGCGCCTGATGAGCCACCCGAACACGATTCTGATGGACGAGCCGTCGATGGGTCTGTCTCCGAAACTCGTCAAAGAGATCTTCGCCATTATTCGCAAGCTGCACGATCAGGCATTACCGTACTGCTGGTCGAACAGAACGCGAATATGGCCCTGTCGATCGCCGATCGTGCGTATGTGCTCGAAACCGGGCGCATCACCATGGAAGCGACGCCAAGGAGCTGATGGACAACGAGCAGGTGCGCAAGGCGTATCTGGGCGCATAAGTCAGTTTCAACGCAGTTGAAGAATCCTGCCTTACAATGGTGGGGTCAGCAAGCCGAAAAGGGAGGTGTCATGAGCGAGATTCGCGCTATTTCAGACGAATCCCTTGCCCAGCTGTCGAAATCGTACGTGACGGCGGATTGATTGTGATTCCTACGGACACGGTCTACGGCGTTGCGTGCGATCCGCGCAACATTGAGGCGATCCGCAAGGTGTTCGCGGCGAAGCAACGCCCGAAATACAAGTCGTTGCAAGTGCTATTGCCGTCTATTGAAAGCATGGAGAAGCTGCATTTGGATCTGCCGGTGCCGCTGAACCGCCTGTCCGCCATGTTCATGCCGGGCGCGTTCTCTCCGATCGCCGTGGCCGATGACGATTGCACGCTCGCCACGGTACGTACCGATCCCGCCACCGGCAAGGTCACGCAGGGCGTGCGCATTCCGAATTCCGCGGCCGCCTTGCGTGTGCTGCGCGCTACCGGACCGTTGGCCGCCACCAGTGCCAACCGTTCCGGCGATGAAAGCGCGCAAACCGTTGACGAGGCCGTGCAGGCGCTTGGCGATGCGGTTGATTTGTATTTGGACGGGGGAGCGACTCCCGGTCATGTGGCTTCCACGGTTGTGGCGGCTGACCCTCATGGGCGTGATGGCATTGCGATTCTTCGAGAGGGAGTGATTCACGAGCCGGTTATCCGAAAGGCCTTGACGTTGAATGGCGGTGCTTTGGGCGTATGAGAATCTATCTGTTCATTGCTGCGATTGCTGGCGGCGTCACCTATTTGATCACGCCGTTGATTCGCCATATCGCCATTGAGATCGGCGCCGTCGGCGAAGTGCGTGCGCGAGACGTGCATACCATTCCGACACCGCGACTGGGTGGTTTGGGCATGCTGATCGGTTTCACCGTGTCGATGCTGTTCGCATCCCGCATTCCGTTCATTCAAGGATTGTTCGCGCAATCGCAACAGGCGTGGGTGATTCTCGCCGGCGCCATTATGATCAGTCTGCTTGGCATGGCCGACGACTTGTGGGATCTTGATTGGATGCTCAAGCTTGCCGGTCAGCTGTTGATTTCCGTGTTCGTGGCATGGGGCGGTCTGCAGATCATTTCGCTTCCGCTTGGCTCGTTGGTGACGGCGTCGCCGAGCCTGTCGATGGCCATCACCGCGTTTTTGATCGTCGCGTCCATCAATGCGGTCAATTTCGTGGATGGGTTGGACGGTCTGTCGTCGGGCATTGTGGCGATCGGCGGCATCGCATTCGCCATTTATTCATACATCATCGCCCGCAACTCGCCTTCGTACGCTTCGATGGCGACATTGATCGACATTGCCATGGTCGGCATGTGCGTGGGCTTTTTGATGCACAACTGGCATCCGGCGAAGCTGTTCATGGGAGACTCCGGTTCCATGCTGCTCGGCTATTTGATCACGTGCGCGTCGATTGTGATGACGGGCCGCCTTGACCCGGCCAGTATTCATGCCAGCATTTACTTGCCGGTGTTCATGCCGATTCTGCTGCCGATTCTGGTATTGTTCCTGCCGATTCTCGACATGTGTCTTGCGATTGTGCGCCGCTTGCGCAAGGGACAGTCTCCGATGCATCCGGACCGCATGCACTTGCATCATCGCATGCTGCGCATCGGCCATTCCGTGCAGGGGGCTGTGCTGATTCTGTGGGGTTGGGCGGCACTGATCGCATTCGGCTCGATTATGACGCTGTTTTTCAAGGCCCAATACGTGCTTGTTGGATTCCTGATTGCGGCCGTGGTGCTGACCGTCGCCACCATGTATCCGTATGTGAAGCATAGGATTCCCGAGATGCTGGAGGAGGATGCTGCGGATGGCGGCGGACATGCGTCGGTGCGGTCGTCGGAGCGTCGGAAAAACTGATTAAACGCTTTGCCTTGCGGTATTAGTTAACTTTCGTAACACCCTTGTTTGCCGCTTGTTCTGCCGTGTCGCGGTAAGTCAGCCCGCGTTCATATAGTGGGTCTATGGCTACAATTCCTGATATGAATGCAGATTCCACGTACGCTCCACTTCCTCCGATTTTCGCACAGCTTGGCCTCGCCTATGACGATGTGCTGCTGCTGCCGAACGAGACGGATGTCATTCCGTCCGAAGTGGACACCACCACCCATCTGACCCGCAACATCACGATGAAGGTCCCGGCGATCTCCGCCGCAATGGACACCGTCACCGAGTCCGACATGGCCATTGCCATGGCTCGTAATGGCGGCATCGGCGTGCTGCACCGCAATCTTTCCATCGACGACCAAGCCGCTCAGGTTGACATCGTCAAGCGCTCCGAATCCGGTATGATCAACGATCCGTTGACCGTCAGCCCGGATGTGACGCTGGCTGATCTCGACAAGCTGTGCGGCCGTTTCCATATCTCCGGTCTGCCGGTCGTTGACAACGACAACAAGCTCGTCGGCATCATCACCAACCGCGACATGCGTTTCATCGCCTCCGAGGATTACGACCGGCTCAAGGTTTCCGAGGTCATGACCCGCGAGAACCTCATCACCGGCCCGTCCAACATCTCCAAGGAAGACGCCCACGACCTGCTGGCCAAGCACAAGGTCGAGAAGCTGCCGCTGGTTGACGATGAAGGCCGCCTCACCGGCTTGATCACCGTGAAGGACTTCGTGAAGACCGAGCAGTATCCGGACGCCACCAAGGACGAACAGGGTCGTCTGCGCGTTGCCGCCGGCATCGGCTTCCTGGGTGACGCCTACAACCGTGCTTCCGCTCTGATGGAAGCCGGCGTGGACGTGCTCGTGGTCGACACCGCCAACGGTGAGGCCAAGCTGGCTCTCGACATGATTCGCCGTCTGAAGTCCGATTCCGCGTTCAAGGGCGTTGACATCATCGGCGGTAACGTGGCCACCCGTCAGTGCTCAGGCCATGATCGACGCCGGTGTTGACGCAGTCAAGGTCGGCGTGGGCCCAGGCTCCATCTGCACCACCCGCGTGGTGGCCGGTGTCGGTGTGCCGCAGCTCACCGCAGTGTACGAGGCCGCTCAGGCCTGCCGTGCCGCTGGCGTGCCGTGCATCGCCGACGGTGGCATTCACTACTCCGGCGACATCGCCAAGGCTCTGGTTGCCGGTGCCTCCACCGTCATGCTCGGCGGCACCCTCGCAGGCTGCGAGGAAGCTCCGGGTGAGAAGGTGCTGCTGCACGGCAAGCAGTACAAGCTGTACCGTGGCATGGGCTCCCTCGGCGCCATGGCTCCGCGTGGCAAGAAGTCCTACTCCAAGGATCGCTACTTCCAGGCCGACGTCACCTCCAACGACAAGGTCGTTCCGGAAGGCGTTGAAGGCGAAGTGCCGTACCGCGGACCGCTGAACGCAGTGCTGTACCAGATGATCGGTGGCCTGCACCAGTCCATGTTCTACATCGGCGCTCACAACATCGCCGAAATGCCGGAACGTGGCCGTTTCATCCGTATCACCGACGCTGGCTTGCGCGAATCCCATCCGCATGACATCGTCATGACCGCCGAAGCTCCGAACTACTCCGGCCGCCAGTGATTGCTGAATTCCAGTAATCAAAATCGGTAAAAGCCTCTTACTTCTCGGAAAAGACCGAAAGTAAGAGGCTTTACTCGTATCTGCAACGTGAATATTTATAACCGAACGTCGCCCTATCGCCAAGTAGCGGTGTTTGATGTACGAAGCAAATCGCTAAAACAAGTGTGACTTCCCGGTGCGTAGGCCTTCCAATCTCCCTACCTCGCGGTATCTTCGAATGTTCAGCTGAAGCGTGCCAACGGCACGCGCACACGCAAAGGAAACGAGGCAAGATGGTTGACGCACATGACGGCGAAACGTATACGGCGAAAGGTTCGCGACTGATTTGGATCGATTGCGAAATGACCGGCTTGGATATTTTCCACGATGAACTGTGCGAGATCTCCGTGGTACCGACGGATTTTGACCTCAACGTGCTTGACGAGGGTATTGATTTCGTGATCAAGCCGTCTAATGCGGCCGTTGCCAATATGAACGATTTCGTGCGTGCCATGCACACCCGTTCCGGACTCATCAACGAATGGGAGAACGGCCTGAGCGTCGAAGAGGCCGAACGGAAAGTCACCGAATACGTGGCCCGCTTCACCCCGGACGGCGTCAAGCCGCTGCTCGCAGGCAACTCCATCGGATCAGACAAAAAATTCCTCGACCGTTATATGCCGAATCTCATGGAACACCTGCACTACCGTGTAATCGACGTGAGCACGTTCAAAGAGCTTGCCCGCCGCTGGTATCCTGCCGTATACAACAACCGGCCGCCGAAGAACGGCGGACATCGCGCGCTCGCCGACATCATCGAATCCCTGGACGAACTGCGCTACTACCGTAAGGCGTTCATGGCAGCGGCGCCCGGTCCTAACGCAGCCGAAGCAAGGCGATCGCCGATCAGATCGTGGCAACCAGCATTCTGAACAACAACTGATTCCGCATATCGCACAATCGTTGGAAAATCTGATATTCCAACGAAAACATGGAAAGGACTCCAGTGAGCGCAGCCGATTGGACCAGCATCGAAATCCCGCAAGACATTCGCTTGGTGGTTGCCGATATGGACGGCACCCTGCTTGATGAGCATAGCGAGATTCCGCAAGGTTTCTGGCCGATGCTTGCCCGGTTGCGCTCACGAGGCGTTGAATTCGTGCCGGCATCCGGACGCCAGTACGCTACCTTGCGTGCCATGTTCGCCGATAAGGCGGCGCAGGTGCTTGACGGCGGCGAACTTTCGTATATCGCGGAAAACGGCAATGTCGTGGCCATTGACGGTAATATCGCCGAAGTGCACGGCGTCGATACCGATGTGACCCGCTGGACCATCGACACGGTGAACGCTTCTGCCGCGGCTGGCGAATCCAATATGGGATTGGTGCTTTGTGGCCTGCGCACGGCATACGTGCAGCGCACGGACAAGCCGTTCCTTGACGAAGTCGGCAAATATTATGCGGCACTGGAGATTGTGGACGATCTGCATAGCGTGCTTGAAGATGTGATCGCATCAAACGGCGAAAGCGACACCATGCTCAAACTGGCGATTCTCGATTTCGACGATGCCGAAGCGATGGCCGCGGAAAAGCTGACGCCACTGAAGAACGATTATCAGGTGGTGGTTTCCGGCAAACTGTGGGTCGACATCATGAATGCTACAACCAATAAGAAACAGGGCGTCGAAGCGTTGCAGCGCGTGCTTGGCGTCACTGCGGCCCAAACGGCGGTATTTGGCGATTATCTCAATGATTTGCAGATGCTCTCGGCAGGGCAGTGGTCGTTCGCCATGGGCAATGCGCACCCCGCGTTGAAACAAGCCGCGCATTTTGTGGCTCCATCCAATGCCGATCACGGGGTGCTTCAGGTTGTCGACAAACTGATTGCGTAAGGAAGCCGTTTCTTCGAAATTGATGGTCGATTGAACAGGAAAGGCGGTGCGGCATGCGGCAGGCTGAGGCATTGGCGATTCTGCAAAGTGGCGCGAGCGTCTTCCTGACGGGTGCGCCGGGTGCTGGCAAGACCTACGTGCTCAATGAGTTCGTGCGTCAGGCCCGTACCGAAGGTGCGGCGGTGTCGGTGACGGCGTCCACCGGTATCGCGGCCACGCATATCAACGGGCAGACCATTCATTCATGGAGCGGTGTCGGACTTGCCAACGCGCTCACCGACAATCTGATCAAAACCATACGTACCCGACGCAAACGTAAGCTGCAGGGCGCTGACATTCTCATCATCGACGAGGTTTCCATGTTGCATGCGTGGCTGTTCGACATGGTCGATCAGGTGTGCCGCATCATTCGACGTGACCAACGCCCGTTCGGAGGGCTTCAAGTGGTGCTGTCCGGCGATTTCTTCCAGCTTCCGCCAGTGAGTGTGGGTGGGCGCAACCACGATTTGGTCACACCAAGCCCGGAATTCGTGGCTTCCCGCGAACAGTATGCGAAAGCGGGACTCAATCCAGATGGTTTCGTCACCGAATCATTGGTATGGCGGGAATTGAATCCCGCAATCTGTTACCTGACCGAACAGCATCGTCAGGATGACGGCAGTCTGCTCACCGTATTGACCGATATTCGCAACGGTTGCGTGAACGACGACGATCGCAATGTGCTCCTCACCAGACTGGGCACAATCCCCGAACCTGGTCAACAGGCCGTCAATCTGTTTCCCGTCAACAAGCAGGCGGACACGCTCAACGACATGCGCCTGTTCGAAATCAACGAGGAGCCGCACGAATATTTCGCCGAAGCCGCAGGACCAGTCAATCTGGTGGAACGTTTGAAGAAGAACATGCTTGCCCCCGAACGTTTGCAGCTCAAAACCGGGGCTGCGGTGATGGCCGTACGCAACGACACCGACCACCAATTCGTGAACGGATCATTGGGTACCGTGCGCGGATTTGCCGCCGAAAACAAGGCGGATGGCCGATCGTTGAATTTGAAAACGGCAATATCGTTACCATGAAGCCGAATTGCTGGGAAATGATGGACGGCGACACAGTGCTCGCCAGCGTCAACCAAGTGCCGTTGCGCTGTGCGTGGGCGATCACCATCCACAAATCGCAAGGTATGACGCTCGAGCGTGCGGTGATGGATTTGCGGCGCACCTTCGCGCCTGGCATGGGGTATGTGGCGCTGTCTCGTGTGGAAGGCCTGCAAGGCCTGTATTTGAACGGTGTGAACGAACGCATGTTCTTGGTTTCGCCCGATGCGGTGCGATTGGATGGTGAGTTGCGTCTCGCCTCGGCACAGGCATCCGATATGTTGGCTCATGATGGCATCGCCGCGTTCCGGCAGAACATTGCCGTTCCCGACGGTGACGAGTTCGCGCAGGACGCGCTGTTCTAGTATGGCGATTGCCTTGTTTGACATGTATGATGATTTTTGGGATTCGACGGATATGACTGTTGTGTTCCGTCCGTGCGTTGCCATACGTCGGTGAACGGGTGGTTGGATTGGGCTTACGTCCCCTTGCCTGAGTAGTTTTGGCATATGACTAAAGCACTTCGTATGTCCACCATGTTCCTGCGCACTCTGCGTGAGGATCCCGCCGATGCCGATGTCGTATCGGATAAGCTTCTGCAGCGCGCCTGCTACCTGCGCAAGGCCGCTCCGGGTATTTGGACCTGGCTGCCGCTGGGCCTGAATGTTCTGAACAAGATCGAAAACATCATCCGTGAGGAAATGGCTTCGATCGACGCCCAGGAAGTTCACTTCTCCGGTCTGCTGCCGCGTGAACCGTATGAGGCCACCCATCGTTGGGAAGAGTATGGCGACAACATCTTCCGTTTGAAGGATCGCCATGAGGCCGACTACCTGCTGGCGCCGACCCATGAGGAAATGTTCACCCTGCTGGTCAAGGACCTGTACTCCTCCTACAAGGATCTGCCGGTTACCCTCTACCAGATTCAGACCAAGTATCGTGACGAATTCCGTCCGCGTGCAGGCCTGATTCGTGGCCGTGAATTCATCATGAAGGATGCCTACTCCTTCACGCTTGACAAGGAAGGCCTTGTCAAGGCGTATATGGACGAGCGTGGCGCCTACGAGCGTATTTTCAACCGTCTCGATTTGAAGTATGTGCCGGTGCACGCCATGGCAGGTCCGATGGGCGGTTTCGAATCCGAAGAGTTCCTTGCCCCGATGGAAATCGGTGAAGATACCTTCGCACAGTCGCCGAGCGGCAAGGCTTGGAATGTTGAGGCGCTGACCACTCCGGAACCGGAAGCCATCGACTTCAGCAACACTCCGGCCGCTGAAAAGCGCCCGACGCCGAATGCTGAAACCATCGATCAGATGGTTGAATTTGCCAATGCCAACCATCCGCGTTCCGATGGCCGCGCGTGGGAGGCTCCGACATTCTGAAGAACGTGGTGATCGCCGTGATGCATCCGCAGGATGACGAGCATGACGAGCCGTGGCGCGAACTGGTGGTCGTCGGCGTGCCTGGCGATCGTACCGTTGACATGAAGCGTCTTGAAGCGCAGTTCACTCCGGCTGAAATCGAAGAGGCCACCGACGAGGATCTGAAGAAGCATCCGGAACTCGTCAAGGGCTATATTGGCCCGATGGCGTTTGGCCCGCAGGCTCGCGGCGGTGAAAAGGCTGAAAACGCCAACGAAACCGGCGAAGCGTTGCGTTACCTCATTGACGCGCATATCGCCCGCGGTTCCGCATGGTTCACCGGTGCCGATGAAGCCGGAGTCGACTACTACGATCTCGTGTACGGTCGTGACTTCGAAGCCGACGGCGTGGTGGAAGCCGTGCAGGTTCGCCACGGAGACATGAGCCCGGACGGTTCCGGCCCGCTGAGCTTCGAACGCGGTGTGGAAATCGGCCAGGTGTTCCAGCTCGGTTTGAAGTATTCCAACGCGCTCGGCCTGAAGGTGCTCGACCAGAACGGCAAGACCGTGCCGGTGTGGATGGGCTCCTACGGCATTGGCGTGTCTCGTGTGATGGCTTGTATCGCTGAAACCCACCATGACGAGAAGGGCTTGGCATGGCCGGCCATCATCGCTCCCGCCAGGTGCATGTGGTGGCCACCGGCAAGGATGCGGCTGCATTCGAAGCGCCGAGCAACTGATCGCCGATCTGGAAGCCAAGGGCATCGAAGTGATCTTCGATGACCGTAAGAAGGTTTCCCCGGGCGTCAAGTTCAAGGATGCCGAGCTTATCGGCGTGCCGCTGATCGCCGTCGCAGGCCGCGACACTGTCAACAATGGCACCATTGAAGTGCGTGACCGCAATGGCGAGAACGCCGAAGCCGTGCCTGTCGCCGACGCAGCCGGGTGATTGCCGATCGTGTCGCCGCGCTGCTGAAGTAAGAATCGTAAACCATTTCGATTATTCCAAGGATTACACGGAAGATTATGGATGCACCATAGTCTTCCGTTTTTTAAAAAAGTGATCGAAGAATTGCAGAAAATATTCATTGGGAAATCAGACGAAATCCTACACACCTATCGACGGTGCATTGCTGTGGATAAGTGAAAAGATATCCACCGACTATCCACGACTCGCCCGAAACGGCGTCCTTTATCCACATTTGCCGGTTGCGCTTGTGCCAGTATGGTCGAATCGGGGATAGTGGTTCTACCGCGGAAACGCAAGGAAGCGGAAAGGCGTGCAGAACCCCTCTCTCGCAACCCATTTCTCCGACTGCGCGTTGCTTTCGCACCTTCATCGGTGCTTTCCGCGGCCCCTTTATTACCAATGCGACAGAAAGGGCCGATCATGGCACAACAGCAAGCTCTCATCACCATCACCGGATATGTGGGCGCCAATCCCACGCAATTCAACAAGGATGGCATGCCCCATGCCAGTTCGTTCAGAATGGCGAGCACCAGACGGTATTTCGACAATCGCACACAGCAATGGAAGGATCTTCCCACCACATGGATCACGGTGAAAGCGTACCGGAACTATCCGAGAACATCTGCCAATCTCTGAAGAAAGGCGAGCCGGTTATCGTGATGGGCGCGCTCGCCACGGAAACGTGGGCCGATCAGAACGGCAAACCGCAGTCACGCATAGTGCTGGAAGCCAGCGCCGCAGGGCACGACCTTAACCGGGGAGTCACCACGTTGCGTAAGTTCGTCAAGCCGAACGACCAGCACCAGCCGGAAACGAAAGGAACGGAACCGCGTGTGGGAGCCGATCCGTTCGTCAGGCAGGGCAGTGTGGCGCCGGTCGAAATCGTGGTTCCCGAAGATGACGAAGCCGCCGAATTCTCGGGAGATACCGGGGAATTCGACGGCGACATATATTAGGCGGCACCGATGCCTTGCATGCTTGGCTCCGATTGCCAGCCGATGATGTGGTTTGTTACCAGATGCGCACGCGCTGATCGGGATCGAGCCACATGCCGTCCTCCGGCTTCACGTCGAACGCCTTGTAGAACAGATCCACGTTGCGTGCGATGCCGTTCGTGCGGCATTCGGCGGGGGAGTGCGGGTCGATCTGCAGATACTGCTCCGCCAGCTCGTCACGATTCTTGGTGCGCCAGATGGACGCGTAGCTGAGGAAGAAACGCTGCAAACCGGTGAAACCATCGATTTCCGGCGCCTCAGCCAGCGAAGCTTCAATGGACTCCATGGAACCGTTCTTCTCACGGCCTGCCGCCTCGTCAAGAGCGAACGCATATGCTTTGAGCGCAATGTTCACGCCACTCAGGTCGCCGATGTTCTCGCCGATGGTCAAAGCGCCGTTCACATGTGGAGCCTGAGCTGGATCGTCGGCGTATTTTTCGGCAAGCTGCGTTGGCACGAACGCGTTGTACTGGTCGATGAGTTTCTGCGTGAGCTGCTCGAAATTGGCCTTGTCTTCTTCGGTCCACCAGTCGTTGAGCTTGCCGTCGCCGTCGTACTGGGCACCCTGATCGTCGAAGCCGTGGCCGATCTCATGGCCGATCACCGCTCCGATACCGCCATAGTTCGCGGCGTCTTCGGCGTTCGGGTCGAAGAACGGCGGCTGCAGAATGGCGGCCGGGAACACGATCACGTTCATGGTCGGCTCATAATAGGCGTTCACCGTCTGCGGATTCATCAGCCATTCGTCCTTGTCGACGCTCTTGCCGACTTTGGCCAGCTGATAGCCGGTCTCATACAAGTTGGCGGCACGCATGTTCTCGGCAAAACCGGCATTCTCGTGCACATCAAGCGCGGAATAGTCACGCCAATGGTTCGTATAGCCGATCTTCGGCACGAACTTGGAGAGCTTCTCCAACGCCTTCTGCTTGGTTTCTTCGCCAAGCCAGACGGAGTTGGAAATGGACACGCGGTAGGCGTCGATCAGATTGCCGACCAGCTGTTCCATACGCTGCTTCGACGACTCGGGGAAGTGCCTCTTCACATATTCGCGGCCGACATCCTCGCCGCAGATGCCGTTGACCAGCGAAACGCCGCGCTTCCAACGCACGCGCTGCTGCTTCTGACCAGACAACGTCTTGCCATAGAACTCGAAATTCGTCTCATCGAATTCGTGCGGCAGCTCCAAGGTGGAGCCGATGATCACATGCACGCGTGCCCACAGCTTGAGATCGTCGAGATCCGCGGCCTTCCAGAATGCGTTAAGACCGGTGAGGAAGCTGGGCTCATGCACCACCACATGGTTGAAAATGCCTCGGAAATCAAGCGGCTGCACCTGAGCGGCGGAAGTCTGGTCGTATGCGGTCTGCCAAGCGTCGATCCACGTGTCGAGATCGTAATCGGCGAGCATTCCGCTTAATTCCGCATAATCGGTGGGATTATAGGTCTTCACCGAATCACGGGTTGCCACATTGTCCCAATGGTTCGCGGCGATACGTGTCTCCACGTCGAGGAAACGCTGGGCTTGAGCTTCGGCCTGCTCGTCATCGGCGGCGAGCTTCGCGTTCTTCAACTGCTTGGCCACCATATCGACGTATGCTTCACGAATCGGCGCATAATGGTCTTCACGGTAATACGCCTCATCGGGCAGTCCCAAGCCAGACTGTTCAATATGGATGATGTTGGTTTCGGGAGCGCCCGGATCGCCATACACGGCAATGCCGATCAGGTCAGGGCCGCCAGCCGGGTTCATCGCGCCCAAAGAGCGGGTGAGTTCAGCCTTGTCGGCAGCGACGTCAATAGCCTTCAACTGGTCTTCAATGGCCGCGAGTCCGGAAGCGTTGATGGCGTCGACGTCAAGGAAACTCGCATACAGGGCGTGGGACTTCTCGGCAGGGCAGTCGTCGTCTTCGAGAATCTCACGAATCTGGTTTTCGGCATCTTCAGCGAGCTTATCGAACGAACCATAACGGGAACGATCATCAGGAAGACGATACATGTCGATCCATGGGCCGTTGACATAGCGGAACAGATCTTGCGCAGGGCCGGTCACAGCGGAGAACGATGCCGGATCGATACCCGAATTCAAAGTGGTACTCATGGCTTCACACTATCCATCTTTGGTGACAAAACAGTGTATCTGAAACGAATAATCATCATTCCGCAACGGCATGCATAAGGTGAGATTTGCATAATCGTAAGAAAAGCCAGGGAGAGCCAAGCACTGTAGGGCGTACGAAGTAGGGTTAGAGGCATGATTGAACTGAAAACACCGAAAGAGATCGAAGAGATGAAGCCTGCCGGCCGTTTTGTCGGCGGCATTCTGCGCGATCTCAAGGAATTTACCAAAGTTGGTACCAATCTGCTGGAAATCGATGAATTCGTGCACAAGCGCATCGTCGATCGCAAGGGTGCCGAATCCTGCTATGTCGACTATGCTCCGGATTTCGGCACCGGCCCGTTCGCGCACTATATTTGCGTTTCCGTGAACGATGCCGTACTGCACGGCGTTCCGTTCGATTACAACCTGAAGGACGGCGATTTGGTCAGCCTCGATCTGGCGATCAACGTCGATGGCTGGGTTGCCGATTCCGCCATCAGCTTCGTGGTCGGCGAGCATAAGGATCCTGAGGATCTGCGCCTGATCAAGTGCACCGAAGAGGCGCTCGCGGCCGGTATTGCCGCTGCGCAGCCGGGCAACCGTTTGGGTGATGTTTCCGCGGCAGTCGGCGATGTGGCCCGCGAATACGGCTATCCGATCAATCTTGAATTCGGCGGCCATGGCGTCGGCCGTATTATGCACGGCGATCCGCATGTGCCGAACGATGGCCGCGCGCACCACGGCTACAAGCTGCGTCCGGGCCTGGTCATCGCCATCGAACCGTGGTTCCTCAAGACCACCGACGAAATCTACCAGGATCCGAAAGATGGTTGGACGCTGAAGAGCTCCGACGGTTCCCGTGGCGCGCATAGCGAACACACCATCGCCATCACCGACAACGGTCCGGTGATCCTCACCGTTCGCGACAAGTGATCAGACGGTAGCGTAAAACGCGGCAAAGCTCCAATACGACGGAGCGAAGCGTACGAAAAGAAGGCCGATGCCCACGATTATTCGGGCATCGGCCTTTTATATGCGTAATTTCGCGCGGAAATAGTCGAATTATTTGCCTTGCAGGAATGAAGTATCGGATGTCAATCGATTGATTTTGAGACGAAACCATGCTTGGAAACGCGCATGCCATATAGTGTTCGATACTTCCGAACGGTTAAGGAGCGTGCAAGTATGGCCACAGCCAATCTGAGTGTGGAATCCAAAGACTTCACCCTGCCGGTGGTCGAAGCCACGGCGGGTGCGGACGGCATCGTGGTGTCCACGCTGCGCAACGACGGCTGGGTCACACTCGACCCTGGTTTCCTGACGACTGCGCAATGCGAATCGAAAATCACGTACATCGACGGCAAGAACTCGATCCTGCGCTACCGCGGATACCCGATCGAGCAGTTGTGTGAGCAATCCGATTTCCTTGAGGTCGCCTGGTTGCTGCGTCATGGCGAACTGCCGAATCAGGAGCAGTACGACCGGTTCATTTCCGACATCAACCATCGCACGATGGTGGGTGAGGATTTCCGTACCTTCATGGGTTCTTTCCCACGCACCGCGCATCCGATGAGCGTGATGGCATCCGCGGTCAACGCGCTCGCCACCTTCTATCCGGACACTACTGATATCAATGATTCCGACCAGCTTGACGAGGCTGCGACCATCATTATGGCAAAGGCACGAACCATCGTCAGCTACATTTTCCGCCGTCGCCGCGATGAGCCGATGCTGTATCCGGATTATTCGCGCGGCTATGTCGACGATTTCCTGCGCATGTGCTTTGCGGTGCCGTACGAGCCGTTCGATTCCGACCCGCTGTACGTGCATGCGCTCGGACGCCTGCTGATCATTCATGCCGATCATGAGCAGAACTGCTCCACTTCCGTGGTACGTATCGCCGGTTCCGCCCACGCCAACCTGTATTCCGCGGTTGCGGCGGGCATCAACGCGCTGTCGGGCCCATTGCATGGTGGCGCGAATGAAGCGGTGCTCCGTCAGCTCAAAGCCATTCGCGATTCAGGCAAAACCGTCAAGGAATTCGTGGAAGACGCCAAAACCAGCGGTCAGCGTATTTCCGGACTCGGCCACCGCGTGTACAAGTCGTACGATCCGCGTGCCGCGATCGCCAAGAAGTATCTGCAGAAGATCATGGAACGCGCGGACACGTTGAAATTGCCTGCCGACGAGCGTGCGCTGTTCGACGTCGCCACGGAATTGGAGAAAATCGCGCTGAACGACGAGTATTTCGTGTCGCGTCACCTGTATCCGAATGTCGACTTCTACACAGGATTGATCTATCGCGCAATCGGGTTCGATCCGTCCATGTTCACCACATTGTTTGCATTGGGGCGTATTCCCGGTTGGATCGCGCAGTATCGTGAGATGCTTGCCGATCCGAACACCAAGATCGGTCGTCCGCGTCAGGTGTACACCGGTTATACCGAACGTGATTACACTCCGATCGACCGTCGATAGTTGCTTTTTCGCTGTTTCATGGACTTGTGATGCTGTTCGCCAAGCCCTGCGGCTAAAGTATTGCACGGAAACATGCAAGTAATGCAATCACTGTTGTGAAGGAGCGAAGAATGACCGATCAGCGCACTGCGTGGGGTTGGGGTCTGTCCAGCGTGGATGCGGCCGGCAACACTTTGGACGTATGGTACCCGGAACTGAAGCTTGGCGAGGCTCCGGAGGAGGTGGCACGCCCGAACCATAATTTTGGCAATCTCGCCCATGAGGGCGTCGATGCGCGTGGCGTGCGCCGCATTCCGGTGTTCACGGTGTCGAAGCTTGACGAACCGATCGAAGACGCAGCCGACGCATACCTGCGTCTGCATCTGCTGAGCATGCGTCTCGCCAAGCCGAACACCCTGAATCTGGACGGCATTTTCGCAGCCCTCAACAATGTGGTATGGACCAATTATGGCCCGTTCGCGGTCGAGGATTTCGCGCTGCGCAAGCTTGACGTGATGGCCGCGGCCAACCAGTGCGTTCCGGGACTGCCGAAGGTTGACGTGAACGTGCTGTCGATCGACAAGTTCCCGCGCATGGTCGACTATGTGGTGCCGACCGGCGTGCGTATCGGCGACGCCGACCGCGTGCGTTTGGGTGCCCACCTTTCCGAAGGCACCACCGTCATGCATGCCGGCTTCGTGAACTTCAACGCCGGCACGCTCGGCGTTTCCATGGTGGAAGGCCGTGTTTCCCAGGGTGTTGTGGTCGGCAACGGTTCCGATATCGGCGGCGGCGCATCCATCATGGGCACCCTGTCCGGTGGCGGCAAGCTTAAGAACTCCATCGGCGAGCACTCCCTGCTTGGCGCGAACGCGGGCATCGGCATCTCCCTCGGCGACAACTGCGTGGTTGAAGCCGGTCTGTATGTGACCGCCGGCACCAAGGTGACCATCTACGACAAGGCCAAGGTCGCGGCGGGCGAACCGCTCGAAACCGTCAAGGGCGCCGATCTTTCCGGCAAAGACAACATCCTGTTCATCCGTAATTCCGTGTCCGGCCGTATCGAAGCGCGCTATCGCAAGACCGGCATCGAATTGAACGAAAAACTGCACAAGAACTAAATATCAAATATGAAAATCTCCCTCATTACCGTCGGCAAAGTCAAGGAACAATATCTGCGTGACGCCATCGCCGAATATTCGAAACGACTCAGCCGATACTGCAAGCTTGACATCGTCGAAGTGGCCGACGAGAAAACACCCGAGCATGCCAGTGAGGGAGTGGAACGGCGAATCAAAGCCAAGGAAGGCGAACGCATCGCCAAGCATATTCGCGACGATGCGTTCGTCATCGCGCTTGCCATCGAAGGCCAGCAGCTGACCAGTGAAGAACTTGCGCAGAAAATCGACGGTCTTGGAGTGCATGGCACCAGCCATATCCAACTCATCATCGGCGGATCGCTCGGACTTGACCCAACGATTGTGAAACGGGCCGACTACCTGCTGAGTTTTTCCAAAATGACTTTTCCTCATCAATTAATGCGCGTTATTCTGCTTGAACAGCTGTATCGTGCATACAAAATCAATGCCGGCGAACCGTATCATAAATGACGTGCAATCAATGTCGCGTAATGCGTACACAGGTTTCGCGAATATGATATGGCAGGATTGCGATGCGACAAAATATGGTGAGATCGCCGAAAGATAATAAGTAGAAGGCCTTGCCTATACTAGTACCCCGTGAGTGACTACAGAAGCGAACGCGAGCAGCGAGAACGCCGTCGCCGCACCATGGTGCGGGCGTGTGCATTGTCATCGCTGCGGCGATGCTGCTGAGTCTGGTTATTCCTGCTATCTACGCAGGTCTTTGACGCCTTTGGTCCGGTATGATCCTCCCCGGACCTGCAATCCCATACGTAACGAGACTGGTTCGCGGCTCGGCAGGATGGGAACGAGTATGTGGGTACGTGGAAGAAGCTGAGGATTGTGCGAAAGCCGTATGAGGCTCCATGACAGAATATAAAGAACGCATAAAGAAATGTATGGTGTAAACGATGGCAGAATTTGATTTTTCCCAGGCAATCGGCGAGGCGCGCGCCAAATACGAGTCGATTTCCAAGGCGCTTGACGTCGACCGACTGACCGCGCAGGCCAAAGATCTTGAAGTTCAGGCGGCCGAACCGGGATTGTGGGACAATCCCGAAAACGCGCAGAAAGTGACCAGCAAACTGTCGGCAGTGCAGTCCCAGCTGAAGCGTCTCGCTTCCGCAAGCCAGCGCATCGACGACGTCGAAACGTTGGTGGAATTGGGTCAGGAGGAAGAAGACGCCGACACGTTGGCGGAAGCGCAGTCCGAAGTCGAAAGCATTCAGAACGATCTGGCCGACATGGAAATCCAGACCCTGCTCGACGGCGAATATGACGAACGTTCCGCAGTGGTGACCATCCGCTCCGGCGCGGGCGGTGTGGATGCCGCCGACTTCGCTCAGATGCTGCTGCGCATGTACCTGCGTTGGGCGGAGCGCAATGGTATAAGGCCAAGGTCATGGACACCTCCTACGCCGAAGAGGCGGGCATCAAGTCCGCCACCTTCCAGGTGGATGCCCCTTATGCGTATGGTCGCATGAGCGTGGAAGGCGGCACCCACCGTTTGGTGCGTATCTCCCCGTTCGACAACCAAGGCCGTCGCCAAACCAGCTTCGCGGCAGTGGAAGTGGTGCCGCTCGTTGAGGCGACCGATCACATCGACGTGCCCGATTCCGAAATCCGCGTTGACACCTACTGCTCCTCCGGCCCTGGCGGTCAGGGCGTGAACACCACGTATTCCGCGGTGCGTATCACCCACATTCCGACCGGCATCGTGGTGACCATGCAGGACGAGCGCTCGCAGATCCAGAACCGTGCCGCTGCCATGGCCGTGCTGCAGTCCCGACTGTTGGTGCTGCGCCACGAAGAGGAAGCCAAGAAGAAGAAGGAGCTCGCCGGCGATATCAAGGCCAGCTGGGGTGACCAGATGCGTTCCTACGTGCTGCATCCGTACCAGATGGTCAAGGATCTGCGCACCGGCTATGAGACTTCGCAGACCCAGGCCGTGTTCGACGGCGATATCGACGCGTTCATTGAGGCCGGCATCCGTTGGCGTCATGAGCAGCGTCGCGCGGCGGCCGAAGAGGCGGACGCCTAAAAACCACGATTACCGTAATCAGAACAGCACATAGTGGAGGGGTACGACGATGGCGCTGATTTCGCTTGAACATGTGAGCAAGGTGTATCCGAAAGGCACCAGGCCTGCCTTGGATGACATCAATCTCGACATTGATCGAGGGGATTTCGTGTTCCTCGTGGGCGCTTCAGGTTCCGGCAAAACCACATTGCTGAGCCTGTTGCTGCGCGAGGAGGAGGTCACGGATGGCGAGATTCGCGTCGCAGGTAATGATTTGAGGCGCCTGTCGTCAAGGCAGGTGCCGCATTACCGTCGTTCCATCGGTTTTATCTTCCAGGATTACAAACTCCTCAACAACAAAACGGTATGGGAGAATGTGGCGTTCGCGCTTGAAGTGATTGGCACAAGCCGTTCCACCGTCAAATCGTTAGTGCCGAAAGTGCTGCAGACTGTCGGTCTCACCGGTAAGGAAAACAACTATCCGCACGAGCTTTCCGGCGGTGAGGCACAGCGTGTGGCCATTGCGCGAGCGTATGTGAACCATCCGCAGATTCTGCTGGCCGACGAGCCTACTGGAAATCTCGATCCGACCACATCGCTGGGCATTATGGAAGTGCTGGACGCCATCAACCGCACTGGCACCACCATCGTCATGGCAACGCATAACGAGGAAATCGTCAACTCCATGCGCAAGCGTGTGGTCGAACTGCATACCGGCAAAATCGTGCGTGACGAGCAGCAGGGATCCTACGATTCCGCACTGTACTTCCCGGATGCCGAAGTCGAATCCAAATCGCATCAGGCGTTGAACGGCGGCGACGTCGACTCGAAATATCGTGCGCCGGGCGCGCTTGAAATGTCTGATTTTTCCGATGAGGCGGTGGACGTGGAAGGCGCGACGCGAGCCGAAACCGCGGCGAACGCGGTTGATGCCGTAGCTGCGGCCATCCACAGCGGCAATGGTGATGCGGGCATCGCGCGTCTCGCCAATTCCGTGCATTCCGGTCGCACCGGTCGTTATGGCGAGGCGTTCGCTCCGGTGGAGACTACGCTGACCTGGGGCAAGGGACTGAAACTTGAGGATCTTGCCGAACAGGAGCATGCCGATTCGGCTGCACGTTCGCAGACCGAAGCCAATGCCGACGCGACTGGCTCTTCGCCTGATACAGGTATGGAATCAAGCAAAGCGGCTGAAAACGAGCAATCCGCGGAGCCAACGGTTCCCGCTCCTCCGGCACTGCCGATGCCTCCCGCTCCGCCCGCGCCTCCGGCTCCTCCGGCAGCGCCCGCCGCGACTGCCGGTGGCGAGGCGAAATCCGTCGAACAATCCGATGAACAGCATGAAACGTCCGAAAGCAAGGAGAACGACTGATGCGTTTGCGTTTCATTCTTTCCGAAACCTGGAGCAGCCTCAAGCGCAACGTGCCCATGTTGCTTTCAGTGATGCTCGTTACATTCATCTCGTTTCTGTTTATCGGCGCATCGGTGCTCACTCAGGCGCAGATCACCAAAGCCAAAGGCGATTGGTATTCCAAGGTTGAAGTGGTGGTGTGGATGTGTCCCGATGGCACCAGCCAATCCGTGAACTGCACCGCGGGAACCGCGGCAACGCAGACTCAGATCAATGACTTGCAGAAAACCATTCGCAACGAGCTTGCCGATGATGTATCGCAAATCACTTTTGTAAGCAAGGAAGATTTCTACAACGACACTTTCCTCAAACAATATCCGAACGGTGAATATCAGGGGCGTACGCTCACTGCCGACGATATGCAGGATTCATTGTGGCTGAAACTGAAGAATCCTGAGAAATATCAAGTCGTTTCCGAAGTGCTTTCTGGCAAGGAGGGCGTCGATACTGTCAGTGATCAACGGCAGATTTTTGAGCCGGTGTTCGCAGTGCTGAATCGTGCGACCATTGCAACCGCCGCATTGGCCGCGGTGATGGTGGTCGTCGCCATTATGCTGACCGGTACCACAATTCGCATGTCTGCTGCGTCACGTCGAACCGAAACGGAGATCATGCGTTTGGTGGGTGCTTCGAATTGGACCATTCGGCTGCCATTCATTCTTGAAGGGGCGATCGCATCAATGGTCGGCTCCTTGCTTTCCTGCGTCACTTTATCGGCATTGGTGAAGGTATTTATCACTGATTGGCTTGCAGCCTCCGTGAAATGGATTCCATATGTGAATCAGATGACGGTATTGTGGATTTCGCCGATTTTGGTTGCAGGAGCGGTGCTGTTGTCGGTGATTGCATCCACAGTGTCGTTGCATAGGTATTTGAAAGCCTGAGAACATTCCGTTTTGTACGGATTGGATACGTTTATCTGTGTCGCGTTTTAAGCATGGGATGCTATGGTATGGAACCAATGATGGGAGGCAAGTGACCGAATGACAAGCAAGAAAGCTCTAAAACCGGCCGTCGCGGTGTTTGCAACGGGGGCTTTGTGCGCCACGATGGCGATTGCCCCGTTCTCGTCTGCGGTTCCGCAGGCGCAAGCCAATACATACAGCAATCTGGTGAATGCCCAGAATAAGAAGGCTGCCAGCTCTCAGCGTGAAGCCCAGTTGCGTTCACAGCTTTCCGGTGTGAAGTCTGATTTGGCCGACAAGATCGTCGAGCTGGATGAATTGACAAATACGAAAATTCCTGCAGCTCAAGCTGCAGTCGATGAGGCAAATGCTACTGCCGCTTCGGCACAGAGTGAAGCTGATGCTGCGGCTTCCCGTTTGGAGGCCGCGCAAAAAGATAAGGAAAACCTCGAAGCGCAGATCGAACAGACCGGCAAGGATTATGATGACGCGCATGCGGCCGTGGCACAGATGGCTCGTGAAGACCTGCATGGTTCCGATGCATCCACTGTGATGAGCGTGGTGACAGGTTCCACGAGCACTCAGGAATTCATTAATTCCATGCAGTCTCGTGATGCGTTGAGCCGTACCGAAGCCAATGCGGCAAGTGATGCGGCGAATACGTTGAACACGTCGATGAATCGTAGCGAGCGTCTTTCTGCAATCGAGAAGCAGATCGCCAATCTGAAAACCGCAGCTGACGAAAAAGCCGCTTCCGCACAGCAGGCTGCTGCTTCCGCACAGACCCAGCGCGACTCGCTTGACCAGTTGCGTGCAGAAGGCGAAACCCGCCGTGCCGAATTGGAAAGCCAACAGTCGCAGCTGAACGGCAGCGTGGCCAAACAGGCGGCGCAAACGGTTATGTTGCAGTCACAGGTCGATTCCTTCAACCGCCAGTATGCAGCCGAGCAGGCCGCAGCAGCTAATCAAAACAATGGTGGCAATCAAGGGCAGACCCGGCCAGGCAACAACAATACCAATAGTGGCGGCAACAATGTGACGCCTGCTCCCACGCCTACGCCTACTCCTACGCCTGCTCCCGCGCCGAGTACCAATAACAATTCCGGTCAGGGAACCTCCAATGGCGATTACGGCAATGGCTACGTGGCCGGCCAGTGCACGTGGTGGGCGTACGAACGTCGTAGACAGATGGGTATCGGAACCCCCTCGTACTTGGGTAACGGTGGCCAGTGGTACGCTACCGCACCGTCGTATGGTCTTCGCGTGGATCATAGCCCGCAGGTCGGTGCGGCAATCTCCTTCCTGCCCGGTCAGGCTGGTGCCGATGGCTTCTACGGTCATGTGGGTGTGGTGGAAGCGGTGAATGGCAACACCATCACCATTTCCGAAATGAACGCGGCTGGTGGCCCATATGTGGTGTCGTACCGCACACTGTACAACGCGTCCCAGTTCTGGTATGTGCACTGATTCATCAAGGGGCGTTTGAGCTTTCCTTGAGCGTTGTGTCGCGGGAGCGCGCCGCCTGAATCGTTGGGCGGCGCGCTCCCATGATATTGTCGATTGTTGCGTTGCAGAACACTTCTTTGAAGAACCGGAAAGGAGGTCCGACATGGCCAAGGAGCAAGGCGTGAAGCCGATTGCGCAAAACAAGAAGGCACGCCACGACTATGCCATTGAAGACAAGTATGAAGCCGGTCTGGTGTTGACCGGCACTGAGGTGAAGTCGCTTCGAGAAGGCCGCGCATCGCTGGCCGAATCGTTCATTACCATCGACCGTCGCGGTGAAATGTGGCTTGAGGGAGCCAATATTCCCGAATATCTCAACGGAACGTGGAACAATCATGCCCCTAAGCGCAAGCGTAAGCTGTTGCTTCACGCGGCGCAGATCGACAAGCTGGCTCGTCAAAGCCAAGCCAAGGGTTTCACCATCATTCCGCTGAGCCTGTATTTCAAAGACGGTCGAGTCAAGGCGGAAATCGCATTGGCACGAGGCAAGAAGGAATTCGACAAGCGTCAGGCATTGCGCGAGGAGCAAGACAAGCGTGAGGCCTTGCGTGCCATGCGATATGCCAACAAGCAGGTGCGATAAGTGGTAACCGGAAAATTTCCGGTTTCACATACTGATATACAGCGGTGGCCGTAATCTTTTTGTAGCTTGCCCTCTCTAGTGTATGGTTCAGATTCGGTCGAATAGACCGAGCGAGACATAGGAGAAGGATATGGAAGCGAAGAAAAGTCTGAAGGCGGTTGCCGCGTGTGCGCTGAGCGTTGCGATGCTGTTTGCTGGAGCGGCATGCGGCACCAGTGATGGAAGCGACGATGCGGCTTCGTCCGATAGCGGTTCGAAAGCGAGCGAACTGACGGGTTATGACGTTTCGTCGGTGCAGAAAGACGATGACATCGCCAAACTGTTGCCCGATTATGTGACGAAGGACGGCAAGCTCACCATCGGCATGGACACGTCGTACGCTCCCGCCGAATTCCTTGCGGAGGACGGCAAGACCCCGGTCGGCTTCGATGTCGATATCGCCAAGGCTTTGGCGCAGGTGTTCGGCCTTGAAGCGGATCCGGAAACCGCGAATTTCGATTCGATCATTCCATCGGTCGGATCCAAGTACGATATCGGCATTTCGTCGTTCACCGTGACCAAGGAACGTTTGGAAGCGGTTGATTTCGTAAGCCATTTTGATGCCGGATCGGCATGGGCCGTGAAGAAGGGCAATCCGAACAAGATCGACACGTCCGATCTGTGCGGCAAGAAGGTGGCCGTGCAGACCGCCACCATGCAGGAGACCGAAGCGAACAAGATAGCCAAGCAATGCGAGGCCGACGGCAAGGATAAGCTTGAAGTGATCTCCAGCAAGCTGCAGACCGATGTGACCACGAACGTTGTCACCGGCAAGGCCGACGTGTTCTATGCCGATTCGCCGGTTGCGGGCTATGCCATTGCGCAAACCGATGGACAGCTGGAAATGCTGGGCAAGGTCGAAGGCGTCGCTCCGGAAGGCATCGTCATCAAAAAAGGCGACAGCCAGATGGATGAGGCCGTACAGAAGGCCGTGCAGAAGCTCATCGACGACGGTACGTATCTGAAGATCCTTAAGTATTGGGGTGTCGAGGACGGTGCCATCGAAACGTCGGAAATCAATACGCCGGGCGCCGAATAATTCCATGATTGAACCGTCCACGGATCAGACGGTTCAAGGATCGCATGACTGGCGACGTGCTGGGAACAAAGCGGGTTTTGATCATATTGTGATATGGCAAAACCCGCTTTTTCGTAAGGAAAAACGGCATATCGAATAGAGTTTGCGTACTATTAACGTGGCCGTAGCAATCGTTTTCTATGGTGCCTGCAGGACTTCGGTTCGGCCGTATTCATACGGTTGGGAATGAAGAGAGGCTCCGCGATGGCTTTCAATAATCTGAGGAAACTCGCTGTTTTTGCACTAAGCGCCGCCATGATCGTTTCGTTGGGTGCGTGCGGCACATCGGAAAAGTCCGATTCCGCGGCTTCCAGTGATTCTGAGTCGTCGTCGAACACCACCGGTTATGACGTTTCCGGCGTGACGAAGGATGACGATATAGCCGCGATGCTGCCGGAATCAGTCACCAAGGACGCAAGCTCACCGTCGGCATGGACACGTCGTACGCTCCCGCCGAATTCCTTGCGGAGGATGGCAAGACCCCGGTCGGCTTCGATGTTGATATCGCGAAGGCGCTCGCCAATATGTTCGGTCTTGAGGTCGTGCCGCAAACCGAAGGCACGTTGGAAGCCCTCGGCGAGGATGTCGGCGTGACCAAGGAGGCCGTGGCAATCAAAAAGGGCGATTCCGATACCGCCAAGGCGGTGCAGGCCGCACTGCAGAAGCTCATGGATGATGGCACGTATATGAAGATCCTCAAGCATTGGGGCGTGGAGAACGGAGCGATCGACAAAGCCGAAATCAATCCGACTGACCTCGGCTGAACGATCAAACGTAAGGCAGGCATCGCACACGGCGATACTGTTAAGCCGATATGACGGAAGGCATGCGGGTCAAATCCGCGTGTCTTCCGTTTTCGTATATGGATCTTCCGTGATTCGACGGAGCTACATTGCGCGATTCTTGGCTGATACGTAAGGTTTGCGCAATGTAACGTACATGTAGCATTGCGCTCTTATCGTGCCTATTTGAGATACTGAGGTTCTCTGCAACCGAATGGCGTTGAGATTTTCGGTATGGCAATGAAGGGATAAGAAGAAGGATATGCATACCATGTCTTTGAAGATCAAGTCCGTTGTGGCGCTTGCGCTGAGTGCGGCGATGTTGTTTTCCACTGCCGCTTGCGGCACCTCCGAGGCTTCCAATTCCGGCGATTCGTCGGATTCGTCGAACACTACCACCGGTTACGATGTCAGCACCATTAAAAAAGATGACGAGCTGGCCAAGCTGGTTCCGTCCGGCGATCTGGTGAAGGACGGCGAGCTTTCCGCCGGTATGGAGCTTTCGTACGCTCCGGCTGAATTCTATGCCGAAGACGGCAAGACTCCGGTCGGCTATGATATCGACATGACCAAGGCCATCGCCAAGACGCTTGGTTTGAAGCCAAACATCGTGTCTTCCATGTTCGACACCATCATTCCTTCCATTGGCTCCAAGTATGATCTGGGCATCACCGCCATGACCATCACTGAAGAGCGTATGCAGTCCGTGGATTTTGTGAGCTACTACCGTGCAGGTTCCACGTGGGCCGTGAAGAAGGGCAATCCGAAGAAGCTCGACACTTCCAACATGTGCGGCGCGAAGATCGCGGTGCAGACCGGCACCGTGCAGGAAGAGGAAGCCAACACCATCGCCAAAGGATGCGAGGCCGATAACAAGGCCGAAGTGATGTCGTACAAGCGTCAGGCCGAAGCGGCCACCGCAGTGGCGACGGGCAAGGCCGATGCGTTCTATGCCGATTCTCCGGTCGCCGGCTATGCCATCTCCCAGACCGACGGACAGCTTGAAGCCTTGGGTGACGTCGAAGGTGTGGCCAAGCAGGGCATCGCTGTCAAGAAGGGCAACACCCAGCTTGCTGAAGCCGTGCAGAAGGCCGTACAGAAGCTGATGGACGATGGTACGTATATGAAGATCCTCAAGCATTGGGGTGTGGAATCCGGCGCTCTCGACAAGGCTGAGATCAACCCGACCGATCTCGACTGATTTCATCCCCACTATTTACATCAACAACGAAGGAACTGAAGCATCATGGCGAAGAAACAAATCGACGGCGACGGCTCGATATTCCGAATCGCATCAAGGCGCTGCCGGTTAAGCGTACGGGCCCGATTGTGGCGGCGGTCATCGTCGCTCTGCTCGCCGCCATGCTGCTGCAGGGCCTGATTACCAATCCGCGTTTCGAATGGAATGTGGTCTGGAAGTACCTGTTCAACGAGAATGTGCTCGAAGGCATCAAATACACGCTGCTGCTGACGGTCATCTCCATGGGCATCGCCATTATTCTGGCAGTGATTCTGGCCGTAATGCGCAAGTCCATCAATCCGGTGCTGCGTGGCGTGAGCTGGTTCTACATTTGGTTCTTCCGTGGCACCCCTGTGTATACGCAGCTGGTGTTCTGGGGTCTGTTCGCCGTGTTGGTGCCTCGCATCGGCGTGGGTATTCCGTTCACTTCCATTGAATTCTGGAGCATTGACTCGCAGTCCGTCATTACCGCGTTTAACGCGGCATGGCTGGGTCTCGCATTGAACGAAGCGGCATATCTGGCTGAAATCGTGCGTGCGGGTCTTGAAGCCGTCGATCCGGGCCAGACCGAAGCGGCCAAGCACTGGGCATGAAGCGTTCCATGATCATGCGTCGTGTGGTGCTTCCTCAGGCCATGCGCATCATCATTCCGCCGACCGGCAACGAGTTCATCGGCATGTTGAAGACCACTTCGCTGGTCAACGCCGTGCCGTTCACGCTGGAACTGCAGTTCGCCACCACCGCAATCGCAACCCGACTGTACAAGCCGATTCCGCTGCTGATCGTGGCCTGCATCTGGTACTTGGTGATCACCTCCATTCTGATGGTGCTGCAGTCTCGCCTGGAGAAGCATTTCGGCAAGGGCTTCGATGCGCGACCGGCCGGCGCGCGCGGCAAGCAGCCGCCGCTGCCGGGCAAAACCGAAGGCGAACCGAAAGACGATATCGCCAAGCAGAACGAGGCAACGTTCGCGGGCATGACCGCGTGAGGGGAGTGAGCAATGACTGAACCAACCACCAACGGTGTTGTTCCCGCAGTGAAGGCCACGCAGGTGCATAAGGCTTTCGGTAGCCTGCACGTGCTCAAGGGCGTCGATATGACGGTTATGCCCGGCTCGGTGACGGTGATTCTGGGACCTTCCGGTTCCGGAAAATCCACGTTCCTGCGTTTGATCAACCAGTTGGAAACGCTGACCGGCGGCGAAATCGACGTCGACGGCGAAATGATCGGCTACAAGTACGTCGACAAGGACGGCAAGCAGGTGCTGCAGACCCTGAACGACAAGGAAGTGGCCGAGCAGCGTTCCAAACTGGGCATGGTATTCCAGAGGTTCAACCTGTTCCCGCACATGACGGCGCTCGAAAATGTGATGGAAGCGCCAGTCCACGTCAAGCACATGGATAAAAAGGAAGCCCGCAAGCTTGCCATCGAAGAGCTGAATCGCGTGGGCATGGGCGATCGCCTCGATCACTATCCGGCACAGCTTTCCGGTGGCCAGCAGCAGCGCGTGGCCATCGCCCGTGCGCTTGCCATGAAGCCGGAAATCATGCTGTTCGACGAGCCGACTTCCGCACTCGATCCGGAATTGGTGGGCGAAGTGCTGAACGTCATGCTGTCTTTGGCGAAAGAAGGCATGACCATGGTGGTTGTCACCCACGAAATAGGCTTCGCGCGCGAAGTCGCCGATCAGATCGTATTCATGGACGGCGGTGTTGTTGTGGAACAGGGCGGTCCTGAAATCATCGACAATCCGCAGGAACCACGATTCAAGGACTTCCTGCAGCACGTGCTGTAAATCGCCGCAAGCATAATCGTAAGAATCAGACACCTCTTCGTCGTAAGGATTGCGATCAAGGGAATGGCTGAGAAAATCCCCATGTTGAAAACTGTCAGCATGGGGATTTTTGTGTTCATATATCAAAGGTTCAGCGCTATGAGACGGTTTCGTTTCGAAAATGACACCATTACCCGATAAGCTGAGGTGTTATGTGTGGAATCGTAGGATATGCAGGAAATGTGGAAACCGCGTGCGGCAAGCCGTTGGAAGTGTGCCTCCAAGGCCTCCAGCGTTTGGAATACCGCGGATATGATTCGGCCGGTGTGGCGCTGACCGCGCCCGGCATGGATCATGTGGAAGTGCGTAAGAAGGCGGGGCGTCTCGCCAATCTAATCGAAGACGTGGAACGCAATCCAATGCCGATGGCCACCGTGGGCATCGGCCACACCCGTTGGGCCACCAACGGCGTGCCGAATGACATCAACGCGCATCCGCATACTTCGCGTGACGGCAAGGTCGCCATCATTCATAATGGCATCATCGAAAACGCCTCTCAGCTGCGTCTTGATCTGCAGACGGAAGGTTACCGTTTCTCATCGGAAACCGATACGGAGGTCGCGGCGAAACTGCTAGGCAAAATCAGCGAGAAAATCGTTGAGGAAACCGGCAAGCCTGATCTGTTCAAGGCCGTGCGGCGCTTGGCGCGCATGCTGGAAGGCGCGTTCACGATTCTCGCCACCGACTGCCGTCAGCCGGGTATCGTGGTCGGTGCTCGCCATGATTCGCCGCTGGTGGTTGGTCTTGGCGAAGGTGAGAATTTTCTCGGTTCCGATGTGGCCGCGTTCGTCGCCTACACGAAGCGTGCCATGGAAATCGACCAGGATCAGCCGTGATGGTGTCCGCCGATAAGGTTGTGGTGTCTGATTTCATGGGCAACATCGTGGCCGATCCGAAGACCTATACCGTGGATTGGGATGCTTCCGCGGCCGAAAAGGGCGGTTGGGACTCCTTCATGGACAAGGAGATCCACGAAGGGCCGGCGGCGGTGCAGCGCACGCTGTTGGGACGTCTTGGCAAGGACGGCAATCTCAATCTTGACGAGGTTCGCATCGACGAGCATGATTTCAAGGCGATCGACAAGATTATCGTCATCGCCTGCGGTACCGCCGCCTACGCGGGCATGGTGGCCAAATACGCCATCGAGCATTGGGTGCGTATTCCGGTGGAAGTGGAGCTTGCCCACGAATTCCGTTATCGTGATCCGATTCTCACCCCGCGCACGTTGGTGGTGGCCATTTCGCAGTCCGGTGAAACCATGGACACGCTGATGGCATTGCGTCACGCGCGTGAGCAGGGTTCGAAGGTGCTGGCCATCTGCAACACGCAGGGCGCGTCCATTCCGCGTGAATCCGACGCGGTGCTGTACACGCACGCTGGTCCGGAAGTGGCGGTCGCCTCCACCAAGGCGTTCGTGGCGCAGATTACTGCCGCCTACGTGCTTGGCTTGTATTTGGCGCAGGTCAAGGGCGCGATGTTCCGCGACGAGATCGCGCAGGCGTTGGATTCCCTCAAAGACATGCCTCGCAAGATCCAGTGGGTTCTTGATACGCAGACCAAGACCGTGCATGATGCTGCCGCGCAGATGGTCGATGCGAAGTCCTTCCTGTTCCTGGGCCGTCATGTCGGCTACCCGGTCGCGATGGAAGGCGCGTTGAAATTGAAGGAAATCGCCTACACCTTCACCGAAGGTTTTGCGGCCGGCGAGCTCAAGCACGGTCCGATCGCATTGGTGGACGAAGGCGAACCGGTAGTGTTCATCGTGCCGCCGGCACGTGGCCGCAATGTGCTGCACGCCAAGGTTATTTCCGGTATCGAAGAGGTCAAGGCCCGTGGCGCGTACATTATCGCCGTGGCCGAAGAGAACGACCCCGATGTTGAACGCTATGCGGACGTGGTGTTCTGGCGTCCGGCCTGCCCGACGCTGATGAGCCGCTGGTGGACGTGGTGCCGCTGCAGCTATTCGCCATGGACATGGCCAAGCTGAAGAATTATGACGTTGACAAGCCTCGTAATCTCGCCAAGTCCGTCACTGTGGAGTAATCGTTCATACGATGCGCCAACAGCGTCAGCAGAAGAGGCATCGTTACGTTCTTGAAGAACCTCGCATTCCGTTCGAATGTGAGGTTCTTTACGAGAACGATGCGATTATCGTGGTTGACAAACCGCATTTTCTCGCCACCACACCGCGCGGCATGTGGTATCGCGAAACCGCGTTGATTCGACTTCGGGAACAGTATGGCGAACCTGATATTGTTCCCGCGCACCGTTTGGACCGACTTACCGCAGGCATCGTCGTATTTGTGCGCAAACCGGAATTGCGCGGCGCTTACCAAATGCTGTTCCAGAATCGCAAAACCATCAAAACCTATGAATGTTTGGCGCCACTTGCCCCCGAACAGCATCCGCAATATGGAACAATCGTAAGAATCGACAGGCATCAACCCTTTCCGGCAATCCGAGCATCGCATATTTGCAAGGATCGCGGGCGACTTCAGGCGTACGAAATTCCGGAAACCATCAATGCGCAAACGTTGATTGAGCGGGGGAGCACGGTACGTTGCATCGACGGCAAAGCATATGTGAATTACGTGCTGCACCCGAAAACCGGCAAAACGCACCAGTTGCGTGTGCATATGAATTCGTTGGGATTGCCGATTTTGGGCGATGATTTCTACCCGAATATTGTGCAGCGTTCTTACGATGATTTCTCGCAGCCGTTGGAATTGGTGGCTCGTGAGTTACGCTTCGACGATCCGGTGACGGGAGAGCCTCGTACATTCGTTTCGAAAGTGCCGCTTGGCTGATTAACGGTCTGATCAGCAGGTATTGCTCACTGAATCAAGATATATAAAAACTGTCCATCGCTGTACTGATATTTGCTCGCATCGCTATGGCGTGTTGAAGTTGCGCGTCCCTATAATCGGACATTTTACATTTCGTGTTATCGAGCGTGATTAGGATGTGCTCTTGTTGTGCTGGCTGGCAAAGGCAAGCCGGCTGGAAAGAACGAGAGAGAATATGAACCATATTTCAAAAGCGCTTCGTGGCGTTGCCGACAAATATAACGGCGTATCACTGATTATCCGCATTATCGTCGGTCTTATCGCGGGTACCGCACTGGCATTGGTTGTTCCGCATATGACGTGGATCGGCGAATTCGGCACCCTGTTCGTAAGCGCATTGAAGGCCGTCGCTCCGATTCTGGTGTTTGTGCTGGTGGCAAGCGCTTTGGCTCAAGGCAATTCCAAGCTTGACGGCCGTTTCGGCACGGTGCTTTTCCTGTATCTGTTCACCACGTTCCTGTCCGCCGTCGTGGCGGTGCTGACGTCTCGCATGTTCCCGCAGACATATCGTTGGGCGATGCCGCTGACGCCGATGTGGTGCCGCAGGGCTTGAGCGAGGTTGTGCAGACGTTGTTGACCAATATCGTGGCCAATCCGATTCAGGCCATGATCGACGGCAACTACATCTGCATTCTGATGTGGGCTTGCCTGTTCGGTCTTGCATGAAGGGTATTGCCAATGAAAGCTCCAAGGCGTTCCTTGCCAATGTGGCCGATGGCGTGTCTCAGGTGATTCGTTGGGTCATCAATCTCGCCCCGTTCGGCATTATGGGCTTGGTGTTCACCAGCGTTTCCGAAAACGGCTTGGCGGCCTTCACCGAGTACGGTAGCTCCTGCTCCTGCTCGTCGGCACCATGCTGCTGATGGTGCTCGTGTTCGGCCCGCTGGTCATTTTCCTGTACCTGCATCGCAACCCGTATCCGCTGGTGTACCGCTGCTTCAAGGAATCCGGCCTGACCGCATTCTTCACTCGTTCCTCCGCGGCGAACATTCCGGTCAACATGCAGCTGTGCGAGAAGCTTGGTCTTGATAAAGACATGTATTCCGTGTCCATTCCGTTGGGCGCAACCATCAACATGAACGGTGCCGCCATCACCATCACCATCATGGCCATGGCCGCCGCCAATACGATGGGCATTCAGATTTCGTTGCCGGCCGCCATTCTGCTGTCTGTGGTGTCGGCGCTCGGCGCATGCGGCGCTTCCGGTGTGGCCGGTGGCTCGCTGCTGCTTATTCCAATGGCCTGCTCGCTGTTCGGCATCAGCAATGACATCGCCATGCAGGTGGTGGGCGTTGGCTTCATCATCGGCGTCATCCAGGATTCCGTGGAGACCTGTCTGAATTCCGCTTCCGACGTGGAGTTTGCGGCAACCGCCGAATATCATGCTTGGCTCAAGCAGGGCCGTCAGCTTCCGGCGTTCATGTATTCCAAGAAGGAACGTCAGCAGCTCGGCATCGAAGCCTGATTTCACCCGATTTCAGCTTTTCGTTCAATCTAGAAGGCGTCTCTCCCACGTGGTTCACCCACGCTGGAGAGACGCTTTTCGTATTGGCTGATTTGATTGATTGCGTTGATTAAAGTCGCGAGATATTGCGATTAGTCGAGTTCCGCCACGGATCCGCGGTCGATGAATTCGGGGGTGATAAGTTTCTTGATTCCAGAAGGCACTTTTTTGCCATTGCATTGTTGCTCGATCATGGAAAAAGCCTCTTTTCCCACAGTTCTGAGCTTGAGCCGTATGGTGGTCAGTTCAAGACGGGGCACAACGCCGCGGAGTGAATCGTCCACACCGATGATGCTGACATCTTCGGGAACGCGCTTTCCTGCTGTCCTCAGGCCAAGCATGGCACCGTATGCCATTTGATCGTTGCCTGCGAAAATTGCGGTGCAATCCTTTTCGTGAGCCAAGGCCAATCCGGCTTGGTAGCCGCTATCTGCTTCCCAGTCGCCGTAATACATGGGTGGTGTGGGAATGCCGACTTGCGCTAATGCGTCGCGCCACCCTCTGATGCGGCTCTGTGCTGCGCGTGAAACGGTGGGGCCTGCGATGTGGTACACAGTTTTATGCCCCTTCGACAGGAAAAAGTCCACGGCTGCAGTGGCGCAACCATACGAGTCCGAATCGATGGTGGGGCAGTGGTTTGCCGGTTCCTCGCAAATAAGCACTACAGGTAGGTTGTCGGATGGCTTGAACTGGTTGAAGTCGGTGAAATCGCGTTCCATAATCACGATTGCACCATCGAGGGGGAGGCCTTCCACAAGTTTCAGTGCGCCGGCGAGTGACTGATCCTGCAGGTTATCCAAGGGGCGAATGGTGATGGAATAGCCGCTATTCGCGGCCGCTGTAGTGATGCCTTCGAGGATACGTGAGTTCCCGTAGGCCGACATATGAGAAAGCAGTACACCAACATTGTTGAAATGTCCGCTTTTCAAAGCACGTGCCGCATAATTCGGCCTGTATCCGAGATGCTCCATGGCTGCCTCGACCTTAAGTTTCGTCGCTGGGCGTACGGCATCGCTCCCATTAGCCACTCGGGAAACGGTCTGCGGTGAAACCCCTGCTTCCCTGGCGACGTCTTGCAGCGAGACTGAGTTGCGTGCCATGTGTATCTACCTTCCGAACGAAAATGCGTACTGTGCTTAATTTTACATGCTTACTTCTGTATTGTTTTCGTCACCATGCAATTTGTTCGATGAAGTGAATATGTGGTCTAGAATGTGCGAAAAGTAGACACTTTTGGAATATGGTGTTATTATGATAACGCAAACATTTGGAAGGAGCTGTTTTACGGGGGTGTAAATTGCCCTGTGAAATGGTATTGCCTCGAAGGAGAGGAATGATGTCAGCAACGGAAGTTGTTGCCAATATGCCACTGCATTCGGCAACCGTGCGTGTCAATAAACACAAGGCGGATTGGCGTGGTTGGAAGTTCATGTGGCCGTTCGCGTTGGTGTTCGTGTTCGTGTTCGTGATCCCGATCCTGTACGCGATCTACATCAGCTTCTTCCAGAAGCAGATGATCGGCGGCACGAAGTTCGTGGGAATCAGCAACTACATTCGTCTGTTCCGCGACCAGCAGTTCTGGAGCTCGGTCGGCAGGGTCGCGCTGTTCACCTGCGTGCAGGTGCCGATCATGCTGTTCCTGTCGGCGGCGATGGCCCTGGCGTTGGATTCCATGAAGCTGCACGGCGCGAAGTTCTTCCGCATCAGCACGTTCCTGCCGTACGCGGTGCCGGCCGTGGTGTCGACTTTGGTGTGGGGCTTCATGTACGGCGCGAAGTACGGTCTGGTCGGCTCGCTGAATGACTGGCTGGGCACGAACCTCGACGTGCTGAGCCCAAGCGTGCTGCTCGCTTCGATCGGCAACATCGTGACGTGGGAGTTCACGGGCTACAACATGCTGATCTTCTACAGCTCGCTGTCCACGATCC
>ENA-OQBT01000009-OQBT01000009.1-human-gut-metagenome-genome-assembly--contig:-NODE-9-length-110387-cov-14.405124_pt1 | contig 110387 bp, 100 predicted proteins | sample MGYA00242749_ERZ504557 | MGnify/ENA primary metagenome ERZ504557 (study PRJEB26092, sample SAMD00036243) | human gut metagenome | host: Homo sapiens | study: EMG produced TPA metagenomics assembly of...
GCACGCGGCGTCGCTGCATCAGGCTTGCGCCCATTGTGCAATATTCCCCACTGCTGCCTCCCGTAGGAGTCTGGGCCGTATCTCAGTCCCAATGTGGCCGGTCGCCTCTCAGGCCGGCTACCCGTCGTAGGCTCGGTGGGCCGTTACCCCGCCGACTACCTGATAGGACGCGACCCCATCCCATACCGATGAAATCTTTCCCGACACCCCATGCGAGGAGTCGGAGCATCCGGCATTACCACCCGTTTCCAGGAGCTATTCCGGTGTATGGGGCAGGTCGGTCACGCATTACTCACCCGTTCGCCACTCTCACCACCAAGCAAAGCCTGATGGATCCCGTTCGACTTGCATGTGTTAAGCACGCCGCCAGCGTTCATCCTGAGCCAGAATCGAACCCTCCACAAAAAAACTTTGCAGAAAGCCAACATGTGACTCTCAAAAACAAGAAAATTGACGATCGCCTTATAAGGAAAGGCGCATCGCACGAAAACCTCACCGTCCTTCAAGGCCTCCCGGCCACTCGCGAACGAGCGGACGATGAACTGGCAATCATTGACTATAAAGAAGTAGTACAAATACGCTCTTGAGTTCTCAAACCACCACCACACCAGCAGACCGTCCCGAACCTCAGGAGCGGAACCGCCGTGCTGAGCAGCGAGATGTAAACTTACACGTCCTTGCCGATCTACGCAAATCGACCTTCCGCAAACACCGTGTAAACCGTTGAAAAATAACGTATCTCCCGGCGTGTCGAAATCGCAGGAAAATCGAGTGATGAGCACCATTTCACAGCACAATCCCGCTGGAAAAACCTCAACATACCTCGCTACAGGTCAACATCCGGGCGTGTCGCACACGAGACGAACGAATGACAGAAAGGTACAAGACAAACAGCGGGCAAAACATCCAGCGGGAACAGACACAACACGACTACGCCTGACACACATCCAGCAACGTCAATTCGTCCGACCAACTTACGCCTTGCCACACAACCTGCGAGCGACTCCGTCTACCAGCGCTTGCCACAGCGCTTGCCACCATTGCCGGGCCTGCCACCGCGCCCCACGGCCCGCGCCCCTCGGCATGCAGCACACCCAGATGATGCTTCATGGCGACCAGCATGATGTGCGTATCTTCCAAGCCAAGATGTCGTTCGCTTTTGGATGCATCAACGCGCCCTGACGTTTGGCATACGCATCCAACGTATTGTTGCCGTGCGGATGCTCATCATCGGGAATCGACCCCTCATCCCAACGACGGCTCATCGGCAATGTGTCGATGATCGTGATATTGCCGGCACGATAGCTTTCCGCATATCCGGCGACGTTCAGCATGAAAAAGCTATGCTCGAACCGGGCGTTATGCGCAACATATGGCTGCTGTTCGAGTCGTTGCAGCAATCCGATCTGAGCTTCGGGCCATTCGTCGAACAGACGAAAGTCCGCGCTGGCGCGATCGCGCACGTCAATACCGGTAAGGTCGAGAATCAGAGGATTGCCAAGCAGCGCATTCTGCGCGGGAACGCCGAAGGAAAGACGTGCCTGGCCATATGCATCGCCGGTCTCGTAATAATCCTGTTCGTAGCGGTAGCCCGCGGGCTCGCCGGCAGGACGAGGCGAGATCATGTTCATGAATTCGAATCCGGCATCGATGATGTACACGCGAGCCGGATCCGTACCCGTAGTTTCGATATCAATGCCCATCACCGTGTCGACGTCACGGCCGGAAGGTAGGCGTCACGCCAATCCGACTTTTTGTAATCCGCCAAACGTCGGTCCTGCGCGGCTTCCGCCGAGTCAGCGGAACCGCCAGCGGATCCGAGGGAACCATAGTCGAACACCTTCGAGCCTCCCGGACTCGTCACCCCGCTCAAATTCGCGCGTGACATGGCGTAATCGCTGGCACGCTTCTGTTCACGTTCCGCGGCACGACGTTCGGCACGGCCATTGACGATCTGCGCGGTACGATCCTGAATATCGTTAAGATTCACGAGGCTTTCCGCTCCGGCAACAGACTGCAGCACGGGCACTATCACCCGCTCCCGCCGCTCTTCGGCAATCGTCCACAATCCCATCGCAACACCAATGCGCCGCAACACGGCAATTTCGTCGCACAACCTACGGTTCGCATAGGCGAGCGCGCGAGGCAAACGGTATGAAGCGATCAGACGGTCGAAATCCGTCATGAAGGTGGTATTGCATTGCGCGATGATGGATTCGAGCCGGTCACGGACCGCTAAATCCTTTTTCAGCAGATTATGCAACTGTTGGACGGATAGTACCGAATCCTGCATGGGATCCGTTTTCTCCGAGGTCGACGAAAACGTGGTATCCGCGGCATTCAGAACGGCGATCAGGTCGATGCCTTGGCTTTTGGCGGCTCCGATGCCGTGTTCCAAGTCGAGAGACATGACCCAATGCCAGTCGATGCGCTCATTGTCGGCGTTTTTCGGCATCGATGCGACCATTGGCTGATGTCTTGTTTGGCTTCGGTAAGCAGGAACGGCCCGTCTTTGCTTCGTTCATACTTTGCATGGTAGCCGAGAGGGGGCGCAGTACACGTCGGCGCGTACAAAAAACCATGATGCTTCTCGGATAGCGCAATCTTAAGTTTTTTGAGATTCGAAAGGTTATCTTGGGTTCGTTTTATTTCGTTGATTTTCGGTAAGAGAAAGAACAATGCTACGAAAAACGATTATGTTCACCAAGCATTCGTCGTCAGGATACGATCATGCGCGTTGCAGACGGAGCACGACGTCGCGTACGAAATCATTCCATCGCAACGCGAACGCCGATATTGTCGATAATGCTGCGAAATGCAAACATGGTTACGCTCATACGTGCGTCTGCCGTGGGGAGTGTGATGCGTGCGCGCGTTGCACTGGTTATGCGCATGGTGGTATGACGAAAAAATGACGGCATGACAAAAAGGGAGAGGCCTGTGGACCTCTCCCCCTGCAGGATATTCCGCGGATTGCGCAACGATAGGATTCCGTGACAATCGGATTCCGCAGCGTTTTTCGCCGCGCATGTATGCGATTTGCGACGTGCGCTCCTGGTTTACAGTTCGAATCCGAGTTCGGCGGCGGCTTCGGTGGGAACCGGATCGTCGCACCAGAAATCCTCAAGATTCTCGTTGGTGGCGAGGCTGCGGATTTCCGCCTTGTCGATATACAGTTCGCCGCTCAGATGGTCGGTTTCGTGCTGGAAGATGCGGGCCGGCCAGCCGTGCAGATGTTCCTCATGCTGTTTGCCATCTTCATCCTGCCAGCGGGCGGTGATGTCGAGCCAGCGCTTGCGTACCGCCTGATAGCCGTCGAAGCTCAGGCAGCCTTCGTAGAAGCTGCGGGTTTCGGTGCCGATCGGCTCATAGCTGGGGTTGATGATGACGTGGAACGGGAATTCGGACGCTTCGCGCGGGTCATCGTCATCGTCGTCGCGCACATGGTCTTCCACCACGGCAAGCGCCAGTCCGAGGCCGATCTGGGTTGCGGCGAGACCTACGCCCGGCGCTTCGATCATGGTGACGCGCATGGTTTCGATGAGCTTGTCAAGTGTCTTGCGGCTCAGTTGGCCTTCGTAGGCTGCGGTCTGCTGGCGCAGTACCGGTTCACCTGCCTGCACGATGGGAAGCAGCTGTTCCTTGCCGCCGGTTTTGATGAGTTTTTCGACCTCGCGGTTGAGCTCGAGGTTGACTTTCGAGTTACGTCCAAACATGGGGTTCCTTCGCGGATTGGTTCGGGATTTTGGATTGCCAAATACTGTGTGTCGGCGGTGTGATTACAAGGCGAGTTCTTCGGCCACGACTTTGGCGAGACGGTCGCAGACCTCGTCGGCCTGCTGCTGGGTTTCCGCTTCAGCCATGACGCGCACGAGCGGTTCGGTGCCGGAGGGACGCAAGAGCACGCGGCCGGTGTCGCCGAGCATTTTCTCTTCGCGTTCGACGGCGCCTGCACTTTGGCGTTGGTTTTGGCTGCGAGCTTGTCGACGTTTGGCACGTTGATGAGGGTTTGCGGCAGTTGCGGGAAGTCGGATGCGAGTTCTTTGAGACTCTTGCCGGAGTTGACCACTTCGTTGCACAAGGTCAGTGCGGTGAGTGTACCGTCGCCGGTGGTGGCGAATTCGCGGTTGATCACGTGGCCGGACTGTTCGCCGCCGAGCGAATAGTCGCCGCGCAGCATTTCCTCAAGCACGTAACGGTCGCCCACGCCGGTTTGCACGGTTTTGATGCCCATGGAACGCAGGGCGAGCTTCAGGCCGAGGTTGCTCATCACGGTTACCACGAGGGTGTCGTGGTTGAGTTTGCCCGCGTTTTTCTTGGCACGTGCAAGAATGCCCATGATCTGATCGCCGTTGACCATATTGCCTTCGCCGTCTACGGCAAGGCAACGGTCGGCGTCACCGTCGAATGCCACGCCCAAGTCGGCTCCGGAGGCTTTGACCATGGCCTGCAGCTGTTCGGGGTGTGTGGATCCGGCGTTCTTGTTGATGTTGTAGCCGTCTGGCGAAGCGTTGATCACGATCACGTCGCTCCTGCGCGGCGCAACGCTTCCGGCGCGACCACGGAGGTGGCGCCGTTGGCGCAGTCAGCCACGACTTTCAAGCCTTTCAACGGTGTCGGCTGGGACTTGTCAGGCCCGATGGGGGCGATGGTGGATACCAGATGGTCGATATACAGGTTGGTTGCGGTTGCCGTGTCGTGGCTGATACGTCCCACGCCTGCACCGGTCGGGCGTTCCCAATCCTGGCCGAGCACGTTTTCGATTTCGTCTTCTTTGGTGTCAGGCAGTTTGAATCCGCCGCGTGCGAAGAATTTGATGCCGTTGTCGGGCATGGGGTTATGGGATGCGGAAATCACGGCACCCATTTCCACGTTCAGCACGGAAGTCAGGTATGCGACACCCGGAGTTGGAATAATGCCCGCGTCGATCACGTCGAATCCACCTGCGGACATGCCTGCGGACAGTGCCGCTGCAAGAAAATCGCCGGAAACGCGAGTATCGCGGCCGACCAGTGCACGGCGACGACCGTCGAATTCGCTTTTGTCTCCATCATCGCCAAGCACGCGCACCGCAGCATCGCCCAAATCCAACGCAAGCTGTGCGGTCAAAGCCCTATTCGCCAATCCTCGAACACCGTCTGTTCCGAACATACGTGGCATGAGTCTCAAGTCCTCGCTATCTCAAGTTATATTGCCGTGCACCATCGTACTCAACGGGTTCACCATTCAACGAAACAGTCGAGAGCATGTTGCGATACCTGCATACTGCGGTACGTAATGTTGCGCAAACCGCAGTATGCAACGGCGCGGGCTTTTCCGCAATCTCACGTTTTCGCAATATCGCGTTATTCGCGCAATACCGCATTCGACAGTTGCGCCACGAACAGGCCTTGGTCTCGAGTGACGATTTGGGCGCGACCGGGCGCCGCCTTCTTCGGTTTGACTTTGCCGATCAGCTGGCCTTCGTTCGAATCTCCGGACAGCAGAATGCCGGTCATGCCGAGATCATGGAACGTCTGCAATACCGGATCGTACATGGCTCGGCTCGCACCGCCGGTTCTGCGGGCCACCACCACATGCAATCCCAGATCGGAGGCCTGCGCCAAATATGGCACCAACGCACGCAGCGGGTTGCCTCGGCTGGTGGAGACCAAATCGTAATCGTCGACCAGCACGTAAACTTCCGAACCCGTCCACCAGGAACGGTCGCGCAACTGTTCGGCAGTCACGTCCTGGCCCGGAATGCGGGTTTTCAGGAATTCCGCAAGCGCGTCGAGACTTTCCGTAGCCTGTTCGTCATTGGTCAGGTACGCTCCAAAATGCGACTGCGGAATCTGCGCAAGATTCGCACGACGATAATCCAACATGAAAATTTTTGCTTTTCCATCCGGATAGCTTCGTACGATTTCGTTGATTATCACGCGAAGGAATGTAGATTTCCCCGAACCGGCGTCACCGAATAGGTAACAGTGCGGTTCGGTGTTGAAGTCGAACACCACTGGAGACAGTGCGTTCTCGTCGATACCGACCACTATGTTGCCTTTGGCGAGCTGGTTGGATGCCTTTTGACGCATGACGGAAGCCATCATCGCCTCGTACGGCAGGTTTTCGGGCAGCAACCGCAGCTTCGGACCATGCGGATGGCCTTGCCATGCGGAACGTACTTTGGCGATGAGATCGTTGATGCCGTCGGACACCGTCGCCGCATCATGCCCGCCATCGATGCGGGGCAGCGCTGCGAGCGTATGCAGTTTGTTGGCGCTCAGGCCACGGCCAGGCGCGCCCTTGGGCACGGTGTCGGCAACGTGGCGGTCGATTTGCGAATCGCTCGGATCGCCCAAACGCAGTTCGAGCTTGGTGCCGATAAGGTCGCTGATATTGGCACGGATTTCCATCCAACGGTTCGCGCTGAACAACACGTGCACGCCGAAGGTGAGACCACGGGCAACGATCTGCTGGACTTTGGTTTCCAATTCGTCATAGTCGCCGCGGAATACGCCCCAACCGTCGATGACGAGGAACACGTCGCCATATCCGTCGTCGACCTTGCCTTCGGCGCGACGGCGACGATACGCGTCCATGCCGTCGATGCGCTGTTCTTTGAAGAATCGTTCGCGCGCGTCGATGATGCCGCTGACTTCGGCAAGCGTACGACGGACTTTTTCATCCTCATTGCCTGCCGCGATGCCGCTGACATGTTCCAATCCATCCATGGAGGAGAACGCGCCGCCACCGCAGTCGATCACATAGAACTGCACTTCGAGCGGCGAATGCGTGAGCGCCAACGATGCGACGATGGAACGCAACATCATGCTTTTACCGCTCAACGGGCCGCCCACCACTGCCACATGGCTCCCGCACCGGCAAGATTGAGGGCCATGACGTCTCGCCTCTGCTCGCGTGGCTTGTCTTCCAACGCGCATGGTACGACAAGCGCTCCGGCATTGCGCCACCTTGGCGAAATCAAGCCATACTCCTTGGTGACGGTCAGGTCCGGCATGAAATCGTCGAGCGAATTCGGCGTGACCAGCGGAGGCAGCCACACCACGTGCGCGGGATTGCCTTTGCCTCGCATCTGTTCCACCGCATACTGGAAGGTGGTGGTTTCGCCGTCCAACCCCTTCGGCACGCCCGACACGTAAGACGCGCGGAAGCGGGTGATGGTGCCGTCAGGCGATTTCAGATAGCCGATGCCAGGCAGGCTTGGCAGATCGTACGCGTCCGTAATGCCCAGCACGGCACGGGATTCGGTTGCGGAGAACGTTTTCAGACCGATACGGTATGACAGGTGCTCGTCAAGACCACGCAGCTTGCCTTGTTCCAAACGCTGCGATGCGATGAGCAGATGTATGCCCAGCGAACGGCCGACCGCGCCAATGCGAACGAACGATTGCACGATCTCGGGTTTCGCCTTCAACAGTTCGGAGAATTCGTCGACCACGACCAATAGTGACGGCAACGGTTTAAGATCGCTACGCCCGCCGTTGACACGCATCTCCTCATATTCGGTGATGTTGGCAAGGTTGCCCGCATCTCGCAGCAGCTCCTGACGTCGGTTGACTTCGCCATCCAGCGCGTCTTCCATACGGTCGACGAGCGACGCTTCCTTGCGAGATTCGTAATGATGGATGAAATGTGAGGCATGCCGTCCATACCTGCGAAAGTGGCGCCGCCTTTGAAGTCGATGAGTACGAAATTCAACTGGTCCGGGGAATGGCTCAACGCCAACGACAGTACCAGGGTTCGCAGCACTTCGGATTTACCCGAACCGGTGGCGCCGACGAGCACGCCATGCGGGCCCATGCCATGCTGGCCCATCTCTTTGATGTCAAGGAACGCGGTACTGGTGTCGTCGAATAGGCCGATCGGCACGCGCAAACGCTCCTTGCCCACACGATATGCCCACAGTTTCGCCAGATCGATATGACGAATATCGCTGATGCCAAGCAGATCAGGCAATTCGGGGGATTTCTTGCGATTGACGGATTGTGAGGAATCGTCTCCGGTTTCGTTAACATGCACGCTCTCCAAGCGTTTCGCTATGCAGAGCGCCTCTTCCACAGTCAATTCGTCCGGTTGGATTTCCACAGGCTTGAGTGCCGTGGAAAACACTTCAACCATATTGATGTCGCGCTTTTCGAGAACGTTCAGTCCTTCCTCAACCACGGTCTGCGAATACAGCACACGAAGCACGTCATCTTCCTCGAGCTCCCCCCAATCATTCGGCATGTCGAACACGGTCACTCCACCGAGGCCGTCTTCAGCGAACAATCGGGACTCTCGAGACAATACAGTCCGGTCGAATCCATCATTGATCACCAAAACATGAGGAGCAATCTCATTATCTCCGGTACGCCTGTTGCGGTTCAGCACTTCCTCGCCTATCAACGCATCAACTTCGCGCACGTTGCTCGTCAGCATAAATCCATGACCGTTATACGTGCCTTCCAAGTATTTCTCGTTCAGCACACGGTTATGAGGCAGCAACCGTACCCATTCCCACTGCCCCATGCGATCAGCGGATGCCAGTACGAGCACTCTGCAGCATTCAGCCGGATGCCAAACCGCCGCTTGACAGATCATGGCTCTTGCGAGCGCCTGCGTCTGGCTTTCGTTTCCAAGCAATTCCACACGCTTGTATTTCCTCAGGTCAATGCCGTAAGGCATATTGTGCAACGTTTTATGTGCAAGCATGAAACGATGCGCCGCCGATGCCGAAACCGGGTCGAGCTGCGCGAGTGGAGGCAATTCAGGTGATTCAAGCTGCAGGCACAATGGCACACTATGCGTGCCGCAACGTAATATCATGAAATCGTCGTCTGCGGGAACACGTTCCCAGCAACGTTCCGGTTCCTGGGCGATCGCCGTCAACGAGGATGGGGATGGAGCGTTCCACAATGCGGCATTGCGTTGTTTCCTTCCCGCGGTGCGCACGGTTTTGCGTATGCCAGCCAAATAAGTGAGATATTCACGTCTTGCCGCCGCGAGGTTCGCCATGCGTTGCGAACGTTGGCGGAAGCCGTTGACCGCCACGAATCCCAATGACGACACCATGAACATGCCGCCGGTAAGCATGCCGGTGAGTCCCGAATTGGTCATCAGCATCATGACCATGGCGCTGGCGGTGCCCAACAATGGCACCAACGATGTGAGCAGCGTGTTGACACCGTCGCTGGGTTCAAGCTCGGGTGGTGCCTGCAATACGATTTTTCCTTTTGGAGGTTTGGGACCTTCGAGCCTGCTGTTTTGTTGTTCCGCAGTAATAGCCATCAACGCCTCCTGCTTTTCGATGTGATGATGCTGCAGCCCATGTCTCCCAGTCCGATGCGGGATCCGACATGCATACGCGTTCGGACGTTCGGTTCAAGTTCCGTCTCTTCGCCGCTTTCGTCAAGCACTCGCGTACCGTTGGTGCTCGCTAAGTCAGTGATCCAGATTTGGTCGTCCACCAATTCGATCCGAGCATGGTTTCGTGAGACCGTACCAGTATGGTCAGGCACAGCCAACGCGATGTCCCCTGTCTGCTGCGGGGCTGGCTTGCGCCCGAGAATCAATGAAGAAGGCACGCTGAGAGTTCTCTTGGAGCCATCTTCAAAGAAGAGAAAGGTTTGGGGTTTCTCAGGAGGTGTCACTGGCACCGAGGCCGTCTGTTGTTCAACCGTTGTCCGAACCGGATACATCGGCTTTTCCGAAGGCATGGGTACAGGAGAAACCTGTTTTGCCATTGGCATGGGAACCGGTTTGGACACGTCCGCCACTGTTTTGGGAAGAGGCACGGGAGGAGTGGGCTGCATCCGAGGCATGGGAACCGGAGGAATTTGCCTCGATACGACCGGTTGTTCCTCCAACGCCTCAACACGTTGATGAATATCGACGCATCCCAAAGATGCCAGTCTGTCTGCCCATCCCTGATGCAAATCATCCTTGGCGAACAACGGTGAGCAAATCACCGCAATCAGACCTATGACCAACGCAAGCGTGGATCCGATAAGCACACAATACTTCACAAGAATCCGGCCCATTCCGGCGGGCAAAGTTCCCGCCGTGACGTCACGCATGCCTTCCACGCGAACCGTACGCAAACCGAACATCATATTCCCCGGAGTCAGACCGCGCGAACCTTCTCCAATAGCCAGCACCGCAACCGATTCGAGCATCACCAGGAACGTGACGGGAATATTATGTCCGAGCAAAGCCGCAATCACGCCGCAAAGCAATACGAAACCGCAATCGACGAATGCGGCCGCACATTGTTTTCCGGCTCCTGCCGGACGACATCTCATTACGGAATTCGAATCCGACATCACAATCCCCTTATATACTGCAACGCGCCAGCTGCGAAGAAAGCCGCCACAGGCGTGACCATCATGGACAGGAAGCACAACGCATCGCCGGCGCGAGACAATACAAGCGAATGAAAACCGCCTTTTTGCACAGGAATGGCATATACCAGCAGAACGCCAATCAGGCCAATCGCGCATACGCCGAACAGCCTCATGTTTTCGGTTGTCATGAAGCCCCAGGCCCTCACGCAGGCCATAGCCATCACCATCACCGCAGACAAACGCATGCAGTACCGTTCGAAAGGTCTGCCCGACCGGCGCGGCTTAAGGGTGAGAAAGAGAAACAGGGCCGCGGTAAGCACGAGAAAGCCGACAACATCATACATCCGATGGAAATCGCAGAATGCGACCAATGCCGCGTACGGCAATACCAGCAGCGCCAAGCAAAGCACGAAACCGGTCGCGTATCGGGCCCGAAACGTCTGCATATCTTCACGAATATCAACTTGGGTCAATACACGGGCCTCTTCGGGAATGCCACCGCGCACCGTCCAACGACGTGTCATGTAGGCACGCCATTGCACAAGATAACGGTCCGGCACATGCACCACGATGTTCGGCAGCATTTGCAGACAGCATATGGCAGCGGCAAGCACCAAACCGGCAAGCAGCCGTACGTCCAACGAACACATCAGCGTTCCCGTACTGGCGAGCAGCAACAGCAACGATACGGCAAAGCATGCGGATATCACGCCATTAAGCACCGGCTGATCAATGCAAACCGTCATTAACGACATATTGAGGCATACGCAAGAAGAAGATAGGAAAACCGCCGCCGCGATCGGCTGAGCGCAAGGTTCAACGCAGCTCGCCGCCACACCGGCACACACCGACAGCAGCACAGCGCAAGCCATGGCAACCAGCGCAACGGTTTGCTCGTGTGAGCGTATGCTCACCACGCATAACCGATCACAAAACAGCATCAGCAATATGAGGCTTGCCACAAGCAGCACAGGCAATCCTCGCATCCGCTCGTCGCCACCGGGAAGCAACACGCTTTCGGACAGCACCGTAACGGCAATACCAGCAAAAAGCACTGCGCAGACGAGCGATACAATGCATATCGCCTGTAAGTCAGCTGGCTTGGTTTCTTTGTGCCGCATATTGGCTTTCCCACTCACGCAGACGAGTCATTCCTTTATCGAGCGCAACACGAGCCTGGGCCGCTTCATTATCTTCGTCGTCCGCATCCTCCACGCTATCTCGCACATAACTCATATTCTGCGCGAGGTAACCACGTACTTCACGCGCTTCCGGAGACTTGTCAATGCCAGCAAGGATGTCTTCCTCACAGGTTTTCCCCATGTCGATACGCTGCTGCAATACTTGCCAAGCGCGCCCACATTCACCTTTACGCCGCTTATTTTCAAGTTCTTTCGTTTTTTCGGCTATTTTTTCATCTATTTGAACTTTCTCTTTTTCGAATTTCGCCCGCTGCTTGTCAAGCCGGGCAGACAGTGAATCCATTTGGTTCATGAAAGCTTCGAATTCCGCTGATGTCATTCCACTTCTCTTTTCTTCGCACATAAAATTGTCGTACCGAGGTCATCGTCCGTTTCGCAATGCAAGTCATAACGATGCGGTTGGAAGGACATGACGATTATCTTCCATCGGACGATCCACCGGATGCCCCGGCAAACGCTACGTCATTCGACGTACTGCCAGTTCCACCGTTCGACGTGCCTCCGCCAAAAACGCTCAGCATGCCCTCTGTTTTTACGGAAAGCCGTTGCATAACCATGAGGCATACACACAATCCGTTAAGGGCTTCATACAGATTGTTAAGATATTCCACGATATCGGATGCCCATTGAATCGCCTGGGTGACTTCCGCAGCGACAGTGACCGTAGCGAGCACCGGACCGGCTCCAGGAATAATCAGCTCACCCGCAATAAGCTTCAACAGCGAAATGATTTCACTCAACGTGTCGAATATCAGATTCAATGTTTTTTCCGCATTGTCCGCCAAAGCGTTCAACGCCTGGGCCATTTCCGAACATGGCTCCGGAGCTTCCACAAGCGCGTCGGCCACCGCCTCATTGCGAACAACATATATGTCCGCGGCCTGCCCAGACCACACTGTCTCGTCGAGACTATTGGAAATTTCCAATAACGCCGTCTGCACTTCAGGCAGTGTTTCAGCCAGCGACTGCCATTTTCCCGCAGTATCGCGAAGCTCATCCCAATCGCCGAAGAATGGTTTCCTGACCCACTCATCTATAGGACTGACACCAAACAATGCCTTGCAAATGAAGTCAACACCTGAGATGGCAATGCGAAGCGTAGTAATCTTGCTATCCAGCGTTTTCGCCAAATCATGCGCACTTTGACGAGTCAAATCCCCTTCCAAAGATTCTGTGAACCTTTTTGACGCATCCTCGAACTTCTGGCTTTTCCTTCCGATGTCTTTCTTATCAAGTCCTGTTTTTTCCAGGATTCTCCCAACCACTTTGTCGGCTGACGTGTAGCCAAATTTCTGTCCGGAAAGGAGGGCTGAGGCAGCCTTTCCCACTTTCCTACTGTCATAGGCCTCGCCGACTTTTTGATAAAACTTCAAGTCGCGTTTAATGTCGCTTAAATCGTCTGGAACATCGATGGTAATCGGGCCGAAATGCAAGTCGTTGGCAGAGCCATCATCTTCTTTTGCAGCCATACTCTTCCCCTTGTGTATAGTTTGAATGTGATATTTACCCGGTTACGGCCGGATATGCTTTGCACAGCATCCTGTTTTATTGAATCGTCGTGCGTTCAGGTAGCTGAATGGTTTCTCTGTCTTCGTACAAGGCACGAAGCTCATCCGCCGTTCTTCCCAGAGGATCTTTAGCTGCGATGCTTTGCCAGGCTTCATCCTCGGCTTGCTTACGCATGGCTTCCCTTGCCGCTTCGGAATCTCCGACGCGGACGGCGACATCGTAATCGCCGTCATTGTCGTAGTCGAGGGCAACGTACCGCGAATCTTCATCCTCATATACGCTGAAACGGGCATTCGCGCCTGAATCGGAGTTCATGGACACGTCGTCCACGCCATCGTTGTCCACATCCAGATCAAACGAAGCGGATCCTGTTTTGCTTGCATCAGAAGGCATCGGAATGGTGGAATTGTCACGCTTTGTCAGAGTAACGGAACCATCCGCCCCAATCACGCATGCGTATTGCCATCAGTGAGATTCAGAGAGTAGTCGTCTTTGGCGTTTCCATCCACATCCAATCCAATCGTGGTTGGTCTTGTTGGAAGTGGAACCTCATTGAAAATCGGATAAGTGTTCGATTCCGCCGCATCACGCGCACCATCAGATGTTGTTTTTTTCTGATCATGGCCGAATTCTTGCGATCCCGACGCCATTGCACCAGAACCTGTCGCAGATGATGCCGGACTTCCTGCCGCTTCGGAACCACCGTCGGATCGACCATTAAACTGATCCACTGGCTGATATTGCTTGCTTTGCAAGGAATCAGCTCTTGAGCCACCACCATTGCCAAAGCTGCCGCCATAGCCGGAATTGCCGCCTATTCCGCCATTTCCCTCGGACCGTGCGTTATGAGGATCCGAGGAATCCAACTTGTCATCCACCTGCTGAAGCAGTTGCAGAATCTTCTTCAGCGCTTCAAGTATCTCCTCTTCAGTGGTGGTGGAATCTTCTACGGTCCCCTGTATGGCCGAAGCAATCAATTTCAGCATTGTTTCAACGTTGGCCAAGTATTCTTGCGTAGACTGCTTCGCCGCTTCATACGCCGGTTCCAGGCATTTGAGAATCAGCCCGAAATTCGGGGTTCCCGCAGACACAAACTGCGCTTTTGCCATAGCGAACTGTTGTGCGGCCTGTTCATAGTTTTTCGCCGACGTTTCCAGATCGGACGGGTCAACGCATATGCATGAGGAAGACACTGCCTTCGCTCCTTTCCTGTTCAACAAGAGAACGTTTTGTTCAACGACGTGCGGTCATGCGCATAGCGCATTCCGCCCATGCCTCATTCGCCGGGACGCCTGCGGTGACCTGCCATGGCCGCCAACGGCTTGGGCTGGAATTCTTCTTCCTCTTCAATGGTCGGAGCAATGTAGCCCAAGGAGTTGCGCCTCTTATCCTTGCTCTGAGACGCACCGCCACGCCCCATACCCATCATTCCCGGAGTGTTTGCACGAGATGACGCCGCAGCTTCGGCACGCGCAATTTCTCCCTTGCGCAATCCCGCAGCCATACCGGTTGCACCTTTGATCGACGAGGATGCAATGGACGCCTTGACCGGATTGTTCGCATAATACGAACCGACGCCGGAGCCAGAAACCGCTGCCATGGAAGCTTCAGACAGTGCTCCGGAACTTGAACCAGCTCCACCTGCGAGCTTGGATACGGCTAACGCTCCACCGGCACCGATGCCAGCGCCAGCGCCAGCCGCCACCGCAGTACGCCCGATTCCGGAACCCGATCCCGCAGAGCCTCCGGACATGCCGCCATGGGCGGAACCGGAACCGTTATAGCTCATATCGCTATCCACGGCCATGTGGTTCCGATACACGTAGCGGCCTGTTGCCGGATCGTATACGTATAGGTTACGGTCAAGCCAACGTCCGCTTGCCGGATCATACACGTATTTGCTTGTGTCGATCCATTCACCGGTGTTCGGGTCAAACATCCGACCATTATGGCTATTGTTATTGTCACCGCCCGTATCGGCAGCGTCCGTAGGGTTGTTACGTGGAGGAAGAGGCGGCGTAGGGCTCACGTTGGGGCGAGAAATTGAGGCCGAACCTGATTTGGGGGTATTGGAGAATTTCGATGATGCGACAGCCGCACCGCCAGCGGCCGCGAGACCAGCGCCACCTGCTACAGCAGCTGAGATTCCAGTGTCGCCAAACGAGGCGGGATACACATCTTCGATTTCCGAAGAATTGTTTTCACCATCCTGTGCTGGCCACAGGCCGTTGATATCGACAACGGGAGCAGACGGTAAATCATTTCTAGGACACTTCTGCTTACATTCTGACTTAATTCGCTGGTATTCCTTCTTTGCAGTCTCCTCTCGTTTATCGGCAAGCATGTTTGAGATCAGGCTGACGCCGGCATTTCCAATTATCCCGGTTAATGTTCCTAATCCGGGAACGACAATATTCAATGGCGTTTCAGCCGCTTTAATAGCTTGTTCAATATCACTGGTCAACCTAGTGCCGGGCAGCTCCACATTCCTCGCATCGTCGATCGCCTGATTGTATGCGTCAACAGTCTTAAATAGTTTACGCAAGGCTGTTGGTATGTCCACATCCTCAATACCTTCGGAAATTCCTTGAGCGCATTCCAAAGCTACCTTTTGGGTTTCGCCCCCAAAAACATAACCTTCTTCAAGTTCCTTTTTCATGGTTTTGAGTTTCGCGGCGGCATCATCTATGACTCGTTCAAACCGTTTGAAATCGTCAAATTCCTCAATAGACCACTTGGCGGTATTGGCGATATCTGACAGTTTTTCCTCATATGTTTCCATAAATCTTCCTCTCGTGTCTTCTTACCCGCTATCGTTTATTGCCTAGGCGGCAATGGCGGTTGAGGAACGTGCTGACCGACCTGCCCGTTCCCAGCCTGCGTTGGAGGGTACGCGTATCGGCCGGCGCACCGGCGTTCGGATACGAGCCAGTGACGGGAGCGGACCGCGCCGCGGGACCGCCATACGATGGCGCCACACCATACGGGACCGGCGGAACACCGGCCCCACCGACGGTTCCAACCGGCACGGCACGGCCGCATCCCTCGCCCTCCGCATCCTGCGGACCAGCACCGCCGCCAGCACCACGCCAGCCAACACCAGCACACCGGCACCCGCCAGCACCACGGGAACCACCCACGACGGCACCACGGACGAACCCGAAGCATCCGACGCCATATCCCCGGCGACCTTCCCATCCTCCTCATCGGCCGTGGCCGTCGCGGAATACTTCATGCAATCGCTCCCGCCGTCCGCACGGCACGACTCCACCTTCTCCCACGCGGCCTGCTGACGCTGCAGCTCACGACCCACCAAGGACGCCTCGACCGTAGCCGAAATCCTCTCCCCGTTCGGAGAGAACACGTCGGTATCCGCTACTCCATTCCTCCCCAATGGGGATGGATACTCGTACATGCCCTTGGTCTCCTCATGCTCCCCGCTGGTCTTCACGGCCCATTCCAGGAGCGGGTTCACATCCGGGTACCGGGTCGGATCGACCGACAGCAACTTGCCTGGATCCACGATCCCGAAACCACGCTTGTGTTCCGGATCCAGTTTCGGCCCGCCCGACGCGTTGCCCTTCGTGTTGCGAATCAGGACTGCAGGATCTGGTTGCCCGTCGCATCCGCCACCGCTGCATCACGAGCGCGAGATACGCGCTCAGATTCGCCGCCGCGGTCGACGTGCCGCCGCCAGTCAAATCCATCTCACGCGAATCCGTGCTCCGGTAGGACGGCACGCCCACGCCCGGACTCAGCACCGAAACGTTCCCGTCCATCACATCCGACGACTCCTGCAGATTCCCCGCCGAATCCACCGCGTTCACCGTCACCACACCGGGGAAATAATCAGTCGTGCCCGGAGCGCCCACCAGATCATATAGGCCAGCCCAAGAGCCATTGGACCTACCTGAGACCATCACCACGCCATGGCGCAGCGCATACAACATATAGTCTCGGAAAATAGCATCACTGACATCCCCATACCCGAACGACATATTGATGATCCTCGCGCCGGAATCAACCGCATCACGAACACTCGGACCTATTGTCTGCACAGTGGATTCGTTATTCTGAGTTCTGCAGGCAAGAGGCATATTAAGCTCTCCCAGATTGCCCTTTGAGTCCGCGTCCAGCATATAGGCAATCACGGAAGCCCTAGAAGCGATGCCTTGGATACCGGAACCACCATCCCAGCCGCTACCGTTACCCGCAATCAGCGACACCATGTGAGTGCCATGCGTCATCATGTATCCACTGGACGAAAGGACCGTTGGATCATCCGTGGAAACCGGCTCGGAGGAAACGGAACCATCACCGGTTTCCAGATAGCAGGGCTGGCCGCCCTCGGTCACCAGCTTGTACGACACGTCCGCGCCCGCCAGCGCGGGATAGTCGGACACAATCTGATTATCAAGCACGGCGACCTTCACGCCCTTGCCGGTGATACCCGACGCCCATGCGTCGCGCACGCCCATACCATCGACACGCCAATCCACACCATCCGAAGCCACCGCCGACGGCACACACAACCCCACACAAGCCAACACCGCCGCCAACGCCGACAGCACACCGCGCACCTTTCGCACATGCGATGCACACAAATCTCGCGTCATCAATAACCCCTTCTCGTATGGAAATAACAAACGCAACACGTCACTTAATCAGCAAATTCAAAGAGTCTTCGGCGGTAGCGGAGGAATCGAAAGCACATTCACCACACTATCCACTAATGACAGCAGCGGCTCAAACGCCTCATCGCTCTCGTTCTTCTTAGAAGTCTCGTGTATGTCGGATGCTTTACCCTTTGTTTTTCCAACAACAGGTGCAGCCTCCTGAACTGTTACCTCAGCCTTATCGATAGAAGCCACCTGCTGTTCTTCGGCCTGTTCAAATATTTTCGCAGCGCTGCAAACGCGCTGCGAGAAACTACTCATGGCTTCGCTATATTCGCTCCAGTTCCCTGTAGCAGCTGGGTATACGCGGAAGCGCTCCTCATGAATTCCTTGCCAAAAGCAGTATCGCGGCTATACGCTTCCTGGCCGCAACGCCCTGCAGATTCAGAAACCGACTCGCCATATGAATCCATGTCATTCGCTATCGCACGCGCATTGTCAACATCCGCTTTGATCTCAACTACCATACCCGATCCGCTCCTCGTCAACACCCATATTCCCAACCGGAAAGATTCCGTGTGCGCCCCACACCTTTCGTGGAACACACACGGAATCACACGACATCAGAAACGACCCGCCGAACGCGCGTCAGACTCCACGTACTGCTGTGCGATCTGTGAGGTGGCTTGGGAAATCTGGCCAAGAATCTGATTCATTTCCTGCAACTTGCCATCCCAATTGCGTTGCGCCTGATGATATGCCTCACGAGCGGAACCGTCCCACTGACCAATCAAAGCGCTCACCTGGCTATTGAGGTTTTCAAGCTCCTGAGCAATGCTCTTGGCATCGGCAGCGATATCGCTCGCCAAAACATCCACCTGCTCCGGACGAACCGAAAAAGAACTTACCATAATATGTTTTCTCCTTGAGCTTTCTAGTTCAATTCGATGATGTCAGCCAAGCAACGCCTGCAACTTGGACGTACGGGACTGGTTGTCTTCCTCATTCGCAGCCTGATCCTTGGCTGTACCCCGTAGGTTATCCGAAAGATCAATGAGAATATTGTTCAAGGACGTGGCCTTCTCCTGCCAACTGGACATCAGCGCGTTGAACGACACGGCCGCGTCACCACTCCAGAAAGAGCCCAGCTCCGCCATCTTCGCTTCGATATCTTTGATTCGGTTCTCGATACCGAGCGCGCATTGTCGACCGCAGTGGCACCCTTCTCAATTGCCCTTTCTTCGGCTCTGATCTGTTCCGCCATCTTGTTTCCTTCCTTGGAGGCATTCTTTCTTAGGGAAGCCACAATGAGACACGACTCCCCCAAGGAATAACAATAACAGCAATAACAAATTCAGTAAAATTTAAATTCATTAAGTATCCAAAACCCGAGATGAACTCACGTCAATCGTTTGACGTTAACTTAAAAGTCACTTAGGCATAGCAATTTTACTGAAAATTAAGCAATTTTTTCAGAAACAAATGACAATCACTGCAAAAATGCAATCATTTTTCTCAATGCCTTATAGTTGTATTGTTTATAGACACGATACAGCGCCTTACGGCATTCTCTAAGGAAGAGCATGAACATCTCCCTGCCACCGCTCCCGCACGGAAGACAAAATACCCCATCTTCACCCCCCATCAATACGACAGATACACTCCAAATCACCGTCTCCTATAAAACGCGCACAATCGCGCTGCGGGTGAACGACGGCCCCATCATCGCCGATCTTCTACCAGACATAGCCCGACGACTCGGCATACTCGATCCGTCGATCGTGTACGGAGGGTACAGGCTGCTCACCAGCGACGGCGATCCACTCTCCCCCGCAAAGACTCTTCGCGAACAACACGTTCCAAACCACTCCACGCTCACGCTTGAGCCCGGAGCATCATCAGACACCGACATCATTTACGATGACGTCGTAGAGGCAGTAGGCGCCAGCGTACAGCACGTATACCGCCCTTGGACCAGCGACCACACCACATTCACGTCACTTGTCATCGGCCTCGGCATGCTTGTTATCAGCGCCGGATGGATCGCGCTTTTCCCCGCATCCATATGGCATCGGTTCTCGCATTTGGATTCAGCGCAATACTTCTAGCGCTCACAGCCGCATTATGCGGCAAAAACCTGCTCGTGCAATCAACCGCAATCGGACTCATCGCCAGCATTTTTACTGCGATTGGCGGATATCAACTCGTCAACCTGCTCGCAGGCAAACAGCCACTGCATGCCCTGCCACTTCTTGGAGCGAGCCTGGGACTCGCCGCCGCAGGCATACTCATGAGTCTCGCCGCATCCAAAACACGCCCATACAGTTATATTCCCATTTTGATAGGTGCCATCTGCGCCATACCAAGCGTCCTCAGCACACTCATGCCGCAGCAGATGGGGCATATCTGGATCCTCACATCAGCCGTAACCGCACTCACCGCGAGCGCCCTGCCTTGGATGTGTCTGTCTTTTGCAAGAATCAGCGTAGACAGTCCGCATAGCGAATCGGAAATCTTCGCGCTTCCTAACGACATTGACTACCAAGACATCAAACGTAGATATATAGCAGGCTCGACCATGCTCTTCATCGGACGAATCTGCGTCGCCGCGCTGCTGCTCATAGCGGCACCGCTCCTCAACACGTTGGGCACGCCACTCGGGTCAGCATTATGCCTCGCCGCATTCCTCGGCATGCTGCTCGATTCCAGGCAGATCTATACGTTCCGCGAAATGTGCGTAACTGTAGGCGCCGCAGGCATAGGAATCATCGTGACCGGATCGCTCAGCGTGCAAACGCATCAGGAATTCAGCATTCCGCTGATTCTACTCATGCTCGCATGCGCCTTCGCGACCATACTGTTCACCTATGTCTTACGCAAGCATACGCTATTCGCCACACGCGTGGCGGACGCCGCAGAAACCATATGCATCATGCTTATTTTGCCGCTCGCATACCTGGCAATCACGCTGTAAGGACGCTCATGGCCAACAAGAAAGACCTTGCCGAAGCTCAAAGCTACTCGCGCCGCAGACTTGTCACCGCTTTCAGCAGCGGCATTCCAGACGGCGTGGAACTCACTCCGAAGAAAAACCAGACTCCCGTAATAGTGGGTGTAGGGCTTACCGTCATAGCAATACTTGTCAGCCTTTTCTACGGCATGGTAAGTCCATCATTGCCAGACGGTTGGGAGAACAACAAGCTCATCGTCGCAAAAAACTCAGCGGCACGATATGTCAGTTCAAATGGAACGTTGCACCCCGTCATCAATGCCATCAGCGCACGACTGCTCATTCCGTCATCCGACTTCAAAGTGCTCACGGTAGCCGACGACCAGCTCAAAAACATTCCCATCGGTTCCACCATAGGCATCCTCGGCGCGCCAGATTCGCTACCGGAAGAAAACAATCTCATCGCAGGATCCATCAATAGCTGCGTCTCCGACAGCAACGTCACAACCACGCTCAGCAACGCTTCGTCTCAAGTCACAGACACGGCAACGGCAATTGTCGCCAATGTGGACGGCATCAGCTACCTCGTCAACGGAAGTCACCGATACCAGCTTCCTCAGGAAGCGACCTTACGAGACGCGTTCCTCAGAGCATTCGGCATTCCCGAAACCGCTTCCACCGACGCAACCACACAATGGATCAACCTGTTCGAGCAAGGAAGCCCGATCGAACAAATCTCGGTGGACGGAGCAGGCAACAGCATTACCGTCCACGGCGTTGAAGCGCTGGTCGGCAGCGTAGTCATGCAGCAAGGCGATGCCAAGAAAACCAAATATGTGGTTCGTTCCGATGGATCGCTTTCCCCACTCACCGATTTTACCTACGGCCTGTACATCACGGGAAAAACGGATGAATTCACACAGCCGAACGTTCTCAGCGCGGCCGACTTCCAATTCTTCTCAAACTCCACCGAATCCGCAATTCCGGAAGATTGGCCCTCCGAAGAGCTATCGGCAACATCCGGAAACGTCTCCGCGTGCGCAATCTACAATTTGGAAACGGCAGGAAGGAAAAAAGCCGACACCCATGTAAATTTAGCAGTCAAACAAAACAACTCAGCACATAGCGGCACATCCAAAACAAACCCGTCAAGCAATACCAGTTCAACAGTGAAGCTCAAAGGCGGCACCGGAGCATTACTGCAGGCCTCCATCGGCACATCCGACAAAGGCTACATTTTCGCCGTGGATTCCACAGGAACCGCGTATCCCATTGCGAATGCCAACAAAGAAACCCTCAAACGGCTTGGATACGCCAAAAACGACGTGCAAGCCATTCCCCGCGCATGGATAGACCTATTTAGCCAAGGCGTCGAACTATCCAGCCCAAGCAGCAGGATCCGCTCCAGGAAGCAACCAATCCAGCGCATCGCAAACAAACGATGGCGGCAATGCGTCGTCATCAACCGCCGATACGACCACTGACGCAGCCACTAACGCAACGGATGATCCTGAAACAGGCGCCGCATCGGCAGACGCGCAAGCACAATGCCAAGCCGGCGTCGAAAACTACATCAATGACACTCCTTGGACCAACACGCTCTTCGACTTCGAAACACTGCACCGTCAATCCACGGGCAAAGGCGTAACCGTGGCGGTAGTCGACTCCGGGGTAGATGCGGATAATCCACATTTGGCAAACGCCGTAACACCTGGGGTAAGTCATATTTCAGGAGACGCCACCAACGGCATGACCGACATATACTCCCACGGAACCATCATCGCAGGAATCATCGCGGCGCGTGCAGTAGACGGGTCGTCCGTAGAAGGATTCGCCCCAGACGCGACCATACTGCCGATCCGCATATTCGAATCGCTCCACGAAGAAAACGGAAAGCAAACCGGCGGACCAAGCATGGAAGACGTCAGCAAAGCGGTAATCGAAGCCGTGGACCACCATGCGCAAATCATCAATATTTCATTAAGCGACATCACCGATCTTCCTCAAATGAGGCGAGCCGTGGATTACGCAGAATCACATGGCAGTCTCATCATCTCCAGCGCAGGAAACCGGCTCACGTCAGCCAGCACCAAGGACGGACGACGATTCCCCGCAGCCTACAGCCAAGTCGTAGGAGTCACCGCCGTGGATACGGATTTGAATATCACCGACGATTCCGTCCACGGCACCCAAGTGGACATCGCGGCCCCCGGCGCATACGTTGCCTCAACCGTCCCCGGCGGCGTGGACTGCCTTTACGCCACCGACGCAGCCTCAACAAGCTTCGCGACCGCATATGTAAGCGGCGCGGCAGCCCTCATCGCCTCACAATATCCGAATGAAACACCCGCACAATGGCGGCAACGACTGCTCGTTTCAGCGAATCGACCAAATTCCGACCAGCGAGACAACAACATTGGATGGGGACTGGTGGACCCACAAACCGCGCTGAACATAGCGCTTTCCGACAGTCTTCGAGGCCCGACTTCAACAGGTGGCATGCACGCCCAGAATAATGCCGAAACGTCCATGAAACCGCTTGTATTGCACAAAATCCAAGATCCTGATACGAATTTCAAACGATTCGTGGAAGCTGCCAGTATCGCCGTGTCTTGCGCGTATATGGTGGCATGGCTTGTACGGACCGCGCGAAAGACCGCGCGAAAGAACACTTCGCAAAGTATATCAACAAATGAGCATAGTTTTAACTAGAATAATTAGATATTTTCAGATAGTCATTTGAAATTAATGCCGATCTGAACACTTATTCATAGAGAAACGAACGGCATCCGCCTTATGCAGTCCCTCGCGAAGTAATCACTCGTCCATAGGAAAAGAAGATCATATTAGCGTCCCATGGCGCTGACGCCCATTCAGCTCGTTTTGCCACCGTACGACAGTCCGCCGGAATACACCCACATGCCGTAGTGTGCGGCACGCGGATCGTTCTCCAACGGAAACCGCGGGTCGCACTGGTCCGGCCAGACGATGTCGCCCATGCAGGGTGCCGGGATTTCCCGCTGCAGCTGCTCGTAGTAGACGCGGTAGGCGCGGAACAGCTCCAGCTCCGTGTACGGCTCCAAGGCGCAGTGCATGGCGACATGCGGTTCGCGGCCCGCTTGCAGCATTCGGTTGATCCACGCGTACAGGTACCCCTTGTAGACGAAGAATCCCGGCTTGTGGGGGAACGTGTTCATCAGGTCGAGCATACGTTTCGAACATGAACCGTTACGCAGGTCGGCGTATGGCGTCCATGCCAGCTCGCCGACGCTGCATGCGGCGTATTGGAACAGGTTCAGGTCAACGGTCAACGGGAACGGGGCCCTTACGGCGACCCCTCTTAGACCGAATCGTGAAATCATCGGATCCACCGATCGGAAACGATACCGTCCCCCATCGGCGAACTCGTCATAGTACAGAGGCTCGCTGTCCAGAACGACGCCATCCCAGCCGTCGCGATGATGGGCGGAACGACAGTAGCAGTGTTTTTCGTACAGTCCACCGGTCCAGCCGCGTATCGGCTCGTTCCAGCCGCCCATGCACATGTAGACCAGCCATCTAGGCAGGGGATAATAGGAGCCCGTCGAGCCGACATCCTCCACCCAGCCACGCTCCTCAAGCGAATACGGGTCGTCCACCTGACGCCAGCCGAAAAAACCGTCTCGTTCCGACACCAGAGACATATTTGGCTCCCATCTGCAAATTAGTGAGAATGGATTCGGCCTGACCGTTATGGAAACCAGCTTTTGTTTGGGATGGCTTGTTTGGAGGCGAACCAGCCCGGACTGGCAGCGGGATAAGCCGCGCCGCCGGTCCGGTCTTGTAAGGCAATATCACAAGAGTGATATCAGATGCAGTTATCAGAAGTAGCTACTAAGAATAGCTACCGGAAGTGGCATTTAGAAACGGCATCAGAGGGACGCGTTGAAATCGCGCACCTTGAGCGTGCGACGTGACGATTCGACATTGCCGCGCACAATGCGCTGCAACGCGTTGTCGGCGTCGGCATGCGAAGCCAGCCAAGCATCACCGAGATCCACCAGCGTGGCCGGATCGGCATAGCTCGGGTACAGGCCTTCCAGCAGAGCCTCAGCCATGTGGAAGGTCTTGTTCTTCCAAATCCAGTCGGCAACCTCGAAATACTTGGCCGCATACGGTTCAGCCAAGTCGGCACGTGGAGTTGATGCGAAACCACGGGCCACGGATTCCAACTGCATGTTGGTCAGCTCATCGTTGTGCAAAGCCTCATTCCAAGCCCATTCCTTGGCCTCCGCAGTGCCTGCGACCGCGCGAGCGCCCAATGCGAACTCACGGTTCTCAGTGGTTTCACGCTTGGCAAGCTCCGCGTCGATATCGCTCTGGCTGATGGCGTTGATCGTGCTCAACGCGTTGATGATGGTCCAGCGGAAGTTGTTGTCGATTTCCAAGCCGTCAAGCTTCACGGAACCATCGAGCAGACCCTTCGCATTCGCTTCGAAAGCGGCGTCGCCCGGCTCGCCATAACCCAAGTAGGCGGTGATCAGCTGGAACTGCTCGTCGGAACCGGCTTCGGCGGCCTGAGACAGCTTGAACAGTTCGGCAGCCACATGCTCCACCACTTCGGCACGGTCGGCCGGAGCGGTGTAATGCCATGCGGTGGTGCTGATCTGCGCCAGAGCGTAACGGAACGTGGTGGACTCATGTTCCGTGGCAAGCGCAGCCAAAGAGGTTTCGATGAACTGCTTTGCCGGCAATTCGCCGTCGCGGGTCATATCCCAGAATGTAAGCCAAATCACGGAACGAGCCAACGCATCGTCGAAACGATACAGGTTCTCCGCAGCGAACTTGAGGCTCTTCTCGTCGAAGCGCAGCTTCGTGTATGTCAGATCGTCGTCATTCACCAAAATCAGCGCCGGACGTGCCTTGCCGGCGGCTGCTTCGACAATCGTCAGTTCGCCGTCAACATCAAGTTCGAACTGTTCGGTACGCACGATCTTGCCGGTTTCCGGATCCTCATTGTAGAAGCCGACAGCCAGACGATGTGCGCGCAGCACCGGATGCTCAGCCGAAGCGGACTGGCGCAACGCAAGCTGGCGAATCGTGCCATCCTCGTTTTCCTCAACTTCGGTGGCGATGGTGTTGATGCCGGACTGTTCAAGCCACTGGGCGCTCCACGCCTTGAGATCGCGGCCGGACGTCAACTCGAGTTCAGCCAGCAGATCGGCGAGCGTAGCGTTGGAGTACGCATGCTTGTTCAGATAATTGTTGATGCCCTTGAAGAACTTCTCACGACCCACATAGAACACGAGCTGCTTCAACACGGAAGCGCCCTTGGCATAGGTGATGCCGTCGAAGTTGACGTACGTGTCGTTCAGATCGTTGATCGGCGCGACGATCGGGTGGGTGGTGCTCAGCTGGTCCTGGCGCAGTGCCCAGCTCTTCTCGCCGGAGCTGAATGTGGCCCAAGCGTCCTTCCATTCCGTGGCTTCGGCAGTGGCGAGAGTGGACGTGAACTCGGCGAAGGATTCGTTGAGCCACAGGTCGTTCCACCACTTCATGGTCACGTAGTCGCCGAACCACATGTGTGCAAGCTCGTGCAGCACGGTGACCACGCGGCGCTCGGCATACGCGTCGGTGACCTTCGATTCGAACACGTACTGGTCGCGGATGGTGACCATGCCGATGTTCTCCATAGCGCCGGCGTTGTATTCCGGCACGTAAATCTGGTCGTACTTGGCGTACGGATACGGCACGCCCCAAGTCTTCGCATAGAAGGCGAAACCCTTCTTGGTGATGTCGAACAGGTAGTCGACATCCTTGGCGAACGCTTCGGCGAGCGCCTGACGGCAGTACATGGACATCGGCACGGTGCGACCGTCTTCGTTGGCGTATTCGGTGTGCCATTCGGCGTACGGTCCTGCGCAGATGGCGGTGAGGTAGGAGCTCATGGTCGGCGTGGATTCGAACACCCACAGCTTGGTGGTTTCGGCTTCGTGCGTGCCGAGCGTGCCCTCTTCGGTAACGGTTTCATTGTCGGTCACGGATGCGGCAGGCATGTTGGAGGTGACGATCCACGACTTGGCTGCAAGCACGGAAAAATCGAACACGGCCTTGATGTCGGGCTGGTCGAACACGGCATACACGCGGCGGGCATCCGGCACTTCGAACTGAGAGTACAGGTAGATGTTGCCGTCGGAAGGGTCGACGCTACGGTGCAGGCCTTCACCGGTGTTGGAATACTGGCACAGTGCCTTGACGGTCACTTCGTTGTGCGCTTCGAGGTTCTTCAGTTCGATACGGCTGTCGGCGAACGCTTCGGCCGGATCGAGAGTTTCGCCGTTGAGTACGATTTCGCTCACTTCGGTGGCGATCAGGTCAAGGAAGCTGGTAGCTCCCGGCTCGGCGTCGAACGTGATGGTGGTTTCGGAACCGAAATTCTTGGCTCCACGGGTCAGATCAAGTTTGACCGTGTAATGAACCGGTGCTGCGATAACGCTTTTGCGTTCTTCCGCTTCGATTCGGGTGAGATTTGCTCCTGGCATGTCACTCCTTATTTGTGTTGAGATTCCTATTTATTGAATAGGAGACGGCGCAACCGGTTGTGCCGGTTACGCCGTCCTTCTTTTGATTATGTAATCAACAATTATTGACGATCTGTCGATATTTCAATATTATTCCAATATTGATTTCGCTGGAATCGGCGATATTGCGAAAAATATTGACTATCTGTCGATTCATCATTGCGCTGCGTTCAATCCCATCGCTTCGTCAACATCCTGTGCGATATCGGCAACGACCGGAACGATCATCGGCTTGCGATGCAGCTGACGTGCGACCCAGCTACCCAACGTACGACGCATGATCTGCTGCAACTTGTATGTATCGTGCGTGCCAGCCATCATCGCATCCTGCAATTGCTCGACGATCTGATGACGAACCTTGTCGAATTCGCTTTCGTCTTCGGCCACCGCGTTGAGATAGATCTTCGGACCTGCGACAACGTCAGCCGTTTCCGTATCGACGACGACGAAGCTCGACACGAAACCTTCCGTGCCAAGAATACGACGCTTCTCAAGCTCGTCCTCGGTAAGTTCGCCAACGGAATCGCCATCGACGTACACGTAGCCGCATGGCACGGAACCGACAACAGCAGCTTGGCCGTGGTACAAATCGACCACATCGCCGTCTTCGGCAAGCACCACATTCTGCGGATCGACGCCCGTCTTGACCGCGATCATGCCGTTGGCCACCAAGTGACGGTTCTCGCCGTGGATCGGCATGGCGCACTTCGGCTTGACGATGTTGTACATGTACAGCAGTTCGCCTCATTGCAGTGGCCGGACACATGCACGGCGGCATTGTCTCGATTGACCACACGAGCGCCAAGCTGCACCAGCTTGTTGATGATCTTGTACACGCCATGCTCGTTGCCCGGAATCAGGGAGCTCGCAAGAATGACAGTGTCGAATTCGTTGATGGTGATGTCGCGATGATTGCCGTCGGCGATACGGCCAAGCGCGGCCATCGGCTCGCCTTGGGAACCGGTGCACATGTAGACGAGCTTGTCGTCCTGCACGTCATGGGCCTTCTTCAGGTCGATGACCGTGTCTTCCGGAAGTCTCAAGTAGCCCAAATCCGCAGCGATGGACATGTTGCGAACCATGGAACGGCCCACGAACACCACCTTGCGACCGTACTTGTGGGCGGCGTCGACAACCTGCTGCACACGGTGCACATGGCTGGAGAAGCTGGCCACGATGATCTTGCGCGTGGCCTGGGCGAACGCCTGATCAAGAGCTGGGCCAATGGTGGTTTCCGGCTTGACGAAGCCTGGAACCTCAGCGTTGGTGGAATCCATCATCAGCAGATCCACGCCCTTTTCGCCGAGCTTGCCGAACTCCACCAAATCGGTGATGCGATGGTCGAGCGGCAGCTGGTCAAGCTTGATATCGCCGGTATCGATGAGGCTTCCGGCCGGAGTCTGCACGAACACAGCCAGAGCGTCCGGAATGGAATGCGTGACGTTCACGAACTCAAGATTGAACGGACCGACCTTCAGCTTGTCACGACCCTTGACCTCAACCAGTCGCGGATTGATGCGATGCTCCTTGCACTTGGCTTCAACGAAAGCCAACGTGAGCTTGGAACCAATCAGCGGAATGTCGGGGCGGAGCTTCAGCAGATACGGCACGCCGCCGATATGATCCTCGTGGCCGTGGGTAAGCACCAGAGCCTCGACCTTGTCGAGACGGTCCTTGATGTAGTGGAAGTCAGGCAGAATCAGATCGACACCCGGCTGCTCCTCTTCGGGGAAAAGCACACCGCAGTCGATGAGCAGCAGGTGACCGTTGTATTCGATCACGTTCATGTTGCGGCCGATTTCGCCCAGGCCACCAAGCGGCACGATGCGCATGGAGCCCTTACGGTACTTCGGCGGAGCGATCAACACGTCATCCTGCTGGGGCGCGGTGGTCTGCGGAGCAAGACGGGAATTGCGACGGCTTCCAGCAGAAGAGCTTGCCGCGCTGGAGTTCTTGGAACCTCTGGAGTTCTTCGTGTTCTTTGCGGCCTTCACGTTTTTCGTGCTCTTCGAGCCCTTGGAGGAGCCGCTGCCGTTGCCGCGAGAACCGCCACGAACGGAACCGGACGCATCGCCCGCACGATTGCCACGGCCACCGCCACGGCCAGAAGACTTCGCCTTCTTGGAAGTCGTTTCAGCCTTGCTGACCTTCTCAGAGCTCACAGACTTCACGGATTTCACATCCGCGGTCTGCGTGTTTTCAGTGCGCTTGGCAGCTTTGCTGCCGCGCTTGTGCGTAGTTACTGTTTTGGTTTCTTCTATAGCCATTTCCTAGTTGGATTTCTATTACTAATTGTCTCCGCCTGTGCGGAAACGAGGAATTCAGTTAGTTTGCCGTATTACGGCAAACCCAGCAAACTTGTGATCGCAACAATGCCCGGAATCAGCGCAATCGCCGACAATCAAGCGCTTCGCAATCACAAGTTTCGCAATCACAAGTTCTTCAATTACAGCAAGCCGGAAGCGCGCATGCCATCTTCCGCGCGCTTGATCTCAGCCTCGCCCGGACCGACGTTCGGCAGACGCATCGTCGTGGAGTCGAGAATGCCACGCACCTTCAGCGAAGCCTTGGCCATAACAGCCTGGAAACCGTTGCCGTTCATTGCTTCGACCAGTGGAGCAAGCTGCACGGCAATGCGCTGAGCCCCATGAATGTCACCGCGGTCGAATGCGGCAGCCAAATCGCGCATCGGACCGGAAGCAGCATGTGCGATCACGGAAATAATGCCGACTGCACCAACCGAAAGGAACGGCAGGAACAGACCGTCATCGCCCGAATACCAAGTCAAACCGGTTTCCATACGCTTACGCACGGCACCCGCGATATCTCCGGTGGCGTCCTTCACCGCCTTGACGTGACCAAGCTCAGCCAAACGACGGTAGGTTTCCAACTGAATGTGCAGACCGGTGCGGCCAGGCACATCGTAAACGATAATCGCTTGTCCGCGGAATCATTGACCGCCTTGTAGTGACGGAACACGCCTTCCTGCGACGGGCGCGAATAGTACGGAGCGACCACAAGCACCGCATCGGCGCCCGCCTCCTGAGTCTGCTCCACCATGCGCACGGTGTGGGCGGTATCGTTGGAACCCGCACCGGAGATAACGGGCACGCTCACCACATCCTTGACGGCCTGAACCAGCTCGACCTTCTCCTCCATGTGGGTGGTGGGAGACTCGCCCGTGGTGCCATTGACCACAAGGCCATCGGCGCCATCGGCAACAAGCTGCTTCGCAAGCTTCTGCGCGGCCTCGAAATCAACGGAACCATCGGCCTTCATGGGGGTGACCATGGCCGGAAGAATACGTCCGAAAGGAGCAGGATCAAGAAGATGCATAGTACCGTCAGTCATAGTGCCAACGGTACTTCCCGCCACGGACGCCGAAGCGCCCGAGTTCGCGACCATATCGCAATATGAACTGCCTTCCAGAGACCAAAATCCCCCACCCGCTGGAACAATCCTCCCGTTGCCGAGCCTCCCAGAGTCCCGAAACCTCCAGTCACTGGAACAATCGGTACGCTAAACAACCCCTCACATTCCCAAAACCTCCACCCGCTGGAACAATCCTCCCGTCAACCAGCCTCCCAGAGACCCAAAACCTCCAGTTAATGGAACAATCCTCCGCTGCCAAGCCTCCCACAGTCCAAAATCCCCCAGCAAGTGGAAGAATCGGTACGCTTAGCCGCATACTCAGGGGGGATTCAAGCCAAATGACTTCACGATTTTGATCTGGTGACCGCACGATTTCGGAATATCGCACGATTTTGCTTTCCTGACCGCACAACACTCCAAAACAGTGCGATCACCAAGAGGGAAAGTGCGCCCACCAAAACAAACTCAGGCAAGGTATTGGGTGGGGTTCTGCTCGAACTTGGCGGCGCAGCCCGGGTTGCAGAAGTAGTAGGTGGTGCCATTGTATTCTCGGGTGGCTGCAGCGGTGGCCGGATCCACGCTCATGCCGCAGACCGGATCTTTGGCGGGCGCGCTCTGATTGCCGTTGGCAGTGTGGCCGCCACAGCAGGAGTGCGCGCCGCCCATGCCTTCCATACCCTCGTGCATACCTTCCTTCTTGGCCTTGTGATCACTGAACAGTCCCATGATGAATCCTTTCTGACTATGGTTGTTGTGATTATTATCGTTCGGGTTCGGCTGGCGAACCTGATACGTCTTATTTGCGGCACGCACCGCCTTGTCTGGATCGAACAGGCGCAGTCGGCTCGCGTTCGTCACCACGCATAGCGACGAGAATGCCATGGCCGCGCCCGCGATCATCGGATTGAGCATCATGCCGGTGAACGGGTACAGTACGCCCGCCGCAATGGAAATGCCGACGCTGTTATAGCCGAGCGCGAATCCAAGATTCTGCGCGATATTGCGCATGGTGGCATGGGTCAAATCAAGCGCATGCACCAAACCCATCAGCGAGCCATTCATCAATGTCACATCCGCGGACTGGATCGCCACATCCGTACCGGTACCGATGGCGAATCCCACATTCGCACGGGCAAGCGCAGGAGCATCGTTGATGCCGTCGCCCACCATCGCCACCGTATAGCCTTGCGCCTGCAGTTTCGCGATTTCGTCCGCCTTGTTCTCCGGTCGCACTCCAGCGATCACGTTGCTGACGCCAACTTGATTTGCCACGGCACGCGCCGTCGTTTCGTTGTCTCCAGTGAGCATCACCACGTTGACGCCACGCGATTTCAAAGCTGCGATGGCCTGCTGCGAATCGGCTTTCACCGTATCCGCAACGGCCACGATTCCCGCAAGCTCGCCGTCGATTGCTGCGAGCATCGGCGTTTTCCCTTCCGCCGATAGCCGTTCCATGGTTGCGATAATGTCGTCAAGATCCTCGTTGCCGACACTCGGCATGGCCACGTCAAGATCGTCGATCAGATCGGTATTGCCGACCGCAACGTTGTACATTGCGGTTTCGGGAGAAGATATGGATGATTCGAAGGTCACGGAAGATGCAGAGGATTCGTCAGCTGCAACAGTCGGATTATTTGCAGATATTAACGGCAACGCGACGTGCGCAGTGACGCCCCGACCGGAAATCGCACGGAATTGCGTGGTCTCGCCTAACGTAAGATGCCTCTCTTGCGCGCCCGCAACAATCGCGGCGGCAAGAGGATGTTCGGAATCCCGTTCGGCACTGGCGGTAATTGCCAGCAGATCATCCGGCATTTTGCGCCATTTTCCAAGCGGAAACACGTCGGTCAACGATGGCTTTCCAGCGGTGATCGTGCCTGTTTTGTCAAGCACGACGGCATTGATTTTGCCGCAGGTTTCCAATGCTTCGGCGGAACGGATCAGCACGCCCATCTGCGCGGCACGACCAGTCGAAACCGTTACGGAAAGCGGCGTGGCAAGACCCAACGCGCACGGGCATGCGATCAGCAGCACCGAAACCGCAGCCACCAACGCATGCACCACGCGTGGTTCCGGCCCAAACGCAAACCACAACGCGCACGACCACACGGCAATCAGCACCACAATCGGCACGAAAATGCCTGAAATCTTATCCGCCATGCGCTGCACCGGCGCTTTTGAACTTTGCGCGGATTGCACCAATCCGATAATCTGCGCGAGCACCGTGTCTTTGCCGACTTTCGTGGCACGATACCGCAGCGATCCAGTGCCATTGATGGTGGCGCCGGTCACGGAACTGCCGGCCTGCTTCACCACAGGCATGGATTCGCCGGTAATCATGGATTCGTCAACAGCCGACGAACCAGCAATAACCACACCGTCAACAGGAAGTTGTTCGCCGGGGCGAATCGCAATAATATCTCCGACCGCCACCTGCTCGACCGGAATTTCCTCTTCAATTTCACCTCGTACCACGCGAGCGTTTTTCGGCTGCAATCCCGCCAACGCGCGCATGGCCTCTCCAGTACCGACACGAGCGCGCGCTTCAAGCAATTGGCCGACCAGCATCAGCGTAATAACCACACCAACCGCTTCAAAATACGGTTCGCGAGCATTCTCAGGCAGAATCTGCGGAATAAACGTGACCACGCACGAGTAGGCAAACGCACATACGGTACCCAGACTGACCAGCGCATTCATTTCCGGCGAACGGTGAATAATCGCCGCGAAACCACTGCGGAAAATCGGTAATGCGGCATAGCACATCACCGGCAGCATCAGCACAAATTGCACCCAATTCGGCATCGGATACAGCATCAACATCGTCGAACCGAATACTGGAATCGTAACGATGGCTGACACAATAAGACGCGCAATCAGCGTTCGCATCTCACGAGATTCGGAAGAATCGTTTGACGAATCAGAAGAATCTGAAGAAATATTGGAAGATTCAGCGGATTCATACGATTTTTCATCAACAACAGTTTGTTGCGATTGCATATGAACGTGAGATTCAGCAGTATTCGTGCTCTCTTCCGATTCCAAATGTTCTTTCGGCATTGCGGCATGATGTTTTCCCGGCACCACCCGTAATGTGCCATGCAGCATGTTCATGCCACATGCGAAACCGTACTCCCCCGGTTCGTTAGGGTGAAGCGTCAATGTCGTTGTGCGGAAAGCGGGCAATGCCAGGTCGACACCGAAATCGGAGAACACCACATGCGACGAGCATTCACCGTCTTCTTTGCGATCGAATATCAATCGCAATGGCAAGCCGGCCTCAGCTTCGATGATTGCCGGACTATACCCACCTTTGACTTCGACAACCGCCTCTTGCACACCGTTATCGACACGAGCGCGAAATGCTTTGCGCGGCGCGAAGAAAAACCATAACACGCTGCCGCCACAATGAACGCGACAATGACGGCAATCAAAGCCTGCATATTCTCACCAACCTCAACACCAATAGGGTTTTATTCACGTTCACGTCTCAATGACTATCATCACAATATACCCCTATAGGGTATATTTGCAAGAGAAAAGCGGTATCTTCAGCGGTAAGATCAAGATTTCAGCGTTACGAGGAGCAGCATCATGAACGCAACCCATCACGGATACGCGGACGACCAGAAGAAAATCATCGCGCGCCTCAACCGCATTGAAGGGCAAGTGCGAGGCATACGCCAAATGACGGAAAACGGCGAATACTGCATCGACATCCTGACGCAGATATCAGCCGTGAACAGTGCGTTGAAATCGGTAGCGCTGCTGCTCGTCGACGATCATCTCAACCACTGTGTCAAAGAAGCCATCGAAGAGGGCGGGGAAGTTTCCGAAGCGAAAATCGCCGAGGCAAGCGCGGCCATAGCACGCCTCGTAAAATCGTAGACCGCAAAACATGTCAATCCCCGATCCAGCAAGCGAAAACTCACCATCGCCGCCAAATCGGGGATCGTATGATCAGACCGGAAAAGTTCCAGACCCCATAGATTTACGAGGTAGATTTACAGGTCGAGGAAGTTGTCGAGGCCGACGGTCACGCCTGGGTATGCGCCGGTGGAGACCTTGCGCACGGCCAGCAGCACGCCCGGCATGAAGGAGATGCGGTCGAAGCTGTCGGCACGAATGGTCAGCTGCTCGCCGTCATTACCGAACAGGGCCTCCTCATGGGCGTTAAGACCGCGCAGACGTACGGCGTGCACGTGAATGCCGTCAACCACCTGGCCACGGGAGCCGCCATCGGTTTCGGTGGCATCCGGCACAGGGCCAAGACCTGCGGCCTTGCGGGCTGCGGCGATGCCCTGCGCGGTGTGGAATGCGGTGCCGGACGGAGCATCCACCTTGTTCGGGTGATGCAGCTCGATCACTTCAGCGGATTCGAAGTACGGAGCCGCAACCTTGGCGAAATAGTCGGCGAGCACGGCGGAAATGGCGAAATTCGGCGCAATGAACACACTCTGGCCCTCGCGAGGCGCGGCAGCGAGCGCGGCACGCACCTGATCGAGCTTCTCGTCGGTCCAGCCGGTGGTACCCACCACCACGTCGACACCTTGCGCCACGAGTGCGAGCACATTGTCAAGAGACACGCTCGGCACGGTGAACTCCACCACCACGTCAGTGTTGCCGGGGGTGATTTGGGTGAGGTCGTCGCCGGCGTCAAGCGCGAGCGCCAATTCGGTGTCGGCCGCGTTGTTCACGGCATCGACCACATGGGAACCCATACGTCCTTTGGCGCCAACTACAGAAACCTTGATCATTGCAGCTCCTTCAAGCATGTCGCACGTACGAGCGTACGAACAGCATTTCAAATCAGTCTCACTCATTCTACTGAGGAATGTTCCATTTACGAATGTAAAGAGACGCTTCGACGCGTCACCGCCCAGCCGATCAAGGCGAACGGAATCGAAGCGAGCACGAAAATCCATGGCAGCATCAGGCTTATGTCTGGGCTGAAATGGTCGAGCATGATTCCCGTGGTCATCGAACCGAATGACGCGCCGATGGTTCCCGCGGTGCTCACCCACGCGAGGCCTTCGGTCAGCGATTCTTCCGGCACGGTCTCCTTCATAACGAGATTGCCCGAAGCGAACACCGACGAAACGGTAAGACCCGTAAGGATTTCAAACACTCCCATCATAATCAGATTGCCTTGGCACATGTGAATGATGAAGAAGCCTACCGTTATGATCGCGAGGAACGTGATCATATGGCGCCAGCGGGAGCCCTTCAGCTCGCGCGTGCCGAAAACCAGCGCGCCTATGCACGAGCCGACCGCCAACATCGCAAGCTGCACACCAAGCAGGGAATCAAGATGCAACGCTTTCATAACGGCCGTCATCGACGTATCGAATGCGGTGAAACTCATGTTGAACACGATGAATACCATCAAAAGCGGAATCACGCCCGCATAGGTGAGCACATTGCGTTTCTTGCGATTGTCATTCGACTTCAACTGCGCGACGGTCAGTTTGTCTTGTTGTTTGTCTTGTTGCACGGAATTTGCGCCGCCATTATTTCCAGTATTGCCGTCAACCGCCAATCGCACGTCCGCATCGTCGGAAGATGCCGAAACAACAGTGATTTCACGTACTACCGGCGGTTGCGTGTCACGCAATGCGAAGAACACCGTGCCGCCGATCGCGCATGCAATCGTCGGCACAAACAACTGCGAAACGGGATGCACGGAAGCCGCCAGGAACGCGGCCAGAATCGGTCCGAAAATGAATACGATCTCATCGATGGCGGATTCCAATGCATACGCAGTGTTCAGCAATGAGCCGTTGCCGGTACGGTCAAGCACATACGTCCAACGGGTACGCACAAGCGCGCCGAACGAGAATTGCGTGAGCCCCATCACCACAGCCAAGGCGAACAGCAGTGGAATCGGCACGCGCACCAATGCCGCGAACGCAAAGCCAAGCATGGCGATGATTTGCACGACAAGCACCACCGATCCGACCTTGCGCTGGCCGAATCGGTCGAACAGTCGTGCGTACAGTGGCGTGACCGCCGCCGTGGAAAGCACATATGCCGCGCTCATCACGCCTGCGATCGTCCAATTGTCATACAAATGGTTGAGTGCGAGGATAATGCCAAGGCTCATCATCGACATCGGCAGTCGCGCCAAGGCTCCGGAAGCACAGAACGCTTTGGTTCCCGGAATGGAGAACAGTACGGAATATGGCGACTTCGGGATTTCGGTTGCGCTGGTGGCAGCCATGATTATCGCTCCTTAACTTTCGTTGCGTCCGGCACGTGTGCCCGCCCACACATGCTGCACGAGGGTAGCGGCGCTCCTCCACAACGCTGCCCATAGTGCGTTACCCTACGGGCAGGCTGGAAAGCGCCGCACGTTCGGCGCACCAGCACTAGTCGTTGTCGGATTGTTCCGGAATTCCGTAGCTCAACTCGGCAAGGATCTCTTCTTCTGTTTTGTCGGCGGCATTGAGCTGTCGATCGCCCTCAATGGGTTCACTCAGATAGTAGAGGCAGGCGTCGACAGCGGTGAGCGGTACACCCTCCATTGCCGACAGCAAGATACGATACATATCCAACTGTGCTAATTTTTTCTGAATTTCCTCTTTTTTGCGAGGTTTTTTTCCAGTTTTCCAATCGACAATAGTATATTGTTTCGACCGATCCGCCCCATCGAGACCCCCGAAGAACACCGCGTCGAGCTTGCCGTTGACGATGGTGCCCAATTGCGGCACGTTGACGACGATTTGCCGTTCCGCCCACGCGGCTTGCGCCGTGCCCATGTCGACGTTGCGAGACGCTGTTGCCAATCGAATATCCCGTTATTGTCTGCCCCATTATCGTCTTGATTGTCTTGCGATTGCGCCGCATTGTTGCGTCGCAGCTCGGCAAGCATCGCCAATCGCGATTCAGCTACGCGAGTACCGCCATTGCCGCTCGCGCCAACGCCAATGCCGGCATCATTCGCATCGGCCATGATGAACCGTTCCGCCCAAGCATGGAACTGCGTGCCCAGTTGCGCGGCCGGAGACGCTACGTTCGGTATCGGACGCACCAGCCCACGCCAGTAAGTGCGGGCGCCACGCTCGTCCATCATGCCTGCGCGCGCCTGCAGCGAGGTGACGTTCTGACGACCTGACGCAAGAATCCTCTCGCCCTTCGCACGCACCGCGCTGTCGAACGCATCCTGCGACGCCTCTCCAAGCATGTCAGGCATGAGATTGCTGTCGGCCACCAGCAATTGCGCGCATCGCAGCAGCGAAGCACCCGTATTTTCGCAACGCCCAGCACCTTCGCCACCGACAGGCTCGCCAACTTGCCCGCTGGCCCGTTCGCCAGCCCGCCCATCAGTCTGCCCGCCAGCATTGTTCATCGCCGAATCCACCTGCAACGCAGACAAACGCAACGTCTGCAGGGTCTCATCGCTCAACTCGCACGGCCATGGCAGGAACTGGTTGCCTTCCGACGGCTCGAGCGGCGCATTCCAAGCGTCGCCGACCACCGCATCTTCAAAATCGCGGGCATGCTCGCCCACAAAAAATCCATCCGGCAACGGCGCATCGATCGAATGCAGACTGGTCATGCCGTTTTCGGAGGAATCGACATCCTCAACTTCCGCAATATCGGCCAGGTTGCTCGGCTCAGCCGCTCTGGAAACGATATTGAGCATGGAATCGCGCACTTCCACTAGGAAATTCGACGGTTTGGACACACGTTTGCGATCGCCCACGGCACGCGGATCACGGCTTTCCGCATTCGTTGCGCTGCAGGTGAGCAGCGCCTCATGACGGGCGCGAGTCAACGCCACATACGCGAGGCGACGCTCGTCGGCATGCAACCGACGGCCATACTCCTCGATTTGCGTCAAATACAGTCCGTCCGGATCAATACCTTCCATGTCATCGACGCTCATATTCCGCAAGGTGCCGAACACTTCGTCGTCAATGATTTCCGCATCCTCCAGCATTTCCAACGCTTCCAACGGATTTCCACCCACAAGCGCGTCATGGGGGAATCGCGGCAGAATATCGGCGTCCACACGCACCGGAACCGGCACCGCAGCAGGATCGGTCAGCCACGTTTTGGCGGTCTCATGATATTCGGGCGGCGTCCACACGCCATCCTGGAAACCGTTGAGATGCTCTTCATCAACGACCACACGCAGATCGCTGCCCTTGTTGGTGGGGAATCCGCCATCGGTCATGCCGACCACGGTCACGGCATCCCATTCAAGGCCCTTCGACTGGTGTACGGTCATCAGCACCACGTCGACAGGCACATCGGGAGCCACCGCGTTCTCCTCGCGTGCGTCGCGCAGCGAATCCGCCCATGAGATGAACGCGCGCAGGCTCGGCGTTCCCTGCGACGCGATCTCCTGCATATACGTGTCGACGAGCTTCAGCAACGCATCGATCGGCGATTTGGCGAGCGCCACCCGGGATGCGGCGAGCGTGGCATCGGCCTGACCGCCGCGCATATGCTCGGCCAGCTGCATGTCGATATCGAGATTCAATGCGACGATGGCCTCACGAACCACTTCCGGCAACGGGTGGCCAAGCATGCGCTGCACCTGACGGATCGCATCCGCGGCGCGAAGCACTTCCTTCGTCCCTTCACGACTCACCCTGCCGTCAATGAGTTCCGCGAGATCGTCACGCAACATGAGGTCCACAAGGAAAACCGCATTCGGCACTTGATCTCGATATTCACGTACGATGGCACGGATTTCAGCATCGGAAGGACCCGACTTGGGAGTTACTCCATAAATTCCCAGATTTTCCGGTTTTTCTTCCTTGTTGGATTGCTCCTGCACGATTCCAGCTGAAACAAGCGCACGATACCGGCACATCGTGTTCACCTGTTCCGCGGTATCGGCGAGCGCCTGCAGATCGTTGGCGCTGATGGAGAATCGCGGCGTGGCCAGCAATCGCATAAGCGCCGCACTGTCGGTATGATCGCTGACGACGCGTAGCAAAGCGAACACGTCCTGCACCGCCGGGCGTTCCAGCAACGCCGACCGCCCCACTACCAGCGTGGTCAGGCCTGCGCGTTCGAGCGCTTCCGCGAATTGCGACATGATCCTTTGGAACGGAACAGCACCGCCACGTGCGGACGATTGTCTTTCATGCCATTGTCGAGGTCGCGCGAGGAAGGCGTGTGCAGGGCGATCGCATGTTTGGCGAAGCGCACGACCGCGTCGACCTCCTGCCCGAACGTGTCGAACGCAAGCACGCCCACCGTTCCTTCGGGGGCTTCGTCGGTATTGACGAGCGCCGGAACGTCGACTTCGCGCATCAGCGAGCTGCTGAGGCGTCTGGCAGGCAAGCGGAGCGGTTTGGTGAGATTGTTCGCCGCTTCGAGCACCATGCGTGAGTTGCGCCGTGTCACGGTCAATGCGAATGGCCTGCTGGTGGCGTCCATGCCGAAATCGTGTTGCAGCATGCGGAATGCGCCAGGGCTCGCCCCTCGCCATGCGTAGATCGATTGGAAGGGGTCGCCGACCGCGTTGACCGCGCTGCGATGCGTGTCGTCCACGTGGAACAGCGCGCTCAGCAGTGCCGCCTGCGTGGTGGACGTGTCTTGGTATTCGTCGAGGAGCACATGCGAATAGCGTTTGCGGTAGGCCGCTCCGATGGACGGGAATCGGGAGACAAGCTGGAATGCCGCGATGGTGAAATCGCTGAATTCCGCCATATTGCAGGCGCGTTTTTCGGCATGATAGTCAAGCACAAGATCGAGCAGCAGGTCGCGTTGCTTGGCGACGAATGCGAGTTGCGCGCTGTTGAACACACACATGTCGTGCCCGAGTTCGCGGTATTTCTCCAGTTTCTTTTCGTAGTCCGCGTCGGAATCCTTTTTCAGTCGTTTCGGCAGCTTTGGCGATTTCGGCTCTTCCGTTGGCACGGTTTCGCCGTCAAGCGCTTGGCGATCTGTTCGACGAACGCCTCATCCCAGTCGCGCACGCGTTGCACGGCTTCGTCGAAGCTGGTGCAGTCGCCGCCGATCATGGCGCCGGAAATGGCGTTGGACAGGGCGAACACGTTGCCCGCTATGGTGTTGAACGATTTCAGATCGCCGTCGAACGCCATAAGATCATCCATATGCCTGTCAAGCACGGTGTGGATGAGCTGCATGGCACCTGCTTCGCTCAATGGCTGCGTGTTCTGGTCAAAGCCGACGAGCAGTCCATATTGGCGCACGATGGATTGGAAGAAAGCGTCGTACGTGGAGACTTCCGGTTTGAGGAACGTCATGTTCGCTGATTTCAGGCCGCGTTCGCGCTGGTCGCGAGTCACGGCCGCAGACACTCGAGACAATAGTTCCGAGGCCGCTTTGCGCGTGAAGGTCAGTCCGAGGATCTTTTCGGGGCTCACCCCCTGTTCGATCAGCGTGATGATGCGTCTGGTCATCGTATAGGTTTTGCCGGATCCAGCGCCGGCCACCACCACCACATCCGCATACGAGGGCGCTTGGACGACGGCAGCCTGCTCAGGACTGTCGGTGAACTTCATGGTTCCGCTCATGCCGTTCTCCTTTCGAATACGGTGTTCTGTTCGCCCGCACAGGCCGGGCAGATCGTAGTGTTTCTGCAGTATCTCACATGTTCCGTCGTCGGTCTTGCGGTGATTTCGTTCGCCCTGCTGGCCGCGGCCGCATAGAAGACCCTCGCGATCATGGTGAGGGACCATACCGCCATCGTGCCGCGTAAGCCAAGGAACTCATTCCAATGCTCGTCGCTCACTTCCAACGGAGGAAGCATGTCATCGAGTCCGTCGTGGAAATCCTTGTCGAGTTTTTTGACGTAATAGCGCGGTATGAATTCGCCGGTATTGAGACTTCCATTGGCGAACAGCGCCTGCTGCATATGCGATTCGGCGGCGGTGTCGCCATACGGCGCAGGGTATGCGTGCTTGGCTACATGGAATAGCGCGCTTTGCGTGATGTTCGGCGCGTTCGCCACCGCCTGCGCCCCGCGCATGCCGCTTTCCTCGGGGAATACGAGTCCCAGCTGATAGCAGACGAGCTGCAGATCGTTGAACAGGCCTTCGCCGGTCGGACTGACACCGGTTTTGTAGTCGATCAGACGCACCTGCTGCGTGCCATCCGCCATTTCACGCCGTTCCAAACGGTCGATCCTGCCGGTCAAACGCACGGTGAGATACTCGCTCATGCCGGTTTCCGGCCATCCTCCGACCAACGCTCCCATAATGGCGATCAATTCGTTCCGTGAAATCGCGTGAACGCCGTCCATCGCATTGTAGGTGTCGAGAATATCGTCGAAATCGAATTTTGCGGTAAATTTCAGCTCAGGTTCGGCTTTCGTAAGTTTTCCAACGCTGAATGCATCATTATTTTTAATCGGATAATCACCATGATTCGATTGCACGAAATACGTGGCGATGTTACGCAACGCCTCCTGCGCCTGCTCATCTTTCTTCAACGCCTGATACCGTTGCGCGGGATCGGCAATGGCGTTGAAATCGCCGCATAGACGCTTGTATTCGGCATACATCCATTCGGTGATCGCATTGATATTGTCCACGTCGCTGATGGCGGTATGGTGTTCCGGCATATCAAGTCCGGCTTCGGTGGCCTGTTGCGCCACCTTGTGGATCAGCGAGCCGAAACTCGTGGCGACGCTGCCCATGCGCGGGCCGGAGAAGCGGTTTTCCAACATCCAACACACCGGGCACGCCCACAGATTGTCTACCGCAGAAGGAGACAAAGTCACCACGTCGGATCGCCGCGATTTACCGTTTCGGCCCGACGTCGAGCTTTCCGACGTGTCGCTCATGCCCGTCCGCATGACGGCCGCGATCTTCCGCATGGTGGCCTCGACCGTCTCCCCCATAAACGGCCAACGGTCAGGGTCGGCCGCCGTAACACCATGCGAAGCCAGCAATGCCAACGCTTCCGCGGCATCACGCGCCTTCGGGCTGTCCTCAGGTTCCGACGCAAGCACGCTTCGGGCGGCCGCGACCAGACCACGGGGATCGGTTTCCAGCCCCGCGTAATCGCCTTGGCCGCCGACCGACGCATATTCTCGCCGTTCCATATCGGCGTCGCGATCGCGGTCGAAGCACTCCGGCATATATCCGTATAGAAAATCCGAAGGCACATTGTCGTCATTCAGCACGGCGCTCACCACCACACGCTCGCTGGCACGGGTCAACGCCACCAACAGGCTCTTCTGCTCGGAGGCGAGCACCGACGCCAGTTGCGCGTCCTGCCTGCCCGCCGGAGTGACGATCGTGCCGGACAATACGCCGTGCAGCATCACATCGGCCAGTTCCTCACCGCCGAACAACGTGTTGCGTGGTGTGAGATTCGGCCACTGCCCCTGCTGCAAAGCCGGCAGAAAAACCAGATTCCAGCGCTTTCCCGCCGCTCCTGCGGGAGTCGTCAGGGTCACCGCCTGATCAATGGGCGCGGTATGCGCCAGCGAATCCGCCTCAATGGTCAGCAAACGCACCTGTTCGATGAACGCCTCGATGGTGTGTACCGCGAATTCCCCGCTTGACTCGCCGCCTGAAGCATAGTTGAACAAACGCATCGCCGCGTCAAGCCGATCATTCGCGGCACGGCCGGCAGCCGAATGCTCCAGCGCCACACGCTGCCAGACTTCCGCCTTGCCGCAGGCCCTCCATGCGCAATCCAACACATATTGCGGTTCACGCGAAACCAGTTTGGCTTCCGACTCGCATGTTTTGTCAAGAACCTTCCACAATGATGCGAACGCCTTGATCTGCGGATCCGCGCCCAGCACGGAGGCGATCGCATCGACCACGCGATCGGTATTGCCCTCCATAAGAAGCACGTACAGCGCTTCCATACTCAGCGCGAAATCGCCTTCATGCTCGTCTTCATGCTCACTATCATGCTCGCCATCGGCGCGAATCGCATGATAGTCCGTCATATAATCGCGCCAATCTTCCATCAAACGAGGGAGCAACGCCTGTTGTTCGACGGCAGCGTCCGCCGCATCCTCATCATCTTCGAAATCATCTTCGTCGTATTCTTCGGCAGCATCCTCATCATGGTTCGCAGCCTTGCTTTCCACAATCGAAGCGAGCGAAACCAACGCGTTCATCGCGGATTCGATGGATGCGAGACGGGCCGGACGCCCCTCATGCCGTTGATCACCACCGACCGTAATCAGCGGAGATCCCATAATCAACGCCACGCGCGAACGAATATAGGATCCGGCGGTCTGCAGGTCCATGGTCGAAGCCGCGATCGTCTGGTTTTTCAATTCGGCCAACTCGATCAACGCGAACAGACCCTGCACGAACGGCTCATCCTTCAACGGCCGGGTCACGCTGGAATAGCGCACGGGAACGCCGTCAGCGCGCAACCGCTCGCCGAATGCGCGCACGGTGGCATTGTCGTGCGCGATCACGGCCATGTCGTTCCATACACGGGAACGTTGCAAATGCTCAGTTTTGATCTTCCACACCACGTCGTCGAGCTCTTCGGAAGAGGAACGGTACAAGGCCGTTTCCACACTGCCGTCGGCCGGCGTGACACGAGCGCCCGTATCGTCGGCCGGCAACGTTTCGATGGGCATCGCGCCTGGCATATCGCTCATTTTGCCGGGACGATCGGGCAGAGGCACGTCCGTCGACTCCGTGCTTGCGATCGACAGGCTCACTCGCGTCGCGACAAGCGTGCGATAGTCGCCATGCATGCCTTGCTGGTTCGACACGGTTTGCGCGGTATCGCCTTCGTGCGCCGTTTGCAGACCTTCGATGCGTTCAAGCCTCGCTCCCATGCGCGTCTGCGCCTGGTTGAACAGATATTCCGGATATGATCCTCGGAACGTCTGCACGGCTTCGTCGGGATTGCCAACCAACAGCAGGCGCACCCCGCGTTCATGCAGGGCTTCAAGCAGTGCGAAACCAGCCAACGTCGTATCTTGAAAATCGTCGACGATCAGCATGTTCGCAATATCGGCTTCCTGTATGCCAGACACGGCTTCGGTGGCGTCGATCATCAGCTGCGACGCGTCGAGACGATATTCGCCAGGATAAGACGAACGGATCGCCTCATTGTATTCCTCACGCAAGGCGAAGGCGAGACGCCATTGAGTGCGCAGGCGTTCGCGACGTTCGTCAAGCATGCCGTCCCTGCTGGCCGCACGGGCGATCAGCATGTCTTCGAACTGCGGTTTCGCGCCAATCTCGTTCATGCGTGCGAGCATGTCGCGCAATTGGTTGGCGAATGCGTCGGTGGAATCGTCGGCCACCAGTCCTGACCATTCGGAAACCGCGAAATAGGTGCGCAGCAGATCGCAGGTGGCGCAATCGTCGCCATGTTGCCTATGCTCCACATGCGAAGCCAGTACCTTGCGGATGATCACATCCTGTTCCGCACCGTTCAACAGTTTCGGCAACGGTTCGCCTTGACTTGATCTCACGGCCGTCAGCAGACGGAATGCGACGGCAGGCAACGTAGTGACCGGTCGCGCCTGCGACACGGCCGACAATTCGCGGATCGCCCGATCGCCCAACGCATCGGCGATCTGCCTGCCAGACACCGTCATCACGGCATTCCCGTCACCATACCGCCTCATTGCGGCAACCAGCATGCCCAGCGCAAACTCGGTTTTTCCACTGCTCGGCGCGCCCGCAACCAACGTGACGCGGTCAAGGTCTTCCAAATTCATCATGCCTCCCAACACTACTAGTCTCGCCCTCCTTTACCTGACAAATCCGGAACCTGCAAAGTTGTCTCGAAGCCAACCTTTATCCAACACAATCTGCGGTGCAACCACTCCTTCGTGGCATCTGCAGCAACGCCGACAACACATCAATGGTCATTTCCATTTGAGCCAGATGCCCGTCATCCAGCAACTGAATGTATGTACCCTCATCGTCGCCACGAAGGCCGTCTCTTAAGGTTCGCACGTTCTTTCTATCACTACGACTTCTATTATTCAGCCACAACATGTCTCAGATGCCCGTCTTTGTATATGGACATTTTGACCCCTTGCTGATAGGTTTCTGGGTTGGTCTTCAGTTAGGATAGGATCCAGAGAGAGCGGCCGAAAAGCATACGCACCACGAGGAAAGAGAGCATATGGAAGCCATGAACGGCATTCCCCCTCAAATCCCTGGGTATACATTCGCCCAAAAGTTGGGTTCAGGTTCCGAAGCGAACGTGTATTTGTACCAGCAGCTTTCCCCCAGCCGACAAGTAGCCATCAAGGTCAGCAAGGGAGCACTCGATCCGCGCGCGGCGGCGCGGTTCCGTTCCGAAGCGAACTTCATGGGCAGGATCTCCTCGCATCCCTACGTTCTTTCGGTGTATGGAAGCGGCGTCACCACCACGGGCAACGGCTACACCGTGTTCGAATACGCTCCGGGAGGCAATTACAAGACCTTCCTGGAATCCAACAGGCTCAACGCAGACCAGATGCTCACCGTCGGCATCAATCTGGCGAGCGCCCTTTCCACAGCGCACCGCGAAGGCATCATCCACCGCGACATCAAGCCCAGCAATATTCTCATCAACACGCATGGCATGCCCATGCTTTCCGATTTCGGCATCGCGGGAACGATCTACGGGCGTCCCGGCATCGGCTACACCATCGCGTGGGCTCCGCCGGAAGTGCTCGCAAAGAACGGCGGAGGCAACGAATCCTCCGATATTTATTCGCTGGGAGCAACGCTGTTCGCCATGCTGACGGGCCAGTCGCCATATGAATACGGCTATTCCGCGGCCCTCGGCTCGACCAGGGGCAAAGAACGCGGTGCTCTGCTGAGAAACATCATTCTCACCGATCCGCTCCCTAAGCTCAATAGGCCGGATATTCCCCCGCAAGTGGAGCGGATCTTGCGCAAGGCGTTGAATAAAGCGCCGGAAGACCGGTATTATTCCGCATATGATTTCGCGCGTGACATGCAGCGTGCGCAGCAGGAATTGTATGGCCATGCCACGCCGACCACGGTCGAAGGCGAACCGCCGTTCCCGCAAAATCTGTACGCACAGTCCCAGGCAAGCAGCCAGGCAGCCGCGGTTGTTCCGAAACAGCGCAGCACTTGGGCCAAGCCTCTTGCGATTGTCGTTTCGGCGGTCGCCGCGATTGCAGCCGTCGAACTGGCGTTCGCGTATGTGATCTTGCCGAATATGGATTCGGCTTCCGACAATAGCAGCGTGCAGATCGAGAATCCGGGAACGCACGATCAGGACAACGATTCGCCTGATTCGGCCATCACCACAAGTAGCGTGCCCAGTGTCGAGAATCTGGCCGGCTCATATTCCGCCGATGGCAGCAGCGTGCAGTTCACATGGGTGAACCCCGACCCTCAGGACGGCGATTCGTACGCATGGTCGCTGGTAGGCGATGCAGGAGTAGACCCGAACGCCCAAGGAACCACCACCACCGACACGCGCATCAGCATCAAACCCGCCGACGGCTCGCAGACCTGCATCCAGGTGAGCCTCATCCGAGCGGACCGGCAGATGTCGCAGAATCCTGCGATCGCGTGCGCGGCCAAACCATAAGCATCACCATACTTCGCAACCGGACCGTCCAACGGCATATTTTCAATCGCAAACGGCATATACGGACCGATCACAACGACAATCGGAACATTCAGGGAAGAACCGAAAATGGGCAAACGCAAGAACGGTGCCAACCAATCGGCGCAATCATATGAACGTCAACTACGTTTCGGATCAATGGTACGCAAACTGCTGTTGCCGTCGGGAAGCAGACGGTGGATCACGCCGATCGTCATGCTGCTTCTGCTGCTGGGCATCATCGCGGGCGCGTTCATCGTCAGTTCGGTGACGCAACGGCATGTGCAACTTGACGACGGCACCGTGTGGATCACTTCGCTGAAGGACCGCAAGGCAGCACGATTCAATGTGAAAAACAAGGATGTGGACGCTGGAGTCTCGTCCGCAGCCTCCCGTTTCGACGTGGCCCAACATAATGGCAGCACCGTGATTTCCGAAGGTACGAAAGCCAGCAATATCGCGGCTTCCACAATCAGCGAAACCGGCAACACCGCCATCAAAACGGATATCGAAACCATTATCGGAGGCGACACCGCGGCTTTCATCAACGTCAAAACCGGCAATGTGTGGGTGGGATCCGCTGCCGATGTGAAATCCGTCAACCCCACCACCGACAAGCCGAACATGAAACTGGGATCCGGCGGAAAGATCGCGGTGACGCATGACGGAACCGTATACGGATACCGAGCTTCCGATGGCGCGGTGCTGAGCATCAAAGGGCCGCAGGGCACGCGTGAGCAAGTCGGCACGATCGAAGGCGCCCCGCACGCCGAATCGTTCACCGTCATCGGCGAAACCCCGGTCGTGGCGGCGAAAGGCACCGTGTATTGGCCGCAGGGAAGCGCGACCATCAACCTGCAGGGCGATATGACGCTGCAGGCCCCCTCCACGGACGGCAAACAGAACGGATGGGTGGCCGTGGCGACACCACGCGGGCTCGCAACGGTGAACCTCAGCACCAAGAAAACCTCTGAAACACCGAATTCCGGCAAGGGCGAGCCCGCCCAGCCGGTATCCACAGGCGGATGCGTGTTCGCCGCATGGGCGCAGAAAGCCAACAATTACGCCAAAGTATGCTCCGTAGACGGTTCGGATACGGCATTCGACACCCTGACCAACATCAACGCCACTTCGGAACTGATATTCCGCACCAACCATCGCCTGGTCATACTCAACGACGTGGTCAACGGCAACGTTTGGAATCCGCAGGAATCCACCAAGGTCATCAAAATCCAATGGAACAAGGTGGAAACCAAACAGTCGAAGCAACAGGAACAGAACAACGACAGCGCCAACAACCAGCATAATTTCAGCAAGACCTGCTCGTCGCAATCCGGCCAGATCAAAGCCGAAGATGATTCGTTCGGCGCGAGAACAGGATCGCAGCAGATCCTCGACGTGCTCCGCAACGACGAACAGACCGACTGCTCCGTACTGCGCATCACCTCGGTAAGCGCCCCCGACGGCGCCAACATCAGCGTTTCCCCCGTATACGACGGACGATATCTGCAGCTCGACGCTTCCGCGGCATCCGAAGGATCCGTATCGTTCAGCTATGAAATCTCCGACGGACGCGGGCAAACCTCCAACGCCAACGTAAGCCTCACGCTGGTAGGCGGGGACGACAACGCGCCCCAGCAAACCGATACGCCACCGGAAATCGACGTGGAACAAGGAGCGACCTACACCACCAACGCGCTGGGCAGCTTCTCCGATCCCGACGGCGACCCGCTCACCCTCGTATCCGCAACCCCGCAGAACACCGACCAGGTGACCGTTTCCACACGCGCCGACGGGCAGCTCGTGTTCAACGCGGGATCCATGTCTTCCGGACGCGCCGGCATTGAAGTGACCGTTTCCGACGGCCAGCAGACCGGCACCGGCATGGTGTATTTCTCAGTGAAACCGGCCAACACGCTGGCCGCGGTGATCGATCCGGCCGTCAAGCAGACCACGCCAGACACCCGCACCACCATCGCGCTCAAACAATACGTGCATGGCACCTCGGCCGAACCCGCGCAGCTGACCGCCGTGGAAACCCCATCCGGCGCATCCACCACCATGAACGCCACCGATATGTCGTTCACCTTCAGCGCATCCAACCCCGGCACCTACTATGTGCCCTACACCATCACGCAAGGATCCATCCCCTCGACCGGCCTGGCCCGCATCGAAGTGCAGGCGGTGACCGGAGACTCCGCCAAACCCATCGCCGCCAACGACGTGGCGCTGCTCGGCGCCGACAACACCGCAATCGTGGAACCACTGTCTAACGACGTCGACCCGATGGGTGGTGTGCTATCCGTGACCAGCGTGACCGCCGACGCGGCGAGCGGCATCAAAACCGGCGTCGTAAGCAACAAGCGCGTCTACATCACCGCACGACAGGTACCGACCGAACCCGTGCAGATCAAATACAGCGTAGCCAACGCGGCAGGCACGTCAACCGGCGTGATCGTGCTGCAGCCACCGGCACTGACCACCTCCAACTCCGTGCCGAAAGCCGACAACATCACCACGCAGGTACGCACTGACGGCATCGTCTCCATCGACGTGCTCGACCACGTGACCTACTCCGACGGCACCACGGTAAGCCTGCAAAACGACCTGCAATACGACAAAAACACGTTCAAAGGACTCGTATTCGTATCAGGCAACACCGTACGATACCAAGCATCCGACCAAACCGGATCCTTCCCCGTAACGTACACCGTCAAAGACAATCTCGGCAACGCGGCATCCGCCACAATCACCATCAACGTGCATCAAAAAGACGCCGAAAACAAGGCTGCGCCAACACCATCCGACGTCGAGGCGCAAGTCGCGGCAGGGCAGAAAGTCCAAATCCCGATCACCTTGACCGGCATCGACGCCGACGGCGACGACGTACAGCTGCTCGGTCTCGGCAACAAGGCGCCGACACTCGGACGCATCAGCGAAGTCGGCGCCACCTACCTGGTATACGAAGCCTATGCCGACTCCACAGGAACGGACACCTTCTCATACGCCGTCGAAGACTGGACCGGCCAACGATCCCAAGCGCAAATCCGCGTAGGCGTATTCACATCCGGCACCGACTCGGGCGTATACGCGCGCGACGACGAAATCACATTGCGCCCCAACACCGCAGCAACCGTGCCCGTGGCGCAAAACGACATCTCCGGAGACAACACCGACCTGGCCGTCAGCGAAAACGTCGAATCGCAAGACATCAGCAATGTGACCGTGGCGGACAATACGCTCGCCTTCACCACTCCTCAGCAGGAGGGCACCTATTACGTGGTGTATACGGTCAAAGACAAGGCAGGATTGTCCGACACCGCGACATTGACGGTGAACGTGGACGACAACGCCACCATCGAACCGCCGACAGCATACGACTACCGTGTGCCATCTTCCGCGACGATCGATAAGAAATCCATCGACGTGGACGTTTCGCAATGGATCGCGAATCCTTCCGGCAGCGCCGACGAACTGCAGGTGGCCGTGGATGATTCCGCCACCGGCCATGCGCATATCAAAGGCGGTGACAAGTCCACGACCATTAGCGTGGAATTGACGGATGAGGCACGAGCCGTGCCGTACACCGTGACCAACACGACATACAACATCACGTCCACGGCGTTCATCCAAGTGCCCGCGTACGGCGTGTTCCCGCCGACCCTTCGACCGAAGGCGCCGGCATTGAAGGTGAACGCACGCGAGACGATCACCATCAATATCGCCGATTATGTGCGCGTGGGCGCAGGCAAGATCGCGTATGTGGACGGCGCCGATTCGGTGAGCGCCACGAAGGCCGCGGACGGAGACCTGTATGTGAACGACCAGACGTTGAAGTTCACCGCATCAAAGGATTATTCCGGTCCAGCGTCCATCACCTTCACCGCGGTGGATGGCAAACGCGACAAGAACGACAAGGTGAAAATCATCAATTCGGCGGTGTTGACGTTGCCGATCACCGTGATCGGACGTGACATGCCCGCGCCGACGTTCTCCTCGTCCACCATTGACGTGGTCGCAGGAGAAAGCGCCACCACCATCGATCTGACCGCGTTGACCCATTCGGCGTCCGACCTGTATGACGATGAGAAGCAGTACACGTATTCGGGTGGCACCGATTCCGACCAGGTGAGCGCCAAAGTGAGTTCGAACGGCAAGCTGACCGTGTCCGCCGACAAGACCGCTTCGCCGGGAACAACGGTGAGCGTGCCGATTTCGATTCAATATTCGAAGGGCACGGTGAGTGCGGGCGTCACGGTTCGTGTGACGGCCTCCAACAGGCCTTTGGCACGCATCAACGCGAAAACCGTGAAGGTCAAGGCAGGATCCAGTGAGGAAGTGAACCTGCTGTCCGATGCGTATAATCCGTTCCCCGATTCCGCATTGACCGTGACCGGATGCACGTCCGATGGCGCGTCGAAGCTGACCGTGGACTGCCCGTCCAACGGTGTGGTGTCGATCAGCGCCTCGTCCGATATCGGCGCGAGCACCAACAAGGTGATCGTCAACGTGCGCGATGCCACCAATACGAAGGAACGTGAGGTGACGGGCACCATCAACGTTTCGGTGATGGACAAGCCGGATGCGCCGCTGCTCTCCCCCATCGCCGGAGACCCGCAGGATGGCGCGGTGAATCTGAGTTGGACGGCCGGCTCTTCGAACGGCAGTCCGATCAGCGAATACAAGGTGTCGTGGGGCGGCGACGGTTCCGGCGAGAAATCGTGCGGATCCGTGACCTCCTGCCAAATCACCGGCTTGAAGAACGGCAAGACGTACTCGTTCAAGGTGCAGGCCAAGAATGAGGTCGGCTGGTCGAAGGAGTCGAATGGCGTGGAAGGCACGCCTGACAAGCTTCCGGACGCGCCGACCGATGTGAAGGCCGAAGCTAGCAAGAACACCATCACTGTCACATGGAAGGCTTTGGAGGGTAATTTCTCCGCCGTCGACAAGTATCAGGTGACGTTGAGCGGTCCGAATGTGGCGAATCCGGTCCAGGAAGTCACTGGCACCAGCATCACGTTCAAATTCGACGACAATGCGATCACCGACGGCGCATCCTATACCGCCACGGTCAAGGCGCATAACAAAGTGAACTGGAGCCAGCCTCCACGGCATCCAATGCCGTTTCGCCTTGGGGTACGCCTGACAATCCGACTATTTCCGCCGATCAATCAGGCGACAAGATCGTGGTGAGAGGGCGGATCAATGACGCACGTAACTCGAAATACCAGTCGATTACGGTAAGCATCGAGGGCGAAGACAAATCCGTGGAGACAAGCGCCAAGGATTATTCCGTCGAATTCGACATTAAGAACGAGTGGTACTACAGAAAACTTAAGCCGACGATTACCGTGGTTACGGAACGCAGTGGCTCATTGCGCAACGAAGCGTCCGTTTCGACTTTCACAGCAGTCGATCCTCCAACCAATGTGAAGCTGGAACTCAACAACAACACATGTGTGGCGACCTGGTCCAGAAAAGGTGGACGCGTCACAGGTTTCGTTGTAAAGGCCAAGGGTTATTACGATGATGATGTTCATGAGAGCAGAGCCGAATGGCCGCTTTCCGGTGATTGGAGCACCTGCGATACGGTAAGCGTGCAACAGTACTTCATCGACACCTCACATCTCAGCGACCCAGCAATCGCTACCGATAATACCGTCGGCAACAAAAAGCCAGCGGAAATCACACTGCCATCCTCATTGACGTGGGATACACAGAACGCCAACATCATTCATGTCAATGGCGGTAGTTGGGAGGCCCACGGGCGAAGTGTCAAAGGCCAGATCGTTATCACTCCGGCAGGGGAAAGCTCGCATACCTACGATTGGCCAGCTAACGGCACACTGGATGTTTCCGACATCACCAGTCCTTCCGGTACCAGATGCGATTGGGAGGTTCGCGTGATCACCACTGCCGGGGAACCAGAAATCAATGCGACCAAGAAAAGCTCTGATCCCGTGACCGGAGTCCGATACGAGGAGAAAACCCCCGATCCGGAACCGGGACCAACCCCTGATAATGGAGAGACGCAATCCTCGATAGACACCAATGCTTCAGCCATCTCATTACGAACAGGTTGGCAGGAAAACAGGCGCGAGGCATCTCATTCACCGTCAAATAAGCAAATTCAACATCACAACCAATCATCAATACGATCAATAGAAGCAACCAAGGAGTACCTATGAGCAACGAAAACGACGACGCCACCCAGCTGGGTTCCATTGGGCGCCATATGAGCAAGCCGCAACAGCCCGGCAATCCGCAGGCACGCCCCGCATTCCAAGCTCCAAGCCTGCCGACGCATCCGCAGGAACAGGACGGAGACGAGGAGGGCACGGTACTCAGCACGCATAACGCAACCCACTACGCCGCCAACACGTTCGACGCCGACGAGGAGGGCACGGTACTCAGCACGCATAACGCAACTCCTTCCAGGCCGACGAGGCCTACGGTTCCAATGGCGCAGCCCATGCAGGCGCAACCGACGCAATCCGCTCCAACACAACAGCCGCTACCACAATCGCAATCGGCTCCCGTAATGGCAACGCGCCAATTCCCGCAGACTACGGCACCAAGCGTCAAGCCTGCGCAGCCGGCCATGGCTTCTTCCATGATGTCCGCGCCGCAGGCCGACATCACCGAATTCCATGAACTGTTCGCCCAACTGGTCGGCAACGTCTCCCAAGTCGTGGTCGGCAAGGAACAGCCGATCCGCCAATGCGCCACCGCCATGATCGTCGGTGGCCACATTCTGCTCGAAGACAATCCGGGGACCGGCAAAACGCAGCTGGCCCGCGGCCTCGCCAACTCCATCGACATGTCGTTCAAACGTATCCAGTTCACTCCGGATCTGCTGCCGTCCGACGTGGTCGGCGTAACCTACTACGACCAGAAGAACGGCGAATTCGAATACCGCGAAGGTCCGATTTTCGCATCCATCGTGCTCGCCGACGAAATCAACCGAGCCTCGCCAAAAACGCAGTCCGCACTGCTCGAGGTCATGGAAGAGCAGAAAGTCACCGTCGACGGCGAAACCCATGCGGTACCGCAGCCGTTCATGGTCATCGCCACTCAGAACCCCATCGAACAACTCGGCACCTACAAACTGCCTGAGGCGCAGATGGACCGTTTCCTCATCAAAACAACCATCGGCTATCCGAGCCATGACGTAAGCGTGAACATCCTCAAGCAGGTCAACGTCATCGACCGTGCCTCCACCGTACATGCGGTGCTCACCGGCAACGACGTGCTGCGCATGCGCGCCATCAGCGAAACCGTGCGTCTCGACGACGCGATCATCGAATACATCGTGCGCTTGGTGGAAGCGACGCGCCACAACGAACGCATCCAAGTCGGATCGTCCATGCGAGGCGCGCTCGCACTGACCCGATGCGCCCGCGTGTGGGCCGCGTCCAGCAATCGCGGATACGTGGTGCCCGACGATGTGAAGCAACTGGCCGTCGCCGTGCTCGCACACCGCATCACGCTCACCGCGGAGGCCACATTCGCGGGATCCACCCCCGAACAGATGATCGAACAGATCCTCAATGAAGTGCCTTCACCGACCGTGGGCGCCGCCGCCTGAAACGCACGGCGCAGCCAGCCGCGTACGACACGGCACACGCGAAGCGCACACCCCACACGAAACGTTCGTAACCCCCCGAAAGGTCAAGCATGCGACAATCCAAAACCATGCAGCGCAGGAGAACCATGCAACGATCCCTGCGTCGCATCAAGCATCGCATCAAACGACTGGTCACCTCATACGTGTCGCCGCTCGGATGGGCCGTGACCGGACTCGCCATCGCCTCACTCATAGCGTTCACAATCCTCAGCTGGCATGAACTGCTGACCATGGCGATCGTGTTCGCATGCATGATGGTCGCCGCCATCATGCTGTCGCTCGGCAACACGTCGTTCACCGCCACCATAGACGTGTCCAGCAGGCGCGTCACCGTGTCAGACACGGTGAAAGTCGATGTGTGCGTCGACAATCCAGGCGCACGCCAACCACATCAGCACGCGGCGACCTGCCCATCGGAGACAGCCACGAACGATTCGCCATCCCCATGCTCGCCGCCGGCCAATCACGCCAAACCACCGTGGAATTCACCGCCGTCTCCCGCGCGGTACTGCCGGTCGGTCCCCTGTCCATACGCAAAGGCGACCCATTCGGACTCGTACGACACGAAAAGAAACTTGTCGACCAAATCAACGTGTTCATCCACCCGAAAACCGTTATGCTGAACACACTCAACGCCGGAATTCCGCGAGATCTCGAAGGCCAGCCAAGCGGCGAAATCGTCGACGACGACCTCGATTTCTACGGACTGCGTGAATACGAGCCAGGCGACGACGTACGCAACGTGCACTGGCTCAGCTCCGCAAAAACAGGCGCACTGATGATCCGTCAATACGAGGCGACCCGACGCACCGACACCGCATTGACCATCAGCGTGAACCCCGACGACTATGTGAGCTCCGACGAATTCGAACTGGCGGTATCCGTCCATGCCTCCATCGGCGTGCAATGCCTGCTCCAAAACCGACCGGTGACCTCACACGCGGGAACCGAACACATCATGCCACGCAACTCCACGGAATTCCTTGACGGCTGCAGCGCCATCTCCCCCGATATCAGCGACAATCCGAATCTGGCGCAAACCACCCTCGCCCATGCCCCCGACTCATCGTTCTACTACATCACCGTCGGCAGGCTCAAAAACATCGACGAAATCAAACACATGGCGCTCGCACTCCCCCGATCCGCAACCTGCGTGGTACTGCAAACCGCCATCGGACAGCCACGCGCCATCAAACGATACGCCGATTTCACCCTGGCGACCGTAGGAAACCTAGACGATCTCCCAATGATCATGGGGGTACTGGAATGAGCACCACAGGACTTTCCACCCACAACACCAACACCGGCGACACCGGCCGCACCACCGGATTCGGCAACACCTTCACCGGGACCGGCACCGCTCATGGGCCGACTCCACACACTCCGTCATCTGGATGTCACGAGACGGCAAATCACAGGCACTCCCCTACCTACGCCGGACACGCGCCTCGCAATACGCAAGCCTGCTCGTCGCAGCCCTACTCACCCTCGCCGCCGCCAGCAACCTCATCGACGTCTACGGATCGGCCGCATCCTGGGCGCTCGCCGCCCTTCCGTCCACCATCATCGGATCTCTCGTGGCGCTCGCAGGCACGGTTCCGGCACTTCGTCTCTGGTGGCAGATGCTGTTCATGGCCGTCGCCCAGCTGGTTGTCGGCCCTGTACTGTTCCTCAACGACACCACCATCGCCCATATTGTTCCGACCTTGCGCACGCTTACACAAGGCTGGATGAACATGCTCGGATCGTTCAAATTCATTCTGTCGGTCGAACCTCCTACCGGTACCGCCGATGGCTGTTTGCTGGCCGTATGGACCATCTGCCTGTGGTTCGCGCTACTGACCGGCATTTTCGCAGTGACTGAAGATGGCCGATTCACCATGATCGCCATTATTCCCGTTACCGCCAATCTTGCGATTTGCGCGCTGCTCGGCTCATCTTCCGGCTATTACCGCATGTTCGTAGGCACCATAATGGCGCTCATATTGGTGATTTGGATCAGCGCACGTTGGAAATTACTGGAATTGGGACGTTGGCTCAGTTCGTCGTGATCGTGGTGCTTTCCGTCGCATTGGCGATTGGAGGATGCCTCGTCGTCGATCAGGACCGCACCATTCTGCGCGACCATTATGATCCGCCGCTTAGCCCGTACAATTACACCAGTCCGTTAAGCGGCATGCGCTCGTACATTACAAACAGTAAGGACGATGTGCTCCTCACCGTCGAAAACCTGCCCGCTGGATCAAGCGTGCGACTAGCGGTCATGGACCGTTTCGACGGCAACGTATGGAATCTGTCCGACTCCACCATGTCGTCGGACTCCTCCAATTACCGACGTGTCGGCACCTCCATCACCAACAATGCCGAAGGCAAGAAATTCACCGCCACATTCACCGTGGACAAAGGACTCAGCGACTACTGGCTGCCCATGGCCGGAGCCGCATCCAGCGTGACATTCGACAACAGCGAAAACTCCGACTCGTTCTACTACAACAGCGACACCATGTCGGCCATCTACCCCTCACGCACCTCCGAAGGTCTCACCTACACGGAAACCGGCATCATGCCAACGGTTCCCACCGACAAACAGATCGCCAAAACAGACGCGGCCGCCATCAGCCAGCCAAAAGCCGAAGATGTGCCCGACTGCGTAGACAAACTCGCCACAGCCATCGCCGGAGGCCAATCCAAAGGCGGCGAAGCGGCCCAGGCTTAGCCGAAAAGCTCAAAGAATCCGGTTGGTTCTCACACGGATTAAGCGGCGACTACCCGTCAACCGCAGGCCACGGCAACTACCGCATCGACCAACTGCTCGCCGGAACGGCCATGGTCGGAGACAGTGAACAATACGCCTCCGCCATGGCATTGATGGCACGCAGCCTAGGTCTTCCCAGCCGTGTGGTACTCGGATTCCTGCCAAAAGACGACGAAGGTGAAATCAGCGAAAGCCGCACCGAAGAACAAGGAACAACCACCATCACGAAATTCACCGGCAACGACGTGACCGCATGGGTGGAAATCAAACTGGACGGCTACGGTTGGGTGGCATTCTATCCAACGCCAAAAGAAACCAAAGTCCCCGACGAAACCCAGAACCTCACCCCACCGAATCCGCAAACCCTGGTACGCCAGCCCCCGGTACCACTCACCGACCCGCTACGCGACGACACCCAGGCCAAAGGCAAGTCCTCAATCGGCGGAAGCATGGCCGACGAAACCTCAGCCAACCTGTTCTGGCAGCATTTCGGCAGAATCGCAAGAAAAGTAGCCATCTACGGAAGCCCTCTATGGACGCTGCTCATCATATGCGGTCTCCTGCTCGCCATCAAAGCGATCGCACTGGCACGATCAAGAAAACACGGCAGCACGCAGCAGCGTGTGGCAGCCGGCTGGCAATCGGTCGCCGCGCTCGCACGGCAAAGCGGACTCGACATTCGAGGCACACGCAGCGAACAGGCGGTTTCGATCGCGAATCAGATGGATATTTCCCGCGAGACCTTGCTCGCTTTGGGCGCGCAAGCCGATTACGCGGCCTTCTCCGGTAATTTCGTCAACGAAGAGCATGTGCAGCAGTATTGGCGCGATATTGCGCAGGAACGCAAGTACATGCTCAAGTCATTGCCGACGTTACGCCGATGGCGTGCCAAACTTTCGCTTGCCGACGTTTTCCACTTCCGCAGCAACCGCAGCGGGCGGAACAACGGCAGCGATCGGAAGCACAATCGTAAGAAAGGACGGGACTCATGATCTTCCGTAGCATCGAGCCGGCCTGAATAGCAATGTCGGGTGCAAAAGAAAAAACAACCAAGACAACGCTCTCGCCAGCCGTGGCGTATATGTCGTATGCGATGGCATGGGCGGCGGCAAAGGCGGCGAGCGGGCCAGCGCACAGGTGGCGGCATGTTTCTCGCAGCTTGCCGAACAGCCGTCGCGCAACCGTACGTCCATCGAACATGCGTTGAGCCAATCGCAGCAACAGGTGCTCGAACTTGGCCAGGAGCTTGGCGGCATCGCCGGAACCACCATCACCGGCGTGGTGCTGCCGACTCGCGTTGAAGATAGCGTGCATGAACAAGCCATCGATGAGTACTGCTACGTCATCAATGTCGGAGATTCACGCACCTACCATATGCGCGCCGATGCGGAAGGCCATTGGATGGCGGAGTCGCTGACCCGGATCACACGTGACCATTCCGAACGGCAGAACGCCATCGACACCGGCGAAATGCTACCGGACGAGGCGAACCGATGCATACCGCGCAATATCATCACCCAATGCGTCGGCGCTCCTGACGGCATTCAGCCGGACTGGTATGCGGCGCGCTCCACGGGACGTTTCATCATCTGCTCGGATGGCCTGCACGCGCAGATCGATCGGGAACTGCTCGCCGATGTGGCGGCCGCATATGGCGATCCGCAAGTCGCCGCGGATATGCTGGTGCAGTCCGCGCTCGACGCGGGCGGCAACGACAACGTCACCGTGATTGTGCTTGATATATGCGGCAAATCATCGGATTATTCGGCAAACGACGATTGGAACGTCAGCAAAATCGACGATCACGAGGATATCGGCGATTTACAGGAAAGCACATTGCAAACGTTACGTGCCGTCCAATAATGCGCATGTTCCCGCAATGACAATCGTCAATAATCGGATTTGTCACGTTATATCAGCGTATTCAATACAATATTTACAGACCACGAGATAAGGAGATCATGATGGTCGATTTCGATGCCGCGGTGGCGGCCGTGCAGGATCCGAACGCAGATCCCGTGTTTCTGGCGAAAATCGCTTACGAAAATCCGGAATTCGGCGCGAATGTGGTTGCCAATCCGCGTGCGTACCAGGCCTGAAGCGTTGGGTCGCCCAGTTCGGCGACGAACGCGCACGTCAGCAGCTGGTCGCGATGGGGTGGCCGGTTCCACAGGACGGAATCATGCAGCAGGAGGCCGAGACGGCTTCTGAACAGACGCAATACCAGATGCCAAGCGAACAGGCGCAATACCAGCAGCCGCAGCAATCATCGGAAGTGCAATATCAGGCGCAGTACCAGCCGCCGGCAACCCAGCAATGCCAGCCTGAGCCGTTTGCGGCAACACCTGCATCGAATATGGCGAACGATGCTTCGACGGAATACGTCGACCCATATACCAACCCCGCAGACCTGTCTGAAGTGGCTGATTTTTCGCCGATTCAGCCGCAAGAGCCAGTCGCGTCGAATGCTGGTTTCACCGCAGAATTGGCCATGACCACGGAAGATCAGATGCTGATGGCTGAAATCGCAAGCAAAGCTCCGGAGCTGCACCCCTTCCTTGCGCGCAATCCGCATATCTACCCGGATCTGCTCAACTGGCTTGCCAGTCTCAATGATTCCGCCATCAACGCAGCCATCCGTCTGCGACGGTAACCCTTGGTAGAACTTGGCAAAAGCCCGACGAAAGCCGCCAAACAAGGCTAATAAGGCCTAATAAAAGCCGCTTGCATTGGTAAGCTTTCGTACCATAATATGTTCGTTGCGCCGTCATCCTCATTTATGGATTGACGACGCAACATGTATCGCGGCGCGAAGGAAATCAGCGCTGTTCGAAAGTGAAGAACTGGTCTCCGATACGCACCGTGCAAGGCGCGTCAAGCTTCATCGGCTTGCGTTCGACCTTGATCTCCTCATTGCCTTGAATGATGTACGTGCCGTTGAGCGAACCGTAATCCTCGATCCACAATACGCCATCCTGATCGAAGCTGATCGCCGCATGATTGCGTGAGATGGTGCGCGTCGGATCCTCCAACTTCACGAATTTCGCACCTTCCGGCACTTCAGCGGAAGGCTTGCGCCCCAGCAGCACACCCATATCGACGATCACTTCCTGGCCGGTCTGCTCGTTGTAAAGCACATACTCCAGCTTCGGCTGCTTCATGGTGAATGTCGAAGAGAGCACCGTGCATCCCAGTCGATGTCATCATCGTCATTGACCGGTTCGACGTCGGACGGTTCCAGCGCTGCGGCAGCCTGTTCCACCGGCTGTATGTTCGCCGCATACGATTCCGCGGATTCCTGCACATTTTCCAATGCTTGGAATGCTTGGGATTCCGGTGATTCGTATGTTGGCTGCGATGTTGGCTGCGACTGCGCAGCCTCCGCCATGGCGGGCTCAACGAGAGAAGACATTACTGTGGCATCATCGTCATACCAACCTGGTTCAGGTGGAGGCGGATATGGAAGAAAGCTCATACCTTCATTGTAATTTGCCATGCGATTTTGCGATGAAGATATCCGCTCTGCAATACGTACGGTTCCGCAATAGGCTGACTGTTGTCGTAGGGATCGCAGCAACTGCAGTTCCGCATTAAAAATAGTTCCGCATTAAAAAAATGGGGATCAGCTGTTTCCAGCCAATCCCCATTCATGTATTGAGATGATTTCAGACGTTATGCCATTCCATCATCGCTTTTCGGATCACAGGGTGTCGCCCAAATCCATCTGACCGCCATTGTCGTCCAGGAAGTCATCCGGATTGAAGTCGTCGCCGAGCTTCAGATCTCCGAAGTCGATGTTCGAGAAGTCGACTTCGGACAGATCGGCGTCGCCGAAGGCGGCATCGGACTCGTCGCCACCCAAACCGAAGTTCGGGTAGATGGTGTCGCGAATGCCTTGTCAGGCTCGACACGGCGTTACGGTAACGGGCAAGGCCGGTACCTGCCGGGATGAGCTTACCGATGATGACGTTCTCCTTGAGCCCTTGAGGTCATCGACCTTCTGGCTCAGAGCGGCTTCGGTAAGCACGCGGGTGGTCTCCTGGAAGGAAGCCGCGGACAACCAGGAATCGGTTGCCAGCGAGGCCTTGGTGATGCCCATCAGCTCCGGACGACCGGCAGCAGGCTTGCCACCTTCCTTCACGGCCTTCATATTGGCGGCCTTGAAGCGGGCCTGATCCACCAGTTCACCCGGAAGAAGGTCGGTATCGCCGGAATCGATCACCGTGATACGACGCAGCATCTGGTGCACGATGACCTCGATGTGCTTATCGTGGATATCCACGCCCTGGGAGCGGTACACGGTGTGCACTTCCTCACAATGTTCACCTGGCAGCACGCGGGCCGAGGATGCGCAGGATCTTCTTAGGATCGACGGAGCCTTCGATCAGCTGGGTGCCGGCTTCGACATGATCGCCGTCCTTGACCATCATCGGGGCGCGACGGGTCACCGGGTAGGCGATCGGCTCGACGGAATCGTCGTCCGGCTTCAGGATGACCTGACGGCCGCGCTCGGTGTCTTCCACCTTGACCACGCCAGCGAACTCTGCGATCGGGGCCTCACCCTTCGGAGTACGGGCTTCGAAAAGCTCAGTAACACGAGGGAGACCCTGGGTGATATCGGATGCGGAAGCAACGCCACCGGAGTGGAAGGAACGCAGCGTCAGCTGGGTACCAGGCTCGCCGATGGACTGTGCGGCCACGATGCCAACGGCCTCGCCGACATCCACCAGCTTGTTGGTGGCCAGCGACCAGCCATAGCACTTGGCGCACACGCCGCGCTTGGATTCGCAGGTAAGCACGGAACGGGCCTTGACCTCTTCCACGTCGTGGGCAACAAGATCGTTGAGCACGTCCATGGACAGCGCGTCACCGGCCTTGTACAGCACGGTCTCGCCGTCGGCGGGATCGATCACGTCGGTTGCGAGCAGACGGGAGTACGGACCGCCATCGGCGGCCTTGACCAGATGCAGGTTGCCTTCAGCATCACGCTCGCCGACCTTCATCGTCAGGCCACGCTTGGTGCCGCAATCCTCTTCGCGCACGATTACGTCCTGGGAAACGTCCACCAGACGACGGGTCAGGTAGCCAGACTCTGCGGTACGCAGTGCGGTATCGGCCAGACCCTTACGTGCACCGTGCTGGGAGATGAAGTATTCCAGCACGGACAGGCCGTCACGGTAGTTGGACTTCACCGGTCGAGGAATGATCTCGCCCTTCGGGTTAGCCACGAGGCCTCGCATGCCTGCGATCTGGTTGATCTGCATCATGTTTCCTCGTGCACCGGACTGCACGATGATAGCCAGGTTGTTCTTGGAGTCGAAGTGTTCCTCGACCGCCTCAGAAACCTCGCTGGTGCACTTGGTCCACAGTCGATGAGTTCCTGACGGCGCTCCTCTTCGGTGAGCATACCGATTTCGTAGTTCTCGTTGACCTTGTCGGCTTCGGCTTCGTACTTCTCGATGTACTCGTCGCGCTCGAACGGCTGGATAACGTCGGAGAACGCGAAGGACACACCGGACCACGGTGCGCGGGTGAAGCCATATCCTTCAGCGCGTCCAGCGTTGCCGCCACCTGTGCGGTGGAGTAACGGGTTGCGATGTCGTCGACGATCTTGCTCAGACGCTTCTTCGGAGCCTGATCGTTCACGAACGGGTAATCCACCGGCAGCGTGCTGTTGAACAGAATACGGCCATAGGAGGTTGCGAAAAGCACGGAACCATCATGGAAGCGCTCTTCCTTCACCACGGCCGGGCTGCCCGGTTCCGGATCGACGACTTCGATTTCGCTCGGCTCCCAGCCCTTCGGCAGCACAAAGTCTTCCGGAAGGCGGATAAGCACCTTGGCCTGCATGTCGATCTCATGCTTGTCGAGGGCCATTTCGGCCTCTTCCAGCGAGGAGAACACGCGGCCCTGACCCTTGGCACCGTCGATGACGGTGGTCAGGTAGTACAGACCGAGGATCATATCCTGGCTCGGCATGGTCACGGTGTGGCCGTCAGCCGGCTTCAGAATATTGTCGGAAGCCATCATCAGGGAGCGTGCTTCAGCCTGGGCTTCAGCGGACAGCGGCAGGTGGACTGCCATCTGATCGCCATCGAAGTCGGCGTTGAATGCGGCGCAGGCAAGCGGCGGCAGGTGGATGGCCTTGCCTTCCACCAGAATCGGCTCGAATGCCTGAATACCCAGACGGTGCAACGTAGGTGCACGGTTCAGGAGCACCGGATGCTCGGCGATGACCTCTTCGAGCACGCCCCACACTTCGGAGTCGCCGCGGTCCACGAGACGCTTGGCGCTCTTCATGTTCTGGGCATAGTTGAGGTCGACAAGGCGCTTGATGACGAACGGCTTGAACAGCTCGAGGGCCATCGGCTTCGGCAGACCGCACTGGTGCATGCGCAGGGACGGACCGACCACGATCACGGAACGGCCGGAATAATCCACACGCTTACCGAGCAGGTTCTGACGGAAACGACCCTGCTTACCCTTGAGCATGTCGCTCAGGGACTTCAGCGGACGGTTCGAAGCGCCGGTGACCGGGCGGCCACGACGACCGTTGTCGAACAGGGAATCGACGGCTTCCTGCAGCATGCGCTTCTCGTTGTTGAGCATGATTTCAGGAGCGCCGAGCTCGATCAGTCGCTTCAGACGGTTGTTACGGTTGATCACACGACGGTAGAGGTCGTTGAGATCGGAAGTGGCGAAACGGCCACCGTCGAGCTGCACCATCGGGCGCAGATCCGGCGGAATAACCGGAATCACGTCGAGCACCATGGCCTCCGGCTTGTTACCGGTGGTCAGGAAGGCGTTGACGACCTTCAGACGCTTCAGGCGCGGGCCTTGCGCTGGCCGGTACCGGTGTCGATCTCTTCGCGCAGCTGCTTGGAAGCGGCTTCAAGATCGAAGTCCTGCAGGCGCTTCTTAATGGCTTCGGCGCCCATGCAGCCTTCGAAGTAATCGCCGTAGCGGTCTTCCATCTCACGCCACAGGTCGACGTCGCCTTCCATGTCGCCCGGCTTCAGGTTCTTGAAGCGGTCGAACACGGCGCTCAGACGCTGGATCTGCTCGTCGAAACGAACGCGGATGGCGGCCATTTCACGCTCGGCGCTGTTGCGCAGCTTGGCGCGTGCGGAGCCCTTGGCTTCGCCTTCGGCCTCAAGTTCAGCCAGATCGGCTTCGACCTTCTTGGCACGCTCTTCGATTTCCGCGTTGCGGCGCTTCTCCAAGTTGGCGATATCGTTGTCGAACTCGTCCTGCAGACCCGGAAGATCCTCATGACGCTGTTCCTCATCGACGCTGGTGACCATGTAGGCGGCGAAGTAGATGACCTTTTCCAGATCCTTCGGAGCGATGTCCAGCAGGTAGCCCAAACGGGACGGAACACCCTTGAAGAACCAGATGTGGGTCACCGGAGCGGCAAGCTCGATATGGCCCATGCGCTCACGACGAACACGGCTCTTGGTGACTTCCACACCGCAGCGTTCGCAGACGATGCCCTTGAAGCGCACGCGCTTGTACTTGCCGCAGGCGCATTCCCAGTCGCGGGTAGGTCCGAAGATCTGCTCGCCGAACAGGCCGTCTTTCTCCGGTTTCAGGGTACGGTAGTTGATGGTTTCAGGCTTCTTGACCTCACCGTGGCTCCAGTTACGGATATCGTCGGCGGTGGCCAGGCCAATCCTCAGTTTGTCAAATGCGTTGACGTCCAGCACTCTATTGTCCTGTCTATCGATTCTTAATGCTTAATCACGTTTCATCAGGCTGGTCGCGCCGCGCTGTCAGGCAACGCGACCAGCCTTGGGATCACTGGAATTCAGGTTCTTCCACAACCTGGTCTTCCTTGGCGGCCGCGTCAGGACGTGCGCCAATGTTGAAGCCCAAATCGTCGGAGGAAGTAGACGGATCATCGTCCTCGTCCTTCATGTCGATGGCCACGCCTTCGGCGTTGAGCACTTCGACGTTCAGAGACAGGGACTGCATTTCCTTAAGCAGCACCTTGAAGGATTCCGGAATGCCTGCCGGCGGCAGGTTGTCGCCCTTCACGATGGCGCCGTAGACACGCACGCGGCCGTCGACGTCATCGGACTTGGTGGTCATCATTTCATGCAGCGTGTAGGCGGCGCCATAGGCCTCGAGGGCCCACACTTCCATCTCGCCGAAACGCTGGCCACCGAACTGAGCCTTACCGCCCAACGGCTGCTGGGTGATCATGGAGTACGGGCCAGTGGAACGCGCGTGGATCTTGTCGTCGACCAGGTGGTGCAGCTTCAGCATGTACATGTAGCCAACGGAGATCGGCTTCGGATACGGTTCGCCGGTACGGCCGTCGAACAGCACGGCCTTGCCGTCGTCGCCGACCAGCTTGTTGCCGTCGCGATCCGGAAGGGTGCAGGACAGCAGGCCCTTGATGGTTTCCGGACGAACGCCGTCGAACACCGGAGTTGCCACCGGAGTGCCCGGCTCGCCCTTTTCGGCGCCCTGCGGAATGTACTTCTTCCAAGCGGCTTCGGCATCCGGATCAAGGGAGATGTCCCAGCCGGCGTGCGCGATCCAGCCCAAGTGCAGTTCCAGCACCTGGCCAAGGTTCATTCGAGAAGGCACGCCCAGCGGGTTCAGCATGATGTCGACCGGAGTACCGTCGGCAAGGAACGGCATATCCTCTTCCGGCAGAATGCGGGAGATAACACCCTTGTTGCCGTGGCGGCCAGACAGCTTGTCGCCCTGGGTGATCTTACGATGCTGCGCGATGTAGACGCGGATCATCTGGTTCACGCCGTTCGGCAGCTCGTCGCCGTCTTCCTCGGCATCCTCGCGAGTGATCTCCTTGACGGCGATCACAGTACCGGTTTCGCCGTGAGGCACGCGCAGCGAGGTGTCACGCACCTCGCGGCTCTTCTCGCCGAAGATGGCGCGGAGCAGACGCTCTTCCGGAGTCAGCTCGGTCTCGCCCTTCGGGGTGACCTTGCCCACCAGAATGTCGCCGGCTTCGACCTCGGCACCGATGCGAATGATGCCACGCTCGTCGAGGTTGGCCACCGCGTCCTCGCCGACGTTCGGCAGATCGCGGGTGATCTCTTCGGCACCCAGCTTGGTTTCGCGGGCGTCGATCTCATATTCCTCGATGTGGATGGAGCTCAGGGTGTCGTCCTGCACGAGACGCTGGGAGATGATCACAGCATCCTCGTAGTTGTAGCCGTTCCACGGCATGAAGGCGATGAGCAGGTTCTTGCCCAGTGCCATTTCGCCCTTCTGGGTGGCCGGACCATCAGCAAGCACGGTACCGGCTTCCACACGTTCGCCGTCGTGGATCAGCGGAACCTGGTTGTAGCAGGTGGTCTGGTTGGAACGCAGGAACTTGGCCAGCTTGTAGGAGCTGGTGGTGCCGTCGTCGTTCATCACACGGATGATGTCGGCGGAAACATACGTCACCACACCCGGCTTCTCAGCCAGAATGACATCGCCGGAATCGACGGCCGCACGCCATTCGGCACCGGTGCCACCAGCGGGCGCTCGGATTCGATCAGCGGCACTGCCTGACGCTGCATGTTGGTACCCATCAGCGCTCGGTGGCCCTCATCGTGCTCCAGGAACGGAATCAGGGAGGCGCCGACGGAAACCATCTGACGCGGGGAAACGTCCATGTAGTCAACGGAGCTGACGGGCACATCGACTGCTTCTTCTTCGCCGACTCGGGCAAGAGCCTGCTTCTTGACGAAGTTGCCGTTCTCGTCGAGTTCCTGGTTGGCCTGTGCGATCACGTGCTCGGCATCGCGGTCTGCGGTCATGTATTCGACCTCGTCGGTCACATGGCCGTTGATGACCTTACGGTACGGGGTCTCGATGAAGCCGAACGGATTGATGCGGCCGAAGGTTGCCAGAGAACCGATAAGACCGATGTTCGGACCTTCAGGAGATTCGATCGGGCACATACGGCCGAAGTGGGACGGGTGCACGTCTCGCACTTCCATGGATGCGCGGTCACGAGACAGACCGCCAGGGCCCAGAGCGGACAGACGACGCTTGTTGGTGACGCCTGCCAACGGGTTGTTCTGATCCATGAACTGCGACAGCTGGGAAGTTCCGAAGAACTCCTTGATGGTGGCGTTCACCGGACGAATGTTGATCAGGGACTGCGGGGTGATGGCCTCCGGATCCTGGGTGGTCATACGTTCGCGGACCACACGCTCCATACGGCTCAGACCGGTACGCAGCTGGTTCTGGATCAGTTCGCCGACCTGGCGGATACGACGGTTGCCGAAATGATCGATATCGTCGACGTCCACGCGCAGATCCACATCCTGGCCGTCACGCTTGCCCGGGAACTTGGTGTCGCCGGCATGCAGGGTGACCAGGTACTTGATGGTGGAGATGATGTCTTCGCGAGACAGGCTGCGATCGTTGACATCCTTTTCCAGACCAAGCTTGCGGTTGATCTTGTAACGGCCAACGCGGGCCAGATCGTAACGCTTGGTGTTGAAGTAGAAGGAATCCAGCAGGTTGCGGCCAGCTTCCGGCGTCGGGGTGTCGGCCGGGCGGATCTTGCGGTACAGATCGGTCAGAGCCTCGTCCTGGGTCTGCACGGTCTCCTTGGCAAGCGCGTCCATAACCAGCGGGTAATCCCTGAACGCATCGGCGATCTCATCCTTGGTCATGCCGATGGCCATGAGGAACACGATGGCGGACTGCTTGCGCTTGCGGTCCACGCGCACGCCAAGCACGTCACGCTTGTCGATCTCGAACTCAAGCCATGCGCCACGGCTCGGATGATCTTCGCGCCGAAGACTTCCTTGTCGGAAGTGCGATCCTGGCTGCGGTCGAAGTACACGCCCGGAGAACGCACCAGCTGAGACACGATCACTCGCTCGGTACCACCGATGATGAAGGTGCCGTGCGGGGTCTGCAGCGGGAAATCGCCCATGAACACGGTCTGGGACTTGATTTCGCCGGTGTCGCCGTTTTCGAATTCAGCGTTCACATACAGCGGCGCGGAGTAGGTGTAATCCTTCTCCTTGCACTCCTGCACGGTGTGGCGCGGTTCTTCGAAATACGGATCGGAGAAGGTCAGGCTCATGGTCTGAGCGAAGTTCTCGATCGGTGAGATCTCCTGGAAGACCTCATCAAGACCGGAGGTGTGGGGCACGGTGTTGGTGCCGTTCGCCAGATCCTCCTCGACACGCTTCTGCCAGCGCTCGTTGCCGATGAGCCAGTCGAAGCTGTCAGTCTGTACACCCAACAGGTAGGGTACATCAATGGGCTCGCGGATGGAGCCGAAGTTCACACGGTCCGACGCCTTGTGCAGATCAATATCGTGCTGGTCGGCGCGTGCGATGATGGTGGTGGTGTTCGTCGTAGCCTCAGCCAATGGACGTTCCTTATCGCTCGCTAAATCGTTTCGATATGTTTCCCCGGAAGCGCTCCCATTGGCCACCATATGCCTAGTACGCGGGCGCTTCTTCCTTGTCAGCGTGCCCGCTATATGACACGCATGTACGCAAAGTCATGAGAATAACATATCCTATAGATTTTTATTCAATAGTGACGCCGACCGGATCGGACTTCGCTTTGGGATGCCCTTCAATCGAAAGCTGCGCCGAATACACGCCACGATCCACCTTCGGCAGGGTGGATTGATCCTCCACGCATTCGCTGCCAGTACGCGTTCCCGGCCAGGTGATCGTCTGTCTGACCTCGTCGCCCTTCGCCAACAGACGATAGTCGGTGTCAACGGGGCACACATTCGACTTCCAAACCACATCATCGCCCGATTTGATCGTCAACACCACGCTGGAAGCCGACACATCAACCAAGCAACCAACCTTGCTGGAACCGTCATATTTGACGTCCGTAGTGAAATCCATCGAATCGCCCACACCGAAACTTGACGCCGCAGGAGTCAACGAAAGCGCGACATTGGACGCATCGCAATCCGGCACCCCGCTTTTCTTCTCCTTGGTCGGGGACGGCACTTCCTTACGGGAAATCGCATACACGTCCGCATGATGAATCTCACGATTCACCGCGACAATCCCCCTCGACAGGGAGTACAGGCAAAACACCAGAAAAGAAATCAGCACTATCGCAGCGATGCCGACGACGATGCGACGGCGACGAAATATCGCCTGCTGTTTTTTCGAACGTTTCTTGCCGGATTTCGAGGACGTCTTCTGTGCCATGATTTCACAGTCTAGCGTGCGCACATCCAAAGAACGTCGGCATTCTTCCTTTCATACCGGAAGACGCACATCCGCATTCGGCAGGATTTCGATAAGACCATCCTCATCCAACGATGCGATGCACCGATCAAGCTGGATATGGTCATCCCACAGTCGTTCAAGCGACTTGCGATTAAGGGCGGTCGCACCTTCCGGCAGATTGCGCAGCGCATTCAGCACCAGCCCACGCACCTGACGATCCGTACCTTGGAAACGTTGACGCGGCCGCGTGCGACGTTCCCCCAATCCCGGACGACCATTATGCAAAAACACGCAATGTCCCGAAACAGGGCACGCCTCGCACAACGGAGCCTTTGCCGTGCAGACAGTCGCGCCCAATTCCATAACGGACTGATTCCACACCACTGAAGGACGGTCGAACCGTCTGCATTTTGAGGCATCATCCTGCGGCAACATCTGCTTCGCCAACGCACGTTCCGCAGGTCTTGCGGCGCCGCCAAGCGACTCCTCGCCAAGAAAAACCCTCGAAAGCACCCTGCGAATATTCGTATCCACCACCGCGATGCGCTCACCAAACGCGAAACTCATCACCGCGCTGGCCGTATAATCGCCGATACCCGGCAATGCCAGCAACTCATCGTACGTACGCGGCAGCTTGTTATCGTAATCGGAAGCGACCACGCGGGCGCATTCCTGCAATCGCAAGGCGCGTCTCGGATAGCCGAGCCTGCCCCAAGCCGTGATCACATCCGCTTTCGCGGCATCGGCAAGCGCGACCGCATCAGCCAGCGTTCCATCCAATCGTTCCAATACGGTACCACACGGCTCATCTGCGTCTGCTGGCTCATCACTTCGGAGACAAGCACGCCCCACGCAGTAGTGCGGCCGAAACGCCATGGCAGGTCACGCGCCGAAGCATGCCACCATTCGGCAAGCGCGTCCGCCACAGCTTCGGCGTTTTCAATTTCGGTATTAGGCTCGTTCGTGTCGTTCATCGTACCTATTCTTGCATTCATGACGAACGAAGAGCATACCAATGACGCGCAAGGCGCAACCGCAGAGGAAGCCAAAGTCGAGAAAATGTTCGAATACGGCTACCGCAAGTCGAATTATGGGCCGGACGAACTCGTGACCGACGCGCACGGCAATCCGATTTCCGTGGTCGACGCGATGCTGTCAGCCGAAGACGCGGCCAAAGCCGAAACCTCCACGCCCCACTTGTGCTACTACTCCCCCCGCATTCCGGGCAATACCGGTTCGGCAATCCGCCTATGCGCGGTGACCGGCACGATCCTGCATTTGGTGGAGCCGCTCGGATTCAATCTGCGCGATACGAAGCTGCGCCGCGCCGGACTGGACTACCACGACATGGCGCACGTGGTATTGCACCCGAATTTTGAGAATCTGGTGGAATCCATGCCGAATTCGCGCATCATCGCGTTCACCGCGCACGCCACCAAACTGTATACCGACATCGAATACAAGCCGACTGACATTCTGCTGTTCGGCCCGGAGCCAGGCAATATTCCCGATCCGATGGATATTATGGCCGGTCCGCACGTGGCCGAACAGGTGCGTCTGCCGATGCGTCCAAGCCTGCGTTCCCTGAACCTCACCAACTGCGCATCCATCGCCATCTACGAAGCCTGGCGCCAACTAGGCTTCGCCGGCGGCCAGTGATCCCTCCCCTGCCTGCCAACTTTCGTTTCAATTCATTACCTTATGGATATTGGGGACGCAGTAGGGCGGGATATTCCATTCGTGACACACTCAAGGCCGTTCGGCCAAGCCTACGGTCCCGAACGGAATATCCCGCCCTACTGCTTGCTATGGCACACAAACCAACGTTGTTGCAAACAAAAAGCAAGCGTCAACCTAATCTGATGTGAAGCGCAACATAAGCGGGGAGCCGGCATGTTCTGTTTCAGACCGTAAAGACTTGGCCTGAGCGGCCCGGAGCGTGTCGGGAATAGAATATGCCGGCTCCCCGCGACCTTCCGCAACCAACGCAACCACTGCGAAAGATGCGTAGGGAAGGGAGAAGCTAGTTTTTGAAGCTGTGGATTGGGGCGGGGATGCGACCGCCTCGGGTCACGAAAGCTTCGCAGCTGGTCTGGTTGACTGGAATGATCGGCGCATAGCCATCAGGCCGCCGAAGTTGGCCATCTCCCCTACGCCTTTGCCTTCAACCGGAATCACACGCACGGCCGTGGTTTTCTGGTTGACCATGCCGATCGCAGCCTCGTCGGCGATGATGCCGGAAATGGTGGATGCGGTGGTGTCTCCCGGAATGGCGATCATGTCAAGGCCGACGGAGCATACGCAGGTCATGGCTTCGAGCTTTTCGATCTTCAGGCAGCCGTTGGTTGCCGCGTCGATCATGTTCTTGTCTTCGGAGACGGGGATGAACGCGCCGGAAAGTCCGCCGACGTAGGAGGACGCCATGATGCCGCCCTTCTTCACCTGATCGTTGAGCATGGCGAGCGCTGCGGTGGTGCCCGGTGCGCCAACCTGTTCGAGGCCGATCTTCTCAAGCACTTCGCCGACGGAGTCGCCTACGGCCGGGTTGGCGCGAGGAAAGGTCGATGATGCCGAATGGAATGCCGAGGCGACGGGATGCCTCCTGTGCCACCAGCTGGCCGACACGCGTGATCTTGAACGCGGTGCGCTTGATGGTTTCACATAGGAATTCGAAGTTTTTGCCCTTGGCTTCGTCGAGCGCGCGGGAAACCACGCCGGGGCCGGAAACGCCGACGTTGATGACCGCATCGCCTTCGGTTACGCCATGGAAGCCGCCTGCCATGAACGGGTTGTCGTCGGGGGCATTGCAGAATGCCACGAATTTCACGCATCCGTATGAATCGTTATCTGCGGTGGCGTGCGCGATGTCTTTGATGATGTGGCCGAGCAGTTCGACGGAGTTCATGTCGATACCGGTTTTGGTGGATCCCACGTTGACGGACGAGCAGACGATGTCGGTTTCGCTCAGCGCTTTCGGCAGGGAGCGGATGAGCAGCTCTTCGGCGGGGGTCATGGACTTGGATACGAGCGCGGAGTAGCCGCCGATCAGGTCGACGCGACCTTCTTCGCCGCATGGTCAAGCGCATGCGCGATTTTCACGAAATCGTCCGACGTTTTACACGAGCTTGCGCCGACCAGGGAAATCGGGGTGACGGTGATGCGCTTATTGACGATCGGAATGCCGTAGTCGCGTTCGATGGCTTTGCCGGTGGATACGAGATCCTTGGCGTACGTGGTGATTTTGTTGTAGATGTTGTCGCAGATTCGTCGACGCTGTCGGCCGCGCAGTCCAGCAGGCTGATGCCCATGGTGATGGTGCGCACGTCGAGCTTCTCCTGCTCGATCATCTGGTTGGTCTCGTGGACCTCCATGATATTCAGCATGGTTTTTCCTTACGATTGGTACGATTCGTGGCTTCGATTACTTGCGTGACTCACGTATGCCGCGGATCAGACGCGGTGCATCTTGGTAAAGATCTCCTCGCGCTGGCAGCGGATGCGCACGCCAATCTCCTCGCCGAGTTTGTCGAGATCGTCCACGACCTCGCCGAATTCCTTGTCGGCGTTGGAATAATCCACGATCATCATCATGTTGAAGAAACCGTCGATGATGGTCTGGGAAATGTCAAGCACGTTGACCTGATGTTCGGAAAGGTATGTGCAGACGCGTGCGATGATGCCGACAGTATCCTGACCGACGACGGTGATGATTGCCTTGTTCATGGAACTCCCTAAACGTTAGGTGCGAATATCCAGTTGCCGTCTCGGCGAATTGCCGGACGTGCCCTCAAGTATAGGGAAGGCACGTGCCAAAACACGTGCCTTCCACCTATTTGCCTTACATACTGAGATGACTGCCGGTTACCACCTGCCGCTGTAGCAGCTGTATGTCACCGCCAGATGCCGTCGAGCACACGCACATCCACGCAATCGACCTTGCCGTCGGCAACAAAACGGAACTCGCCATCGCCGTCCGCGCCTTGGAACAGCATGCTGCCGGCCGCTTCGCCGTTGTTAAGGAAGACTTCCACCACATTGCGGTCGAAGAAGATTTCGACGCGACGCACGTCGGTGATGCCGCTATCGAAATCAACGTTGTCCACGACTGTTCCCTTCGTGACCAGTCGGGTCACGCCGTTGCGACGCTGCAGCTGCAATTCCATCGAATTACCATTGGCGGGATTGGTACCGGTCGCGATGAGCATTGTGAAATCGTTATCGTCGGCCAGATGCATGTCCGTGTAATACGCGTTGTTCGGCACAATGAAGAAGGTCCCGTTTTCGTCTGCATGAGCTTCCAAACGATCGCCTAGCAGCTGCTCGTACGCTTCCTTGACAGGACGGCTGGTCAGGCGGCCGTCGCGCACGTGCAGTTCACGTGGTAGCGACATCATACCGTTGGCAATGCACGGCTTTTCCACGCGCATCGCGGGAAAGTCGGTATACCAGCCGAACACGATACGACGGCCGTCGTCGTCGGCAAAGCTTTGCGTGGCGTAGTAGCCGGTACCGAAATCGCACCAATCGCTGTTCCCTACCTGCAAACGTGGGCCATCGGCGGTGTCCTTGAGATCACCAACATACCAACGCACCTGCTGGAAACGACCTTGCTTGTCGCGGTAGTGCATCAACGCTCCGATGGCGACCGTCTTTCCGTCGAGCTGGAACAGGTCAGGACATTCGTAAGTACGCGACAGCTGGTGGCCGAAGTCGGCGAGCACCGGTCCTTCATATTGCCATGTCACGTTGCGTTTGAGCGGTTTTTTCGCGGAGAAGAGCGCCATGGAAGGCACCGTATCCATATTGGGCTTGTCGGTGCCGGGCCTGCCTTGCGGGCACATGTGAACCAGCCGTCTGTGCCCTGGACGCTGATGCCGGGCGCCGCGGAGGACACGGCACCGGCAGCGAATTCGGCGACCGGTAGATTCGTGGCGGTCACCATGTAAGCGCGTTCCGGATTGATCGCCTCGCCGGACATTCCGGTTTCCACCTTCGGATCGCGGAAATCGAAGCCGAAACCATCGTTAACGCGCAACGCGACCGGAGATTCGACACTCGCATGCACGCCATCCTCACACAAGCATGTGGTCTGATATTCAGTGACGGACGATTCGTCTCCGCGAGTCTCCAAGTGCCGGGTTAGATACAGGCGAATGGCGGCCGCATCATCACCCTTGCAGGGATTGTCATACGCATCCACCGTCACCGCGGATCCGGAGAATGCGCCACCGACGATGCGTTCGTCGATGTGCAGCTCCAGCTGTGGTTCGAGGAAGATTGGCAGATGCGTCCAATGCACCAGATCGCGGCTTACCGCATGGCCCCAGTGCATATTGTCCCAGCCAAAACCATACGGATTGAATTGGTAGAACAGATGGTAGCGTCCTTGGAAACGACACAGGCCGTTAGGATCGTTCATCCAGCGAGCGAATGGTTCGAAATGCGCTGCAGGGCGAGCGAAACGATCATAGATCTGCTCCAGCGTCGGCTGAGCATCCCATTCATTGTCGTACGGATTCATGCTGATGAAACGCACGCCTTCATCAAGAAGATTCTCACACTCGGACAAGTACGCGAACCGCACGGTCAGTTGGCGCGCACTCACCGTGATACACACGTTTGTCGGCACCGGAATCAAGAAACGGTGTCGACGCTCGGCCACCGGCATGGCATGGCTGGCGATTTGATGGCCGTCCCCGTCGGTAATGGTGACGGCAGCGTCATCGCCGCATCTTTCGGCGAACAATTCCAGCAGACGGTAGCCGCCGGTTTCGATGGCAACGGAATAGTTGTCAGGCATAATGATCTCCTCCAAAGCGTCACATGATCAGATATCACGTGACTACGCATTGAAAAACTGATAATTGGAAAAACCAAATATGGAAAAAGGGAAACACCCGTCACAACACGATGGAATCGCGTTCGATGATGCGACAGCGCAATGCCGTTTTGCCACCATCTCGTTGTCTCTGCACCGCCATGCCATGATCGGATTTGAGATCTGCTACGGCCTTATCGCCGTCAAGCATGGCAACCAGTTGTCGAATCGCTTCGAAACCATTTCATAATGGGGCAATTCCAGCGTGGTCAGGGATGGTTTGATCACATCAGTGATGAACGGCTGATTGTCGATGCTGATCACCGACACGTCGGTTCCGATGCGCACTCCGCGTTCTCGCGCGGCTTCGTAGATGAAGGTGGCGCGCACATCGTTGAAACAGAAGATGCCGTCCGGCTTGATTTCGTCGAACACCCGCGCCGCCTCAGCGGCAGCGTTGGTCATCTCCAATACATTGACGACCAACGCCTCATTGAATGCAATGCCAGCTTCCGCAAGTGCACGCCGATAACCAGACAGACGCTTCTTCTGCGCGATAACGGTGGTTGCGGAACCGTAGTAAACGATGCGTCGGCATCCGGCTTGAATCAGACGGTTGGTGGCGTCGTACCCGGCCATCTCATCATCAGGATAGATTGAAGGAACCTTTCCCGCGGCATCCTCACTGTCTACCACCACGGTCAGGCTGCCTTCCAAGGCCTCAGGAATATCCACTTTTCGGTGATACATCATGGCGTATAGGAAGCCGTCCACATTGTATCGGCGTAGGGCGGATATCTCTTGGTCTTCAAGTTCGGCATCGTTGTTGGTGTTTGCGGTGAGCAGAATGTAGCCAAGCTCGCGCGCGGCGTCCTGTGCCCCTTGGAGTACCCGCACCGCATACGGGGTCGTGGCTATCTCATCGGTGACGAATCCCAGAGTATTGGATTTGTTGGTGCGTAGGGTGCGCGCCACGGAATTAGGCTTGTACCCCATGTTCGCGGTGGTCGCGCGGATTTTCTGCGCAACCGCCTTGCTGACGCGATTGTGATCCTTGTTGTTCATGACCAAAGACACGGTGCATACGGAAACGCCCGCTTCCTTAGCTATGTCTTTGATGGATACCAATCGTTTGGACCTGTTCACTCGTTGACTTACTGACGACTGTACCATCTTATCACCCCCTTTTTTACGAACATGTCATGACGTCTGGTTTCGGGCGCAGCCCGTGCTCTGTTCCATGCGATCATGAATGTCCATTCCAGGCAGACGTCCGAACGAATAAATAATCCATGACGTGCAGAACATCGGCAGCGACAAACCGAACACCATGAGAATTCCAGGCCATTGCACCCATACAAGCACGGTGAGGATCAGCAGTCCGACCTGCAGAAGGCTGCATAACGGACGTGCCACAATCATCGCCAGTGTTGTACGAACAATCCAGGCGGGACGCTCTTCATAGTTCGCGCGTACCACCCAAACCAAGGACGAGAACACTGCCAAAACTACGATGATGAGCAGCAGCACGCCGGAAACCATGATGTCGAAATCGCCGCGAGCATGCCAGTTCATCACGTAGTAGTCGACGATGACCACGGCCCAGAGAATAATCAAAGGCCAACCGAAAAGATTCGCACTCTTGACTTCGCTTTTCCAGAAGCCGTGGAACGTCGTCCAAACCTCCTTGGCCCGCATTGAACGGTCCTCAGAAAGCACCCACGCGCGGAACGTAGCCTGCGCAGCCGCGAACGAGGGGAAAACTCCCAGCACGACGGCTCCCATCAGAGTGTGCGCGAGTATGGCCACGTTGACCACGAAAATCGCGACTAGCAGACGGCAGAACTGCTCGTAGGCCACAGAGAAGCGGGCAAGCATAGCGAATCCTTTCTATCAGCTGGCTTTTAGATTGGTTGTCTCTTGTCGGATTGCGTTTGACTCAACCCTTGACCGCGCCGAGCATCACACCCTTGTTGAAGTACTTCTGCAAGAACGGATAGAGCACAAGCAGAGGCAGGGTAGAGACGATGATGATGCCGAACTTGATCTGATCGGCGGCCTGCTGCTGCGCAGCCGCGTTGACATTGGTTCCAGTCCCCTGCGCCACCAGCAGCAACTGCTGCAACACCACCTGCAATGGCTGCTTCTTGTCGTCGGTGATGTAGATAAGGCCCGTCATGAAGTCGTTCCAGTGGCCGACAAAGTAGTACAGACCAATTACAGCCAGAATCGCAGAGCTCAACGGCAGCACAATCTTGAAGAAGTAGCCAAAATAGCTCAGCCCGTCGATCTGGGCCGCATCGAAGAGCTCTTCGGGGATAGAGGTTTCGAAGAAGGAACGGGCCACGATCACGTTGTATACGGAAACCGCGCCAGGCAGTATGAACACCCACATGCTGTTGTTGATGCCGAGGCTCTTGTACAGCAGGTAGTTCGGAATCAGGCCGCCGGCGATGAACATGGTCACGGTGAACAGGAACATGATCACGCGTCGCGGCTTGAACTCGCGACGGGATAGCGCGAAAGCGCAGGGAATGGTCACTGCCATGTTAACCGCGGTGCCGACCACCGAATAGATGATGGTGTTGAGATAACCCTGCCAGATGCGCTGGTTGGCGAACACCTTAGCATAGCCAGCGAAGGTCACACCCTTGGGTAGCAGCAGCACTTCACCGCCGGCCACGGCGTTCGGATTTGAAAATGATGCGATGACCACGAACCACAGCGGGTAGAGCACCGCCACAATGGTCAGGAGCAGTAGCACATTGATGACGCCCGACACCGCCAGGTCACCCGGCTTCTGCTTCTGACGCACGTGCTTGTTCCAGGGAATGTCGTTCTTGTTCTGGGTAACAGCCTCAATTGTTGCAGACATGATAAAACCCTTCTAGAAAATGCTCGTATCGGAAACGCGCTTGGCGATTGCATTCGCGGTGATCAGGAAGATGAAGTTGACCAAGGTGTTGAACAGGCCGATTGCCGTCGAATACGAGTATTGGCCATTGATAATACCGATTTTGTAGGTGTATGTGGCGATGACTTCGGTGGCCGGCATGTTCAGCGAGTTCTGCATCAGATAGATCTTGTCGAAGCCCACGTTGAGTACGGAGCCCATGTTCATGATGAGCAGGATCGCACACGTCGGCATGATCGCAGGAATATCGACGTAGCGAATCAGCTGCAGACGGCCTGCACCATCGATCTTCGCCGCCTCGTACAGCGATGTGTTCACACCGGCGAGCGCAGCCAGGTAGATGATGGAGTTCCAACCAACATGCTGCCAGACTTCAGAAATCCAATAGACCGCGGTGATGGCGCTGGTGGAACCCATCAGTGATTCTTCACCGAAGAAGCGACCGAGAATGCCGGTACCAGGAGTCAGGAAGATGTTGAGCATGGAGACGATGACCACCACGGAGATGAAATGTGGCATGTAGGTAATCGTTTGCACGAAACCCTTGATTTTCTTAGAACCGATCTGATTGATCAGCAAGGCTAGAATAATCGGGAAGATGAAGCCCATAACCAGTGTCCACAAGGAAATGCGGATGGTGTTGGTCATAATCTCGCCAAACAGCGGGTTGTGGAAGAATTCCAGGAAGTATTTAAAGCCGACGAATTTGCCGCCGGTCAGGCCTTTGGTCGGATCGAACTCGCGGAAGGCGAGCTGGATGCCCCACATCGGCACGTAGGAGAACAGTCCCACGAAGAACAATGCCGGAGCGGAAAGAATCCACAACTGCCAGTAGCGACGTAAATGGTCGGCGATGCGATCGAGCAGACCTGGTTTCTTGCGGTCGGGAGCCGCTTCCATCGCCACGGTCCGTGCAGCAACGCCTTGCGATGTTTGTGCACTCATGTTGGTCTCCAATTTAGGATGATTGCTAGGGAACAAAAGTGCGGGGTCCGGCGGCAGTCACGGGAGAGAAACGAACCCGTGCGATGGACCCCGCGGTATTGCTTGGCTACTTGGTGTACTTGTCGTACCACTTCTGCCAAATCTTGATGTTGGCGTCGAGGCCGAGGGTCGGTTCGGACACCTTCTTCACGTAGGCATCCCATTCCTTGTCGATGCCGCCCTTCTGGACCCATTTCGCAATCTGGTTGTTCGCGTAGTTGGAGATGGCGGTGTTGTTGTTCTGCAGGGTGTTGGAGTCCTCGGTATTCGGGCGCACGTAGATCGGGATGACGTCCTTGACGCCGTCGACGCGGCTGCGCGCCTCACGAATGGCCAAGTCGGACGCAGTGACCTGGTCAGCGTTGGTGTCGTTGACCATCTTCACGTCGTCGCGGATCCAGCCGCCGAAGCGGTCCTGCAGGGCGATGGCACGGGTGTCGGGATACTCGGCGTAAGCCTTCTTCTTGTCGATGGTGTACTGGTGATTGCCATCATCGGAGACGATATCCGGGATGGAACCGAAGAAACCGGCCACGGAAAGCTTCTCGCCATACATGGCGTCGATCACCTTGTAAATGGCGTCCTGGTTGGCTGCGTTCGGGTTGACGGTCAGGCCGGAACCGGAGTAGGCCCAGCGGCAAGCGTCCTGAGAATAATCCCACTTGACCTGGGAGTCGGGCGTGGAGGCGTCCTTCTTCAGCGGCGGCAGGGTGACGTACTGGTCGCCAAGCGCGTTGCCGTATTCGGCATAGTTGGACCAACCGAAGGAGACGCCGGTCAGCGCGGTCTTGCCGTCACTGACGGTCTGCGAAGTGTATTGCGAGGCGTCGCGGGTGAGCACATCCTTCGGGATAAGGCCCTTGGCCATGAGTCCGTGCAGGTAGGAGACGACGTCCTTGAGCGCGTCGGAGGTGTAATAGCTCTTAACCTTGCCGTTGTCCACATAATAGCCCTGTTCGGAAGCGCCGCCGCCCATGAAGGAGGTGACCACGCCTTCGGAGTTCATCAGCGCCAGAGGCTCCACAGGCCGAAGCCGAGGCTGCGGATATTCATCGGCACCTCATCAGCCTTGCCGTTGCCGTTCGGATCTTGGGTCTTGAATGCATCGAGCACGTTCTCGAGCTCGTCCCAAGTGGTCGGCATCTGGAGTCCCAGCTTGTCCAGCCAGGTCTTGTTGATGAACATGTGAGTGCCGGAAACCTCGTAACCCTTGCCGCGGTCGGAGGGCAGCATGGCGATTTTGGTTCCGTCGGTCACGTACTTCGCGGCACCCGGCTGGGCCTTGAGGAACTTCTTGACGTTCGGCATCTTGTCCAGATGAGGCTTCAGATCCTCGAAATAGGTGCTGTACTTAGCCGCATCCACCATGCTGAACAAGCTCAAGCCGATGTCCGGGAATTCACCGGCGGCCATCTTGGCGCTCTTCTGCTGGCCCCACGCGTTGTCGGAGACTTCCTGCCATTTGATGGTGCAGTCGCAGGCGGCTTCCAGATCCTTGGTGTACTGGGTGTCCTGCATCGGATGATCAGTCACGTTGCGACGAACCAGAATGTTGACGATTGGCTTGCCGTTCTCGTCTGTGGTGGCCTGCTTGTTGCCGCAGGCGGCAAACGTCGTGACCATAGTCGCGACTGCAGCTATTGATGCCAACAGGCGAACACTTCTTCGTGCCATGATTAGGCTCCTTCTTCCTTGATGTTTCCTCCTCGTACCGATGTAAGACGCACCGGTACGACCCCGTCAGCCACTTGCTTTGTGGTTGTTTCTTTGCGGTGGTTAACACTGTAAATCGTTAATCGTTTAATGTCAAACGTTAATCGTTTATCTCAATAGTTAACGCTCTCATCTACCAGACCGACCAGCGCCGCAAACGTAAACTTCGGCTCCATACTGCCGTTCTTGCAGAACACCGGAATCATCCACATCGCGACACGCCGTTAATCGTATAACGTATCGTTTTTCATCAAATACACGTACAGCCCGTCCGTTGTACGCGCAAAAACGTAGCCAAGCAAGACGGCCACCAAGGCGACACGTCGCTACTTACGAAAGCCGCATTCCTCCTTCAGGAAGAAGGAGAGCACGAGTACGCTCACAGACAGCACCAAACCAAATACGTAGCCGCCCGGGAGCCGGAGATGAAGCATTCGGCATCGTGTCTGCTGTCCATCGCCGTGGGATACGCCGTGCGCCATCTGGTCCACAGTAAATCATGAAAAACGCGCGTTGCGCACGTCCTTTTCATGGACGTGCGCCAACGCGCGTTTTTACATCAGCTTCTGCGATCAGGCCTCGCGGCTCGCGGAAGCCGCAGCGAACGCTGGCAAGGCGCGAGGTGCGTTGAAACCTTCCTTTTCGAAGCGGTCAGCAATCTTCTGTGCGATCTCGTGCCCCTGGCCCTTATCCACCAGGGCGATGATGGAGCCACCAAAGCCGCCGCCGGTCATACGCGCACCATACGCACCGTTGGCACGGGCCACGTCCACGGCAATATCCAACTCGGGCACAGTCACTTCATAATCCGCAGCGAGCGAATCATGAGACGCGTTGAACAGTCGGCCGGCCTCGTCGATCTTGCCGTTGGCGAAGGCACGCACGAAGGAGTTGACACGGGCGATTTCGGTGATGACGTGGCGCACGCGCTTCTTCATCGTGTCGTCTTCCAGCTTGTCGAGCGTTTCCTTGAGCGCCTGGAACGGATCGTCGGACTTGGCGATGCTGTCGGCGACCACACGCAGGTTGGCCACGCCGAGGATTTCGGCGGCCTTCTCGCAAGTGGCGCGACGCTGGGCATACTGTCCGTCGTTGAGCTGGTGCGGAGCCTGAGTGTCAAGCACCAGCAGTTCCAGACCGTACTTGTCGAGATCGAATTCCTGCTGGGAGACGTTCTCCAGCGGGCTCAGCTCTGGACGGCAATCAAGACGCAACGCATGGCCGAAAGTGCAGCGCATGGATGCGTTCTGATCGAGCCCACCGGTGGACGCGCCCGCCATGTCGTTTTCCGACTTGATGGCGGCGTTGATCAGCGTCACACGACCGGCATCGGATGCGCCATAACCCAAACCGTACACGTCATCCAACGCCAAGGCGGTGGAGCAGGTCATGGCTGCGGAGGAGCTCAGACCGGATCCGAGCGGCACGCAGGAGGAGAATGCCGCATCGAAGCCCTGCACCGCATCGAAGCCGGCTTCGCGCAATGCCCAGGCAACGCCTACCGGGTAGCGGCCCAGCCTTCCACGCCACCGGCCTGCAGGCCGTCGAGGTCGGCTTCGGTGACGTTTTCGGAGTCAACGTCGGAAACCACGCGCACCTTGGTGTCTTCACGCGGCTTGAGCGCGATGAACGTGCGGTGCGGCAGTGCGATCGGCAGGCACAGGCCCGCGTTGTAGTCGGTGTGTTCGCCGATCAGGTTCACACGGCCCGGTGCGGCCCATACGCCAGCCGGCTCCTCACCGTAGGTGGCACGGAACAGATCGGTCGCGTTCTTCACACCCTCGTCGTGCGAGAGCGGCTCAATGAATTCAACAGCAGTCATTGGTGTTTTGTCCTTTGGGTTTTATTGGCTTTCAGCCTTCGATATCGATTGGTCCGAGCTCGTGGAAGCGCTTGGCGATGAGTTCCGGCGTGGTGTCGGAAACCCATGCGGCCATGCCGGATTCGGATCCGGCCAGATACTTGATCTTGTTGGCTGCGCGGCGGAACGAGAAGAACTGCAGGTTCAGGCGGTAGTTTTCACGGCGTACGTCGTGGATCGGAGCCTGATGCCATGCTGCGATGTACGGCAGGTCCATACCCTTGCCGTCACCCTTGTCGAAGAACGCGTTGCCGCGCTTGAGCAGGGTGGAGTACATGACGGCCAGATCCCAACGTTCCTGGTCGTTGAGCTCGTCGAGGGTGAGCACGTCGCGCACCGGGGCCACATGCACCTCGAGGGGCCAGCGGGCTGCTGCTGGCACGTAGCCACCCAGCTGTGGTTGCGCATGACGATGCGCTCCCCGGCCTCGATTTCGGAGTTCATGAGATCCTTGAGCAGGTTGCCGCCGGTCTTCTCATGGTAGGCTTCGGTCTGCTTGAGTTCGGCTTCCATCTTCGGCGCGATGAACGGGTAGCAGTAGACCTGTCCGTGAGGGTGCGCCAGGGAGACGCCGATTTCCTGTCCGTGGTTTTCGAACGGGAAGATCTGTTCGATGCCTTCCATCTTGGAGATTTCGGCGGTACGGAACGCCCATGCTTCCACGACGGTGCGCAGACGGGAGACCGGTAGGTCTGCCGGCAGACCATTTTCGTCCGGGTCGAAGCAGATCACTTCGCAGCGGCCTGCGGCGAGCTTCTTCTCCCACAGCGGGTTGCCGTTGACGTATTCCACGGCTTCGGAACGGCCCGGCACGCGAACCATGGACGGGAAGCGGTTTTCGAACACGACCACGTTGTAGTCGGTGTCCGGCACTTCGCCGTCTTGGTACGGGTCGCCCGGCTTGCGTGCGGCCAGCGGGTTGCCTTTGGCGGTGGCGCCAGGGCCCGCGGTGATCGGACGGTTCATGCGTGCGGTCGCCATAGGAATCCAGTCGCCGGTCAGTGGATCGCGACGCATTTCCGGAGCAGCGTACGGCACTTCCTCACCGGCCGCGTTGAGCTGGTTGGAGAAACGGTATGCCAGCTGACGAGGATCGTTCAGTTCGCGCGTCTTCGCGCGGAAACGTATTCCGGATCATCGTCGAGGTAGAAGAAAGCGCGGCCATCGGCGAGCGTGGTCGGCGTGATGCGAATGTGCTCCTTCGCGTACTCTCCGGGAGTGTAGTTTGCGAATTCACTCATTATGGTTATTCACCTTCCTGAATAGGCTCGCTCTGGTGTGCCAGCACGAGCTCTTTAACCAAATCCCTTGTTTTCCCAACCGAATCGGGGTCTAGTCCATCATCGGTAATGACCGTGTCCACCTGGTCGAAGCGTGCGAAAAGCGACAATGATGTGCAGCTCCACTTGGTGTGATCGGTCAAAATTATGGTGCGATCGGCAATGTCCATCATTGCCATATCGGTTGCGGCCTCAAGCGAGTTCGGCATGAGGAAGCCGCGCGGAATGGACACGGAATGCGTGCCCAGGAAGACTGTGTTGACGCGCAGGGAGGCCACCACTTTGTCTGCGATCGGGCCTACGAGCGAGTTGGATCGGGTGGTCACGCCGCCGGTCACGATGACTTCCACGTCTTTCGATTCCAGCGCCTGCACCAGTTCCGCCACCGGAATGGAGTTGGTGAGGATGGTGATCCCCGACGACTGCTGTGATTCCAACAGATGTTGCGCGAATACGTATGCGGTGGTGCCGCCGCCGATGGCGATCACGTCGCCGGGTGCCACATATTTGATGGCTTCCTGTGCGATGGCGTCCTTCAATCCGATGTCCATCTGCGACTTTACGGAGAACAGCGGCTCACTCAGCAGCGTGCTGGTGGTGACGGCGCCGCCGTGCACACGCTTCAGCAGACCCTTGTCGGCCAGATCGGCGATATCGCGTCGGATGGTCATGGCGGAAACGCCCAATTCCTTGGACAATGCGGTGATACGCACCGCACCGCGGGTACGCAACCTGCTCAAAATCAAATGCTGACGTTGTGACGATATCATTCGAACATTATCGCACATGTTCACTCAAAATAAAAACTGAGATGAGCGTTTCGCGCGTTTTCCTCACGAAAAAATATACTTGGCACTCCTGTAATCGTTCAAATCGAACAAAAACGAACGTCGACATCCCGTCAGCGAAATCAATCGACGTGTTGCTTTCCTGCGACAAACGGTGCGAGAATAGTGAACCATGACGTATGTTTCTGAGAATTTCTGGCACGATGCGGTGAACAAAGCCACCACAGATCTCTTCACCTTCGGCTACAAGCACATCATCAAGCCGCATTTCGTGTTCAATCAGACGCCCGATGTGGCGCACGACCAGATGATTCAGTTCTGCAAGATCACCAAGAACATTCCGCCGCTGATGTGGGCGTGCCGTGAAATGCTCAACTATTCCGACCCCGTGCTGGAAACCAGCGTGATGGGCGTCGACTTCGTCAATCCGTTCGGCCTTTCCGCCGGCCTCGACAAGAACTGCGAGATGCCGGTGCTGCTCGACAACGCCGGCTTCGGCTTCGAAACGGTCGGATCCACCACGTCTCGTCCGTGCCCCGGCAATCCGAAGCCGTGGTTCCACCGTCTGCCCGAATATGATTCGATGATGGTGCATGTCGGTCTTGCCAATGAGGGTTCGGAAATCGTTGTTCCGCGCGCGGAACAGGCTTGGACGAAGGCGCGCGACATGCAGATTTCCGTGTCGATCGCGCGTACGAATGACGATAAGACCGGCGATTTGGACGAAGGCATCGAGGATTACTGCATTTCGATGCGCCGCACGGCCGGTCGCACCGCCATGGTCGAAGTGAACATCTCCTGCCCGAACACGATGGCCGGCGAACCGTTCAATCAGAGCCCTGAAGCGCTCGACAAGCTGTTCACCGAACTCGACAAGATCGAACGTCCACAGCCCACGCTGGTGAAGATGCCGTTGAATAAGTCCTGGGAAGAGTTCAAGGATCTGCTTGACGTGCTTGCCGAACACAATGTGCAGGGCTTGTCGATTGCGAATCTGCAGAAGGACCGCGCCGGCATGGAGATTCCTCGCGATTGGGAGGGCGGACTGTCAGGTTCGCCATGCTATGAGGCCAGCAACGAACGCATCAAGCAGGTGTACCGCGAGTATGGCGACCGTTTTGCGATTGCCGGCATCGGCGGCGTGTTCACTCCGCAGCAGGCGTATGCGAAGATTCGTTCCGGCTCGTCGTTGGTCATGTTCATCAGCTCGCTGATGTATCGCGGACCGCAGCAGATCACCGTGTTGAAGCGCGGCCTTGCCGAACTGCTCAAGCGGGACGGATTCGACCATGTGAGCCAGGCTGTCGGCATCGACGCCTGATACCGATTATTTCAATCGGCAGCGAGCACCAAATAATAATGCGCCCTGCGACCGCCAACGCGGTGCAGCGCATTATTGTTGTTCGATTGTTGTTCGATATTACCTTGGTTATTGGTTGCGTTTAGTATGCGCCACGCACATACTGCGGCTGGTAGGGCGCATCTTCGGTCGGAATACCGAGCTTGTGAGCGGCGCGAAGAGGCCAATTCGGATCACGAAGCGCCGCACGTCCGATTTCGATGGCGTCGGCGGCACCGGATTTCAAAATCTTCTTGGCCTGCTTCGGCTTGGTGATCAATCCGACGGCCGTGGTTGGAATTTCGGCACGCGAGCGCACCTGTTCGGCGAATGGAACCTGATAATCGGGTTTGACGGGAATGGTCACGCCCGGAATCATGCCTCCGGTGGAGACGTCCATCAGATCGACACCGTGCTTCTTCAGGACTTTGGCAAGGTCGACGGTCTGATCGAGATCCCAGCCTCCGGCGGCCCAATCGGTCGCGGAAACGCGCACCAGCACCGGCATGGTGTCGGGGATGACGGAACGCACGGCGTCCACGACTTCGACCAGTATGCGGATACGGTTGTCGAACGATCCGCCGTATTCATCCTCGCGCTCGTTGATCAGCGGATCGAGGAATTGCGACAGCAGATAGCCGTGGGCCGCATGAATTTCCACCGCGTCGAAGCCGATATCATAAGCACGCCAAGCGGCGTCGCGGAACTGGTCGACGATGGCATGGATTTCGTCAACGGTGAGTTCGCGAGGCTTGTCCAACGGCCCGAACGCGTTGGCGCTTGGCCCCACGGTCTGCCATCCGCCCTGCTCTTCCGGCACGCTCTCATGCTCGTATCCGATGGAGAAGCAGCCGGTGGAAGCCTTGCGTCCGGCATGGTTGAGCTGCACCGCCATCGTCGCGCCGGCGGCCTTCGCATCGGCAACGATCCAACGCCATGCGTCCATCTGCTCGTCGGCCCACAATCCCAAGTCGCACGGCGAAATACGACCCTCCGGCGTCACTGCGGTGGCTTCCACGATAACCATGCCGAAACCGCCCATGGCACGTGACACATAATGCTGGTAGTGGAATGGCGTGGGCAGGCCATCCTGGGCCAACGCGGAATACGTGTCCATTGGCGGCAGCCAGATGCGGTTGCGCACGGTCATGCCACGCAAAGTCATAGGATCGAACAGGCCAACCGTGCCATTGGTTGTAGCCTTCTTCGACCGCTTCGCCTTCTTTTCGTCTTCGCTCATCGTAGTAGCTCCCCTCCGGTCGCACCTACTGGCTCCATGCCGATCGGCTGAACCTTCTTCTTGTATTCCCCTTGAGCTTCTCTGGAGATTTCGTGCCATAAAACCGGCACTATCTGCATTCTACGCAGAACGCCCGCCGAGCGTGGCGGGCGTTCATTGATTGTTCACTTCCATTCGCTGAATTGCGGAAGCGTCACTCATCTTCGGTCTGCTGCTGATCCTGATCATCCTGCTGGTCGTTCTGCTGGCTTTGCTGCTGAAGCGACTGGTTCTGCTGCTGAATGATTGTGCTTTGCTGCTGGGTGGCATTCTGCTTTCCACCGCCGATCTTGGTGACCGTGCTGGATGTTGCGGAATACTTGGCCGCAGGCTGCCCATAATCGTTGTCAATCGGCAGCTGTTTGCGTTCCGCATAAGCATTCATAAAGTCACGCCATGCCGGGGCCGCGATGGTGGAACCATCCCAGTAGCTGTGGTACTGGCCGTTGATAGCGATATTCGCAATCGGGTGTCCAACCGGGTTCTGCACGTCACCGACGAGCACGAATGTGGCGATCTGGTTCGGAATGAAACCACCCGTCGTAACTAGCTGATCCTCGTGGGTACCGGTCTTGGCGAAGGTCTTACGTCCATTGGCTAGCTGTGCCACACCGCCTGCGCCGTCAGGACGGACAACGCCTTGATTCATGGCCCAAGCAAGCGTTTGGATGATTTCCGGATCGACCGCCTGATGGCAGTTCGCGGAAGGCACCTTAATATCATTGCCGTCCACATCAGTCACCTGCTTCAGCGCGATCGGATCGCACTGCACGCCATTGGACGCATATACAGCGAAGATGCTTGCCATCGTCAGCGGGGACACGTTGACGTTGCCGACCATCATGGCAGGCACGAATGATGAGGTCTTGTCGAGCGTCTCACCGGTATTCGCATCATGATAGCCAAGTTCAGTTGCGGTATCGGCAATCTTGCACAAGCCGATGATGGATCCCATGGAAGCCTGCGTGGTGTTATGAGACCTTGCCAAAGCCAATGCCGGCGTTTCCGGGTTCACCGTTCCATTGGTTATTGCGTTGGTGACGTTCCACGTATCAGTGCCGCCGGTATAACGATCGCATGCGAACAACGAGGTCGAATACCTCGTGGACGTCTGCAGGTTCTCGTTGACGGAATGTCCCGCTTCCATCCATGCCACCAGATTGACAGGCTTCCACGACGAGCCGATGGAGAAGCCCATGCCGCCGCCGTCTTCTCGATCCACGGCATAGTTCATGGAATCCCTGGTCTGGTCGTTCTGCGCCGCTTCGGTGGCATCATACGTTCGATTCAGACCGAAGCCCAACACTTCTCCGGTACCCGGTTTGACGGACGCCATCACGATTTCCATGCCGGAGGAATCTTCCGGTGGGATGGTGTTGCGCGCGGTTTCGTTCAACAAGGTGTTGGCATCGATATCCAACGTGGTGACGATCTTCAGACCGCCTTCTTTCAGCAGCTTTTCTCGATCCTCACTGGTCTTGCCGAATTCCTTGGAATTCAAGATCTTGTGCACCACGTAATCGCAGAAATAGCCCGCATCATAGTCCGCGGCCATGCAACCGGTGGAAATAGGCTGGACATCAAGCGTATCTGCGAGCGGAGTATTGACCGCCTCCTGATATTCCGCATCCGAAATATAGCCCTGCTCGTTCATCAGCTGCAGCACGATATTGCGTTGCTTCTCGGATTCCGGCTGGTTCGATTCGACGGAAGGATCGTAAGCGTTCGGATTCTTGGTGATTGCCGCGATGGTGGCGGACTGCACGATGTTCAGCTGATCTGCGGTGGTGTTGAAATACCGCTTCGCAGCCGCCTGCACGCCATAGAGCTATTGCCGCCAAACTGTGCGATATTGAGATATCCCTGCAAAATTTCAGGCTTGGAATACTGCTTTTCCATTTGCACGGAAATCAGCATTTCCCTCATTTTTCGTGCGATGGTATCTTCCGACGCATGGTATTGTGCAATCGGATCGTCATCCTGCTGCGCCTGCAGGATCAGCACGTTTTTGACATACTGCTGGGTAAGGGAGGAACCGCCCTGATGGTCGCCCTTCATATATGTTTGGACGAACGCGCGGAACACACCCTGCACATCAACGCCGCCGTGAGTGAAGAATCGTCTGTCTTCACGCGCTACCACGGCCTGCTGCATGTATTTGGAAATCTTCTTCAACGGCACGACTTCACGATTCTGATCCCAGAATTCGGTGATTTTCGTGGTGCCATCGGAAGCGTACATGGTCGACTTCTGCGGCAGGCTGGTCACATCAAAATCAATACCTTCGACCGACAGCGACGGAATAACCGCCTTGGCGACGCTGTTCGCGCCGAAAACCGCCGGTAGGAGGAACAAACTGGCGGCCACGCCGCCACCCACACTCAGCGTGATGTAGGCAATCACGAGTGCGAGCACACGTTGAACGGTCAAAGTCTTCTTTTCGGGCATGGTGCCCATTCTAAAGTGGTGGGTCTACTAATCAACCGGCCGATCGCAGCCATCACGGGTTTCTCACAAACAACCGTAAAACTTGAAAAACACTGGAAAACAGTCGAAAATTATCGTCTCGATCGTCGAATAAGCATGCCGGGCTGGTAGATGATGATGGAACGGCCCTCACGCGCGATCCATCCACGGTTGGCGAAATCCATCAGCGCCTTGTTCACCGTCTCGCGCGACGAACCGACCAGCTGCGCCATTTCCTCCTGCGTCAGATCGTGCGGCACCTTCAACCCCGCCTCGACCGGCTCGCCGAAGCGTGACGCCAGATTCAGCAGCGTTTTCGCCAAACGTCCCGGCACGTCCATGAACACAAGCTCCGAAATGCGCTCGTTGTTGTCACGCATGCGATGCGCGAGCACCTGAAGCATGTCGACGGCCACGCGCGGATGCTCGTCAAGCCATGCGAACAGGGCGTCATGCTCAAGCCATACGACTTTCGTGTCACTGGTCATGGCCACGGCGGACGCGGTGCGCGGCCCACCATGCGGATCGAACACCGGAATCTCACCCAGCACTTCGCCGTACGCATGAATGCTCAACAACTGCACACGTCTGTCGGACGATTGCCGGATCAGTTTGACGCGCCCGCGTTCCAGCAGATACATGCGGTGATCGGTGTCGCCTTCGCGGAAAATATAGTCGCCCTTGCTATATTCGGCATGCTGCAGATGCGGCAGCAGTTCCTCCGCCTCTTCGGAAGAAACCTGCTTGAACAACGCGGTGTGCAGCAACGTCGCGCTTTCGCCACTGGGTCCACTATTGGTCTCGTTTGGCGTAGCCATTTGTCACACCTCCGTTCATAGGCACATCCTCTGGGCACGCCGCCAGGCGCGCTGCCGGGCGCGCTGCCGCGGCCTCGAAAGCTTGTTGCGATTCCACATGCCCTCACGGAACACCAAGCTTTCGTAACGTTCTCATTGCCCTTGATATCAGGGCGGCTTCGACCATCGGGCTACATTGTAACTCGCCTGGCGGCGTCGAGCAGCCGTTCAACCACGTCTTCACGACTCATGCCCGTCTGCGAGCGCATTGGATCGACTCGTTTTACCGCTGATTTCACCGCTTTGTCCGACATTTTCTCACGTGAGGTGTTCAATACCCGCCCCATTTTTTCCGCGTCGATATCGTAGGCGAGGGTCACGTGGTGCAGTATGGCGCCAGGCCCTCCCTCTACTGGTGTGAAGCGGCGTTGCGCGGCTCCGCCGAGTTTGCCGTATTGCGTGGCGATGTCGTTGAGACCGGCGAATCGTACGTCGAGCCCGAGTTCCTTAAGCGCGCGCACCAGCCAGAAATCGCAGAGCCGGTATGATTCCTCGATGCTTATGCCTTGGGTGAAATCGAACGGCGCGTACAACGAGTAAGTGATGGTATTGCCCGGTTCGATGAACATCGCCCCGCCGCCGGTGCAACGTCGGACCACGGTGAATCCTTCCTTCTGCGCGACCGCCGTATTGACTTCGTCTTCGAGCGACTGGAATTTGCCGATGACCACGGCCGGAGCGGCCCATTCCCAGATACGCAGCGTGGGTTCGCGTTTGCCTGCCGCCACTTCGCGCGCCCATGCGATGTCGGTTTCCATTTGTTCGTTCGGGTCGCGCGGCTTGTCGTGGATGACGGTCGGTTTCAGGGCCCGCCAGCGTTCCAGATATTCCTCTTGTGTCAGCGCATTATGCATTCCCGGTTGTTCCCCGGAATATTGTTTCGTGGACCGCGCGATATTTCCGTTGCCCGTTGCATCTTCCGCATTACGCGATTCACTGCTTGTGATTGCGCGGAGAAAAGCGATGGCAATGCCTTCTGCCGTCATACCCACCAATCGCACGTTCGGATAGTTCGCGGTAATCGCTTGCAATCGTCGCGTAATGTCGCGTGTGGGCGCGCCTCGCTGGCTTTGCAGCAAGTTTTCCCAATCCTGCAATAGTCGGCGGGAATCCTTGTCATCGCCGTCAAGAAAGAAATCGCCGTCGATCCGACATTGTTCCACGGATTGGATGGAACTTGCACATTCGCGGAAATATGCTGGAATGTCATCAGAAAGCCGGACGGAAACCCCTACGAGTTTGCCGCCCGGCTGCTTATACAGGCCTCTGCCCATCAATCTTGAAGTTCTTGGCCGCGCCCATCGCGGTGCCAGTTGGACCCGTAGCTGGAGCACAGGATGAGGACGGCTTCGATCAGAGCCCAGATTCCGGAAATGATCGGTCCGATGAAGATGATCCATCCGATCAGGGTCAGCAACAGCTGAGCCACGGCCTTGCCGGTATATCCCAGATAGAAGTTGTGCACGCCGAGGGTGCCGAGGAACAGGCCGAGCAGGCCGGCGACGATCTTCGACTTCTGCGCGTAGCCATAGCCGGGCTGCTGTTGGGTCGCCTGATAGTAGGTCTGCTGCGCGTAGGTTGGTGGCTGATTGTATGCGGACTGCGTGTATTGGGGCTGAGTCGGCTCCTGATAATAGGGGTCTGCGCCGATTGTGCGTAATCCGTAGGTCCGTACGTCGCTGGCCGTAGATGGGCTGTGCAGGTTGCGCAGCTGAGTCGCTGCCGTAAGCGGGAGCGGCCGAGCCATATGCGGGGACGGACGAACCGTAAGCAGCCGACTGACCATATGGCTGACCATTGCCATACGTACCGCCGGGGATGTTGTTGCCCTGCGTACCCGGGGCATATCCTGCACGGGCTGCTGCGATGCGTACGGGTCGGGATTGTGCGGCTGTGATGCAGGCTGATTGTAGCCATCCTGCGACTGCCTGTAATCGGCTTGAGTTGAATCGTTCGTCGCGAAATACTCGTCTTGGCCGGAACCGTTGTAATCGGCATTGTTGTCACTCATGGTTTCAACAATATCCCATAATTTGCCTTGTTGCTTTCATCCACCCTGAAAGCAATCCCTGAAATCCCCCTGAATATGCGAGACGCCTGTCGAATTCAAGCATGAACTCGATTTCGACAGGCGTCTCAACAGGCGAACATATCCGGCGCAATCATGCGTTCCGGATCATATGTCACATGCGTGCCAGAATGTCGCGTCCGACCTCGTCGGTGGAGCGTGTAGCGGATCCCAGCTCTTCGATGTCCGCTTCGACGGCCGCATCGATCTTGGCCGCGGCGTCGTCGAAACCGAGGTGGCGCAGCAGCATGGCCGCAGAAAGGATCGCGGCGGTCGGATTGGCCTTGTTCTGGCCTGCGATATCCGGTGCGGAACCGTGAATCGGCTCGAACATGGACGGGTATTCGTTGGAAGCGTTGATGCATCCGGAAGCGGAGTATCCGACACCGCCGACCACGGCACCTGCCTCGTCGGTGATGATGTCGCCGAACAGGTTGTCAGTGAGGATCACGTCGAAGCGGGACGGATTCGACACCATGAAAATGGTGGTCGCGTCGATATGCAGATAGTCGTGGGAAACTTCCGGATATTCCTCGGCGACCTTATCGACGATGCGCTGCCACATGTCTCCGGCGTTGACGAGCACGTTCTTCTTGTGCACGAGGGTCACATGCTTCCTGCGCTTCATGGCCAGCTGGAAGGCGTAACGCACCACACGTTCCACGCCGTAGGCGGTGTTGATGGAAACTTCGGTGGCCACCTCGTTCGGGGTGCCGCGGCGAACCGCTCCGCCGGCGCCGCAGTACAGGCCTTCGGTGCCTTCACGCACCACGACGAAGTCGATATCACCCGGGTTGGCGAGCGGGGAGGTCACGCCCTTGTACAGCTTGGACGGACGCAGGTTGACGTACTGGTCGAGATCGAAACGGAGCTTGAGCAGCAGGCCACGTTCGAGAATGCCGGCCTTGATACGCGGATCGCCGACTGCGCCCAACAGGATCGCGTCGGTCTTCTTGATGCGTTCCTCTTCCTCTTCCGGAAGAATCGCACCGTCACGCAGGTAACGTTCGGCGCCAAGATCGAAATTCTCGTAATCGAATTCGGCAACGCCCTCGGCCGCCTTCTCCAGAGCCTTCTGAGCCCACGGAGTCACTTCCTTGCCAATGCCATCGCCCGGAATGACGGCGATGGTGTACTTCTTTGCAGAATCACTCATAGCACGCGACTCTAGTCAACGAATCAGCACGTGGACTTAAAACGCTCAACTAATGGACACTCCATGCCGCTTTCCTGTACGAAAAGCATGAATCATACGAATCTCACAAATCGCACAGCCTAATCAGCTGGTAATACCCATCACGCCAAGACACCAAGCATTCTCATAGGAGATCTCCTCCCACTGCTTGTACCTTCCAGACGTCCCCCCATGACCAGCCTCAACCTCAATCTTCGCCACGGCATCCACGCCCGCACGCTGCAGTCGGGCCAACCATTTCATCGGCTCCACATACAGCACACGCGTGTCATTCATCGACGTGGTAATGAAAATCTTGGGAAAAACCGCAACCCGCGCATCATTTGCATCAGACGGCGCATTCTCATACGGCGTATATTCCTTCATATACCTGTACACGTCCGCATTATGCAGCGGATCGCCCCACTCATCCCACTCCGTAACCGTCAACGGCAACGACGGATCAAGAATCGACGTCAACGCATCCACAAAAGGCACATCCGCCTCACGCCCGCGAAACATTCGGGAGCCATATTCGCCACGGCACCCATCAACAGGCCACCGGCGGAACCGCCATCGGCCACCGTGCGAGCAGGCGACGCCAAACCGGCACGCTGCAACGCACGCACGGCATCAACGAAATCCTCAAACGAATGCTTCTTATTGAGCAAATGCCCCTGCTCATACCAGGCACGACCCATCTCACCGCCGCCGCGAATGTGCGGCACCGCATAAAGCACACCACGATCAAGCATGCTGATGCGAGACACCGAGAATCCCGGATCCGAACTGATCTCATACGCGCCATACCCGGTAACGAACATCGCCGAATCACACGCGGGCACATCCCTGCGCCACACCAAGGAAACAGGAATGCGCTCGCCATCGCGGGCGGTAACCCACACCCTGCGCTCCATGTATTCGCGCGGTTCAAATCCACCAAGCACCGTAGCACGCTTCAACAGGCGATCCTCGCCGGTCGCCGGATCGATATCATGCAGTTCGCCGGGACGCGTGTAACTGGAGAACGAGTAGCGCATGCGGGGCGCATCATACGAAGGATTACCCCCCACACCAATCGAATACAAGCGCCGGGTCTCCCCCGGCATCGCATCGGCGGTCGCACCATCCGATGAGGTCATCGCCTTGCGGGAAACCCCATGCACGGCCGACCCCTCGCCTTGCGCGGCGGCCAATTGGTCGAGCGCGCCCCACACTTCGGCACGTTCCTCGTTGATCTCGTCCACCGACTCGTCGACATCCCAATCGTCTTCCAACGCGTGGGGAACCAGCTCAGTGAACTTCCATGGACGCCCCGCAAGAAAATCCTCCGCAGCGGCATCCTTCGTCATCACCGCAATATGCGTCAGGCTTTCCGCCCGGTACTGCAGCGCCACATAATGCCGGTGAATCGAGATCCCCTCAATGCCAAGACCATGCGCACCCTGCAAAATGGCTGGATTGCAGGGATTGAAATACGGTGTGCCGATCGGCATCTCAGAAGCGCCCGGTTCGACCTCGTCGCCATGCTCGCATCCGTACGGCGAACCGACGGCCACACGCACGCCCTCACCCAAACGGTACGGGGGCTCATGGGAGCGCATGTCGATCACATCGATTTCGAAATTCGGGTTCAACGCATTGTGATAGACCACGGCGAGCGGAATGTCCTCACCGCGTTCGCCGGCACCTTCGAAACGGCTGAAACTCACGTCGTATTCCACGTCCTGCTCACGCGGAATGAACGCACGGAATTCACCTTCCGGATCGTCGGTGGAAAGCAGCAGCACTTCGGTAGTGGTTTTCGATCCGGTGCCGATCACCAGATTGCGTTCGTCGAACGACAGGCCGATGCCCACCCAGAATCGTTCGTCCTGTTCGCGATACACTTCCACATCGTCGGCGACGGGGGTGCCGACGCGGTGCCTCATCACCGCGTATGGACGCCACGCGTCGTCGAGCTTCACATAGAACACCCATTGCGCATCCGGTGTGAAGCAGGCGCCACCGATGCCCTTGAACACTTCCGGCAGTTCCTTGCCGGTTTCCAAGCTGCGAATACGGAAATCGTAACGTTCGTCGCCGCTGGTGTCGGTGCCGTACAGCATCCAACGTCCGTCTTTGGAAATATCCATGCCACCAATGCGGAAGAAATCGTAGCCTTGCGCTTCGGCATTGGCGTCGAACACCACTTGTTCGCCGTCGATGGGCACGCCGATTTCAATGGTCGGCGGATCCCAATCGTCTGCGCTTCGAATCGGCACACGGCATTGCGCCGCATACTGCTGGCCCTCCTGGTGCGTACGAAATACCAGTAGCCATCCATGCGTGTCGGCACGGACATGTCGTTTTCCTGAACGTGCGACTTGAGCTCGTCGAACAGTGTGGAGCGTAGGGTTTTCAACGGTTCCATGCGCTGCTCGCAATACCGGTTCTGCGCGGCGACGTAATCCTGCACGTCATGCGATTCCTTGTCGCGCAGCCATTCGTACTCGTCGATGAAGGTGTCGCCGTGGAATACGCGCTCCTTCGGCACACGCTTCGCGATCGGCATCCCGCATTTGTCTTGCACGCTTTCGTCGCTTTCTCGCGCGCCCGTTGCGCCCTGTTCACCCCGAAAATCAGTCATGCACGCGATTATACCGGCATTGCATTCCCAATCCCACGCGGCACGCACCCCCTGCTCTGGGCGTACGAAAAAGTCAGACGCCCATCTGTTGTTTCAGGAACGGCAGCATGGTTTTCATCAGATTCGAGCCGGTCGTTCCCGTGAATACCGGAGCATCGGTGACCGGGATCGGCTGCGTGACCGCACGCCCCGCAACGGTGCCGAGATTGCCGGCGACTTCGCGTGGAGACAACTGCCGGATGCCGATCGCCAGCACACGCCCTGGGTATCGGCGTGCGATCGTGGCGTACGTGGTCGGATCCCTCTGCCCGTCATCGCCGATCAGAATGAACTTCATATCAGGAAAATCAGCCATCAATTGTTCGGCATACTCGAGTTTGTGCTGCACTCCGGAAGGAATGAACGTTTTCGGGCGAGGATCGAGGTCGCGCAATAGCAGCGGACCTTCCGGAAAACCATGGTTGGCGATGAAATGCCGGATCGAGCTTTCCACATTCCATGGCGATGTCGACAGGTAGAAGAACGGCGCGTCCGGGAACATGTCCGCAATGCGGTTGAACAGCAGGTTCATGCCCGCAACCGGCATTTTCTTCTTTGGATCGAGCAGCAGCAGATTGTAGGCGGCTTTCATCAGGCTTGGCGCCTGCGTGACCATGATGGTGTCGTCCACGTCGGAGATCACGCCGACTTTCGTACCGCTGGGAATGGTGAACAGGTTGGCTGTGACCGGTTTGCGGCTGCGTACCTTGTATGACACGTCGTGCACGCCCGGTTCGAGCGAATGTTCGGCCACGAGATCGAGATATCCTGCGGAATCGGAGGCTGCGAATTCACTGGAGACATTGCGCTGCGCGTCCACTTCGTCGTGCACTTCGGACGCGCCCACCTGCACGGTTTCGAGGGGCACGCCGTCGATGGCGATGCGCACCTTCGTATGCGGCGAGGGGATGGTGAGCATGGCACGGATGCCACGGGTCAGACGGCCCGCCTGACGTTTGAAGGGCCCGTACACGGTTCGGCAGATCAGTCGAGAGTAATGTTCGGTGCCGTAGCCGACATATGGTTCCACGCGCGGATACCAGTTGAGATTGAGCACCATGCTTGTTGAGAACGTCACCCACTTGTTGAACGCTCTGGTAATGGTGCGGCGGAACAGTCGTGTCAGCGGAGGCTTGACTTCGATGCGTTCGTGTTTCGAAGCCGCGTCGAAGGTGGTGACCACCTTGCGTGCGGGAATGGGCACGGTCGGCATGTCATCTTCGGATATGGAATCCGGTTCACGCTGGGGCAACGGCTGCGGTTCGGTCATAACCCCACTATAAAGGCGATTATTGAATTACCTGGTACCCCAGCGTGAAAATCAGGGATTTTTCAGGGAATACCGATGATTTCCCATCCAATTTCCCGAATCGTGCCGTTCACTGAGCCACGATGTTGGCGTATTCCTCGGAGGAAAGCAGTCCCGGCTCGTCATCCTCAAGTTCGATTTTGAAAATCCAGCCTTCGCCATACGGGTCACCCGTTACGATGCTTGGATCGTCGGCGGCCTCGTTGTTCACATAGCGAATCACGCCGGCCACCGGAGTGACCAGCGGCGTGACCGCCTTGGAGGATTCCAGTTCCGCCACCTCGTCGCCCGCCTGCACTTCGGTGCCGACTTCCGGCAGATCGATGTACACGAGTTCGCCAAGCTGGTCGGCCGCATATTCGGTGATACCCACCATGGCCGGCTCGGTGGAAGCATCCACCCACACATGCTCGTCGGAATATTCAAGATGCTCGGGCACATCCAGATTCGGCTTGTTATCGTTTTCTTCGCTCATGAAAGCTCATTCTACGTCAATCGTATGTATTTCCCTAGAGCAGTGCCGAAACTTGTTACGGGAGGTCGTGGCCGAGCCATTCTTCGATCATGTAGCGGGCGATGGTGGCCTTTCCGGGAGCTTCCATACGCCCTGCCACCAACTCGTTCATGTATTCGTCGCGGGTCACCCAACGCGCCTGCAGGGTCTCGTCGCCGTCCACGCGCACGTCGGTGGTGTTGGCCACGCCTTTGAACGCCATCATGAGCGATGCGGGGAACGGCCATGGCTGCGATCCCAAGTATTTGAGTTCGCCGATGTCTATGCCGACTTCCTCTTTGGCTTCGCGCCGGCAGGCATGCTCCAGGTTTTCTCCGGCTTCCACGAAGCCGGCCGATACGGAGTACAGTCCGGTGTTGCGCCATGCGCTGTTGTGTTGCAGCAGCAGACGGTCCTCATGGTCCACGATCGCCGTGATGACGGCCGGTTCCACTCTGGGGAACAGCAGTCGCTTGCCGTCCGCTTCGCTGGCGCAGCGTTGCGCCCATCCTCCAACGCCGGTTCGGTCGGAGCGCCGCATGTGGGGCAATGACGTTGGCGCGCATGCCATACGCCCAGCGAGATCGCCGTCGTGGCCTGGCCTGCTTCGCGCGCGCTGGCATGCGGTGCGAATCCGCGCAGATCGACCCAGTCGAATCGTTCCGCAGCGCTTTCCAGCAACGATTTCGACGTTTTCGCTTCCGGTTCGTGCTGTTCGCCGAACGCATCGTCCGCGCCCATATGCTCGCTGCTTGCGGCCACCGTCTCCGCGGCTTTCACGCGAGACACGTCAACGGCGACCACGTGTTCGTCGCGTTTGCCGCCATACGATCCAAGGAATATGGCGAGCGCCGTCGGATGCGTGTGCAGTTCCGCCGCCACGTAGGCGCCGGGCAATTGCGCGAGACGCATATGCACGTTGGCGTAGTCCGCGATGGCTCCCTGTCCGCGCGGCACCGCCACCATGCCGTCTTTGACGAGAATGACCTTCGTGTCCGGCTCCAGCAGCGCCGTGTCGAACAGGTCGGGTTCGCCGCGTCTCGAAACCTCATAGTCGATGTCGCCTTGCGCAAGTGGCAGGAACGGCAGTGCCTGGGTCAGCGCCAGTGGCGAGAACACGCTCATCGCTTGCTTCTTTCCTCGAATACGATTGATAGAGCGGATATTTTTTTCTCTATTCCGTATTTTCTTTTCTATTTTTTTATATCTTTTTTGTATTTCTGATTGCGATATTGACGGCAGCGGCGGAAAATACCGGCTACTGCACCCTGCGCACCAGCGCGAGCAGCGCGTCGGCAACCGCCTGCGGATGCTCGTATGCGCTGAAATGCCCGCAATCGAATACCACCGTCATATCCGCGCTCGTGCCTGTCATCGCATCGGCGATCGGCGTCATCACGCTCGGCGGGCTCGACGGATCCTTGTCGCCGCAGATCACCGCAACCGGTGCCGTAATCGCAGGCAACACATCGTTCAGATCCGGGCGCCCAGCGCCATGCGCTCACGCCATGCGATGCCTTCGGCAGGCTGTTCGTTGATCCACGTCGTGAACTGTTCACGGTAGGCGGCCGACTGTTTGATGGTGGAATCCTCAGGTGTGGATGCCGCAAATCCCATCACCGGCTCATGCGTGCCCGTCGATTCGCATGCTTCGGCGATCGCGATGCGCTTCGCGCGCATCTGCGCGGAATCCGCCGCGGCCTTCGTGTCGCACAATGCCAACGCGGCAACAGCTTCGGGGTGCAGACGCTGAATGTCGAGAACCAGATAGCCGCCCATCGAAAGGCCCGCCCAAATCGCCTTGTCGTAACCGGCCGCATGCAACATCGCGACATAGGCGTCGGCCATATGGTCCAAACCGTTCGGGAAAGCGCCGTCCGCGTCTTTGCCGCCACTGGTCTCATCGGAAGGAATCGGCCCTTCTCCCGCACCGGGCATGTCGGGCCCCAGATCGGGAACCGTTTCACACCATGTTCCACAGCGGCCGCCTCCAACGCCTCCGCACATTCGTCCCACATGCGGTGGTCCACGGGGAACCCGTGCACCAGCACCACGGGAAGCCCCTCGCCCTCGCAATACACGTTATTATGTAATTCGATCGTCATCGTCTCACTCCGTTCCTCTCCCCTATATTGGCCTATGTATCTATCGCTTACGCTGCCTGCATTCGCAAGCTGCCACGCGCTTTCCTGGCGCCCACGGCCGACCGGTTTCGACGTCAACCATAAGCCTGTCGGCTACCTGCCGGCCCAAGCGATCGCCTGACGCACAATCGTGCCATATCCGTTGCTCATCTGGTTTATGAAAGTGTCGAGGATCTCGCTGTTCGGGTTGACCCATTCCACGTCAAGCGTCTCATCCTGCGGCTTGCAGTCGCCCGCGATCGGCACCACGTAGCACAATGCGATCGCATGCTGGCGGGAATCGAAATAATCGGATAGTCCCGGCGTCGGGAAAAACTCGGCCACGGTGAACGGCTGCAGACTCACCGGCAGCTGCGGCAACGCGATATCGCCCAAATCCTTGGCGACATTACGCGCCACGGCCTCACGCAACGATTCGTGATAGAGCACGCGCCCGGCAATCAGCGTTCGCTCGATACTGCCGTCGTCAGACACGCGAAGCAACGATCCGACCTGTGAAACACGCCCCAGATCATCGGTGCGCACCGGCACCACAAGCACGTATGGAATCGGCATTTCGCCGCGCATACGGTTGATTTCGCCGGAAGCAAGCCATCCTGGAGGATTACCTATTCCGCGAATGAAATCCTCCGGCGTAATGTCGTCGAATTCTCCGCGACGACGGCCTGCATCGAAATCGCCCTCGTCGGGCACTTCATCATTCATCACTGGCATAGTCCCATTATCACGCACCTTATGTGAATTGGCTGGAAAAGAATGCGCCGAAAGACGATTCTTCTGACAGCGGATATTGCATATGCCGGGAATGCGGCGGGTTGGGGCGCGGTTATATACTCCAAAGCAATCGCATACGAGGGGCGTAGCCCGTCACGCGCGTCGATGGAACGAACAGCAAGGAGCAATCATGGCAACGCATGCGGTCACTTCGCAGGATTTCAATCAGGTCGTCGAATCCAACGATCTGGTATTCGTGGATTTCTGGGCAACCTGGTGCGGTCCGTGCCGTGCGTTCGGCCCGACGTTCGAAAAGGCAAGCGAAGCGAATCCTGACATTTATTTCGCGAAGGTCGATATCGACCAGAATCCGGATCTCGCCTCCGCCGCCAAAGTGCAGGCCGTGCCGACCTTGATGGTGATCAAGAACCAGCAGATCGTATTCCAGCAGGCTGGCGCGTTGCGCGCGTCGGATCTGGACGATCTGATCGCCCAGGCCAAGGAGCTGGACGTCAATGCGGCCGCTGCCGAAGAGGCTACGGAACAGGCGCAATAAGGCGAATATCAAAGGATTGCAAAGGTGCCGTTCGATGGCGAAACATCAACGGCACCTTTTGCTTTGCACGCTTGCTTTGCATGCCCGCTTTGCCCGCCTGTTACATATGCGCTCGCCCGGATTCCATGGCATGGAGTAGAATGTCGCGTTGGATATGCGCTTTCCGGCGAAGCTGAAGTGGCGGCGCACCGCATGCCGTGCATGTGTGAATTCGTCGAGGATCTGAACGCGCGTTTAGGAGCAGAATGGCTAACCACAGCAAGCACGCCCGATCGTCTACCTTCGCCATGCCGAGCAAGTCCTCGCTGGTGAAGATCGCCGCAACGGTCGCGGCGGTGGGCCTGTTGGCTACCGGCGGCATTGTGTCGCGCAATCTTTACACCTCCGCGGAGCAAAACACGGCCAATCAGGTCACGGCCTTCTCCGTCACCGATTCCGCTGAAGCATCCCGTGGCAACGCCCGTGAGCTGCTCAATGGAGACACCTCGTACGTCACCGTGAAGATCAACGGCAAGTCGCGCGTGGTGCCCGGTACCAATTTCACCGACGTGAAGTCCGTGCTCGACGCGGGAGACATCACGCTCGAACCGGAAGACACGGTCTCCCCTTCGCTCACCACCAAGGTGGATGAGAAGACCGTAATCACCATTCAGCGTGCCGGCGCAAGCGTTGAGGTTTCCGACACCGCCATCGGTTTCAATGTCGTCAAGAAGGAAACCTCAAGCCTGCCGGAAGGCCAGGAGAAGGTTGAGACGGAAGGCGAAGAGGGCGTGATGGAAACCACGAACCTCGTAACCAAGTCCGGCGACACCGTGGTCTCCTCCAATATGATCAGCTCGTATGTGAAGAAGGCTCCGGTCGACAAGGTCATTCTCGTCGGCACCGGCTCCACTTCGTCGTCGTCCTCCAGCGCTTCCGCGTCGATCGGCACCACTGTGCGGCGGGCGAAATGCAGCAGTGGGCACACGATTATCTGCTGTCGAACGGCTACACCGAAGCCGATTTCACCGCCACCGTATACATCATTACCCATGAGTCCGGCTGGAGCGTCACTGCAACGAATCCAAGTTCGGGAGCCTATGGCCTGCCCCAAGCATTGCCTGGCAGCAAGATGGTGAGCGAGGGCGCCGATTGGGCTACCAATTACCAGACCCAGCTCAAGTGGTTCTGGGGCTATTGCGCACAGCGTTACGGTTCCATTCAGGGAGCCTATTCGTACTGGCTTGCCAACCACTGCTACTGATATGCGTCGCCATCTGATCTCAAGCAAGCTCGTATTGAAAGTTTATGCTGACTGGTGATTGATATTTATTTTTCGTAATTCAACGCATATAGTTTGAGCCTTGTAATATTTGAAGATATTACGAGGCTCAAACTATATTGTGATTCGATATATCACTAAGATACTATCGGTTTCACAGGGCGTTGTTGGCGCCGATCACCGTAGCTTCCTTGACGTCGTCGATCTTCCTGCGCTTGCGGCCGCCGTGACCGGCCTTCGGACCACGCTTGCCGACGGTGCCGCTGCGGACCCCGTTCTTGGCATCGAAGATGATCACGCGCTCATCGCTGTGATATTCGCCGTCCAGAGCGAAGAAGGCGATCTTGTCTGCAGGCACTTCCGGAAAGGTGAAGAACTTCTGCGTCGCAACGAGCAGGTCAAGGTTGCGGGTGGTGACGGAAGACGGCGTATCGGCGTTCGGAGCATTGAACTGAAGAGCGAATCATCATTCTCATCGCATACCTGGATTGCGAACTTGCCGCGCTCGTAATTCACCAGCAGCTTGACGTATTCAGGACGTCCGAGAACTTCGGAAACACCCTTGGAAAAACGAACGGATTCAAGCATGACCGTCATGGTCAACTTGCCACCCGTTCTTTCGCCAACTTCTTTGAAACCATCAAGAACGGACATGTAAATCCTTCCTTTATTGTAAATAACTACGTGAAATACTGTACCTCATTGTTAAGAATAAAACGAATCGAATCTCGGGGAATATATTCATATTTTCAAGAACACAACATAATACGAAAAACACAATGAGGCCATCTCACGCAACCACTTTTGTAATCATTTTCATTTTTAAAATATTTTCCCAGCAACAGTTTTCATTGGAATTTCACCATTTCTTGGTGCTTTCTACACTCCAATTGAAAAGGAACATACACTACACGGTTACAGCATCGCAAACGCAATCAAAGAAGATGGAACCCCGCCGCAAAGCAGGATTCCGACATTGTTAACAGCGTGGCGGAATCCTTGAGTAATGTGGCGGAAAAGTCGCTGCACGCTTCCGACAAAGAGTCGCCGGTGAAGCTTTCCATGGTGCAGCGCGCCGCGTAGCCCGTAGCCCCCAGCTCCCCGAAAGCGGCATTGTATCTGGCTGTGACATAACTGTGAAGCGCGATCTGAAGGAAATCTCCGTTCAGCTCGACAACCTCAACATTCCGGTGATGGGCTTCGTGCTCAACTTCGCGAAGGAACGCAAGGTCTCCTCGAACGGCAACTACTATTACTCTTACGACGAGGGCGGCAAGAAGAGCCAAAGGAGCCGAAAGAAGAGCAAGCACAAAAACTGACTCAATCTCAACAAAATAATCGCCTCCCTTTTACTAGAAAGGGAGGCGATTTTTCGAGTTTATGCAACGCAATGCGCAGCTTAGTAGGAACCGGTACCGCGGAAGACTACGAGCACGGTCTTCGCAAGAATCGCAAGATCTCCAGCGATGGACCAATTCTCGATGTACGAAACGTCCAAATACTCGCTCTGCTCCTGCGAAAGATCCGAACGACCGGAAACCTGCCACGGACCAGTAATACCGGGCTTCACCAGCAAACGCGTGGAATACAGGGAGCCATAGCGGGCAACCTCGTCAGGCAACGCCGGACGAGGCCCAACCAAAGACATATCGCCCTTCAACACGTTAAAGAACTGAGGGAACTCATCCAACGAAGTCTTACGAATAAAATGGCCAATCTTCGTAATACGTGGATCATCCTTCATTTTGAAGATAAAACGATCGCTCTGGCCATTCTCTTCCGCAAGCTTCTTCTTCAACTCTTCTGCATTGGTAACCATGGAACGGAACTTGTACATGGTGAACGGCTTACCATGTAACCCGACACGCTGCTGAGAGAAAAACACCGGACCACCATCATCGAGTTTGATGGCAATAGCTACGCCAAGCATAATCGGCGAAGAAATCAATAACGCGCAAGCCGAACCTATGATGTCGACGACACGCTTCACCACAGCAGTAGCAGTAGTGTATTGCGGCAGACTCGCCAACAACACCGGCTGCTCAGCAGTATTACGCAAATACAAGCGATGTCCGCTCACATCAGCCAAAGACACAGCCAAGGCAAGTTCCATGCCCAAAGATTCCACCGCAAGAGAGATACCATGCAACATTTCGGAATCACGAGATAGCACGTCGGCAACATACACTTCTTGAGCGCAAAGACTTTCGCACGTGCGGGGGAACGCGGAATTAAGCGGAATCACCTTCAGCATGTCGGCACCCTCAATGGAAGGATCCGGCTCGAACGAAGTGACCACATACGCATCTTTCTTTCTGCCGTCAGCTTCGATCGGGCATACTGCGACCGGCGAATACCCCCAATTGGAATAATCCTGCATGGTACGCAACGCACGGTTAATGCCGTCGGAAGAACCAATCACCACGGTCCTATACTTGCAAGAACCTTTTTTGCGGCTGCGATGCAACCACTGACGCATCTGCCAACGGGCAATCACTTCCAGAAGGAACGCGATGATCGGGCAACGATAAGTGCCGTTCGTGGAAGCGCAAGTTTGAAAATAAACGCAATCGAGCAATACGTAATAATAGTGAGCAGCGAAGCGTTGATGATCTTCGCGTACAGCTCATAGCCTTCCGCCATCACATGCCTATGGTATGCACCGACGATCGTAAGGCTCAATACCCAAATGGCACTGAAGCAAACAAGAAATAGCCCAAATGGCATGACGCTACCGATGGCTTCATATGCAGAATTGTTTGCCCACAGGCTGAACGCGAGAGAAACCAGCATGACGGCAAGGTCGACCATTACCAGACAGGCAACGAACGAATATCTCCACCCCAGAACGACCTGCTTCTTGACCCTCTTACAGCTATGCCCGTCCCCATCAACGGGAAACGGCGTGTTCGAGAATGTCATTGGTTCAAACTGCGAAACGTTTTGAGCTTGATCCTGAACATGCGTCCGCTGCTTATGCCATGCGTTAGAGGAAACAATATGTATTTCCTCCGTCTTTGGCGTTGAATCCGAATCGCAGGAGTTCCCTCGCATGTCCAATCCCTTCAGTCTGGCTCTTACACTCCATCCTTCTAGGGCAGATTACACCCACCCCCCCCCGAGTAACATCCACCACCCTAGAATGGCATAGAAGGGTGATGGATGTCGGTACTCCCACAATCAGCTGCGGAGGAGGATTTCCTCCAGGGCGCCGATCACCGCATCGGGCATGCCGGAGGTGACAAACAGCTCGTTGCTGAAACGGGGCGCGGTATCGAAGGTGCGCAGAGCCCCGAGCGCACGCACTCCTTGCTCACGAATCGCCTGCATCGCATGCTCTTTGGAAATGTACGGCATCTGCGCATGCAAGAGCACGTCAAGCACGTCCTGTTCGACTGAATTCTCAGCAATCTGCAGTCCGTCTGCAATCGTAACGTTCAAGCATGCAGTAGACGGCACGTCGCGCACAACGACCGACAGACTCAACGTCTGCTGATCGTATGTAATTTCTGCAGTATTGCAAGCCTTACCGCCAATTTCGATACGAACGTTCTGCGTGTCTGGCTGCGCAACTCCACGGAACACAATCTCCCAGTTACGCTGTGCCGGAATGGCTTCAGCACAGCCTTCCACCGGACTGATGGTGAACTGCGTGGCATTGTCCGCATTCTTCCAGTCAAGGCTCATGCGCGTATCGGCAACATGAGTTTGGCCATCGCAAGACTCGGCAGATGCAGAACCGGAAGCAGCAGAGGCCACAGAACCATCGTCTTCCTTGAGTGTGAACGAACCGTTCGCACCGGGGAACACCAGCACCTGCAGGGACTCCGGATTGCCCAGATCATTCACCTTATTGCCCTCGCCAAGCTGCTGCAACGGCACGATACCGCCAGCTTGGCAAACACCGGCATACGGTCGATCGCACGCCACACTTCCAAACGACGCCCGGACTTCCCTGCCGAAACGTAACGGCGACCGTCGAAGAAGTCATACCATTCGCCTTGCGGCAGCCATGCTTCCGTGCTACCCAGCTGCGCGGAATCGTCATTATCAGAAACAATTGGTGCAACCAGCAGCTCAGTACCGAAACGGAATTCGTCCGGCACCTCGTACGCCTGCGGATTGTTCGGATCCGCCCAATACATCGGCTCCACCAATGGCATGCCCTCAAACGCGGCGCGATAGTTCATGGTGTACAAGTACGGCAGCATCATATGGCGCAGTCGCAGCGAACCCACCATGGAATCGCGCACTTCCGCGGAGAAGTTCCACGGCTCCTTGCCCATGAACTGCGAATTGCTGGAATGCAGGCGATTGATCGGGCTGAACGTGCCAAGCTGGTACCAACGGGCTTCCAAATGCTCGTTACGATAGCCACACATATGACCGCCAATATCGTGACTCCACCATCCGTAGCCGATATTCGACGCGGTAGCAGTGAAATACGGCTGGAACTGCAAGGATTCCCACGTAACAATGGTGTCTCCCGAGAAGCCGACCGGATAGCGGTGCGAACCCGGGCCAGCATACCGCGAGAAGGTGAGCGGCCAACGGTTGTTGCGTCCCGCACGGCTCACGTTGCGTTCGGATTGCTCGACATGCATTTCATGCTCATCTCGAGCGCCCGGCTCGGCGCACTTTTCGCATTCGCAGTTCTCCCCTGCGTTGCGTTCGGAAGAAGTCTCGTAGCGCCCGGAATCCAGGTAGTGCAAGTGGTTGAGCACCCACAGCGGGTCGAGTCCCGGCTGACGGGTCACACCGCCCTGCTGCCAGTCGAGCCACCAGAAGTCAACGCCTTCGGCTTCCATACGATGATGCATGTCGAAGTAGGCGCTTACGAAATCCGGATTCGTCAGGTCGAATTCCACCGCCTCTTCGGTTGCGGGATCGATGCCGACACGCTTGGCCACCGCCTCATAGTCGTCTTCGAACGCGCGCACGCCGTCTCGCGGATGCACGTTCAATGTGGCTTTCAGGCCGCGCTCGTGCAAGTCGCGCAAGAACGCCTTATGGTCCGGGAACAGCTGCTTATCCCACGAATAGCCGGTCCAACCGGAACCGTATTTCGGATCGACATCGTCCACGCGGTGCCAGTCCATGTCAATCACGGATGTGGTGAACGGAATGCCTTCGCGCTTGAACCGGTCCATGAGCTGCAGGTATTCGTCTTGCGTGTAGCGGTAGTAGCGGCTCCACCAATTACCGAGTGCGAAGCGCGGCAGCAGAGGCGTTGGTCCGGCCAGCTTGTAGAAGTCTTGCACCGCTTCGGTGTAGCGGCGGCCGTAGCCAAAGAAGTAGAAGTCGGTTTCCGCGTGATCGCGTGGCATAACCCATGCACCAAGCGGATTCGGTTTGCCGTTCACTTCATGCGCTTCCACGATCACGCTTGCGGCGGAATCGTCGAGTACCGCCCAACCGTCTCGCGAAATCACACCATCGTCCAGAGGAATTTCGCCGTTCGCCTCGTCGAGCGTGCGCGCGGTGCCTTTGAGATTATGCTTCGGCTCGTCGCCGTAATGCCACGTATTGAACTGGGTGTCGGCCACGCCCTTGACGACCACGCTTAAGCCTTCTTTGCTGAACGGCTTGCCATCGTACGTCACATACAGCGCGGGGGTGTCGACAATGAGCAGTCCGTCGCGATGCGACACCGTGAACTGCGTATCGGCACCGAAATCGCGGTTGACCACCATCTGCGTGAGATTGTCTTCAAATTCGCCGGAATCTGACCATTCGAAACGGATCAGCGATTCCGTTAGAATGCCAATCCTCCAATGATCCCCCTGCAAGATCGACGCTTCTCTCATATTCGGCCGCGCCTTGCGCACATAGTCGACGAACACCGTGCCGGCTGCGTTATCTAATGCGTTGTTTGCCATGCTACTCCTGCCTTACTTGCCACTGCCCGTCGCAATACCTGCGATGAACTGCTTCTGGAAAATCATATACACAATGATCACTGGAACAATTGCCAACGAAGTCGCTGCGAACAATCCGCCGTAATCGGTGCCGTATTGTCCGTTGAAGGCCTTCAGACCGACAGCGAGCAGCTGCTTGTTTTCGTCAGTGATCATCAAGAATGGCCACAGGTAGTCTTCCCAATTCCACAGGAAGGTGAAGATGGCGAGCGCCGCGATGGTGTTATGGCTCATTGGCAGAATGATGCTATGGAAGATTCTGGTTTCGGATGCGCCATCGAGTTTCGCCGCTTCAATGAGTTCGTCAGAAATTCCCGAGATGGATTGACGGAACAGAAAGATGCCGAATGCGCTGATCATGCCAGGAAGCACGAGCGACGTGTAGGTGTCTTGCAGGCCCCAGTTGGTGAACATTTCGTATTGCGGAATGATGGTCACTGCCCAAGGAATCATCATGGTGCTCATAACGATGCCGAAAAGCAGGTTGCGACCACGGAATCGCATTTTAGAGAACACGTAACCAAGCACCGCACTTGTGTAGATTGCAATACCGGTTTTCAGTACTGCCACGATCAGCGAGTTTGCGAACAATCGCAAGAAATTGAACTTTTCTTGGATGCTCACATAATTGTCAATCGTGGATGGCTTAGGGAATAATCCTCCGGTCACTTTGACGATTTCGCTATTTGGCGCGAATGATGAAATGAACATCCAAACAAATGGAACAATGGTGATGATGGCGACGATGAAGAGCAGAATCGTAAGAATGATGCCGCCAATTTTACGTGATTTCATACCAGTTCCTCCGAATCTCCAGAAACCTTGAACATGATGAGGGTGAGCACGCCAGTGAACAGGAAGAGCACAACTGCCTGAGCTGACGCGACGCCGAAGTTGTATTTCTGGAATGCCTGATCAAAGATGAGATAGCTGATGGTGTAGGTTGACGTGCCCGGTCCGCCTTCGGTCATGACGAGAATCTGCACGTATGCCTGCAGGTAGCTGATCAGTGACGTGATGACAATGAACAAGGTGGTTGATTTAAGCAGCGGCAGGGTGATTTTGAAGAAAATCTGCACTGAGTTGGCACCATCGATGGCGGCCGCCTCGTACACGTCTCGAGGAAGATTCATGAGACCGGCCAAATATAGAACGGTCGCGTAGCCGAAATCCTTCCAAA